>JAEEGL014686066.1_pt1 | contig 18028 bp, 15 predicted proteins | sample 9134231 | NCBI WGS metagenome assembly JAEEGL01 (sample SAMN16246548, study PRJNA631951) | gut metagenome | biome: gut microbiome; feature: rumen; material: fiber-attached | host: Bos | place: Iran: Karaj | collected 2018-10 | reverse complement strand
CGTAAGAGAGACAAGCTGCGTAAGGGCTAGCGGAATTGCCCCGGGAGTAGACCTGTGGCTCAAGCCGGAGAACCTCCAGAACACAGGTTCATTTAAGCTTAGGGGTTCGGGCTACAAGATGGCAAACCTTACCGAAGAAGAAAAAAAGCGGGGCGTAGTTGCCTGTTCAGCTGGAAACCATGCCCAGGGGGTTGCGCTTGCGGCTTCCAAGCAGGGAATAAAATCTGTAATATGCCTTCCGGACAGCGCACCCATTTCCAAGATAGAAGCTACAAAATCTTACGGTGCAGAAGTTTGTCTTGTTGAAGGAGTTTATGACGACGCTTACAACAAGGCCCTTGAACTTAGGGACAGCATGGGCTACACCTTTGTTCACCCCTTTGATGACGAAGACGTTATTGCAGGCCAAGGCACGATTGCTTTGGAAATATTCAAGGACCTGGACGACATAGACGCAATCATAGTTCCGGTTGGCGGCGGCGGACTTATCTCTGGAATTGCATGCGCGGTAAAACAAATAAGGCCATCGGTAAAGGTTTACGGTGTTCAGGCATCTGGTGCACCGTCCATGGTAAAGTCAATAGGCGGGGGTGCCATAGAAAGGCTTCCTTCCGTAATGACCATAGCAGACGGAATTGCGGTAAAACAGCCGGGCGAAAACACCTTCCGCTACGTAAAGGAATACGTGGACGACATGGCCGTTGTAACAGAAGACGAGATTTGTTCTGCAATACTTACCCTGATTGAAAAACAGAAGATGGTTGCAGAGGGAGCGGGTGCTGTATCTGTTGCCGCTGCCATGTTCAACAAATTTCCAGTGCAGGGCAAAAAAATCGTGAGCGTTGTTTCTGGTGGCAACATTGACGTAACGATACTTTCCAGAATCATAAAGCGCGGTCTTATGAAGTCTGGCCGTGTTACAAACCTTTTGATAGAACTCATCGACAAGCCGGGGCAGCTAAAGGAAGTTTCCAGAATCATTGCGGACTTAGGCGGAAACGTTACGAGCGTTCACCACGAAAGGGCCGGCGACACGGAAAACATAAACGGCTGCTACCTAAGGGTCTCTATGGAAACCCGCGACTATGACCATGTTAACGCCATCAAAAACGCATTGAAGGACGAAGGCTTAAAAGTAGTTGATTCAATAAAATTTGATGTTTAAAACGCAAATAATTTTAAAAGGAAAAAAGGAGAAAAAAATGAAGACAGTTTCCACACCAAACGCACCGGCGGCAATAGGCCCCTACTCCCAGGCAAAGATTGTAAACGGACTTGTATTCTGTTCAGGGCAGATTCCGATTAACCCCGCAAGCGGAGCAATTGAGGCTTCTACGATTGAAGAGCAGACAAGACAGGCCTGCCTTAACGTAAAGGCTCTTTTGGAAGCAGCAGGCTCGGATTTGACTAAGGTATTAAAGACCACCTGCTTTTTGGCAAACATGAGCGACTTTGCGGCATTCAATGGAGTATACGCTGAATACTTTACAGAAAAACCTGCAAGAAGCTGCGTTGCGGTAAAGGACATTCCCAAGGGAGCTCTTTGCGAAATAGAAGTTATCGCAGAAGTGTAATTTGCTGTGACCGTTATGTTAGCAAGGGCAACTTCCTCTTTTGCAAATAAAGCCTACCCCCGATTGGAAGGGTGGCGCAGCCAGACCGCCGCAAGGCGGGCCGGAGCGAAAGCGTAGCCCTGCAAAGCGGGTTAGCAGAAAAAACTTGGTCCAGAAAAAAAGAAAAAACTCTTATTGAAAAAAAGGGCAAGTTAAAATATACTGTCGCACATGAACAGAGCTTTTGCACGCGAGGCTGCATCTTATACGACTCCTATCTTTTTTGGCTATGTGGCAATCGGCATTCCGCTGGGCCTTATGGTGGTAAACGCAGGCTACCCCTGGTGGCTTGCACTTGTGATGGGACTTTTTATGTACAGCGGAGCGGGCGAATACGTTGCAATCGGGCTATTTGCGGCGGGGGCAAGTCTTGCAGAAATTGCCATAACGGAATTCTTTGTAAACATAAGGCACATTGTTTACGGTCTTTCGCTAATAGAAAAATGCCGGGGCTGCAAAAAGTGGAAGCCTTTCATAATCTATTGGCTTACGGACGAAACTTATGCCCTTTTGTGCTCAACGGAAATTCCTTCCAGGGCAGAAAAAGGCCCCTTCCTTGGAACAATAGCCTTCCTTGATTTTTTTTACTGGGTGCTTGGAAGCGTCATTGGGGCTTTGGCATGCAACGTCCTTCAGCACTTTAACCTTGCCCAATATCTTAACGGTGTAGACTTTGCGCTTTCTGCCTTGTTTGCGGTAATCCTTTGCGGGCAGATTGGGGGCGGAATTTTGGAGGCAAAAAAAGCCGGCAAAACCGGGACTGCAAAATCCATCCTTGAACCCTTTGTGCCAGTTGCAATTGGAATTGCCACATGCGTACTTGCGGTCCTTCTTTTTAAGGTTGGACTTGTGCCTTCCTCAAACATAATTTTTCTTTCTATATTAATGGGAATTGCGCTAATCGTTATTTTTAGGGGCATAACATTCTATTCGGAAAGGGGGCAGTCTGCAAAGACGGCAATACTCATAGCACTTTCTGCAATGATTCTGGCAGGCATTGTATTTGCGGCAGGGCTTTTCCAGATTAAGACTTCGGGAAGTGTGGATTCAGCCATAAAAGAAAAGCTTCCGCTTGCACTTGTAATAGTTGCAATTTTTATCTGCGGGGCAATCATTTTCTTTGAGCGCTCATTTTCTTTCCTTTTGTTCAGCAGGAAAGAACCACCGCCACTCATCAAGTTCATAGAAAAATACATACCGTCCATGATAATTGCAATTCTTCTGGTCTATTGCTTTAAGGACATAAAGCTTGTGGCCTTCCCATACGGGCTTCCTGCATTTGCGGGACTTGCATTTGCAGTGCTTGTGAACCTTGCCGTAAAGAATTCAATGGTAAGCATTTTTGGGGCAACCGCACTCTATATGATTCTTTCCGCAGTCATGGCATAAGCGTCATGGTATAACACTCATGGCTTAGCGGACAAAATTATTCCTTATTCATTTTTTATAATCCTAAGGATGTCTTTCCAGAAACGCTCAGCCTTTGCCGAACCTATTCCGTAGCAGTCCATGAGCTGGGGCAAAGAGGAGGGCTTTCTGCTTGCAATGTCGTAAAGTGTCTTGTCCCCAAAGATAACGTAGGGTGGCACATTTATCTCGTCGGCAGTTTTTCTTCTCCAAGAGCGCAGGTCGTTTGCAATGCGAAGGGCTTCGTCATCGTCTGCAATGTCATCGGCAGTTTTGTATGCTTTCTTTGGGAATGCCATTGCAGGAAGAGCCTTTTTGCCGCCGGTAAATTCAACTGGAAGGAAGACAGGCTTTCTGTTTTTTAAGGCATCAAGACCCATTTCCGTTAGCGCAAGGGTTCCGTAGTCGCCGCATTTTTCTATGTAACCGGAAGCAATAAGGCAGGAATTCAGCTCAAGCCAGTCCTGTTTGCTAAGTTCACGCCCAATTCCCCAGGTAGAAAGCTGGTCGTCTCCGTTATCCACAATGCGCTTGTTCTTGGAGCCAAGAAGAACATCGATTATGTATTGAGCGCCAAACCTTTGCCTTGTGCGCAGTATGCAGGAAAGATATTTCTGGAAGGGAATTGTAACATCAGTGTTTTTTATTCCCCCGCGAAGACATATATCGCAGCAGCAGTCTTTTTCGCCCTGGGTGTAGGGTTCGCCAAAATAAGAAAGCAGCTGTTGCCTTCTGCATGTCTTTGCCTCCGCATAAGAAACCATTCCCTGAAGAAGTTTTTCTGCCTTTTGCGGATCGGCACTGTCTTCAAAAAAGTAGCGAAGCTTGTGAAGGTCGCCGTAGCTGTAAAGAAGAAGGGCTGTTGCAGGAAGACCATCACGTCCTGCGCGGCCAATTTCCTGGTAATACTGCTCAATGGACTTTGGCATGTCATAGTGCAGGACAAAGCGCACGTTGGGCTTGTTTATCCCCATTCCAAAGGCAAGGGTTGCAACCATCACATCCACCTTGTCCTGAATAAAAAGCTTCTGGTGCTGGCTTCTCTCTTCGTCGCTAAGGCCTGCATGGTAGTTGAGCACGCTTATCTTTTTTTGCTCAAGCTTTTCCGTAAGCTCGTCCACCTGTCTGCGGCTAAAGCAATAGATTATTCCGCTTTCCCCCTTATGCTCAAGAAGGAATCCCTGAACCTGTTCAAAAGGATTGTTTTTTTTGCGAACTTCCAAAAAAAGATTGGGGCGGTTAAAGCTTGCCACAAGGACTGCCGGGTTTTCAAGGCGCAGATGGCTTATTATGTCCCCCTGAACCTGCTTGGTTGCGGTGGCAGTTAATGCAAGGCATACCGCACTCGGGAACTGTTCCCGTATGCAGGCAATCTCCATGTAGTCGGGACGGAAGTCGTGGCCCCATTCGCTAACACAATGAGCCTCGTCTATGGTAAGGCAGGAAAGCTGAACATTCTCTGAATGAAGTATGTCCTGAATGCGGCTTGTGCTAAGCCCCTCCGGCGAAACATAGAGCAGCTTGATTTTTCCCTGCCGGATAAGGTTCATCTTTTGCAGGTATTCGCTCCATTCCAGGGATGAATTAAGGAATACGGCTGGAATTCCCCAAGCCTCCAGCTGAGAAACCTGGTCCTGCATAAGTGCAATGAGAGGGGAAACAACAACCGTAAGCCCCGGAAGCAACATGGCCGGTATTTGGTAGCAGAGGGACTTTCCTCCGCCTGTTGGCATAACAGCAAGTGTGTCCCTGCCGTCAAGAACATTGGCAATAACCTCTTTTTGCAGCGGACGGAATGAATCGTAACCAAAAATTGACTTTAACACCTGTTCCGGCGTTTTGCAGTCGGCAAAGCTATTGGACTGGTAGCAGTCTTCTACATAATCTTCGTCTTCGCCCGCAGAAAAAAGCATGGCTGCCTGTGAGGAAATGTTCCTGATGTGTGACATAATAAGATTATAATGAAGTTCCGTCATTTTTTAAACCCTAAAATTGTTGCAAAAAAAATTATTTGCCTACCCCCTTGAACAAAGTGCGTTATTCTGCTATATTTTTAATACTTGCCGGCTTGGTGGAATGGTAGACACGAAAGACTCAAAATCTTTTGCGCGCGAGCGTGTCTGAGTTCAAGTCTCAGAGCCGGTAGTTCCAACCGGTGCCTTTGCATCGGTTTTTTTTTATTCACCTTAGAATCCACCCCAAAAGCCACCTGCCATCAAGCACAAAAATCACATAAGAAGTCCCCCCTCACACTTACGGTAAGAAACCGCCTCCTTCATGGAAAGTTCATCAATCAATTCCTTACCCGCAATGTCCGCAATAGTACGCGAAAGCTTCATGCAGCTGCTAACAGCCCTTGGCGAAAAGTCATAGCGCAAAGCGGCAGAATCAAGAAGCTCCCTTGCCTTGTCCGTCATCCTGCAAAACAAAGTAACCTCCTCCGGCGAAAGCTTTGCATTCTTCTTACCCTGTCTTTCCCGCTGAACATTCACCGCATTTGCAACCCCCAGCCTAAGCTCTTCCAGGCTAAGCCCCTTATTACCGCAAGACTTATCTTTTACAAGATCCACCTGAACACGAATGTCCACCCTGTCCAAAAGCGGCCCCGAAATCTTCTTCCAGTACTGCTCAACCGAATGTGAAGAGCAAAGGCAGAGCCTGTCCCTTGAACCGTAAAAACCGCAGGGACATGGATTTGTAGCCAACAAAAGCTGAAAGTCCGCCGGAAAAGTTGTAGACCGCCCCGCCCTGCTAAGAGTAACCCTACCGCTCTCCAAAGGAATCCTGAGCATCTGGAGCACACTGCTACGGAATTCCGCCGCCTCGTCCAAAAACAAAACCCCGTTGTGGGCAAGGCTTATCTCTCCCGGTGAACACCTGGGCCCACCGCCGCACATCCCTTCAATCGTGGCAGTCTGGTGCGGCATACGGAAAGGCGCTATCCTTATTGCAGGACTTTCAGGAGGCAGCAAACCCGCTATAGAATAAATTCTTGTAACGCTTTGTGCTTCTTCCGGAGTAAGCAAAGGCACAAGAGAAGGAAAGCGCTGCAAAGACAAAGTCTTACCGCAACCGGGAGGCCCAAAGGCAAGCACATTATGACCACCCGCAGCCGCAACCTGCAAAGCCCTTGTTAAAAACTCCTGCCCCCTTGCAACGGTTATATCCAGATCTTCACCGGCATGGCAAAACCAAACGCCCCCTATGTTAACAGCCCCCTCAGGCAAAAGGGAATCCTCACCCAAAGCAGATTCAGCACCCTTACCACTAAAGGCATCCCTATTGTAAAGAGCATAAAAGGCCTCGGTCAGATTCCTTGCACAAAAAACCTTACTGCCGCAAACTTCCCTTGCTTCCCTTGCATTTGCTTCCGGAACAATACAAAGCTGAACCCCGCCAGCCACAGCCGTAGAAACCGCCGCATGAATTCCGCGCACAGGCCTAACCGCACCGTTAAGCTCAAGCTCCCCCATAACAAGCACGCTGTCCCCGCAATCCGCATCCGCCTCCACATCCGAATCAGCGGCCACAGCAGAAGAAGCAAAAGCCGCAGAATCAGAACCGCAAGCAGCATCCCCGCCAGAAGCCCTTTCCCTAAAATCAAGACTCTTCTTTGCACTCAAAACCGCAAGCGCAACCGCAAGATCAAAACCAGCCCCCTCCTTCTTTAGGTCAGCAGGCGAAAGACTAATAAGCACCCTCTCAGGCGGAAAATCAAAACCGCTGTTCCTTATGGCACTCCTCATCCGCTCACGGGACTCCTTAACAGCCCCATCCGCAAGCCCAACAATATCCACTGCAGGAATCCCCCGGCGAAGATCAACCTCCACTCTTACCAAAGACCCCTCATAACCAAATGGCGAAAAACTCAATATGTTCATCTTTACTCCCTACATATATATGTGCTTTAAAAATTCAAGATGAGACACATTTGCGAATTTTTTTTATCAATATTTATCTGGACGAGCCTTGCACCGCTCTACAAAACGCTCTTGGCTAACTCGACACTTGCCATTTTTTACCATGCAAAACAAGGAGCGCCATGGAGGGCGCGTCATGTGGTTTGCAAAAGCAACTTTTCTTTTCGTCAGAAAAGAAGCGGTAAAAAATGGCAAGGAGGCCATTTTTTACCGCCGTTCCGCCCTTCGCCTATTCGGCTCATACCGCTACGCGGTACTAAAGGGGCTACATGGCGGCGTAGGATGATTGGCAAAAAAATATGCAGAACATCCGTTTTTGTGAGGTAATTTTATTTTGAAAGTTTTTCACGCATTTTCAAATATTTTAGTGGCGTGATTCCGCAGAATTTCGTAAAGTCACGGATGAACTGGCTCTGGTCGTAGTAGCCAAGTTCAACAGAAGTCTTTGTCATATTTTCCGGGCGACCGCTGTTTAGAATTTCCAGCGCTTTTTGAAAGCGAATTATCTTACAGAAAATCTTTGGTGAGAATCCCATTTCTTCAATAAAAATTTTATTTATGTAGCGATCAGTATAACCTGTGCGTTCTTCAAGATCATGTATCTTTATTTTTCCACTGGACTCGTATGCAAATTTCTTTACGGCCTGCAAGAGTTCGTTTTTCCCGTAGAGTCTTGTCTTCGTCTTTTCAATCTTTGAGCAGTACTTTAGAAAAACCTGTATTCTCTCGTGAAAGTCAGTTTCCTGTGCCATTAGATTAAGCCATTCTTTGTCACCGTTCAAAACTTCTTCCGTGTTGAATCTGTTGTTGAGCAAATCTTTCATTGTTACATTCAATAATTCCGGGCGATTGCCTGGCATGAACCTGACTCCAAAAACTTCCTTATGAAAAAGTCTCGGGTCTGTCATGAATTCAAGTTTTGTTCCTGCAACGTACGAGTGCATGTGGCCGGGGCGTTCCGGGTCGTATTCAAAAAGAATGTCTATGCATGCATCGGGAACTATGCGTGGAGAAATTTCTTCATTTGTATTGAACTGATAAAAATGGCTGATTCCGTCTTTTAAATAATTTTCCTGCCGGAGATTGATTGTATCAATAATAAAATAAGGCTGAGTCGGTCTTAATACATAGTTGATTTCTTCAGTCATTGCATTATCCTCCTCCTGATATATTTTTAAATAAAAAAAAGCCGGGCTCAAAAAACGAGTCCGACCTCTTTGTCCTTGTTTGACTTTAATATTGATACAGTTTTTAGTCAATAATTTATTTTACTTTCTTCTGATTTTTACAATTATTAAAAAAAGTGAGGATTGCCCTGGTGGACGTACAGGACAATCCTCTGGAGGTTATATATATGCAAAAAGATGATCAAGGGAAAATGCCTTTCATCTCTTCTGCGCAAAGAAGCTTTCTCAACGCAAGAATATATGCAGCCATTCTAAAATTGCACTTACACTCTTCACGTATATCCTGTATTTCGCCAAAAGATTTTGTCATAAGCTGTTCAAGCATCTGGCAAATTTTTTCTCTGTCCCAAGTAAGCTCCTGAATGTTCTGAACCCACTCAAAATATGAAACAACAACTCCGCCCGAGTTTGCAAAAATATCAGGAAGAACAAGTATTCCACGCTGTTCAAGGATTTCATCAGCTTCTTTTGAAGTAGGACCGTTGGCAGCCTCAATCACATAAGAACACTTAACCTTTTCTGCAATCTCTTTTGTAATCTGATTTTCCAATGCCGCAGGAATCAGAACGTCACAATCGCACAAAAGAAGTTCCTTGTTTGTAATGTGAGCAACACCCTTTGCGTTGTAATCTTTTAGACTTCCGCCTTTTTCAATATGCTGTGAAACCTGCTGAATGTTCAGTCCCTCTTCGCAGTAAAGTCCTCCATCAATGTCGCTCACTGCAACAATCTTTATTCCTCGGTGATAGAAAATTCTTGCCGTATTTGCCCCAACGTTTCCCATCCCTTGGATTGCAACTTTTATTCCGTCAAGATAACGGCCTTCACTTTCAAGAAGAAGTTTTGTTGCAAAATAGACTCCCCGCCCTGTTGCAGATTTTCTTCCTTTGGATCCGCCAAGTTCAATCGGCTTTCCTGTAACAACTCCAGGGCACGGCTTTCCCTGAAGCTGACTGTATGTATCAAGAACCCAAGCCATTGTCTGGCCATTTGTATTTACGTCAGGTGCCGGAATATCCGTATCCTGCCCAATGACTGGCGCAATAGCAAATGTATATCTTCGCGTAAGGGCTCTTAGTTCACGCTTGGAAAGTTGTGACGGATCAACTTTGATTCCGCCCTTTGCACCGCCATACGGAATTCCAGCAACGGCACACTTCAGTGTCATCCAGGTTGCAAGAGCTTTTATTTCGTTAAGGGAACAATCCGGATGAAAGCGGATGCCTCCCTTGAAAGGACCCAGAATATTAGAATGCTGAATTCGCCACCCTTCAAAAACCTTTACAGTTCCATCATCCATTTCAACAGGAAGATATACTTTTGTTTCCCGCTGCGGATTTTTGAGTATCTCAAAATATGTCTTGTCAATGTTGCCGACTTTAGCAGCATCTTCCATTACGCTTATGACATTTTCAAAAGGATCGTACATTCTAATTTCTCCCTTCATTTTTTTCCAACAAGAAACCGGGAACCAAAACCGCGTTGCTGATTCCAGTCCCCGGTTTTCAAACCAAGCAAGTTTCAACTGCCATTAGTGAAGATACGGTTCATCCCACAAGTTGAGCTTTGTGCCAATGCCCATCTTGAGTGCCTTTTCATAGAGAACCTTTCCCCATGCAACATCTTCAACAGGCATACCGCCGATTGAATAGAAGATAATCTGATCATCGCTTGTGCGTCCTGGAACCTTTCCGTTGCAGATTGCGCCAATGTCTTCCATTCTTGACTTGTCCATCTTTCCTTCGTGAATCATATCCGTAAACTTTGAACCAAAGATGAACCACTTTTCAAATGTTGGATAGGGATATTCCTTTGCCCATGTGTCGTACATTCTTGTGTTGTCTACAACAAGCTTTGTCTTTGGATCAAGAAGAATATCTTCCGGTGTGTTAAGGGCACCTACTGCGCAGATCAAAGCACCAGGCTTAATCCATGATGAATCGATGAAAGGATATGTTTCCTGACCGCCAGTTGGTGTTGAAGTACCAAAGTTCATGATGTCACTGTCGCGTGTACATTCTTCGAGTGTTTCACAAACAATGTAGTTCTTTACGTTTGGACAATGAGCCTTACAGTATTCAATGAACCTGTCGATTGCAGGACGGCCCCTACCCTTAATCTTGATTGTGTCAATTGAAGGGCGGAGAGCACAGAATGTTTCTGCGGTTATTGAGTTGATGAATCCCGGACCTACAATTCCAAGAACCTTTGCGTCCTTTCTTGCAAGTCTCTTTACACCAACACCTGGGATTGCTGCAGTTCTGTATGCGGAAATAAGGTTTGCACTCTGGAAGGCAATTGGAGCTCCAGTATCCTTGTCGTTCAAAACCGTCATAAGGATAGAGCGCGGAAGCCCCTTGTCTCTGTTTTCAACGTTTGAACCGTACCACTTAACTCCAGCCATCTTGAACTGACCACCGATATATGCAGGCATTGCCATGAACCGTCTGTCTGGACCATCCTTTGGCATTCCTTCAAACTCAGGATCCTTTGGAAACTGCACCATGCATCCGTGTGAATTTCCTGTTTCACCACCCATGCGGTAGTCTCCCTTATCCAAAGTCTTTACAACTTCTTCCATACAGTCTGTACATGCAATAACATCGTTCACCCCAGCCTTAAGCATGTCAGCTTCGTTCATCCACAAAATGTCTACCCTTGGTTCAATTCCTGTCATAATAATTCTCCTGATAATTTTATTTTGTTTTTTGACCATTCAACTTTTTGCTCAATGGCAGCTGTTGAATCCGCAAGAGAGGGTAGGACTCAAAAGAATCCTACCCATATAACAGCTCGCCATTGAACTGTATATCTGCTCCTCAACGTGCACTTTGAAAAAGCAGACTATTCACATTTAAATACCCCCTGTTTACTTGAGGGCTTCCACGTCTTTTTCGCCAGTTCTTATTCGCCAAATGTTTTTAATTTCTGACACGAATATTTTTCCGGCACCAATTTCATCACTCTTCAAAACTTCCATTGCAGCATCTACAACTTTCTGAACTGGAACTTCTGAAACTACCACTTCGACTTTTGTTTTTGGAAGCAAGCTTATGTCGGTTGCAACCCCGCGGTAATAACCCACTGAAGTTTTCTGCCCGTGCTGAACTCCGCATCCTTCAACGTGTGTTACAGTCATTCCTGTTACACCAATTTCATTGAGTGCTTTTTTCAATTCGGTAAACTTGTCCGGATTGAAGATAATTGTTACAAGGTTCATCTCTGCCATTTTTTACCCCCATCAACTTACATTACATAAGCAGCCATTGCATGTTCATGCTTATCAAGACCGTCGAGTTCAACTTCTTCTTTAACTCTTAATCCCATTGTCTTCTTAAGGATAATTGCCATTATGGATACAGTACCTATTACCCATACCGCAATTGCACCAAGACCAACAATGTGGGCCACAAGGCGTGATATTCCGTGCCCATAGAAAAGACCTGTATCCTTTGCAAGGAATCCTGCCAGAACTACACCAAGAATTCCGTTTGTTCCGTGAAGGCTTATTGCACCTGCCGGGTCGTCAACCTTAAGCTTCTTGTCAAAGAACTCAACGCTAAAGGGGAAGAAGATTCCGCAGACGGCTCCTACGATAACTGATCCAAAAACCGTGTATTCGTTGACTGCAGAACAGCTTGCAACAAGACCTGCCAACGCACCGTTCATTGCAAGTGTAGGATCTGGCTTCTTGTACTTAACCCATGTGCAGAACAAAGCTGCAAGGCCCCCTGCCGCACCACACATTGTTGTTGTTATTGTTGTGTAGATTGTTGTATCGTCAAATGCAAGTTCACTGCCTGGGTTGAATCCGTACCAGCCCACCCACAGAATAAATCCGCCGAGCATTGCCATTGGAATGTTGTGTCCAGGAATTGCATGAACCTTTCCCTGACTGTCGTACTTTCCGATTCTTGGTCCAACAAGAGCCGCACAAACCATTGCCGCAAATCCGCCTACCATGTGAACTGCACCGCTTCCTGCAAAGTCAACAAAGCCTATCTTAGAAAGCCAGCCACCGCCCCATACCCAGTGGCCAACAACCGGGTAAATAAGCCCAGTCATTACAGCACTTACAATAAGGTAAGTATCAAACTTGAATCTTTCTGCAACAGATCCCGAAATGATTGTTGCTGTTGTTGCACAGAACATTGTCTGGAACAAAAGGTATATTTGCGGTGAAAGGTTCAGTTCTTTGCATGTCTCCCATACTCCAAGTTCCTGGTCCAGCGGATTGAAGAATCCTGTTGTTCCAAAGAGCCCAAGAAAGTCATCACCGTACATAATTGCAAATCCTATGAAGTAGTAAACCAATGCTCCTACACAAAAATCGCACAAGTTTTTGAGCCAGATGTTGCATGCATTCTTTCCGCGGGCAAATCCGCTTTCACAGCATGCGAATCCTGCCTGCATCAGAAAAACCAGTGCAGATGCCACAAGAACCCAGCTTGAGTTCAGAAGATAAGTCGTATCCATCAGATACCTCCTTTTTTTTAATTTGATTATTTCTTTGGCTTAAAACGGTCGTACTTCAAATCCGGAATTGGAATTGTCTTTGATTCGCCTTCAAGAATGAGTTCGCTCAAAGCAATTGAAACTGCCGGAGAGATTCCGAAGCCGTGGCCAGAGAAACCGAAACCGAGTGTAAGTCCAGGAACTTCTTTTACGTTGTCAATCACAGGAAGAACGTCTATTGTCTGGTCATACAAACCTGCCCAGGTGCGTACAATCTTTGTCTTTTCAAGGACAGGAAAGTATTTGATGATTCCTCGTGCAATGCTTGGAGCCGTAAGACTGTTTGTTACAAACTTGTCAACGTTGCTTGTGAATGCTTGCAGGCCTGAGTTTCCTCCAAGAACAAATGAGCCGTGTTCGCTCTGGTGTCCGTAGAATTCTCCTCCTGCTACACCGAGCATGATGTCGAACATTGGCGGCATGGCTTCCGTTACAAGAACTTCATTCATCTGTCTTTCAACCGGGATATCTATTCCGACAGTGTTTGCAATTCTTCGTGATTCATAGCCTGCACAAAGAAGAATTTTTTCTCCTTCGTAGATTCCGTCATCTGTAACAACAAGCCTTGCCTTTCCCTTTACCTTGCGGATTCCTTCAACATGAACTCCCGTGATGAAAGTTACTCCAAGCTCAAGCGCCTTTTTGTAAAATCCCAAAGTTGCCTTGAGAGGATTTGCATGACCGTCCGTTGGGCACCATGAAGCCGCAATTACTTCCTTTGACATGTAAGGACATATTTCGCGAGCTTCATCTCCGCTAATCATCTTTACATCAAGGCCGACTGCAGTTGACTTTGCAGTATGACCTTCAAGTATCTTGATATCCTTTTCTGTAAGACCAAGACGTATATTTCCCTTCTGGTGATATTCAACATCAACTCCAAGTTCATCGCTTAATCCAGGCCAGCAGTTTGCAACAGCATACATTGCAAGCTTAAGTTCCTTTGGATCGCGTGCACTTTGTCGTACACCGCCGGCATTTCTACAGGAACCCCCGTTTCCGATTTCCTGCTTTTCAAGAACGATTACCTTGATTCCTTTTTTTGCAAGACGGTATGCAGTAGCACAGCCCATGATACCGCCGCCGATTATGATTACATCTGCTGTTCTGATTTCTTCCATATTTTTATCCTCACTGAACATCAGTTACGTTTTTGCTGAACACTCCGATTTCTACTGGACGTGCCGGAGCCCTTCCCTGAATCATTCCAACTTCTGAAGGCTTCTTTTTTAATTCAGATGCAATGATTCCTTGCACAAGACGCTGACAGGTTTGTCCCTGACACAAGCCCATTCCCGAACGAAGATATCTTTTTACTTCATTCATCGTGTGCATGCCGTCATGAATCGCCCTTCGGATTTCACCCTTTGTAATTTCTTCACAGCGGCAGATGATTAGGCTGTCATCTTCTCTTTCTTCAAAAGGTTCTTTATTTGCTCTTCTTATATCTTTTGCCATAATTCACCTCACTATTTTTATTCAGGCTTAAAGAAGCGTGCTTCGTTTACATACTGAACCGGAACTTTCATTGTAAGGACCGAAGTCTTGTCCATTACGCTTGAAGTAACAACGTTTACAACTTCTGCTTCGCAAACTTTTTCTCCGCTGCGGCTCAAAGCAATTCCCCTGTCTCCTTTTTTTGGAAGCGGAAGGAACTCATAAGGAATTCCTACGCTTGCGTAACCGCTTTCGTAATCTTCGTTGATAAGGAAGATTGCCTGACCTGAACAGAAGGCAACACACATGCCGCATCCCTTACATTCTTTTTCTTCATCGATTGCAGGAATCCTTGTGATGTTTTCGCCCACCTTGATGCAGCCAAACTTACATGCTTCCTGACAAGGGTTACACGGAATGTTCTGCGTACATTCAATTACAGGATGAACACCTGACTTCTTGTAGTTAACTGCCGGGAAGTTCTTAAGCTCGTCCCAGGTCATAAAGCCGCGGTCAAGAAGACTTCTTGAAATGGGGTATCCTTCGTCTGTAACAGTCCAGTCGTTCTTCCCCTTGAACTGCGGAGCAAACATTCCCTGGCGAAGGGCGCTGAGTGCATTCTGGCAGCCGGAATACTTTTCGTTGAAATCTGCTTCACTGATGTAACCTGCGCTGTAAAGAACGTGACTTGCAACTGAACGGCCCTGAATCATTGCACTTGAAGCTTCTTCAATTCCAGCAACATCACCTGCACAGTAGATTCCCGCAATCGAAGTTTCTCCGTATTCATTCAGCAGGGCAACGTTACCGCCTTTCTGAGGAAGAAGTGCCATGTTACAAGTTGCATTGCTTGCAAGCTGGCTCATCGGTGAAAGACCTACGGCGATACAGATTGTGTCTACATCAAGTTCCTTTTCTGTTCCCGGGATTGGCTTAAAGTGATCATCAACTTCTGCAATCACTGCTGATGTAACCCTGTCTGTTCCCTTTGCTTCGATTACCGTGTGCTTCATGTAGAAAGGAACACCTGTACGTGCAACCTTTGCTGCATGAACACCGTAACCTCCGACACGTGGAGCCGCATCGATTACTGCTGCAACTTCACACCCCGCCTGAAGAAGCTGGAAGCTGACCACAAGACCAACGTTTCCAGAACCGACCATAAGAATCTTTGAACCAGGCTGAACACCCTGAAGATTCATAAGGGCTTGTGCCGCACCAGCACCGATTACACCAGGCTTGTTCCATCCCTTGAATGGAATCATGTTTTCTGCAGCACCTGTTGCAATGATTATGTAGTCTGCCTTGAAGTGATTTACGTTTCCGTTCTGCTTAACAGTCACTTCATGGTTCTGATAAATTCCCATTACGGTTGAATCAAGGTAAACTTCTACACCTGCATCTCTTGCTTCCTGTAAAAGTGCCTCACCAATCTTGAAGCCCCTTTCCTTTGCATGATGTTCCTTTGACCCGAAGAACTTGTGTATCTGCTTAAAAAGCTGTCCACCCGGACGTGCGTTTTCATCAAACACAACAACCTTCATTCCGTTTTTTGCAGCTTCAATGCCGGCACTCAAACCCGCAGGACCTGCCCCGATTACTATCAATTCATATCTTTTCATTTCATCTGCCCCCGTACTCAGCTTTCCATAGCTACAACACCGTTCTGTGTCTGAATCACCATTCCTTCTTTTAATTCAGTGATGCAGGTACGAACATTTGGCTGACCGTCAACAACCATTACGCAGTCCGTACATCTTCCGATTGCACAGAAAACACCACGCGGCTTGTGTTCCTTTGCCGTGTATCTGTGAATCATTACGCCGTTTGCTTTTAATGCAGCCGCTATTGATTCGCCTTCAAAACCAGTCATATCTTTTCCGTCAAAAGAAAAATGAACTTCCTGACCTTTGATATATTCTCCAAGAATTGGATGCTCTTTAATCCGTGCCATTTTTTTCTACCTCCAAAAAAAAGAGGCAACCAACAGTACTTCCCCCAAGGATAATCCAGGGAAAACTGTAAGTTGCCTCATTGCAACAAGTTTTATCAATCTTTAATTTCTTCTAGCCTTTGAATGTGCAGCCTTTCATTGCAATCATTTCGATTTCAACAATCTGGCTTGGTCTGTTCAAAGCTGCAACTCCAATCCATGAACATGCAGGACGTGTTGCCATAAAATATTCAGAATATGCTTTTGTGATGTCCATATTTTTTGAAACATCAGTAGTCCATATATTTACTTTGACAACTTCTTCTTTTTTTATTCCATTTTTTTCAAGGAGAGTTACAAGTTTGTCAAAGATGTATTTTGCCTGAGCATAAGCATCTCCTTCTCCATGAACTGTACCTTCTGGTGTAACAGCTGTTGTTCCTGAAACAAATGCAAAAGGACCTGCTACAGCGATGCGTGCGTATCCTGCAACGTCTTCAAACTTTGCACCACCATGAATGTTTTCTCTTGGGAATTCCATAATTCTCCTCCTGTTTGTTAACTGTCTTTATACAGCTCTTTTCTTTGTTGATTTAGGTATAGAATTATTTTTTTATAATGTCAATGCAAATTTTCATAATTATGAAAAATATAGGGTTTTTAGTACCGATTTTTCATAATTTTTTCATAATTTTGTAAAAAACAGAACTAAGAAAAAAGGAATTTCACGTCAATGAAAAACTTGAAACATCTTTTTTGTTATGGTAAAGTTATTCATCGGGGCATTTTATGGATTTTGAGATCGGAGAAAAAATTAAGAGTCTTAGAAAACACAGTAAAATTACGCTGGAAGAACTTGCAGAAAAAACAGGTTATTCAGTCGGATTTTTAAGCAATGTTGAAAATGACAAGACAAGTCCTTCAATTCAGCAGCTGCACAAAATCTGCGAGGCAATGAACCTTACGCTAAACGATCTTCTGTCACAGCCCAAACCAGAAGCTGATGCAAAAGTTGTAAGAAAAGATGACAGGCAAAAGCTTTTTGAACAAGATGACGGTTCCCTTGTTTATGAAAGCATCACTCAGGGAGACACAAAAATCAAGGGCTCATGCATGACAATTTCTTCTGACCAGCTTTATCCTTTTGTACCCCATGACCATGACGAGCTTGGTATAATCGTCAGCGGTTCCATGGAAATGAAAATGGACAACAAATCATTTTTTCTTTATCCGGGCGACACAATTTACATTCCTTGCGGGACAATGCATTCTGCAAAAAAAACAAGCAAAGAGCCCTGCGTAAGTTACTGGCTTAAAAAATCAGAATAGAATTGCTGGCAAAAATTAGTCTTGAAACAAGGTTAAATTTCATGCTAAAATCACACGGAGTCAGTTCAAAAAAAATCTGGAGAAAAAATGAAAAACACTTTCCTTTACGCAGCAACGGCAGGCCTTATCCTTGCAGCCGCACTAACATCCTGCGCAAGTGCACCAAAAGAAAATCCTACAATTCCCTTTGAATTCATAGACGCAAACAAAAACCACCACTCCGCAAGTCTGGACGACACGGTTAGCAAGCACAGCTACAAAAACGAATACTTTGTGCGCGAAGGAGAGAAGCTCTTTTACAGGGGCGATGACCGCTACACTTCACGCCTTGGCGTGGACATATCCCACCACGACGGTCCGGTTGACTGGAAAAAGATGAAGGAATGGGGAATTGAATTTGTAATTCTCCGCACAGGCTACAGGGGCTACCAGACAGGCTACCTCATTCAGGACAAAATGTTTGAGCAAAACATAAAGGAAGCAATAGAAGCAGGCCTGGACATAGGAGTTTATTTTTTCTCTCAGGCAATCACAGAAGAAGAGGCGGAAGAAGAAGCACAGATGGTCTTGCGCTTAATTGAACCCCACAAAAAGCACATCACCCTGCCGGTTGTATTTGACCCGGAAAGCATCCTAAAAGACGAAGCCCGCACGGACGGTGTTCCTGGCGAAGTCTTTACAAGAACT
>JAEEGL016571966.1_pt1 | contig 18029 bp, 18 predicted proteins | sample 9134231 | NCBI WGS metagenome assembly JAEEGL01 (sample SAMN16246548, study PRJNA631951) | gut metagenome | biome: gut microbiome; feature: rumen; material: fiber-attached | host: Bos | place: Iran: Karaj | collected 2018-10 | reverse complement strand
GATCGACCAGCCGCCGAAATGCGCGCCGACGACGATCAGATCCGTGTAGATCTCCAGCACCGGCAGCAGGCGGTTCGGGTTGGAGTTGTCGTACCGGCTGTCGCCCGTGTGCATCAGGATCGGCAGACCTGCCTGCTCGCACAGCTCGTAGATCTTCAGACAGCGGTAATCGTCAATTTTGAAATTCTGGATATCGGGGTGCAGCTTGACGCCGTGCAGACCGAGCGACACGATCTCGTCGACGTCCCGTTTCAGGTCTTCGCTGTCGGGATGCAGCGTGCCGAGTCCGGCAAAGACGCCGTCGCCGTTTTGCACCGTGTCCGCAATGAAACGGTTGATGCCGGAAACCTGGTGCGGCGTGGTCGCAACCGATTGCACGATAAAGCGGTCGATGCCCGCCTTTTTGCCTTCGCGCAAGAGCATGCCGACCGTACCGTCTCCGAATCCGTTGTAATGGTAGAAATTTTCGGTGGCGCGTTCGGCCTTCTGCGCGATCTTGTCCGGATAAATATGACAGTGCGCGTCAATCACAAAATGCTTTCCGTCAACCATTTCTCTGCCTCCCGTCTGTTTCGAGATGATTAGGTCTGTCGTTTTTCGACGCTTCCGGGTCAAAACAAAAAACGCCCCAAAGCATCGGATTGCTTTGAGACGGGTGTAAATCAAATTTGCACTCGCGGTACCACTCAAATTGCGGATATAAAATCCGCCGCCTCTTCGAGGTCTGCCAACCTCTATGCACTCACGCAGCATACGCGGGAACGCCTACCGGGTGTCTGACCTTTCGGGGCTCCGGCTCGGAAGGGATGGGAGCTCTGCAGTCCTTTGCCGGGATCACACCGCCCCCGGCTCTCTGGGAAAATCGTTGCAGGTCCGTCTTCGTCAACGCCTTTAGCATATTTTATTTGCATCAAATTAACACATTGACGGGAGGATGTCAAGCGTTTTTTGGAATTATAAAAAAATTTACATCGTAAGCAAACAGCTCCAAAACTTGATTCTTTCCCCGACTTCTGTTATGATGTTTTTATCGGAACGATCACGTGAGGAGTGTACAGCGATGAAGGGTTTGCGTCATACGGGACGCCTGTCCGGAAAGGACGCGGCTGCGTCGGGGGCAAAGCGATGAGCGCCGTTCGGGAAAAGCGTTACGTCGGGTACGGCGAGGCGCTTGCCTACGGTCTTGCCGCGGGCGGCAAGAGCTTTGTCACGACGCCGACGCAAAGCGGTTATCTGTCCCTGTTTTTCACAAAGGTATTCGGACTGCCGGCAGGAGCGGTTTCCTTTATGATGCTGCTGTCCGGGCTTTGGGACGCGGTCAACGACCCGCTGATCGGCTCCGTTGTGGACAAGACGCGCACGGGCTACGGAAAGCTGCGCCCGTGGCTGATCATCATGCCGCTGCCGTTCGCCGTTTTTACGGTGCTGCTTTTCGGCGGCCCGTCGTTTATGAGCGGCGTATCGTCCGTCGGCGTCCGGATCGCGTACATGTACGTTTCCTATATCCTTTGGGAGCTTTCCTTTACCTTCGCGGACGTGCCGTTCAACGGCATGACGACCGCGATCTCGCCGCTTCCGCAGGATCGGACGAGAGCCATTTCCTTTTCGACCTTCATCAGCGGGATCGTGGCCGGGGCGTCGCAGACGCTGCTGCTCTCGCTCATGGACGCGTCCGAGAAGGGCGTGTGGAACGTCGGACTGAAAACGGTCTTTCTGCTGATCGGCGTGATCGCGGCGGTGTTCGGCGGGGGATTGTTTTCTCTGGCGGGGATCTTCACCAAGGAGCGGGTCGTGCAGTCAGCGCGTCAGCCGAGCATCAAGGAGAGCTTTAAGGTGCTTCTGCACAACAAGCCGCTTCTGCTGATCGTGCTGAGCAATATGCTCATGTCCGCCGGCGGATTGTACAACGTGTTCACCACGTACTATTTTGCCGAGGTCGTGCAGCTCAACTCTTTAAAGCTGCTGATCGACATTCCCGGCGGTGCGGTGGGGATCGGCACGTATCCGTTTATCCCGGCGATCAAGCGCAGATTTGACAACAAGCAGCTGATGATGATACACTTTATTTCCAAGGCCGTCATCGGGATCGTATGCTTTTTCGCAGGGTTCCGGCGTTACGCAAGCAAGGCGGTCGCCGTGCCCGTGTTGATGCTGCTGAATATCGTCATCAGCATCGTGAACACGGTCAAGAACATCATCACCACGGAGATGATCGGCGATACCATCGACTATATGGAGCTGCAGACCGGCGACCGGAACGAGGGCGTGTCGTTTGCGGTATCGTCCTTTTTCAGCAAGATCACGGGTTCCGTCAGTACCGCGATCGCGACGGCCGTGCTGCCGATCATCGGACTGTCCTACAAAACGGTAAACGGCAGGCAGATTGCCGTCAAAGGCGAAAAAACCGATTTTTATATCTGGATGTTCTACGTGCTCGTACCGCAGCTCGTCAACACGCTGGGCGTGATCCCGTACTTCTGGTACAATCTGACGGGGAAACGGCTTGCGGATATCCGCACGCAGCTTGCCGTGCGTCGGGAAGAGACGGTTGCCCGGATCGCCGAGGCGGAGGAGACGCCATGAGAAAATGTCCGAAATGCGCGCAGCGGTTATCGCCGCTGTACTTCAAAACCGCGTGCAGATACTGCGGCGCGGATCTGCTGTATTACCGCTTTGACGAGCGGCTGGAGCAGGATGCGCAAAAGGCCGCCGCCCAGGAGGAGAAGGTGCAGCGGCTGCTGAACAAGCTCCCGTTTCGCAAAAAGCGGTAGCGAAAGGCGGAAAACAGACGCCATTCTCATATTGAAAGGAAAAGAACGTCGTGAACGAAGTGTATTATATTATAAGTGCGGTTCCTTTTTTGAAGCAGTACAAGCGGAAAACGACCGCAACGTCGCCCATATCCATCGGGTCGGTCGGCCGTACGGCGGACGGAGCGTTTCTTGAGAATCTGGTGATCATCGGTGATCCGCTGCCGTGTGTGGTGACCAAGGAACTCCTGCTGGTAAGGATTATTATCAATGACGAAGAAGTCGAAATGCCGCAGGTGCGTCTGCGTCTGTTTTCCAGTCTGTCCCGGGAGGAAAAAGTCGAGCTCGATTCTGATCTGAACGGCGATCCCGCGCTGGAAATCCGCGAAATCGCCGAGGTGGTCTTCGAAACGCCTGAAGATAGACCGGACGAAATGACCGTCCGCTATACGTTTCGAATTGATGAGAAAGGCATATCCGTGAGTGCATGGCGAAAAGATACCGGAGAGGATCTCCAGGCGGAGATCATATTAAAATAAGCGCTTGCGGCAGGATGGATAGATCCGGACTGCCGGGGCGGATGGCCGCAGAACAACATGTATACACAAAACCGGCGCAAAGGTACGCTGCGGGGCGTGCCCTTGCGCCGGTTTTCGGCGTCGGTTCGATGCGGGTATGCTGCCGGGGAAACGGTGTGGAAAGGTTATGCGTCCGCCACGGCAATCGTATCTCCGGCGCGGACGACGCCGCCGCGCACGACGCGGGCGAAGACGCCTTCCCTGGGCATGATGCACTGCCCGACCAGCGCCTTGATCGCGCAGCCGTCGTGGCACTCCTTGCCGATCTGGGTGATCTCGAGCACGGCTTCATCGCCGACCCGCAGCAGCGTGCCGACAGGCAGCGTATGCAGCTCGATCCCTTCGGTCGTCAGATTTTCGGCGAACACGCCGTGACACAGGCCGTCTGTCCGCATGCCCTTCGCTTTGTCGATGCTCTCTTTGGCAAGCAGGCTTACCTGCCGGTGCCATTTGCCGGCGTGGGCGTCGCCCTCGAGACCGAAATCTTCGATCAGACGCCCCGCGTCAACGGTGCGTTTGGGCGTTTTTTTCTTTTCACTGATATTCACAGCCAGTACGTGCGCCATTGTTATCCTCCTGTTCTGTTGAGTCCGTGCTCGACCGCCGTCTCGCCGAAATGATGTCCGGCGGGCTTTTTTAATATGATCTGCCGGATGCGCTCGGTGAGCGCGTCCGCATCCCGGAGATACGCGCGTATATCATACACGGCGGCGTCGCCGAGGCAGGGCTTGACCTTGCCGTCCGAGAGCAGGCGCATGCGGTTGCACGTGCCGCAGAAGCGGTGGCTGACGGGGCTGATGAAGCCGATCCTGCCCTGAAAGCCCGGCGCGGTATAGATGCACGCCGTGCCGTCGCGTTCGCCCGTCGGCGTCAGATAGGGGAACCGCTGCAGCAGCTCGTCGTTTGTCACGACCCGCGCGGCGTCCTCGCCCGCGTCGGAGAACGGCATCAGCTCGATGAACCGGACGTCGATCGGACTATCTTTCGCAAGCGCGATCAGATCCGCCGCGCCGTCGTCGTTGACGCCGCGCATCAGAACGGCGTTGATCTTCATCGGCGAGAGCCCGACGCGCATCGCTTCGTCGACGCTTTCGAGAACGCGGTGCAGAACGTCCGCGCCGGTCAGCTTGCGGTAGGTGCTGCCGTCGGTGCTGTCGAGGCTGATGTTGACGCTGTCGAGTCCGGCGCGCTTCAGATCGGCGGCGTATGACTTCAGACGGACGCCGTTCGTCGTCAGTGCGAGCGTTTGCAGCGGCAGCGCGTGCAGCCTGCCGACGATCTCCGTGACGTCGTCCCGCACGAGCGGCTCGCCGCCGGTCAGACGGATCTTCGTGATGCCGCAGCGGGTGAAGGCTGCGGCAGCCGCGGCAATCTCGTCGGCGGACAGCTCGTTTTCTTTTTTTGCGCAGTCCGTCTTGCCGCAGTAGACGCAGTTCAGGTTGCAGCGCTCCGTCACCGAAACGCGCAGATAGTTGATGAGTCTGCCGAAGCTATCCTTCATAGTGATAATCGCTCTTTCCGCCGTGTTTTTCCAAAAGCCGCACTTCCTCGATCACCATGCCGCGGTCGATCGCCTTGCACATATCGTAAACGGTCAGCGCGGCGACGGACGCGCCGGTCAGCGCTTCCATCTCGACGCCGGTTTTATAGGTGCATTTGGTGCGCACGACGATGCCGAGCGTACAGTCGCTCTCCGGCTCGAAATCGACCGTTACGCTCTCGAGCGGGAGAATGTGACAAAGCGGGATCAGACTGCTCGTCTGTTTGGCGCCCTGTATGCCTGCGATCCGCGCGGCGGCAAGCCCGTCGCCTTTTTTCAGATCGGCGGCAAGCAGAGCCGAAAGCGTCTGCGGCTGCATGCGTATGCGCGCGTACGCGGCGGCCGTGCGCTGCGTTACGGCTTTTTCTCCGACGTCGACCATGACGGCCTCGCCCTTTTCATTGACGTGTGTGAGCATTTCAATCCTCCAGGCTGTATCCGCCCATGCGCTTGAGACGGTCTCTGCACGGGGCGGAGCGCAATGTATCGAGGAACGCGCGAACCATCGGGTCGTCCGCGCAGTCTTCGGCGATCAGAAAATCGTACGTCTCCCGGCAGATCGGGATAAAGTCGAGACCGTACATTTTGGCAGCGGAATAAATGCCCAGACCGGCGTCCGCGTTGCCTGCCGCAATCAGAGCCGCCACGGCGGTATGCGTGTATTCCTCGTTGTCGTATCCGTTTATTTCGCGCGCGTCCATCCCGTTTTCACGCAGCAGATGGTCGCACAGGATTCGCGTGCCCGCACCGCGCTGGCGGTTGACGTAGCGCACGCTGCGGATATCCCGGAAACAGTTGACGTGCAGCGGATTGCCCTTGGCGACCATCAGACCCTGCACGCGGCCGACGCCTTTCTCGATCACGGCACCGCCGTCCGGGAAAAACCTGCGCACGTAGCTCTCGTTGTATTGGCCGGCGTCGTCGAGCAGGTGGATCGCGCCCATGTGCGCAAGTCCGCCCTTGACCGCATAGATCGCGCCCATACTGCCGACGTGCGTCGAGCTGACGCGAAACGGCGCGCCGGTCTGCGCGAGGAGATCGGCGACCTCGTCGATCAGCGGGTCGTGACTGCCGGTCACGATGAGCGTCCGTTCGATCTCGGCTGCCGGGCGCAGCAGACGGACGGGAACCGTTTCGCCGGTCTCATAGCCTTCGCAGTTTTGCGGCACGGTCAGACTACCGTCCGCCTTCGTACAGCTCGTGTTGACGCCCGCGCCGCGTGAAAGGGGAGAGGCGAGCAGCCGCTCTTTGCGCCTGCCGAGCGCGACGCGCACGTATTCCGTATATTTCAGAGAGGAGACGATCTTGCGGCCGAGGACCGCCTGCACGGTTTCCTGCGCGATCTGCGCCTTGCCGTACCACTGCGCGAGCACACCGGAGACGATTTCCGTCATCACGACGATCGCCGACACCGGATAGCCCGGCAGACCGATCACCGGCTTGCCCTGTGCCTCGCCCAATACGGCGGGCTTTCCGGGCTTGACCGACAGACCGTGGACAAGCACCGTGCCGAGCGACGCGATGATCTCGCTCGTATAGTCGTCGCGTCCGGCAGAGGAACCGGCGGAGATCAGAACGACGTCACATTCGTCCAGCGCCGTCTGCAGCGCGCTGCGGATCGCGTCCTTTTTATCCGGCGTGATCGGATACAGCTTCGCATCCGCGCGGTATTCTTCAAGCATGCCGCGAAAGACGGTCGAATTGAACTCGATGATCTCGCCCGCCTCCGGCGCGTCCGTCGGCGGAACGATCTCGTCGCCGGTCGGAATGATCCCGACGACAGGCTTTCGCAGCACGTCGACCGCCGTGACGCCGCCTGCGAGCATCGCGCCGCAGAGCGCAGGCGTGAGCGTCGTGCCGGTCGGCGCGATCATGTCGCCCATGCAGATGTCCTCGCCGACCTGCCGCACGTTCTGCCACGGGTGCACGCCGGACAGGATCGTATACGCGCCGTCTCCGGCGTCGATCAGATCCTCGACCATGATGACCGCGTCGAAGCCGTCCGGGATCGGGTCGCCCGTGTCCACGACGCGGAACGTCCCGCGCGTGAGCGTCAGCGGATCGTGTTCGCTGGCGGTGAACGTGTCCGCAGCACGGACGGCGACGCCGTCCATCGCCGAGGCGTTGTAGTGCGGAGAGCAGATTTTTGCATATACGGCGTGCGCGAGAATGCGCCCGTTTGCGTCCGTGGTGCGTACTGTTTCCGGTACGGCGGAGAAGCCGGCTGCCTGCAGATGCGCCGCATACAGCGTCCGCGCCTCGTCGAGCGGTAAGTTGTTCAGGTAGTTGTGTTTCATATATCGTAAACCTCCACGACCGTTCCCTTATCGACGCCTTCCGTGTCGCGCGGGATGCGGATGAATCCGTCTGCTGCCGACAGCACGGAGATGATGCCGGATTTCGTGTGCAGCGGAACGGCCTCGCCGTTTTCGTTTATGCGAACGCAGAGATATTCCTCCCGCCCGTGGTTGGACGGGACGTTGACGCTCAGCGTCGCCGTGCGCTGCGGCTTTTCCGCAGAGACCGCGCACAGCGCATCGAGGTATTCCGAGACGATCAGACGAAAAACGAAGAACGCCGCAAGCGGATGACCCGGCAGACCGAACACCGGCTTTCCGTCCGCCGCGCCGAAGATCGTCGGCTTGCCCGGCTTCATGGCGATCCCGTGAAAGAACACGTCGCCGAGCTCCTGCAGGACGGATACGGTCAGATCCCGCGTGCCTGCCGAGGAGCCGCCGGAAAGCAGCACCGCGTCCGAGCAGGCAAGACAGCGGCGTACCGCGTCCAGGATCGAGGCGCGCTCATCGCGCACAACGCCGCCGAAAAACGGCTCGCAGCCGTATTCTGTCAGCAGCGCGCACAGCAAATCGCTGTTGACGTCCTGCACCTGTCCGGCGGCAGCCTCGCCGCGCACGATCTCATCGCCGGTAGAGATCACGGCAACGACGGGCTTGCGACAGACGCGAACGTCACGCTGCCCGAGCGCAGCAAGCACGCCGACGTGCTGCGGCAGCAGGCGCGTGCCCTTTCGCAGCGCAGCCGTGCCGCAGGCGACGTCGTCGCCGCGGCGCGTGACGTTTTCGCCCGGAAAGACGGATTTGCAGACCAGACAAAGCCCTTCCGCCTCGTCGGTGTGCTCGACCATGACGACGGCGTCCGCGCCGGCAGGCAGCATCCCGCCGGTCGGGATCCGCGCACACTGTCCGCGTCGAAGCGAAAAGCCGGCCGCCTGACCCATTACGATCTCGCCGGCAATTTCCAGCTGCGACGGCGTCGAGCCGCTTGCGCCGAACGTGTCGGCGGCGCAGACAGCGTATCCGTCCATCGTCGAGCGGTCAAACGCAGGCACGTCCACGCCGGCAATGACGTCTGCGGCGAGCACGCGTGCGTACGCGTGCGGCAGACAAACCGTCTCCGTCAGGGGTGCGGTGCGCTGTGCAAACGCGCGCACGCATCGCACGGCTTCCTCTCTGGTCACGACTTGCAGCATATCCGACGCCCCTTCACAGTGTGTTCTGTATCCATAGTAGCATAAAACCGCCGTTGAATCAATCGGATTTTGAAAATGCATTGCAATACATGACAGAGTATGATATGATAAAATCGGTGATTTGGAATGAAAATCGGAATTGTTTGCGTCAGCGACCGCTGTGCCGCCGGTATGCACACGGACACGAGCGGCCCGGCGATCGCGGAATATGTTTCGTCGTTTTGCACCGATCCCGCGTATCGTCTCGTGCCGGACGACGCGGAAAAGATCGGCGCGGCATTGAAAGCGCTGGCGGATGATCTCGGCGCCGACGTGATCTTTACAACGGGCGGCACCGGCTTTGCGCCGCGCGACGTTACGCCCGAAGCGACGCTTGCCGTGCTCGATCGGCTGACGCCCGGCATCAGTGAAGCGATCCGTGCCGAGAGCATGAAAATCACGCCGCGCGCCATGCTGTCCCGTGCGGTCAGCGGGATCCGCGGCAGGACGCTGATCGTCAATCTTCCCGGCAGCCCCAAGGCCGTGCGCGAGTCGCTGGCAGTCGTGCTGCCGGTACTGGAGCACGCCGTCGAAACGCTCGGCGGCAGCACGCAGTCCTGCGGGGGAAATTACGAGCATGGATAATACGTCGTTTGATCTTTCGGGAAACTGTGCGGCGATCGTCGGCTGCGGGGGACTGGGCACCAATATTGCCGTGCACCTGGCGGGAATGGGGATCGGCAGACTGATCCTCATCGACTTTGACCGCGTCGAGCGCTCCAACCTCAACCGGCAGTTTCTCTATACGCCCGCCGACGTCGGCGGCGCAAAATGCGATCTGCTTGCCGCGCGGCTCGGCGCCTATGCGCCGGATTGCGCGATCGACCGGGTGAACCGAAGGATTGCCTGCGCCGATGATCTGTCTGTCGCGGCGCACGCAGATATCCTGCTTGCCGCCGTGGACGGCAACGATGCGCGTCGCGTGCTGAACGACTACTGCACCGAGCGGAAAAAGCCGCTGGTCAACGGCGGCGTGAACGGCTTGTTCGGGACGGCGTATCTGTACGTTCCGGGCGTATCCGCCGACCTTGAACGCGCCGGTCTGCTCGATGCGGAAAACGGCACGGTTCGCGCTGTCAGCAGCACCGTCGGCGTGATCGGCGCGCTGCAGGCGCAGCTGGCGGCAAGATGTTTGTCGGGCAGCTTTGATCAGGCAGGCAGACTGTTTGTCTTTGACTGTGAAGAGATCCGTTCCATGCAACTATCATACAAGGAGTGAGACAGGCATGAAAAAACCATACGACGGTTATATGGGCAAGGTGCTGTTCGTCGATCTGACCAACCGGACACATTCGCTGTACCCGTGGACGGACGCGGACAGGAAACGCACGCTCGGCGGCAAGGTGATGGCGGCGGATATTCTGCTCAGGCACGTTCAGTTCGGCATGCAGGCGTTCGACGCGGAGAACTGGATCGTCGTGACGACGGGGCCGCTGACCGGCTGCGGCTGTCCGAACTCCTCGCGCTTCAATATTTCCACGATCTCGCCGCTGACCGGTATTCTCACCTCGTCCAACTGCGGCGGCGATTTCGGCCTGTGGCTCAAACGGTGCGGCTATGACGCCGTGATCTTTACCGGGAAAAGCAAAAATCCCGTGACGGTCAGCATCACGCACAACGACGTTGTTTTTGTCGATGCGTCAAATCTGTGGGGACTGACGACGTCCGAGACGCAGGAGCGCCTGCCCAAGCGGTCCGGCAAGCTGGTGATCGGCCCTGCCGGCGAGAACAAGGTTCTGTATGCCTGCGTGTTTTCGGGTGAACGCACGGCGGGCAGAGGCGGCGTCGGGGCGGTTTTCGGCGACAAAAACCTCAAGGCAGTCACGGCGTTCGGTACGGCGCTGCCGGACGTGCGCGACCGTGAAAAGCTGCGCAAGACCAACGAAAAATGGGTTCACACGCTGCGCACGCATCCGCTGACCGGCCGTCAGCTGCCGAAGCTCGGCACGGCGGGTCTGATCGCGCCGATGCAGGCGCACAGCATTCTGGCGACCAAAAATTTCAGCGCCGGCCGGTTCGACGGATTTGAAAAAATCTGCGGCGAAGAGCTGGCGGAAAAGCATCTGGTGCGCAATGCCGCCTGCACGACGTGCGCAATCCGGTGCGCGCGCATGGTCAAGGTCGACGACAAGGTCGTCAAAGGGCCCGAGCTGGAAATCCTCGGACTGCTCGGCGCCAACATTCTGAACGACGACATCGAAAAAATCATCCGTTGGAATTACATGCTGGACGAACTCGGCATGGATTCCATCTCCGCTGCCGGAACCGTGGCGTTTGCCATGGAGCTGAAAGAAAAAGGCGTGCGTGATTTCGGATTGGAATTCGGCAGAACGGACAACGTCGAGGAGATGTTCCGCAAAATCGCGCGCCGCGAGGGCGACGGCGATATCCTCGCGGACGGCTCACGGAAAATGAGCGAACGCTTCGGCGGCAAGGAATACGCCATCCACGCCAAGGGCATGGAGCTTGCGGCGTACGAGCCGCGTCACGCGGTCGGTCACGGCCTGGGCTATGCCACGGCAAACCGCGGCGGCTGCCACCTGAATGCCGGCTACATGGTCGTGGTCGAGGGGCTCGGTCTCGACGTCGATTCCCTGACGCCGCACGGCAAGGCGGCGCTCGCTATTATGTTCCAGAATCTCATGGAGGCTGTTTCCGCAGGCGGCGAGTGCCTGTTCACGAGCTACGCCGTGCTGCCCGGATTTTTGATCGACAAGCCGAACTGGCCGCTGACAAAAATCATTCTTGCGGCGTTCCCGTACGTCGGCCCCGTCGTCAATCTCCTGAGCCACTTCACGAAGGCGGCGAAGATCAACATCCCGCTCCTGCCGGAGTCGTACGCGATCAAGTACGCGACCGGAATCCCGTCCACGATGGCCTCCATGCTCACGTGGGGCGCCTACGGCTACAACACCGAGCGTATCGTCAACGTCATTCTCGGACAGAAGGCGGACGCCGATCAGCTTCCGAAGCGGCTGACGGACGAGGCGCAGAATCCGAACGATCCGCGCACCAAGGTGCCGCTGGACAAGATGAAAAAGGTGTACTACCGCGCACGCGGATGGAAGGACGGCATACCGACCTGGCATCGGCTCAAAACGCTCGGTATTCCGATCACGAAAGAGGTTTATGACGCGGCGGTAAAGGAGGCGTATCGCTGATGGCAAAGGTTATCGTAAAGCTGTTCGGGGTATTCCGTGTGGACACGCATACGGCACAGGTGGAGCTGGAAGGCGATCAGCTGAGAGACGTGTTCACGCAATTGAACGAAAAACTCGGCCACATTCAGATGCAGTCCGGTCTGCAATTCAAGGATGCGGTCGTCTATGTGAACGGTGAGGCGTGCAAAAAGAAGTCGAAAACGCTCAGGGACGGCGATGAGATCTGGCTGCTTTCACCGGCGTCGGGAGGTTGACGGTATGGCATATAAAATCGAGGAAGCGCGCTGCGTCGGCTGCGGCGCATGCGCATGGGCGTGCCTGTTCGACGCGCCGCAAGCGGCGGATGAGAACGCGTCCGTGTACAAAATCAACGATAAAAAATGCATCAGCTGCGGACACTGCGATGAGGTCTGTCCGAACAACGCGATCGCGCCCGACGAAAACCACAGGCCGATCCTGCGCGTGACGATCGATCCGGACAAGTGCGTCGGCTGCTCGGTGTGCGAGCACGTCTGTCCCGAAAAAGCGCCGCACGGCGAGCTGCACAAGCCGTTTGCGATCGATCCGGACAGGTGTTTCCGGTGCGGTGCGTGCGCGCAGCGCTGCCGCCACGATGCGATCTGCGTGGAGTACGCCTGACCGCGCAGAGCGGGACGATGCTTTTCTTTCGCGCGTCATGCAGTTTTAAATGCGTGCAGAAAAACCGGCATAAAGAAACGTAGCGGTTACGAGCTTTATGCCGGTTGTTTTATTTGGTTCGTTCGTTGCAAAAGCGCTGCGGAGCTCACGCTTCAAAAAAAGTTTGAATACGCACGCATTGCATGTTATAATACTTAATCAGCAATATTATCCGCGCTGCACGGCCGGATGTCGCCTGCACGGCGCCGCTGGTTCAGAAAACATCCGTCTCCCGGCAGCGGAACACGCGTCCGCTTCCGCCGGAAACGGAAAACATGATCCCTGGAAACGGAGGAAGAAAAATGAAACGTTTAGTCGCTCTGCTTTTATCCGTGCTTCTGCTGTCAGGCATTCTGTCGCCCTGCGCTTTCGCCGCAGACACAGCGGCCGCGCCGGGCGCCGCCACGCTCGCGTTTGAACGCGTCGGCGGCGTCATTGCCAACGTGCTCGGTCATTTGCTCAAGCTGATCACGTTCACCGACGAGAGCAGAATCAAAAAAGCCGCGCCCCGCGACGCTGCCGGTCAAGCGAGCAGCGCCGATCTGTTTTCCGGCGCGCCGGAGCAGACGCTCACCGCCGAAACGTGGCGGGTCGTGGAGCTGCGCTTTGACAGTGAAAAGCGCTACGGCGATCCGTTCGCCGACGTGACGCTGGACATGCTGCTGTACGGCGGCGGCAGACTGTATACGATCCCCGGATTCTGGGACGGCGGCAATACGTGGCGCGTGCGTTTCGTCTGCCCCGCGGCGGGAACGTGGCAGTGCAAAACCGTCTGCTCCGATACGGCGAACGCCGCGCTGCACGGCAGAACGGCACAGGTGAACTGCACCGCTTACAGCGGAGATCTCGACGTTTACCGGCACGGCTTCGTTACCACGCGATACGGCGAGAAATATCTGACCTATGACGACGGCACGCCGTTTTATTATCTCGGCGACACGCACTGGCAGCTTGCGCAGGAATCCGCGGAAATGATTGCCGCGATCTGTGAGAAACGCGTGGAGCAGGGCTTCACGGTGTATCAGAGTCAGCCGATGGACTGCGGATTTAACGTGGCCGTGACCGAAGGCTTCGGCGAGAACGCTCTGGAGGATCTGCGGGCTTTCGACGAAAAATTCCGTATCATCACCGACAGCGGCCTGACGCACGCAAACTCTCAGTTTTTCTGGCCGCTTTCCGGCATGACCCGGCTCATTGAGAACCACGGCGGCTGGACGGAACCGAAAATCCAAGGCATGCTCGGAAAGAAAAAAGTGACCATGCCCGACCTCTCCGACGAGGCGAAAGCGTATCTTGAGCAGCTCAGCCGGTATTGGGTGGCGCGTTTCGGCGCGTATCCCGTGATCTGGACGCTGGGGCAGGAGATCGACAACGACCCCTATCAGAATGAAAACAGCAAATGGAATGCGGTCAACAATCCGTATAAATACGTCGCGGAGTATCTGAACAAATACGATCCCTACGATCACCCCGTTACCGCGCATCAGGAGAGCACGGGCGATACCGCGGCATACGGAAACGGCAGAGGGACGGGCGAGATCCGTATGATCTGGTATCCCGGCGCGCAGCCCTCGGCATTCCGCAGCGTGCGGGCGCACACCATGTACGCCGCGCAGTGGCATCCGCATCTGACCAAACGCGACGACTATATGTCCGCACGCGATTTCTGGTATAACGGCCAGGGCAAGCCGGTCGTCAATTACGAAGGGCTTTACTGCTATCTGTGGACGAAGAATTTCGGCGCGCGCGTGCAGGCGTGGGCGTCCTATCTCACCGGACTTTACGGCTGCTCCTGGGGCGGGCAGCCCACGTGGGCTTACGAAAACGGGTTTGACCGGGACGTTGATTCCGACGACGGCGTAGACGTGATTCGCGCTTCGGAAAAACAGGCCGCAACGTGGCAGGACGCGCTGGAGTATCCTTCCTCTTACCAGGTGGGCTATATGCGCTCCTTCATGGAACAGCTTGACTGGTACAACCTGATCCCGCGTTTCAACAACTGGGCGTACTTCGTGCCGTCCTCGAACGTGTATGCCTATTGCGCCGGCAATCAAAAGAACACGGAAATGGTCGTATATTTCTATTCCTTCACCGACCCGACCGTGGGCGAGCGGATCAACACGAAAAACAACGGCGGTATCCTGACCGGAACGGTCGGCAGTCTGACGCCGTTTGCGCAGTATACGTATCGGTGGTTCAATCCCATCACGGGCGAATATGTGCAGGAAGGGACGTTCCGCGCTTCCGCCGTCGGTACGTGGTTTGCCGGCGTGCGTCCCGATGATACCGATATGGTGCTGCTGATCCAGAAAGCATAAATACGTTCTGACCCTGCCGGCGGCCGGGAAGTCCGCAGACGTTACGCCCCGGCAAGCCGGATCAAACCGGATCACACTCAAAGGAGAACAGAAAAATGAATCGAAAGCACGTGACGAAAAAATTTCTGTCCGTTATTCTGACGATTTGTCTGCTGGCAGGCTGTCTGCTTTGCTGCTCGCCGGGAGCGGGAGCGGTGTATTACAGCGAGGGTCAGAAAATTGCACGGGTGATCGCCGATGAGGGGATCGTGCTGCTGAAAAACGAAAACAACGCACTGCCGATCCGACGCGGCGGCAGCGTCGCGCTTTTCGGCGAAGCGCAGCGCATAGGACCCAAGGACGAGGATTTCTGGAATAAGCGCGGGTTTATCCCGTACGGATACGGCTCGGAATCGCAGGCAGGCGATTTCGGCGACAAGTCGATCGATCCGCTGGCCGCTCTGGAATCCGCCGAGGAGAACGGGGAAATCTCCATCTACCGCAAGATGAGCGAGGACTACTGCGGCGCGCTTGCCGCCGGAGAGCAGTTCGCGCCGACCGATGCGCAAGTGCAGGAGGCTTCAAAGCATGCGCAGACGGCGATCTGCTTTTTCAGCCGCTGGGGCGGCGAGGCGTTCGACGTGCGGCGGGAGGACTGGTATCTGCGTGCGGATGAGCAGGCGCTTCTGCGGCAGCTGACCGCGGCGTTTGCGAAAGTCGTCGTCGTGCTCAACACGCCGTCTGTGATCGACACCTCTTGGGCAGCCGGAGAAATGGAAGGCATCCGCGTGGACGCCGTGCTGTACGTCGGCTATACGGGCATGCAGGGCGGTCTGGGCATTGCGGACGTGCTGCTCGGCCGCGTGAATCCCTCCGGCAAGACGAACGATACGTGGGCAAGGGATCTGGAGGATTACCCCTCCGACGCAGGGTGGAGTCAGAACAACCAGGCGTATACGGAGGATATCTTCGTCGGCTACCGCTGGTTCGAGACGTTTGACCCGGACTATGAAAGGGTGCATTACGAGTTCGGCTTCGGACTCTCCTATACGACCTTCCGCATCGATACGGAGGACTTCTCTTTTGACGGAAACACGGTTTCCGTAAACGCCGTCGTCACCAATACGGGATCGGCCGCAGGCATGGAAGTCGTGCAGATGTACGTGTCCGCGCCGCAGGGCGTGCTCGGCAAAGCGGCGAAATCCCTTTGTGCGTTTGCAAAGACAAAGACGCTCGCTCCCGGAGAAGCCCAGACGCTGACGCTGACTGCCTCGATGCAGGATCTCGCCTCCTTCGACGATCTCGGAAAGACCGGCAGCAAGTCGTGCTTCGTGCTGGAAGCGGGCGACTACCGGTTCCTCGTCGGCAATTCCGTCCGCAGCGTCAAGCAGGCGGGCACGGCGACGATCGACGCGCTGACCGTGACGCAGCGGCTTTCGTCTCTGTGTCCTACGAATCTTGAAAAGCGTCTGCTTGCCGACGGCAGTTATGAAACGCTTCCCGTGCGTGAGAAAGCGCAGAACTACGTGCACACCGAAACGCCGAAGGCAAACGTCGAAAAGAGCGGCGTGCTTGTCGGACATCGCCTTTCAGAGGTCGTGTTCGGAACGCTCACGATGGAGGAATACCTTGCGCAGTGGAGCGACAAAGAGCTTGCGACCTTTTTCGTGTCCTATGAGCAGAATCAGGTCGGATGCAGCGACGCGCTTTGCGTCAAGTACGGTCTGAACCGCTTCTCGCAGGGCGACGGGGGCATGGGTCTGTGCTTTATGGGCACCGCCTATCCGTGCAACGCGATCCTTGCGTCCACGTGGAACGCCGATCTCGTGGAAGCTTTCGGACTTTTGCTCGGTGCGGAGCTGTACAAAAACAACGTCGGCATGTGGCTCGGCCCGCCCGTGAACATGCGCCGCCATCCGCTTGCCGGCAGAAATCTGGAGTACTATTCCGAGGATCCCTACGTTTCGGGCAGCTTTGCGGCGATCATCATCAAGGCCGTGCAGCGAAACGGTATTCCCGTCTGCATCAAGCACATGGTCTGCAATGAAAAGGAAGCGGGAAAAATCTGGAGCGATTCACAGGTCTCCGAACGCGCGCTGCGCGAGATCTATCTCAAACCCTTTGAAATGGGCATCCGGGAAGGCCGCGCCGAAGGGATCATGACCTCCTATAACGTGATGAACGGCCTGCCCACCTCCGAAAACGCGGATCTGCTGCGGGGCATCGTTCGCGGCGAGTGGGGCTATCAGGGCTTCATCACGACCGACTGGGGCAACTGCAAAAACGAGGTTCGGGAAATCAACGCGTCCAACAACGTGCATACGCCGTACGATCACTGCGACCTCGACCTGATCTGTGCAGCCATTGACAGCGGCGAGATCACGCGCGCAACGCTGGAGGAGGGCGTGACGCAGATCCTGTGGAAGCTGGTGCGTAACCCGCGTTATTACCGCGCCAACGCCTGAACGCTTGCGCATCATTATGACGAAACCGGGGTGTGTACGGTATGTCACAGTCCCGACCCCGCCGTCAGAAGAAATCTCAGCCGGAATCTTGCGCGGCTCGTTCCCGAGGCGGGGATCGATCCGAACGGGATCGTTCGCTTTTCCTACCCGAGCGTCAGCGACTTTTTCGCCCGCAACACCGAGAGCTTCTGCGCGGTGATCATGGCAATCTTTAAATGGGTTTTCAACTTCTTTACGCAGCTCTTCGGCAGGATCGGATAATAGCCCGCGCGCGTTTTTGACGCGAATAAAGGAGGAAAGAGAATGTTCAAAAGATTTATGGCGTTTTTGGTCAGCCTTTTCCTGACGCTTTCCTTTACGCTGAACAGAGCGTACACGGGAATCAACAACCCCAACAACGAAATAACGATCACACAGAACCGTTTCGCGTCTGAAAACGAGTTCATTTCCATGAAGCGCGAAAAGGAGAGACTGCCTTCTTTTAAAGAGGAACGCGACAATCTGCCGAAACCCGTTTGGGACGGACACGACGATTTCCATGCTGTGCCAGGCGCGCAGCAGCATCGCGGACGAACCGAAGGTGGAGATCCGTTCCGACAGACCCGTTACCGTCGAGATCTTCTGGAATGAAGGGCGGCAATCGAAAACGCTCACGGTCGGCGGCTGAGAACAGCCGGGAGCACGGACGGGGACAGGCTCCGTGTACGTTCGGAAAACAGAAAGGTGTGAAAGCATGAAAAACTTCAGGCTTGAAGACTTTACATACGATCTGCGCTGCGACGGTACGCCGTCGGATACGGCCGTTACCTTCGAGCGGGACGGAAATACGCTTTCCGTTTGGATCACCGCGCATGCCGACAGACCGCAGTTCGTCACGCTGAGATGGGACTTCGGGACGGACGAGGCGCTGTACGTGCTCGGCGAGGCGTGGGAACGCAGCGACGGCGAACGCTGCTTCGAGAAGCTGTCTGAAAACAGCAGGCCGCTGCTGTGGTATGTTGCGGCGACGGACAAGAACGAAACGTATTGCT
>JAEEGL013033867.1_pt1 | contig 18029 bp, 15 predicted proteins | sample 9134231 | NCBI WGS metagenome assembly JAEEGL01 (sample SAMN16246548, study PRJNA631951) | gut metagenome | biome: gut microbiome; feature: rumen; material: fiber-attached | host: Bos | place: Iran: Karaj | collected 2018-10 | reverse complement strand
TATACTTTCTGTCTACCAGGATATCCGCCGTGAGCGGTTTCAAAGACGCCGGCGCCGACGGGTCGTAAAGCGCGTGCGCCGCGATCTTTTCGGTGTTTTTCGTGTGGATGAGACTTCCTCCGGTAACGACGACCCTGCGGACTCCCGTGAGGTCCTTGCCCGTCTGGACGTAGGTCTTTCCCATCAGCGTATAGGTCTCCTCGATGCTCCCGGCGTGCCTCGTGACCGCCGTTTCTATCGCGCCCGACGCGAGCGCGAAATCGAGTCTTTCAAGCTCGTCGTCACCGTCGGGAAGGATGTCGGTGTGCTCTTTGAGATATTCGGTGAGCGAGATCACTCTGTCCTCGGGGATGCCCGACCAGAGCGACAGCTTCTTGGCGCCGACCGCGTCTACGATCCCCTGGATGCTGTATCTCATCCCTATATCGCCCTCGACCGTTCTCTTGGAGAAGGGCTCGGGGAGTCCCTTGCAGACCGTGTTCGCGTGAGAGGGCGCGCCCTCCGCCATGGAATACACGTCGGTGGTCGCGCCTCCGACGTCAACGGCGATAAGGTCGCCGATGCCCGCCTCGCCGTCGCATCCGAGAGAAAGCAGGTTCATCGCGGAGAGCACCGCGGAGGGAGTAGGCATCATGATGTCGGAAAGCAGGGAGGACGCGCGCGTCAGCCCCTTTGCCTGAACGATACGCTTCAGGAATATCTCACGGATCGTTTTCTGCGTCGGTCCGATGTTGAGGACGCCGAACTTCGGCATCACGTTTTCGCAGATATGCGTTTCAAAGCCGGAAAGGATCCTTTCGCACTCGCGCGCGGCGGTGCGGTTCCCCGCTATGACGACGGGGAAAAGCGGCTCGAGCGAGGAGAGCATCTTCGCGTTGTGCAGGATGCACTCGCTGTTTCCGCCGTCGGTCCCTCCGCAGAGAAGGAAAATATCGGGCTTCGCGTTCTTTATCGCCTCGACGTCGTCCTCCGTGAGCTGGAAGGAATAAAGACCGATGACCTTCGCCCCCGCGCCGAGCGACGCGAGCCGCGCCGCCTCGCTCGTAAGCTCGGGAACGAGCCCGCTCGTTATCATGCGCAGACCTCCCGCCGCGGAGGAACAGGCGTACGTGGCGGAAAAATCGAGCTTTCCGGTCTTTTCCTCAAGGAGACGGAGCCCCTTTGAAAGCCCCTCGTTTATGTCCGTCTGAACGGTCGTGTAAGACTGCGCCGTTCCCAAAAGTTCTTCTTTTTCAATATCGACCGCCGTGAGCTTGGTATATGTGCTGCCGAAATCAATAAGCAGAACGTTTTTCACTTTTTCTCACCCTCGGCCTTGTCCCTTTCGGCGAATATCTCGCGAAGGGCGTCAATGGTAGTCTCGGGCGCCGTTCCGGGAGGGAACGCGCGGTCGAAGCCCATGGCCTTGAAGCGCTTTTCGACGTCCTCGAACTTCTGCTTTCCGATAACGATGTTGCCTCCGACGAGGAGAGGAATGCCTTTAAGACCCGCCTCGTCGCACTTTTCACGCATCCCCTGACAGTCGAGCTCTCCCTGACCGTAGAGGGAAGAAATAACTATCGCGTCCGCTTTCGATTCGATAGCGGCCGCGATATATTCCTCCTGCGATACCATAACGCCGAGATTGACGACCTCGAATCCGGCCTCGGTAAAAGCATGGTATAAGATCTTGTTTCCGACGGCGTGAACGTCGGAGCCGATGACTCCTATAACAAGCACCTTTTTCTTTCGTTCTTCCATTGTCGCACCTCATAAAAACGGAATAGTTCTATATCTTTATATTATAAAGAAATAGAACAATCTGTCAATAACAAAAAGAGGCGTCGGTGCTTTTTCGGTCAAGTTGCCGATTTGAGAAACGAAAACGCCGCCCCTTTTGGTCATTTTTTCGCCTTTCGGGACGGCTTTCCCGCGCCGGCGCGGAAAAGGGCGTCCGCGGCGCAAAAAAAGACGCCGCGGGAATGCGGCGTCTTTGCTTTTCGGTCCGTTCGTTCAGATAAGATGTTTTATCTTGCTTATGTTGCTTTCCGAATCCTCTCCGACGCATCCGACGAGCAGATAGCGGCCGTCGAGGCGGTCGTAGATGAAGTCGTGCAGGAGCTTGAAGTTCACTATCTCCGAGGTGCGGCGCACGTGGGTCCTCGGACCGGTGCAGGGATGGATGGTATCGCCTATGGATATGTGTCCGTCGTCGACGTAATCGACCGGCAGATCCTGCGCTATGACCTCCTGCACTTTCGCCTCTATATCCTTTATGTCTATGTCGGGCTTTTCGAGGAAGGTCAGGATGAAGCCGTGATGAACGTCGCCGTGCTCGCATTTGTCGGTGAGCTCGTCGCCCATGAAGGATTCGACGAGGTCCTCCGCCGTGTGCGCCATAAGACGGTAGGGAAGCGACTCGTAGACCTTGTCGTATATCTCCTGGGGAAACGGACCGAAGAGGTTCGGCCTCGTGATTATTATCTCCTCGCCCATGCCGATCAGAAGGTCGGCGTTCTTGCGGAGGAAGGGATATATCAGATCGAAATGCTCGACGATGACTCTTTTGCCGCGGTTGAGCGCCTCCCAGATCGCGTCGGCGAGGACGTTCATCTGCGTGAAGCCGTTCTCGAAGCGAATGTCGACGTGATAGGTATGGGGCGTGAAGAAGCGGTTTTCCATATCCTGATTGAGAAGGGGCAGGGGACGGATGTTTACCCCGTCGTCGTCGTTCGTGAGCTCAAGTCCCGGGAACATGCCCTTGATGAGCATGCTTTTGCCCGAGCCCGCCTCCCCGACGAATCCGATAAGATGGTCGAAGGGGGAAAGATAAAGGTGCGAGAGCTGGACGCCGAGGGTGTATATGCGGTCTCTGCCTCTCGGCGCGAAATACGAGCTCATTATATGGTTCTTTTGGATCTCCTGCATAAAAACTCTCCTTTATATAAGATCGTGCTGCTTAAGATACGCGAGCGTCGTCCGGGGGACGAGCTTCGAAAGCGCCTCCTCGTCGCCGCTGCGGAGCAGGGCGCGGACCGCGCTCGCGGAAACGGGGACTCCCGCAACGTTAAGTCTCGGTATCTCCCGGACCTCGATGCCGCGCTTGGGAAGCTCGGCTATAAGCGCTTTGTTGTAGCCCGACGTAAGCGGGGAAAGCGGCTCTGTGCCGACGAAGCGGCGCTTTATGCCGAAATGCGGCGCGTAATATCTTGAGAATATCTCGATGTCGAGCATGCAGTGCGCGCCGGTGGTGTTCTCGCGGTCCTTCAAGAAATAGTCGGGGAAGGTCGCGGAGGAGATAAGATAATCTCCGGAGGGAAGCACGCGGACGTTTTCAAGGTCGCTCACGCCTTCTCTGACGAGCGCGAGGCGATCCTTCGCGGGGAATAAGCTCTTGTCCTCGGAGAGTACGAAAACGTAAAGCAGATCGCATTCGGAAGCCGCTTTTTCTATAAGGTATCTGTGACCGAGCGTAAAGGGATTGCAGTTCATGACGCAGCAGCCGGCGAGCCCTTCGTTCACGGGAAGGGGCAGGGAGGCGAGAAACTTTTCCACGCCGTTCCTTTCGCTTTCAAGAAGCAGCACGTCCTTCGTCGAGGCGACGGGATAGAAGAAAAGTGAGGAAAAGGTCTCGGCGTTGCCCGGCTTCGTGTAAAGGAAAAGATGTGTGATCCCCTTGCAGAAGGCGGCGTTCCTGAGCCGCGTGATAAGCGTCGCCGTCAGCCCCTCGCCCTGATGTCGGGGCGAGACCGCCACGTATTTTATGATGTTGCCGCAGAGGGAGGCGGTGCCCGCGAGCTCGCAGTCGTCCCAGAGAAGGACCGTAAGATCCCTCTGCTCGCCGGGGATAAGCTCGAGCGAGGATAAAAGCTCCTCCCACGCCCTTTTCTTTTCGCCGCGCAGGACGGTCGTCTCTTCCGTGATCAAAAGAATCATTCCTTTCGGCAGACGCTTTTCGGGATGATCTGCCCGAAAGCATTATAACACAAATAAAACGCTTTGAAAAGAGAGGGGATATTGAAAAAAAGATTTCGGTGGTCTATAATATAGAGACAAAACAAAGGAGGCGTCATATTTATAATGAAGATCGCGAAAAAAGCCGTCGCCGGGACCTTGGAATCCAGCGACGCTTACGTTGAGATCGAACCCTGCGGCGAGATAAGCGTCGAGCTGGATTCGGTCGTCATAGACCAGTTCGGCGAGTCGATAAGACGGACCGCGGAAGAGGTCCTGAGCGAATGCGGAGTCACGGGCGCAAAGCTGCGCATCTCCGACAGGGGCGCTCTCGACTGCGTGCTCCGCGCAAGGATAGAGACCGCGTGCCTGAGAGGAAAGGATGGGGAATGACGATGAGAAGATCGATGCTCTTTTTACCCGGAAACACGCCGAATATGCTGATAAACGGCAGCTGCCTCGGCGCGGACGCCGTTATCTTCGACCTTGAAGACGCCGTTTCGCCCTCCGAAAAGGATGCGGCGAGGATACTCGTCCGCAATATGCTTAAATATACCGATCTCGGCTCCTGCGAAACGATAGTCCGCGTCAATTCGATAGACACGGATTTCTTCAGGAAGGACGTCGATACCATCCTTCCGTATAAGCCGGATCTCATCATGCTCCCCAAAACGTCGCGCGGAGCGGACGTTCTTGCCGCCGACGCGTATATAAGCGAGGCGGAGAAGCGCGCCGGGCTCGAAAACAACACGGTGCGTCTTATGCCTCTTATCGAGACGGCGCTCGGCGTTGAAAACGCTTTCGAGATCGCTTCGGCGTCGCCTCGCGTCGCGGCGATATTCCTCGGCGCGGAGGACCTTACGGCGGATCTCCGCTGCCGCAGGACGAAGGAAGGCAGGGAAATAGAATACGCGAGACACCGCCTCGTGGTCGCGGCGCGCGCCGCGAACGTGGACGTTTACGACACGCCCTTTACCGACGTGAACGACGACGAGGGAATAGTAGAAGACGCAAAGCTTGCAAAGGCGTTCGGCTTTACAGGCAAAGCGTCGATCTCGCCGCGTCACGTAGACGTGATAAACGAGGTTTTCAGCCCCTCGCGCAAGGAGATCGAATACGCGTACGAGGTCATGGACGCCATAAAGCTCGCGAAGGAGCAGGGACGCGGAGCGATAGCGCTCCACGGCAAGATGATAGACGCGCCCATCGTCGCGAGAGCGCGGCAGACTATCGCCATGGCTGAAGAATTGATGATCGGGAGGGACGTAAAATGAGCGGCAAGGTCGTATCGTCTTTAAGGGAAGCGATCAGGGACAGCGGTCTCAGATCGGGAATGACAGTATCCTTTCACCATCACCTGAGGAACGGAGATTACGTCCTCAATATGGTCATGGAGGAGATAGCGGCGCTCGGCATAAAGGATCTTACCGTCAACGCGAGCTCGCTCTTCGACGTGCATAAGCCCCTTCTCGATCATATACGCTCCGGCGTCGTGACGGGACTCTGCGCGAACTATATGGCCGCGGGCATAGGCAGAGCCGTTTCGGAGGGCGTCCTTTCGAAGCCGGTGCAGTTCAGGACCCAGGGCGGCAGACCTTACGACATAGAGCGCGGCAGGACGCCGATAGACGTCGCCTTCATAGCCGCGCCCACCTCGGACACGATGGGGAACTGCACGGGCAAATACGGCAAGTCGGCGTGCGGAAGTCTTGGCTACGCCTTCCCCGACGCGATGAACGCGAAAAAGGTCGTCGTGATAACGGACAACCTCGTGCCCTATCCGCTCGCCGGATGGTCGATCCCCGAAACTTACGTCGATTACGTTGTCGAAGTCCCCGCGATAGGAGACCCGGCGGGCATCGTTTCCGGAACGACGAAGATAACGCGCGACCCGGTCGGGCTCGTCATGGCGGGCTACGCCGCGCGCGTCATAAAAAGCTCGGGACTTCTTAAGGACGGCTTTTCCTTCCAGACGGGCGCGGGCGGAGCGTCCCTCGCCGCGGCGAAGTTCCTCAAAGACATAATGCTCAGGGAGCATATAAAGGGAAGCTTCGGACTCGGCGGCATCACGGGCTATATGGTCGAGATGCTCGAGGCGGGATGCTTCGAAAAGCTTCTTGACGTCCAGTGCTTCGACCTTAAAGCGGTAGAGTCGATAAGGAACAATAAAAACCACTGCGAGATCTCCGCGACCCATTACGCCAGCCCCGGCGCGAAAAGCGCCGTCGTCGACAGTCTCGACGTCGTCATACTCGGCGCGACCGAGATAGATACCGATTTCAACGTAAACGTCCATACCGATTCGAACGGTTATATAATGGGCGGCTCGGGCGGCCACAGCGACACGGCGGCGGGCGCCAAGCTGACCATGATAATCGCGCCCATGTCGAGGGCGAGACTCCCGATAGTCACCGACCGCGTGAAATGCATATCGACGCCGGGAAAGGACGTCGACGTGCTCGTGACGCAGGGCGGTATCGCCGTCAATCCCGCGCGGCGCGATCTTGCCGAAAGACTCAGGGACGCGGGGCTCCCCGTGACCGACATCCGCGCGCTCAAGGAAAAGACGGAAAAGATGACCGGCAAGCCGGCGAAAACGCCCGCGGGCGACAGAGTCGTCGCCGACGTGATATACAGAGACGGAACGAAGATCGACGAGATATTCTCCGTTCCCGGAAAGAGAGGATGATACCGTGAGAGAGCTTAAAGCGGAACTGATACGCGACACGGTCAAAAAGCTCTGCATAGAGGCGAACTGCTTTCTGCCCGAGGATATAAGGGCGCGCATAAAGGAATGCCGCGCGGAGGAAAAATGGGGAACGGCGGCGGAGATACTCGACAGGATAACCGAAAACTTCGGTATAGCCGAGAGGACCGAAAGCCCTATCTGCCAGGACACCGGCGTCGCCTGCGTTTTCCTTGAGGTGGGGCAGGATCTGCATATCGAGGGAAGTATCGAGGAAGCCGTGAACGAGGGCGTCCGCAGGGGCTACGCGGAGGGATGCCTGCGCAAATCGGTCGTGCGCGACCCGCTCGACAGAGTCAACACCGGCGACAACACACCCGCGATGATCTATTACGACATAGTCCCTGGCGACAAGCTCGTGATAACAGTCGCGCCCAAGGGCTTCGGCAGCGAGAACATGAGCAGGATAAAAATGCTCAAGCCCTCGGACGGGCTCGAAGGCGTGAAGGAATTCATCGTTAAGACGGTCGAGGAGGCGGGGCCCAATCCCTGCCCGCCCGTCGTCGTCGGCGTGGGGATCGGCGGCACCTTCGACAAGGCGGCGTATCTTGCGAAAAAGGCGCTTATGAGAAACGTCGGCGTCCGCAGCGCGAATCCTTTTTACGCGAAGCTCGAAGAGGAGCTCCTTTCAAGGATAAACGCGCTCGGGATAGGACCCCAGGGCTTCGGCGGGAAAACGACGGCGCTCGCCGTGAACATTGAGTATTTCCCGACCCATATCGCGGGGCTTCCGGTCGCGGTGAACATAAACTGCCACGTCACGAGACATAAAACGGAGGTGTTGTGATATGCCGGTCAGAATAAAAATGCCTCTTTCGAGAGAGGACGCGAGAAAGCTCAGATCGGGCGACAGCTGCCTTATTTCCGGCGTGATATACACGGCGAGAGACGCCGCCCATAAGCGGCTCTGCGAGCTTGCGGCGAAGGGGAAGGAGCTTCCTCTGCCGATAAAGGACGCGACGATATACTACGTCGGTCCGACCCCCGCCAAGGACGGCGAGCCGATCGGCTCCGCCGGACCCACGACGGCGTACCGTATGGACGCTTACAGCCCGACGCTCATAGCTCTCGGAGAAACGGGCATGATAGGAAAGGGCAAGAGGAGCCCGGAGGTCGTCTCCGCCATGAAGAAATACGGAGCGGTGTATTTCGGCGCGATAGGCGGATGCGGGGCTTTGCTCGGCAAATGCGTCAAAAAAGCCGAGATCGTCGCTTACGAGGATCTCGGGGCGGAAGCGATACGCCGGCTCGAGGTCGAGGATTTCCCCGTCGTGGTCGTGATCGACAGCGAGGGCAACAATCTTTACGAGACGGGCAGGAAGGCGTATCTCGAAAGTATAAAATAACGCCGCGATATTGACAAAAACGCGCGCCTCCGGTAAAATTGAACTATAACAATTTTGCCGGAGGTGTTCCTTTTGTCTGAAAAGTATCATATAGATCAGAATCTTGACGTTCCAATATACAGACAGCTTTCCGATAAGATAGCGGCCGACATAAGGAACGGCGAAATGCTTTTCGGAGAACGCCTTCCGACCGTGCAGGAGCTGTCCGCGCGTCTTTCTCTGGCGAGGGGGACGGTAAAGCGCTGCTACGACGAGCTTGAAAAGGACGGGCTTATAGAAAAGGTCCAGGGCAGAGGTACCTTCGTGAGCTTGAAAAGCGACGGCCCCGTCTCGCGCAAGGAGGCGGCGATGACGGCGATCGACGAAATGCTCAACACCCTCGAACGGCTCGATTTTTCCGACACGGAGACCAACATTTTCATAAATCTCAAGCTTCGCGAGAGAGAAAAGAAATCCAAGGTCCTGAAAGCGGCGACGGTCGCGAGCTGTCCCGAGCTGCTTTTGCAGCTTACGTCCCGCATGAGGGACGTGGAGGGGGCGGAGGTGTTTCCCTATCTCGCCGGGGACGTGCTGAAATATCCCTACGGGGTCAGCGAGGATTCCGACGTCATCATAGTCCAGGCGGACGTTTTCGAACGGATATATGCCGCCGTGCCGGATAAAAACAAGCTGCTCCCGGCGGCGCTCGCGCCCGACGCCGCGACCCTGCGCGCCGCAGGAGCCCTTTCGGGCGAGGGGACGGCGGTGATCGCCTCCGACAGCGAGGAGTTTTCGGACGCGGTAAAAAAAGTATGCGCGGCGCTGTTTCCCGGACTTCGTCTGTTCCGCTCGGACCTCGCGTCGGCGGCGCGGACGGTCGGAAAATACGGGAGCCGCGTCGTCGTCGCCGCGGACGCCTTCGAGAGGTTCTGCTCCCGGGAGACGGAGGAGAGCATACGCGCTCTCGAAAAAGAAGTGAAAATAATAAGGATGTCCTTTGCGCCCGACGAGGGCTCGCGCATATATATAAACGACAGGATACAGACGCTTCTCCGCAAAAAAACGGATATGGGAGGACGATCGGATGAAATATGACGTTGTGATAGTCGGAGCCGGCCCGGGAGGCATATTCTCGGCGTATGAGCTCAAAAAGCTGAGACCGGAGCTTTCGGTCGCGGTATTGGAGGCGGGAGCGCCGCTCGAAAAGAGAAAATGCCCGATAGACGGGAAGAACATAAAAAGCTGCGTGAACTGCAAAAACGGCTGTTCGATAATGAACGGCTTCGGCGGCGCAGGCGCCTTCTCGGACGGAAAATACAACATAACCAACGATTTCGGAGGCACTCTTCATAAGCTCATCGGCGCCGAAAGGGCGATAGAGCTGATGAAATACGTCGACGGGATAAACCTCGCCTACGGCGGAGAGGGGACGAGACTGTATACGACGGCGAACTCGGAGTTCAAGACGAAGTGTCTTCAGCACGGCCTTCATCTTCTCGACGCCTCGGTCCGCCATCTCGGCACGGATATAAACTACAAGGTGCTCGGCAACCTTTTCGCGGAGCTTTGCGGAAAGGTCGATTTCAGATTTTACACGACCGCGAAGACGGTCGAGGCGGCGGATGACGGATACCGCGTCGTGACCGAGAACGGCGAGACCTTCGAGGCGGAGCGGTGCATAATCTCCGCCGGAAGATCGGGAAGCAAATGGATGGAGCGGGTCTGCGGCTCTCTCGGCATAGACACCAAGAGCAACAGAGTCGATATAGGCGTGCGCGTCGAGCTTCCGTATGAGGTCTTCGCGCACATAACCGACCGCCTTTACGAGAGCAAGATAGTTTACCGGACGGAAAAATACGGCGATCTCGTCCGCACCTTCTGCATGAATCCGAAGGGCGCGGTCGTCAATGAAAACGCCAACGGCATAGTGACGGTGAACGGACACAGCTACGAGGATCCGTCCCTGCAGACGAACAACACCAACTTCGCGCTTTTGGTCGCGAAGCATTTTTCGGAGCCCTTCAAGGACAGCAACGGCTACGGCGAGAGCATAGCGAGACTTTCGAATATGCTCGGCGGCGGGGTCATCGTCCAGAGGTTCGGCGATCTCATCGCGGGACGCAGGAGCACGCCGAGCCGGATGAAGGATTCCTTCACGATCCCGACCCTTCAGGCGACGCCGGGCGATCTTTCGCTCGTTATGCCGAAGCGCATACTCGACGGCATAATCGAAATGATATACGCCCTCGACAAGATAGCCCCTGGAACGGCGAACACGGATACGCTCCTTTACGGCGTAGAGGTCAAGTTTTACAATATGGAGGTCTCTCTCAACGAGAATCTCGAAACCAAATACGAAGGCCTTTTCGTGATAGGGGACTGCAGCGGTATAACTCATTCTCTGTCACACGCATCGGCGAGCGGAGTCCACGTCGCGAGATATATCGCGTCTTTAAAATGAAAAGTTAAGATTCGGTAAACTTTTTATCGGCCTATATATTCTTAATTATTTCCCTTGAATATTGTCTATAAAGAGTTTATCATAAAGGGGACGAGATGAGAGAAGGTGTCGGCCATGCGCATCTTAGCCAACGACATGACCGCGGAAGCCCCGCTTCCCGAATATCCGGCCCTTGACAGCCCGGCTCCGATCCAAGCGATCGGATCTTCGGCGTCGGGAGGTCTTGATACACTGTTATCCTCGGAGGCAGCTTTTGATGCGGCGTCCGCGGAAAGGGCGATAACAGCGTTTTTGACGACCCTTCGCGATGCTCTGCATACAAAAAGAAAAACAATAACATCAAAGGCACGTTATACGGCGATTCCGACAGTATTTCCCGCTTGTTGACGGGAAGATTGTCGGGGTCGCTTTTTGCGGTCTTTTTACGATAAAACGCATGTGCCTTAAGGTTCGGCTTTCATGCAGGGGTGGAAAATGAGATTTACAAAACGAGACGCCGTCGATATGACGCAGGGGAAGCTTTTCCCGATAATACTGAGCTTTGCGGCAACGGTCACACTGACCGGAGTGCTGCAGCTTCTTTTCAACGCCGCGGACCTGATCGTCGTGGGCAGGTTCGGTTCTCCTCTTTCGATAGGGGCCGTCGGCTCGACGGGGTCACTCGTCAACCTGATAGTCAGTCTTTTTGTCGGTCTTTCGCTCGGCTCGGGCGTAACGGTCGCTCAGGCAAAGGGCGCGGGCAACAACGAGAAGATATTCAGGGCGGTGCATACGGCGATCCCGGTCGCGATCATCAGCGGAATCATAGTCACGCTGATAGGCCAGTTCTTTTCGAGATCGATGCTTGCCGCGATGGACTCGCCCGAGGACATAATAGACCTCTCGGCGCTTTATCTGCGCATATACTTCTGGGGCGTCATCCCGATGCTCGTTTACAACTTCGGCGCGTCGATACTGCGCGCGGTGGGCGATACGAGACATCCGCTCATTTTCCTCGTTATCTCCGGCGCCGCAAACTTCCTTATGAATCTCCTTTTCGTCATCGTCTTCAAGATGGACGTCGCGGGAGTCGCGCTTGCAACGACGATCTCGCAGTTCATCGCGGCGGCTCTGGTCGTCACGACCCTGAGGAAAAGGGAGGACGCCTGCCGTCTGTTCATAGGCAAGTTCCATATCTATAAAGAAGAACTCAAATCGATAATCACGATCGGTCTGCCCGCGGGATTCCAGGGCTCGCTGTTCGCGATATCCAACGTTATAATACAGTCGTCGATAAACTCCTTCGGATCGATCGCGGTCGCGGGCAACGCGGCGGCGGCGAATATCGAGGGATTCATCTGGTGGCTCAATCAGGGCATCGCGCAGGCGGGAATGAACTTCTCGGGACAGAATCTCGGCGCGAAGAAATTCGACCGCGTGAACAAGACCCTTCTTATCTGCCTTATCTGCGTCATAGTCACCGGCACCTTCTCGGGGATCATGTACAACGTTTTCGGAAAGACTCTCCTCGGGATATATATAAAGAACTCTCCGGAGGCGATCGAATACGGGCTCATACGCGTATTCTGGATCGGAGCCTTCTACGCCACCTGCGGACTTATGGACGTCATGACGGGAACGCTAAGAGGCCTCGGAAGATCGGTCGTCCCGATGATTGTCACCGTCGTCGGGGTCTGCGTCGCGAGGATAATCTGGATATATACCGTTTTTGCCGTGCACAGAACGCTTGAATGGCTTTTCGTTTCCTATCCGATCTCATGGACGATGACCTTTGCGGTCGAGTTGCTCGCATTCTTCATCGTAAAAAAGAAGCTTTTCAAAGACGAAACAAGCGAATAGACCTCGGCAGGGGAGAATAATGAAGCTTACAAAACGCGACGGTATCGATATGACTCAGGGACCGCTGCTGGCAAAGTTGCTCGGCTTTGCCTTTACTGTAACGCTGACGGGAGTGCTACAGCTTCTTTTCAGCGCGGCGGATCTCGTGGTCGTCGGCAGGTTCGGCTCCCATCTTTCGATAGCCGCCGTGGGCTCGACGGGGTCGCTCGTCGGCATGATGATAAGCTTCTTTTTGGGTATGTCTCTCGGCGCGGGCGTCACGACCGCGAACGCAAAGGGCTCCGGGGATAAAGACAGGGTGTTCAGAGCCGTGCATACGGCCCTTCCGGTCGCGCTGATCGGAGGCGTGGCGATAACCGCCGCGGGTCAGATCTTTATGAGGCAGATCCTTTCCCTCGTCGATGCTCCGGAGGACATAATAGACCTTTCCGCCGTTTATCTCCGCATATATCTGTGCGGCGTCATCCCGATGATGATATACAATTTCGGCGCGGCAATCCTCCGCGCGCTGGGGGATACAAGGCATCCTCTCATTTTTCTTATCATATCTGGCGTGCTCAATTTCCTTTTGAATCTCCTTTTCGTCATCGTTTTTCATATGGACGTCGCGGGAGTCGCACTGGCGACGGCGCTGTCGCAGTTTTTATCCGCCGCGCTGGTCGTCATGACTCTGAGAAAGAGGGAGGACGCGGGCAGACTTTATCTCGATAAGCTCAGACTCTATAAAGACGAGCTTAAGTCGATCGTAAAGGTCGGACTTCCGTCGGGCATCCAGGCGACCTTCTTTTCATCCTCCAACGTGATAATACAGGCGTCCGTAAACTCCTTTGATTCCACGGTCGTCGCGGGGAGCGCGGCAGCGGCCAACATAGAGGACTTCGTCTGGTGGATAAATCAGGGCTTCGCTCAGGCGGCGCTCAATTTCGTCGGTCAGAACATGGGCGCGAAAAAATACGACCGCGTTGTAAAGACGGTCAAAACGGCTCTTTTATGGGCGTTCATTTTCAGCGCCCTGTTCGGATTCGGAGAATGGCTCTTCGGCAGGACTCTTCTCGGCATTTATATCAAGAGTCCCGCCGAAGCCATCGAATACGGCATGACCCGCCTTTTCTGGGTAGGCGTTTTCAACGGGATAGGCGGGCTTATGGAGGTCATGACAGGGACGCTGCGCGGCATGAGCATGTCGATAGTCCCGATGACGATAACCGTAGTCGGTGTCTGCGTGACGAGGGTCGTGTGGATATATACGGTCTTTGCCGCGCACAGGACGCTCGACTGGCTTTTCGCCGCCTATCCCATCGCGTGGCTCGTCACCGTTTCCGCCGAGATCACGGCTTTCATGATAATAATGTCAAGGATCTTCGCGGCTGAAAAACGCAAGTGACCGGTTTTTCATAAAAACGTCGTCTTTTTAAAAAAGAGGCTTTCGGCATGAGGAATACTTCGATCGATATGACGGAAGGCAAGCTCCTTCCGAAAATGATAAAGTTCGCGATCCCCGTCGTGCTGATCGCGCTTCTTCAACTCTTTTACAATGCGGCTGACCTCGCCGTCCTCGGCAGGTTCGGGTCCTATCTCTCTGTCGGCGCCGTCGGCGCCGTCGGGTCGGTGCCGGCTCTGCTCATAAATCTTTTCATGGGTATGTCTGTCGGCGCAGGCGTGCTGGTCGCGCGCTCCAAGGGCGCCAAGGACGACGAAAGGCTCTCGAGAGCGGTCCACACGGCTTACCCTCTGGCTTTCTGTGCGGGTATCTTCTTCACGGTCGTAGGGCAGATAGTTTCGAGGCCGATGCTCGAGCTCATCAACACGCCCGCGGACGTCATAGATCTTACGGAGACATATCTGCGCTTCTATTTTTTCGGCATCACCGGATCCATCGTGTATAACTTCGGATCGGGCATCCTGCGTGCCGTCGGAGACACAAAGCATCCGCTCATTTTTCTCTGCATTTCCGGCAGCGCCAACGTTGTGATGAATCTCATTTTCGTCGTCGTTTTCCGCATGGACGTCGCGGGCGTTGCTTTTGCCACGGCTCTTTCGAACTTTATCTCCGCCGTGCTTGTCACGCTGACGATAGCAAGAAGGGAAGACGCCTGCAGGCTCTGCTTCAAAAAGCTCCATATGTATAAAGAGGAGCTTTGGGAAATGGTAAAGATCGGGATCCCCGCAGGGCTCGAGAGCTCGATGTTCTCACTCTCCAACGTGGTGATACAGTCGTCGATCAATTCCTTCGGCGTCGCCGCCATCGCGGGCGCGACCGCGGCTTCGAAAGCGGAGAGCCTGGTCGGTTCCTTCTGCGGAGGCGTTTCTTCGGCGACCGTCAACTTCGTCGGTCAGAACATGGGCGCGAAGAAATACGGCAGGGTCCGTCAGGTCATAAAGCTTTCGGTGATATGCTCAACGGTCCTCGCGGTCAGCCTCGGCATAGTGCTGACGGTATTCGGCACACAGGCGCTCAGCATCTTCATAAAGGATTCACCCGAGGCGATAGAAGCGGGACTTATGAGGATCAAGCTCTTTTCGATACCCTATTTTCTCTATTCGCTCATGACCGTCATGACGGCGGCAATGCGCGGCATGGGAAAATCCTTCATCCCCATGGCGACCTCACTTGCGGGAGTGTGTCTTTTACGTGTCGTCTGGGTCTATACGGCCGTCAGGGCGTTCCATACTCTTTTTTGCCTTTATCTTTCCTATCCCGTCTCGTGGGCGATAACTCTCGCGGCGCAGGTCGCAGCATATCTTATCATTCGAAAGAAGGTCTTGGGCTCGGATAACTAAAGGAGGCGACGGATTGAAAAACAACTCTATGGACATGACGGAAGGCAACCTCCTTCCCAAGATAATCAAGTTTTCCATACCGGCAATGCTCGTCGGTCTGCTCCAGATGCTCTATAACGCCGCCGATCTCGCCGTCGTCGGCAGATTCGGCTCCTATCTTTCGGTCGGCGCTGTCGGCTCGACGGGATCGCTTTCCTGGCTTTTCATAAATCTTTTCATAGGCATATCCACGGGTGCCGGCGTTCTGCTCGCCCACGCGAAGGGAGAAAAGAACGACGAGAAAATGTCGAGGGTCGTTCACACCGCCTATCCCGTGGCTATCATCTCGGGCATCATAGTGACCGTGGCTGGCGTCATTTTCTCAAAGCCCATGCTAAGGCTCATGAACTCGCCCGAGGGCATAATAGATCTTGCCGCGCTTTATCTGCGCATATATTTCGCCGGCATCATGGCGATGATAGTATATAACTTCGGCGCGACCCTGCTTCGCGCAGTGGGGGATACCAAGCATCCTTTGATCTTCCTTGCCATCTCCGGCAGTGCGAATATAGTGATGAATCTCTTCTTCGTCGTCGTCCTTCATATGGACGTCGCGGGCGTCGCACTCGCAACTTCGCTTTCCAATCTCATTTCGGCAGTGCTTGTAACAATAACTCTTGCAAAAAGAAAGGACGCGTGCAGGCTTTGCTTCAATAAGCTCAAAATATATAAGAAAGAGCTTTTGGGCATGCTCAAGGTCGGTGTTCCCGTAGGGCTCGAAAACTCTATGTTCTCCATCTCCGTCGTCATAATCCAGGCGACCGTCAACTCCTTCGGAGAGGCGGCGGTCGCAGGGGCCGCGGCGGCGGCGAACGCCGAGCGTTTCGTCGGCGTCATATGCAACGGCATAACGATGGCGACCGTCAACTTCGTCGGTCAGAACATGGGCGCAAAGAAATACGACAGGGTCCGTCAGGTCGTGAAGATGACTCTCGCGTGCTCGGCGGTCCTTGCCATCGTTTTCGGAGTAGGTCTCAGCGTGTTCGGCAGACAGGTCATGAGCATCTTTATAAAAGATTCTCCCGAATCGGTCGACGTCGGTATCTTAAGGCTAAAGCTCCTTTCAATACCGTTCGTCTTTTATGCACTCATGACCGTCATGTCGGCGGCAATGCGCGGCATGGGAAAATCCTTCGTTCCGATGGTGCTGTCCCTCGCGGGAGTGTGCCTGTTACGTGTCGTATGGATCTATACGGCTGTCAAGGCCTTCCATACTCTCTTTTGCCTTTATCTTTCCTATCCCGTCTCGTGGGCGATAACTCTCGCGGCGCAGTTCGCAGCATATCTTATCATTCGAAAGAAGGTTCTGGTCTCGGATAAACTAAAGGAGGCGACGGATTGAAAAACAATTCTATGGACATGACGGAAGGCAAGCTCCTTCCCAAGATAATCAAGTTTTCCATACCGGTAATGCTCGTCGGTCTGCTCCAGATGCTTTACAACGCCGCCGATCTTGCCGTCGTCGGCAGATTCGGATCATACCTCTCGGTCGGCGCTGTCGGCTCGACGGGGTCGCTTTCCTGGCTTTTCATAAATCTTTTCATGGGCATATCCACCGGCGCGGGCGTTCTGCTCGCCCACGCAAGGGGAGAAAAGAACGACGAGAAAATGTCGAGGGTCGTTCACACCGCCTATCCCGTGGCGATCATCTCGGGCATCATAGTGACCGTGGCTGGCATTATTTTCTCAAAGCCCCTGCTAAGGCTCATGAATTCTCCCGAGGGCATAATAGATCTTGCCGCGCTTTATCTGCGCATATATTTCGCCGGCATCATGGCGATGATAGTATATAATTTCGGCGCGTCTCTGCTTCGCGCGGTGGGAGATACCAAGCATCCTCTGATGTTCCTTGCCATCTCCGGCAGCGCGAATATAGTGATGAACCTCTTTTTCGTCGTCGTTCTTCATATGGACGTCGCGGGCGTCGCGCTCGCAACTTCGCTTTCAAATCTCATTTCGGCGGTGCTCGTTACGATCACGCTTTCAAAAAGAAAGGACGCCTGCAGGCTTTGCTTCAATAAGCTCAAAATATATAAGAAAGAGCTTTTGGGCATGCTCAAAGTGGGTATTCCGATAGGTCTCGAAAACTCTATGTTCTCGATCTCCAACGTCATCATCCAGTCGACCGTCAACTCCTTCGGCGAGGCGGCGGTCGCGGGAGCCGCGGCGGCGGCGAACGCCGAGCGTCTCGTCGGCGTAATATGCAACGGCATAACGATGGCGACCGTCAACTTCGTCGGTCAGAACATGGGCGCAAAGAAATACGACAGGGTCCGTCAGGTCGTGAAGATAACTCTCGCATGCTCGGCGGTCCTTGCCATCGTCCTCGGAGTAGGTCTCAGCGTGTTCGGCAGACAGGTCATGAGCGTCTTCATAAAAGATTCTCCCGAATCGGTCGACGTCGGTATCTTAAGGCTCAAGCTACTTTCCATACCTTACTTCCTTTACGCGCTCATGACCGTCTTTGCCGCGTCGATGCGCGGCATGGGGAGATCCTTCGTGCCGATGGTGCTGTCCCTTACGGGCGTATGCCTCCTGAGAACGGGATGGGTCTATACGGCGGTAAAGGCCTATCATACGCTTGAGTGTCTTTATATATCCTATCCGCTGTCGTGGGTAGTCACCCTTTCGGCGCAGATCATAGCTTATTTCATCATCAGAAAAAAGGTCCTTATGAAAAACGGCCTCGCGGAGGAGACTCGTGAAACGTAAAAACATCGATATGACCGAGGGGAGCCTGATACCCAAGATAATAGCATTTACGATCCCGATAATTTTGAGCGGCGTTCTTCAGCAGTGCTTCAACGTCGCCGATAACATAGTCGTGGGAAGATTCGGCGCCGAGCATTCGGTCGGCGCCGTCGGCTCCAATAACTCGCTTATTAATCTTCTCGTCAACTTCTTC
>JAEEGL011095461.1_pt1 | contig 18029 bp, 15 predicted proteins | sample 9134231 | NCBI WGS metagenome assembly JAEEGL01 (sample SAMN16246548, study PRJNA631951) | gut metagenome | biome: gut microbiome; feature: rumen; material: fiber-attached | host: Bos | place: Iran: Karaj | collected 2018-10 | reverse complement strand
GCGGCCACAAGGCCGGGAGCCATGCTGTTGGAGAAGAGATAGGGACGGCTGCGCTGACGGAGCATGTCGATAATCTCTTTCTTACCGGTGGTGAAGCCACCCATGGCGCCGCCGAAGGCTTTGCCCAGTGTGCCGGTGAGGATTTCGATTTTGCCACGGAGGTTGTAGCGCTCGGTCACGCCGCGGCCAGTGTTTCCCACCACGCCGGCGGAGTGGCTTTCGTCAACCATAACCATAGCGTCGTATTTCTGGGCCAGTTCGTAAATCTTATCCAGCGGGCACACATTGCCGTCCATGCTGAACACACCGTCGGTGACGATGATGCGGAAGCGCTGTGCCTGAGCGGCTTTGAGTTGCTCCTCAAGGTCAGCCATATCAGCGTTTTTGTAACGATAGCGCACGGCCTTGCAGAGGCGCACGCCGTCGATGATGGAGGCGTGGTTCAGGGCGTCGGAGATGATGGCGTCCTGTTCGGTGAGCAGGGGCTCGAACACACCGCCGTTAGCGTCGAAGCAAGCGGCGTAGAGGATGGTGTCCTCCGTACCGAAGAACTCAGCGATTTTCTTCTCCAGGGCCTTGTGCAGGTCGGAGCAGCCGCAGATGAAACGCACGGATGCCATGCCGTAGCCGTGGGTGTCCATGGCTTCCTTGGCGGCCGCGATCAGACGCGGGTCGTTGGCGAGGCCAAGGTAGTTGTTGGCGCAGAAGTTCAGCACCTTGCTGCCGTCCTGCAGCGTGATCTCACCGCTTTGCGGAGAGGCAATGATTCGTTCGTTCTTGTACAAGCCGGCTTCCTTAATGTCGGCCAATTCTTTCTGAAGATGGTTTTGGAAATTTGTGTACATATAAAGGGGTTTAAAAGTTATTAAAGTTATAAAGTTAGAAGGTTCTTAAAGTCATCGTTATAGTCCAAATAAGAGGTGCAAAATTAGAAAAAAATTGAAAACATGCCATTACTTTTTTCTCTTTCCTTTCCTCTTTTCCCATTTTTTCACCGCTTCCTTGTATCTTTTTTTGCATCCTTTGATGTATTCGTCGGTGAACTTGGGGTTGCCGTAGCGTGCCATGCGGCCTTGAATGACGGAGGCCTGGTTGGAAACATAACCGGAAGGCCGGGCGGGGTTGCGCTTCAGCGGGGAAGGGTAGCAGGCCGTGATGAGGGCGGCCTGTCGCGCGCTCAGGTGTTTCGCGCTGCAATGGAAATAGTGCTGCGCGGCGGCCTCGGCACCGTAAACCCCCGGCCCCATTTCAATGACATTCAGATAGACTTCCATGATGCGCTTCTTCGGCCAGAAAGTCTCAATCAGAAAGGTGTAGTAGGTCTCAAACCCTTTGCGGATCCACGAGCTTCTGGGCCAGCAGAACACATTCTTGGCCGTCTGCTGTGAGATGGTGCTGCCACCGCGTTTCCGGGTGCCGTTCTTGCGCTCCTGCAAGGCCATGTCCAAGGCGATGACATCAAATCCGTTGTGTCCCAGAAAATAGTTGTCCTCCGAAGCGATGGCCGCCTTGTACATGTTGGGCGAAATCTCCTCAAGGGGCTTCCAGGTCTTCTCAATAGGATAGCTGTACTGGATTTTCCGAATCACCATGAGTGGCGTGACCGGCGGATTGATCCAGCGGAAGATGATGGTGAAAAAGATGCTCAACAAAAAAAACAGGAGGATGATCAGGCCAAGAATCTTCCAAAATCCCCTTTTCTTATCTTTTGTCGCCATTTTTTCAAATAGAATACGAAACCGTGGAATATGTTAGAAGGTGTAGCGCACACCCAGGTTCACGCTCCAATCAAAATAGTGGGCGTCGAAATGCTCGGCAAAGAGGCAGCCGTAACCCGGACGGAAGTCGAACTGCAGCGCCACAGGAGCCCTGAACTTGTATTCCATGCCGAAGATGCCGTTAGCGCCGCACTTGCCGAAATCACTGCGGGTGCTGAACCAACCCCATGAGAATGTGTTCCAGGAATAACCGATGCTGGCGCCAATGCCCACCAAACCGTACAAATTGCCTGCCAGACGGCCTTGGAAGATGAAATTGGGGTTCAACTCCAATGTCCAGATGTCCAAACCGGAAAAAGTATAGTTGTTTTTGATTCTGCCGTCCGTACAGGTGATTTTGGTGCCCAAATCCACCTGGATGGCGAAATGGTTGCTGGCAAAAGTCTTGAATGAAAGCGCTTGCATGTTGCCGACTGTGACGCCAAAACCGTTTTTGTAAGGTGCTTGCGCGTTGGCGGCGATGGAAATTCCCATGAAAATGGCGAGAATGATAAAAATGTTTTTCTTCATAACTACTTGTATTTTAATGTTTTATTATATAAAATTCAGCGTTCTTGAAAAAGTCTGCAAAAATACAATTTATTCATTATTCATGGGTTTCTATCGAGGATGTTTCGGCAAACATGTTTTTCCGGAATTGTTTGGGCGTAATTCCCGTGTTTTTTTTGAAAAAGAAACCGAAATGACTCGGTGTGGCAAAGTGCAATTCTTCGCTGATTTGGGAAATCGGTTTGGAAACATCCATCAGCAGGATCTTGGCACGGTGCAGGATTCGCATGTCCAGCCACTCCTTGGGCGTTTTTTGGGTGGCGCGTTTTACGGCATTCGACAAATTGTGCTCTGTGATGCCCATCTTTTGGGCGTAAAAACGGATGCTGTGCTCCTGAAGCGCGTATTGTTTTGTCAATTTGTAGAAGTCGCTGAATAGTTGGTCCGACCGCTTGAATGATGACGGTGGCTTCGTCGCCGATGTTTGCGTTTTGTAGCAATTGGTGAAATAGTTGAAGAAGGATTGAAGCAAGTCGAGGATAATGTGGTCCTGGAACTGTGAAGGCGGGACGCTGGCAAGGGAGTACATCAGGACAAAATACTGTTTGCAGGTTTGCAGGTTGTTGCCAGTCAAGCGCAGGACCGGGGTCTCGATGTGTTTCGCATTGAAATGGAAACGGGTGTGAAAATGAAGTTGGCTGAAGAAGTTTTGGGAAAGACAGCATACATAAAATTCCGCGTCCGGCGTGATGTCAGCCAATTTCCAAAAAGTGTTTGGCATGAGAAAAATAAGACATTTTTCGTGCAAAACCACCTTTTTCCCCATGTTGAAAACAAACGAGACGCTGCCTTTTAAACAAAGAATCAGGACATACTCTTTGGTCATGAAAACAGCAGGCTCGGAATGGGGATGGCGCACATCCAAACTGACGGATAAATCAGCCTTGTAATACAATCTGTCTTTAAGACTGTCATGCAAAGAGAGGATGGTGAGGTTGCCGGGATTCTTCTTCATACGCTTTTTTTTAGAATGCCCAAATATACGATTTTTTTTTGGTAATGATATAGAAGTTGATCCGATGTTGTTTTCTGTTAGGTGATACTTGGAACCCGAAGATGGCTTCCCATCCCCGATGAGCAATTGGATTCAGAATAATATGTAACCTTTTCGTACTTTTGCATCCTAGATATAGACGGCACTTGATAGGATGAAGAAAGAAGAGTTCTGGTCGAAACAGTATAAGAGCCACATCGGCAAGATGGTGGGCGTGTGCTACCGGTATGTCGGCGACTGGCAGCTGGCGGAGGATTTGGCACAGGACGCTTTCCTGCACGCCATCGAGAAGTCGGACACCTACCACGCATGGGGAAGTTTTGAGGGATGGTTGAAGAAAATAGCGGTGAATGAGGCGTTGATGTATTTGCGCAACCGGCCCGAGATGGTGGAGATAGGGGAGGAGATGGCTTTGGAGGATGAAACAGACGACAAGTCCCAAGTGTTGCAGACAGCATTTTCACAGGAAGAGATTCTGGAAACTGTCAGCAAGTTGCCGGTCAAACAGCGCACAGTGTTCAACCTCTACGCCGTGGAACACTACTCGCACGCGAAAATTGCGGAGACGCTCGGCATCTCCGTCGCCAACTCCAAAGTGCTGCTCTCCCGTGCCCGCGCCGAACTTCAACAGCGACTGCTCGTGCTGGCAAGGAAAAAGAATAAGATAATCCAAAACACCCCCTAAGTTATGAATATATTGTTCCTTAAGCAGTCTCGGAGAGACAACACGCACGAAGTGCAACTAACCCCTTACAAGGCCGAAGGCCGCAGTATGGGGATGAAAACCAAAAACTCAGGCTATATCATGGGGCTGACCACCATCATCGTGCTGGTACTGGCCGTACTGCTCACGGCCTGCAACAAACCCGAGAAAACCCATCTCGACGGTACCTGGCGGTGGACCCAAACATCAGGCGGCATCGGCGGGTGGTACTACACCCCCGAAAGCGAAGGATTCGAGGCCGAACTCGTCTTCAAAGGTAGCAGTTTCTCCCTACTTAAAGATGGCGAGAAGGTTGTCTCCGGAACCTATCGCATTGATTATGATGTGGATGAAACATTCTACACCAACAAAGGAGACCAGGACGAGCCCTTCTATTCCTGGTTCAACATACGCTTCAAGCTCGCCGATTCGCAACATCAGAAAATTGCAGATGCCTTCAACGGGAAGATTTCGTTGGCCACGCCGCACAAGTTTCTCGCCACCCTCGGTTACAGCGAGGCAGAGGGGCAGGTGTTTTCAATGTGCGACGGAATGTATGACGGTTTCTGCTATGCTTTTTTGAAGAAATAAAATGGAAAGAATGATGAAAAAAGATTTACATATATGAATATAGATCGCATTTTTGAGCAGGGAGTGTCGAAAATGTCTCGGGCGCCGCGACAAATGCTGACGGATGCCGAAATCGCGTCCGCCGCCTCCGCCTCCAAAACCGGCGCGGGCATCTGGCTGCTGTCGCATGCCAAGGAAATCCTGATTGGGACCGTCTCCTTCGCTGTGGGCGTGGGCGGAACCCTGGCTGTCACCCATGCGCTGCAAGACAAGGCGCCCTCGCAGCTTCCCGCCGAACAAACCGCCCTGGTGACGGCTGACTCCTTGTCGGAAGAGCCCTTCACAGACAGCACGGTGCTTTATACAACAGAATCCTCTGAACACCTTGTTGCCCGACAGGAGAACCAGACATCAACCGCTTCAAACAGTTCTATGGCATCTTCTCCAAAGGAGGAACCCGTCAAAACAGCTGCTCCCGAAGCCACGGCGACATCCACAACATCCGAACCGGTGGTCATCAAGAAGATCATCGTCCGCCGCGATACCGTGCATCTTCGCGAAACGGTCATTGTCAAGGATACCGTTTATGAGACTGAAAACTGATAAAGCTCACTTGTTAACGCACACACTAACATAAACTACACCTCTTATGAAAAAAAGTCTATTGTTGCTCTCTTGTTTGTGCAGTTTGCTGATTCTGAAAGGGCAAAACATTAACATTACTATCAGCGGTTATGTGTATGAACAAGGTAGCCTGGAGACATTGCCGGGATGTCTGATTTATGACCCCGTGTCGCAAACGTCCACCTCAACAAACAATTATGGTTTTTATTCCATCACGCTGCCCTATCAAGAGAACTTATTTCTCGTTTTCAATAGTTTCGGTTACGAAAACGACACGCTTAGGATAGCGGAGGCCCGCACATTTGAATATGATGCTCATTTGCCGAAAATCAACACTTTGCAGACAATCGTCATCCAGGCTGAGAAGCGGAATACCGAGCAGGTTCGGATGAGCAGCTTATCGCTCTCCACCAAGGAGATACAGCAGCTACCGGCTTTGTTGGGCGAGAAGGATGTCTTCAAGACCCTGATGCTGATGCCGGGGGTGCAGTCGGCCTCGGAGGGCACATCGGGCATCTATGTGCGCGGCGGCGGCCCCGACCAGAACCTTGTCATTCTGGATGAGGCCACCATCTACAACGCATCCCACCTATTAGGGTTCTTCTCCATCTTCAACGGAGATGCCATAAAATCGGTGGAACTCATCAAGGGCGGCTTCCCGGCACGCTACGGCGGACGCCTCTCATCCGTAATCGATATGGTGATGAAGGACGGCAACAAGGATAGTTACCATTGTGAGGGTGGGGTGGGCCTCATTTCCTCTCACCTGATGGTGGAGGGTCCTTTGGCAAAGAATAAAGCCTCTTTTATGGTGTCAGGGCGCGCCACCTATCTCACCTTGTTGGCCAAACCTATTATGAAACATGCCCTTGACGGTGCTGGGGTTGGCTATTATTTTTTCGACATCAACGGGAAAGTTAACTATAACATCAGTAAAAAAGACAGACTCTACCTTAGTGCCTATTATGGCCAGGACAAATTCTCTATGGAAAGCGACATTCGACAGTCGAGCCGCGAAAGGGGAAAGGTGAGACTGGGGCTCTTCTGGCAGAACGCCACCGCCACGGCAAGATGGAACCACCTCTTCTCCAACAAGGCCTTCTCCAACCTGTCGTTCGTCTTCAGCGACTATCAGATGAACACCTACAACCGTTCCAAGATCACAGGCAGCGCCAATCCTGCTGACAATACCGCCTTCTCCTCCAACTTCACCTCCGGCATCCGAGACTACACCTTGAAATATGATGTCAGCTACCAGTTCAACCCCACCCACCGCCTGCTTGCTGGTGCAACGGTCATTTACCACGTGGCCCGTCCCAATGCAATGGTTGTGAAAAGCGACACGTCATCAATGAAACGGGTGGAGAAGGAAAACGCACTGGAATATGCACTGTATGTAGAGGATGAGATTAACTTCCGCAACAAGTTCCGCATCAATCCAGGTATCCGAATGACTTGTTTTTCGGTACCTCACAAAACCTATTTTTCTCCGGAACCGAGATTGTCGATGAGTTATAACTTCTTGCCCAACTTGGCCCTCAAAGCTTCATACGCTATGATGAGCCAAAGTATGACATTGCTGAATACCAGTACTATAGGACTGCCCACAGACTTGTGGGTGCCCATCACCGACAAGGTGAAACCGCAACGCTCCCAGCAGGTGGCCTTGGGTGTGCATTACGACTTGAGAAATCCGCGACTTTCATTCTCCATAGAAGGCTACTACAAGAGAATGAACAATATATTAGCCTACAAGGAAGGAGCCTCCTTTTTTATGGATATGATTGAAACGATGATGGAGAACCAGCCCGCCAACACCACCAACTTCCAGAATCGGTGGAGTCAGAATGTCACTTCAGGAAAAGGCTGGTCCTATGGTGTGGAGTTTTTAGTACGCAAAGAGATCGGGAAAGTGACAGGTTGGGTAGGCTATACCCTGTCATGGACCAAGCAGCAGTTCGACGAGCTTAACTTCGGCAAACCCTACTTCGCCCGCTACGACCGCCGCCACGACGTGTCCATCGTGGTGATGTACAGCCCTACACCGAAGATCAACCTGTCGGCCTCATGGGTTTTTGCCTCCGGCAATGCCGTGACCCTGCCAAGCTCCATCTATATGTACTATACTATGACCGATCATCTCAACTTGTCCGAAAACGTCAATAACGACATAACCAACACCGTTTTTCAAGGATTTACAGAAAACTATGGCGACAAGAACAATGTCAGGATGAAACCCTTTCACCATCTTGACATCGGTGTCCAGTTCCTGAAACCACACAAGAAAAACAAGGGCCAGAGCATTTTCGAGGTCAGCATCTATAACGTGTACAACTATAAAAACCCGTTCTTCTATTTTGTTGGAAGTGAATACGATGAGCAGGCACAGAACTCCGTACCTGTCATCAAACAGATCTGCATCTTCCCCATTATCCCGACATTCACATACTCCTTTAAGTTTTAAAAATCAATAGCTTCCGATTATGAAATTGTCTGAAAACCCAATACTGTTAATTGTATTAATAATATGGATAGGATTCCTGTTTGGAGGATGCGAGGACACGCTCAACATTCGGGACATTAATGATGAAACACCGAAGCTGGTGTTATACGGACGCTTGTGTCCGCAGTTGGACAGTACTTGCATCGTACTATCTCACAGTAAATTGATGTATGGTCCAGGAAGAAATGAATACATCCACATTATTCCGGATGGTATCGTTGAGCTTTCGTGCGATGGCGAGCACTGGGTGACGGGAGTCTTTGACAACAACCGCAAGAAGTATGTCTTTCACAAGCAGGATTTCCCCATTGAAGAAGGGAAAACCTACTTCGTCAGAGCCTCTTATCCTGGATATGAAGGTATCACCGCCTCCTGCACCGTGCCCTACAGCTATGAGGCGGATTGCCATTTTGATACAATTGTGGTGGAGCACGACATCCACGATGGTGTGGTGAGCAACAATCCACATCGCGATGTTTATATGCAGTGGCGAGATGATCCGACAAGCGAGAACTACTACGCTATTGCATATTATGGCATGGTTGGCGAGGGTCCTTCCGAATTTTGGTTCAGGGAATGGACATTGGAATCTCTTTCAGATGGTGAGACTTGGCTACAGACCTTCTCCGATGAGGGACGGAACGGACAAACCATCCGGCTGCTGAAAGACAAGCTCCTGCCTTTGGAAGACGACGGAGTGGACAACGGATCATACTATCTGCTCTTTTTGGATAAAAACTGCTATCTTTATGAAAACACTTGGACCGACTCGCAGGACTATCTTAACTCGCTACTGTTGGAGCCGTTGCACACCTATAACAACATCCAAAACGGGTACGGACTTTTCGGTGCCTTTTGTATGAGAAAAGTGAGTCGTTAAGGGCAGAAAGTTTGTAACCTTTTTTCATTACTGCATCTTTAGATAAACGACAAGGAATATTAGTATGAAACAGCAAAACATTTTTCCTATGAACAATGGATTATTGAGAATAATACGCTATGGAATGTTGCTGAGTATCTTGCTTATATCTGCCTTAAGTGTTGAGGCACAGCAGAGCGATACCATCTATGTGGTCGAGACACAGGTGGTGTACGACACCATCGTCTCTCGTGACACGATATTCCTGCACGATACGATTCAGTTGCATAAAGAGGTACGTAATGATAATGTTACCGGGAAACATAATGATAATGTTACCGGGAAACAAAATGTTGAGGAGAATATATTTACCACAAATTCGGACACTACCGCCCAAACAGTCCGAGCGACTGCTTCGAAAGAGTCTCTCTCCCGGAAAGAGCCTAAGAAGAAGTGGTATGCGGACCTGCCAGATCCTCTTTTCTTCAAAGGTTTTCAGCTGGGTTATGTGCTGGAGGCCGACATCCTGTCCAAAGCGAAACTGTCCAACACACAGTATATGAAGGCGAAGAACTCTATCGGCGGCCATGTCGGGCTGGAGTTCGCCTATCACTTCGCCAAGTACCTCGGCCTCTCGGCAGGGCTCGAATACGGCACAACAGGGGCTTTCCATTCCCACAATCGCAATGATTGGGAGGAGTCGTGGATAGCAAACGAGAACAGAGTGCCCTTTAACAACACCTATTACGGCATATACAGCACCGGTTTCTCGATGCCGGTGAAGTTCGAGTTTCACGCGCCCGTCTCCCCGAAAACATGGGTGACGCTCTCCGCCGGCGTGCGCCTCCGCATGCCGTGGTACACCTTCATGGCCGGTTACGACAACGATGTCAACAGTCCGTACTCCATGCCAGGACTGATATGGCCCGACACCACCGAAACTTACGGTCACCTGCGACTGGCCCCGGAAGTGCTGGATGCCAACCGCTTCAATATGGACTTGCTGGCGAATGCGGGTTTCTACTTCCGTTTAGGTTACGGAGGACTGCTCCGATGGACATTCGGCATAGACCTCCCGTTCAAGGATTTCGCCAGCGGCAACTACTCGGTACGGAATGAGGAGTATGATCAGAACCATGACCTGCTGCCACCCACTTACGACAATGGCTCCTTCCGACTGCGCAGCAATATGTTCAACACGCAAATCACTTTTATCCAGACATTCCAGAAAGCGAAAAGGTGCGCTGAAAACTGCTCTCACTGGACTGAAGAGGGGCTCTACCGCCATGAAATCAAGTTTGATGTGTGCGACCCCACAGGGTTGATGCTCTTCGACCGCTACTTTGTGTTCGTCTATCCGAACGGCATGGAGCCCAACCGCAGCTGGCGCAACGAGGATTTCTTCAGCACACCGGTATTTTCCCTCTCCTCCCACTACCGTGTGGCCAAGTGGTTCTGGCTCGGTTTGTCGCTCAGTGTTGCTGACTATAGGGATCCGGAAAAGATACAAAACGGCTCGGATTTCATAGCTTCATGCAACCGGGAATTCTATTCGTATGCCATTATGCCCGAGGTTCGGTTCTCCTACCTGAACCGTCCGCATGTCACCCTCTATTCGGCCCTGTCGGTCGGGTTCGCGCAATTCATCGGCACGGAGGATTGCTATAATGTCACCTACTCAAAGCACCGCCATCCGTGGTTTAGCGGCGTGGACCGTGACTATATGCCCACCCGATTCTCCACCCTCCATGTAACGCTTTTCGGCGTGAAGGCAGGTTGGAAGCATGTGTTCGGCAGCATCGAACTGGGTGCCGGATATAAGGGACTGGGCAGTATTGGTATTGGTTACGAATTTTAGTAGATATATATCTAAATAATTGATAATTAAATAATTAAAAAGCAAGAATTATGAAAAGATTGGCTTTTGTCACATTATTGTTTGTCTTGGTCATCGTCGCTTGTGAGCGCCCGAAGGTGGACCCGAATGTGCGGTTTTACATGGACGGTCAGGAAATCACCACCGACACCGTTGTGGTGGCGTTGAACTCCTATCAGGAAATCGCCATCAAAACCATTTCTCCGGATATGTTCTTCAGTTACTACTGGCAGCTTCCGACTGGCTACCCGATGGAGCTGGACAATGGGTCGGAGAATTTCCAGATTTTCCAGCAAAGTACAGGGTATAACGGAAACAGTGCCGTACACACCACAAACGCCATGTTCAAGATGTTTTTCAGCGACACCTTGTACCATTCGGGCGATGTGTGCCGCTTGAGAGCATACAGTTCTGACTACCAACGGGTGCTGAAGGTGGTGGTGGAATAAGGCATCTGTGATTTTAAAGCGGAAATCACGAGGCCTCAGCGATAACAACGGTACCTTTGCCCGCATCCATCCGGATACGGTCGCCGTTCTTCAGCAACTTGGTGGCGCCTTTCATGTTGACAATGGCAGGAAGCCCATACTCGCGCGCCACGACTGCCCCGTGCGACAAAGATGATCCGATTTCGGTAATCATACCGCTCACGATGGAGTAGTACGGCGTCCAACCGATATCGGTGAACCGCGCCACCATGATTTCTCCCTTTTTCAGCTTGTTCGCGTCGTCAACGGAGTAAATGACACGCACAATTCCCTCACATTCCCCGTTGGAAACGGGAACGCCTTTCATCACGCCGTCGTTCTCTTCCACAGTGAAGACATCCGCCGTGGGTTTGCCGATGTAAATATCGTCAAAAGAGAGGTTTTCTTGGATGGCGTATGCTTTCCGGCGCCTTTCGGCAACAGCGGGAAGGGTTGAATCGCCGTCTATCAGTTTGCCGATCTCGGGGTGTGTCAGAAAATAGATCAGATCCGTGTCCGCCAAGAGACCCGCCGCCACCAGCTGTTGGGCCAGCCGCGTGTACTGTTGTTTGAACAGGTCGATGATTTGAATCAACCTCGATTTCGTGTATTCGCGATCCACGACCGCCTGTCTGGCCTTTTGGGCAAAAAGGATGGAAGCCCGTTTCAACAGCGGATTCCGGATAAAGGCAAACGCCTTGCGAAGGTCGATCTTTTCGTCGCTTTGAACCAGATTCATCGGCGAATTGATGATGCTCTGCAAGTAATTCATCAGCGGAATCTCATCGTCTCTCCAGGGTTTGCTTCTCATTTCCGCCTCCTTGATGCAGCGATGGCCGTGACGGGACAGGAAATCCCGATATTGGGCATGGGCTTCGGCATCGTTTTTAATGTATTCCAACAATTCGTCGGCAGTGAAACGCACCGCTTCCGGGTTGCGCTTCTTGATCAATGCCGCCATCTCCTGCAAGCGCGATAAAATATCGGCACTTTCAATGTTGGGAATGTTGGAGAGCAGATGCGACAGGAACGACTGATACATCTTCTTGTCAGGAAAATACTTGTCAAGCATCATGTACAAGGTGCTGGAGGCGCTGCCGGACGACGAGGACGAGGCATAATGGTAGATGAGACTCTCGTCCAGATAGGCGAGATTGTAGTCGATGTTCCTATAAAGTTCTTGGTACGAGGATGTTTCAGTAAAGTGGACTTTGGTCAGCAGCGTGTCGAAACGCTTCATCGCGCGTTTGCCGGACAGCACATAACGCAGGAACTTGACGGAATTGAAACCGCGGACAATCGGATTCGAGAACTTGGCGGTGATGGGCGGGTAGTCGTGGTATTCGCCCATAATGGACAGGTTCATCGACTGCGGATTGGCGATCCCGACTTTGGTGTACATGTTGTATAGCAGGTTCATGTCGAAGAACAGGTGTCCCGATATGGAAGAGATCAGCCGCAACGGCTTTTCCTCGTAGGGCGAGCGGTAAACGCCGGCCTTGTAGAGCATATACCGCATGCCGTAGTCGATGGCTTTCGCGGAGGTGGAGAGCGTCAGGGGTGTGACAGCTCCTGGCATCATCTCGCCTACATTCCGTTTGGTGAACAGATGCCCGCTCAGGTCATCGTCGCGGTCAAACTCCTCAATGTCAATGATTTCCGTAGTGATGGGACGCATTTGCAGCAGATAGAGTCGCCCGTCTTGGATGGCCCATTCCAAGTCCTTCTCCTCTCCGAAAACTGTCCTGACCTTTTTCCCGGTCTCGTAAAGTTCCCGGATTTCGTCTTCATGGAGCAAATCATCGCCGCAGGGACGGTAGCACTTGCGGGAAATCTCGTAACGGTGGGCGGTAACCTGGCCGGAAACCAGATTCTCGCCTTGTCCGCTGACCGCTTCAATGAGGATGGCCGATCCGTTGTTCGGGCCGGCGGTGAAAAGCACACCCGCCTTGTCGCTGTTGATCATCTCCTGGACCACAATATTCATCGAGCCCTGGCCCAATGCAAAGTGGCGGGCATAGTCCTCCACGCGGCGCGAATTCAGCGATTCCAGACACTTGTTGACGCTTTCCATTAGATGAGTGCGGTCCACAAACAGGCAGGTCTCATACTGGCCGGCATTGGAGGCCGACGACTGATCCTCGTTGGAGGCGGAGGACCGTACGGAAACCCGCTCCGTATTCATGGAGTCAAAAGCTTGATAAACAGCGTCTTCGTCTATCTGGTCCGTGTCGGTGATGACAAACCCTTGCGGAACAGCGAATCCCTTCCGGACCAACATGTCCAATCCTTTCGCCTTTCCTCCCACAAGCGGATAAAGTTCCTCGGGCAGTTGCCCTAACTTGTATATTTTCATCGTATGATCTTTTTTAATTCTCTTTGATTGAAATAACGGTTACGGTCGGCGTTGAACCCGATTTCCAGAATGCCCCGGCAGCGTTTGCCGTCAATGTTGAATTCCGCAATGTTCTCGTGCAGAATGTATTGGCCATCCTGGAAATGATACGCCAACCCTGCTAGAAATTTGGCCTCGACATCGATTGTTCTGGAATTGTCCAGTTTCATGCGAAAAGCCAGCTCACGGGGGACGGTTCCCTGGTTGATTTGCTGAAAGTCCAAATCCGCATGCAACATATAATGCAACCCCGTTTCGTCCCGGTAATGGCCCACCTCCAAAACGCTCATCACGGGATAGGAGACCAGCGAGTAATTGAACTGTTGGTGTGGGGAGACGGCCATCAGCCAGAGGTGGTTGTTCATGTAGTTCCAATCCCTCTTCCCGAACGAGTGGTCGCGCACGCAGGGCAGATGGAAAACGATGGTGTTGCCGTTCAGGGTCAGCTGGCCTTCAAGCATGCCTTCCTGTTCGTAATGGCACTGTCCGCTGACATTTTGCAGCTGGCCGAAAAACGCTTTGCTCCATGTCTCGTTGGCAATTCCGGTCGCCATTCTCTCCGCCGGCATGTCGCTTGTGAAATCGATGGGTTTCCGGTTGCCGACAAAGGTCGCCTGAACACTGGCCTCGTCGTTTTCACTGAGTTTGCCTTGAAAAGAAAGGTCCCAGCCGTCCCCGTTTTTTTCCACATGGACGGGTGCGGCGCCAACGGGGAAGAATTCCTGTTGCAGGGAATAGAGTTTGCCATCCAGATAGACGGCAAACCAATTCTCCTCCGCATGAACCCTCTTTCCCAAGCGGGCGAAGATGGACATGTTCTCGTTGTGGGCTGAAAAATAGTAGGAATTGTTCAGCCAGATGTCCGTTTCGCCTTCGAGAGAGAAATTCTCAGCATATTGGTAATCAAACGGATTTTGTTTGTTCCGTTTGGCCAATGCCCGGCACATGATTCGTTTTTTGAAATGGTAAAGCATAATCTCCAAATATGATGCTGCAAATCTACATAATATTCGGTTCGCTCATTAAGTTTTTTTAAGATTTATATATTATTGACAATCAAATATATAATCGTCTTAATGTGCAATAAAAAGAAAAAATATGCCTCTGATTTGGTCGTGTTTTCGGATCTTTGGCCAGGGTGATGATATGGATATTGACCCGGCTTCGCGGTGGTTTCCGCCGCGCACTAAGTTCACGGTACCGGAGGTGCCGCATCCAAAGACTCCCCTTCTATTTTAGAAGGGGTGCCCGAAGGGCGGGGTAGTAATATGAAATAGACAATAATATAGCTGTTGACCTGACATAGTGGCATTGCTGGTTAGGATTCCGCCGTTCACTGTGTTCACGGCGGAATGGTGCGCGTGCCGAAAGAATACTTGAGAAAAAATGGTATTTCTCGATTGTGGATGTTGTTGGGGCTCTTACCGATCAACAGACACCTCGTGGTGCCAGTACTTATTGGGCCGTTTTGAAAAAAAGACTCAAAGATGAGGGCGCAGAACAACTGCTTACAATTTGTAAGCAGTTGAAACTTCTTGCTGCCGATGGCAAGATGAGATTGACGGATGTGGCTGATACAGAACAACTTCTTCGAATCATTCAATCCATTCCAAGTAAGAAGGCAGAACCTTTTAAACTTTGGTTTGCCCATGTTGGAAGCGAGATTATCCATGAGTCCGTTGACCCGGAACTGACCATTGAAAGAGCTGTTCAAAGTTATAGAGGACTAGGATACAGTGAGAATTGGATCAACCAAAGGATAAAATCCATTGAAGTACGTAAAGCCCTTACCGATGAATGGGACAAGTCTGGGGTAAAGCAAGGTAAAGAGTATGCTTATTTGACGGATTTGATGTATCGCATTTGGGCTGATATGTCAGCTAAGGAGTATAAACAATACAAGGGGCTCAAAAACGAGAATCTGCGTGACAATATGACGAATGTGGAACTCATCTTGAATATGTTGGCGGAAGCCTCTGCAACCGAATTGTCGCAGAAGACATCTCCCCGAGACATTGAAGAAAGTTCTCAAGTCGCCATATCAGGTGCAGAGGTAGCAAAGGATGCCAGACTTTCATTAGAGAAACGAGGGGGCAGGCGATAAGCCCTAAAAATGCCAAACAGTTAGGAATTAGACAATTGCCTTCTGCTGAATTTGACAAGGAAAAAAAGGATTATTGAGTTTGAGAAAAATATAGTTCCGAATTAAATATGAATTTGTCAAGTGAGGGATTGGAGATCCCTGTCGCCGCCGCGGGCGTCCTGGCAAAAGAGAACTTCCAGATGCAACAAGTTGCTCCTGTGTTTTGTTTTCGTTCCTTCTTGCGTCAGCAAGCTGCCGCCAAAGTACCTTAAAGTGAGGGATTGGAGATCCCTGTCGCCGCCGCGGGCGACCTGGCACCTTCGAACTCCCAGTCGCAACAAGTTGCTCCTGTGTTTTGTTTTTCGTTCCTTCTTGCGTCAGCAAGCTGCCGCTGAAGTACCTCAAAACAAAAAGGAGCACGCTATGGCGTGCTCCTGGGAGTTCTCAGTTGCGGAAAGTGAGGGATTCGAACCCCCGGTAGCTGTGACACTACGGCGGTTTTCGAAACCGCTGCCTTAAGCCACTCGGCCAACTTTCCGTGTCTCAGTTTTGAGGCCGCAAAAATACAAAAAAAATCACAACAAATATCCAATGCCTGACAAAATGGAGAAGACAAAGGAGGAAATCACCAGCAGGGGCAGATATTTGTCCAACGCGCTGCCGTGATACTTCCATACGCCAACAAGATGCATCACATACAAGGGTAAAGTTAACAGATAAAGGAGATTCCAAACCGAAGAGTAGGTGAGCAGCGTGAAAACAATCATACAAATCCAACCGCCTGCAATGAGCACTGTCTCGTAAATCTTGGCTTTGCGCTCTCCGATTTTCAACGGGATGGTGACGCGCGTGGCCGCATCCGACTCCATGTCGCGGATGTTGTTGGTGTTGAGCACGCCCACGCTGAAAAAGCCGATTGTGAAGGCTGGCAGGACGACGGTCCAAGTGTCAAATGTGCCGGCGGCAACGAAATAGCCGCCCATCACGGACACCAGTCCGAAGAAGATGAATACGGAGATGTCACCCAGCCCGCGGTACCCATACGGCCGCTTGCCTAAGGTGTAGTGCGTGGCCGCCCAGATGGCGCACGCGCCGAGGATGAGCAGGATTATGGGTTTCAGCGCAAACAAGGTGCCGAACGCCATCATAATCATGACGCTTCCGAAGAAACAGCATAGGAAGACAAACAGGACGATGAGGCGTTTGAAGTCATCCACGCTGATGTTGCCTTCGGCGAGACTGTACAGCGGACCCTCGCGCTGCTCGCCATCGGTGCCGCTGAGGTAATCACCCAGCTCGTTTGACAGGTTGGTCAGGATCTGCAGACACACGGTGGTGAGCAGAATCAGGACGATGACCCACGGCGAAACGCTGTGGTCGGCGCAAGCCAGAAATATGCCCATCACCACCCCGGCCAACGATAAGGGCAGGGTGCGCAGGCGCATGGAATGTATGGCGGCTTTCAGTGACATGTCACAAAGAAATATTTGCTTATGACGAAAGACTTGAGATCTAAGACTTAAGACGGAGAAGACCACGATTTTGCTAGCCAACACCGTCTTAAGTCACAAGTCTCCAGTCTCTACAATGTCGGTCCGAACGGCACCAGGGCGCGGCCCTGTTCCGTGTCGCTGAAATTCTCAAAATTCTTGATGAACGAGGCGGCCAGTGTCTTGGCGTTCTCAGCGTAAGCGGCCTTGTCGGCCCAGCTGTTCTCCGGATTGAGGATGCTGTCGTCCACGCCCGTTACATGTTTGGGGATGTAGAGGTTGAACGGTTTCACCAATTCGGTCTCGCAGTTCAGCAGTTCGCCGTTGAGGATGGCGGTGATGATGGCGCGTGTGGCCTTAAGGGAGATGCGTTCGCCCACGCCGTAGCCGCCACCGGTCCAGCCGGTGTTCACTAAATAGGCCGTGGCGTTGTGCTGGTCGAGTTTCTTGGCCAGTTCCTCGGCATATTTGGTGGGGTGCAGCAGCAGGAACGCCGCGCCGAAGCAGGACGAGAAGGTGGGCTGCGGGGTAACGATGCCTCGCTCGGTGCCGGCCAATTTGGCGGTATAGCCGCTCAGATAGTAGTACATCGTCTGCTCACGGTTCAAGACGGCCACCGGAGGCAATACGCCGAAGGCGTCAGCCGACAGGAAGATGATCTTGCTGGGATGCGTGCCTCTGGACACGGGCTTCACGATGTTCTGGATGTGGTAGATGGGGTAGGAGACGCGGGTGTTCTCGGTCTTGGCAGCGGAGTCGAAGTCGATGTTGCCCTCGGCGTCCACCACGAGGTTCTCGAGCAGGGCGTCGCGCTTGATGGCGTGGAAGATGTCCGGTTCCTTGGCCTCGCTCAGGTTGATGCACTTGGCGTAGCAGCCGCCTTCGAAATTGAACACGCCGTTGTCATCCCAGCCGTGCTCGTCATCGCCGATGAGGGCGCGGTTCGGGTCGGTGGAAAGGGTGGTCTTGCCGGTGCCGGAAAGGCCGAAGAAGATGGCGGTGTCGCCGTCTTTGCCCTGGTTGGCGGAGCAGTGCATGGCAGCCATGCCTTGCAGCGGCAGGAAGTAGTTCATCACAGAGAAGATACCCTTCTTCATCTCGCCACCATACCAGGTGCCGCCGATGAGGGCCATTCTTT
>JAEEGL016388938.1_pt1 | contig 18030 bp, 20 predicted proteins | sample 9134231 | NCBI WGS metagenome assembly JAEEGL01 (sample SAMN16246548, study PRJNA631951) | gut metagenome | biome: gut microbiome; feature: rumen; material: fiber-attached | host: Bos | place: Iran: Karaj | collected 2018-10 | reverse complement strand
CGAGCCCCGTAGGAACCGCCATTTGGCTTCATAGCTCAGTCGGTAGAGCAAGGGACTGAAAATCCCTGTGTCGCTGGTTCGATTCCCGCTGGAGCCACCATTTTATTTTAAAATTAGCAAGTAGCTAAACCAATTCTTGTGCGCTCGTAGCTCAGTTGGATAGAGTGTTTGGCTACGAACCAAGAGGTCGGGGGTTCGAATCCCTCCGAGCGCACCATTCTCGGGAAGTGGCTCAACTTGGTAGAGCATTAGGTTTGGGACCTAAGGGTTGCAGGTTCAAATCCTGTCTTCCCGACCATTTGGATATTAATTCGATTTATTCGAATTTTTTTTATATATAAATTAAAACTACTGAAAAAATAATTCAGTAGTTTTTTTATAGATTATTATTTGTTAATAAATCAATTAAATATTTTATTTCTTTACTCTTTGTTCTATTTTTATAAGTTAATAAGTATAATTCTCTTGTTTCTAATTTTTTATTTAATTTTATTTTATATAATTCTTTATTATTTAAATCATCCTTTATAAATTCTTCTGTTAGAATACTTATTCCTAATCCATTTTTTACAAATTGGGTAATTAATGAAGTTCCTAAAATTTCCATTGATGGTGTAATATCAAGATTATTTGCTTTAAAAAAATCTAAAGCATACTTATGGGTTGTTGCACCTTTAGCACTTATAATATATGGAATGTTTTCTAATTCTTTTAATTCTATTTTGCGATTTAATAGATCTTTAAAGGATTTATTACATACAAATATTGGATGAAGCTCTTTGGTTATTTTTACTTGTTCATATGAATCATTTAAATCCTCTATGTAATATCCTATAGCTATATCTGCTTCATTATCTTTTAACATATTAATTACTCCATCAATATTAGTACTACTTAGTTTTATACGAATATTTGGGTATTTCTTTTTAAAAGTATTTAAATAGGGACATAGTACTTTTTCAGCTAATACTTTTCCTACTAATATATTAATTGTATTGGTTTTAGTTATTTTTTTTAAATTTGTATTTAAAATATCTATTATTTTTTCAGTTGATTCATATAGGATTTCTCCTTCTTTGGTTAATTCTACTCCTTTTTTTGATCTAGTAAATAATTGGCAATCTAATTGATTTTCTAGATTTTTTAAAGATTTACTAACGGTTGATTGAGATATTAATAATTCTTCACTAGCTTTTGTGATATTTTTATTTTTTGCTACTACATAAAATGTTTTTAATAATTCAATGTTGACGTTAATATTCATGTATAATCCCCCTTTTGTTAGGGTGTATTATAGCTTCTTTTTTAGGAAAAATCAATATTATCTATGAATTTTTTTCATGGATAACATGAAATATTACTATTTTACATGTTCTTTTTGTCTTTTTATAATATTTTTTCGAGAGCTGGTTTATTGGCTTAGAAGGAGGGGGATAATAAATTGTTTTTGGAATTAGCAGCAACTATTTTAGGTTTAATGCAAGGTATATTAATAATGTTTAATAGAAGGAGTAATTGGATTTTTTATATTTTACAAATGATATTTTTGATTATTTTTTCTTGTGTTAATCATTTATATGGTGATGTTGTGAATAATAGTATCTATCTTGTGATGGGAATTATTGGATTTATTCTTTGGAATGAAAATAGCCAAAATAGTATTATTACAGTTTGTTCTATAAGAGAAAGAATTGGATATGTAGTATTAATATGTTTTTGTACTTTTATTGTTAGTTTAATTCTATATAATACTGATGATCCATTACCTATATTAGATGCCTTTACAACTGTATCTAGCTTTATCGCAACTTATTATATGATGAAGAAGAAAATAGATACTTGGATTATTTGGTTTATTAATGATGTTTTTTATGCTGTAGAGTATTTTCTTTTATCAAATCAGGCTTTCTATTTATTTACTCTTAATATTATTTGGGCTTTCATGGCAGTAGCAACTTATATGAATTGGAAAAAAATAATGAAAGGAGAAAAGGGTTAATATGAAAAAAATATATTTTGCAGGTAAATTTAATATTATAAAAGATAAATCTTTGCCTTTAGAAGAGAGATTAGTTAATGATTTTAGATCAAAAATATTGGGTAGTTCTAAAAAACTAATTTATTCTTTAGGAGATTTAGTTTTAGATAATGGCTTTATTTATACGGGACCATTTTATTGTGAGAAGGCTGCTAATGGTGATTTTACTTCTAATGATTGTAATGTAGTATTAAATGCTGAGTTTGAAGCTGTAAGAAAGTGCGATATATATTTTGTTTTATTTGATCAAACTTTTTCGGTTGGGTCTATTGTAGAACTTGATTGGGCAATTGAAATGAACAAAAGTATTGTAATCTTTTATAAAGAAGAAGAATCTCATTATGATATAAAATCTGAATATTGGTTTGCGATTGCAAATGCTTTATCTAAAAGCAAAAAAATAAAAGTTTTTAAATTTAATGATATTGATTATGTAATAAATGAAATAAAAAAAGGAGTGATTTTTAATGAAATATAAGGAGTTTGAGTTGATTGAATCTTCATTTAAATGTGATAAAAATTGTCCATATTGTACTGCGAAAATAACTAAATGGCCAATTGTTGATGATAGGTTTGATTTATTGGTAGACAGATTACAATTTTTAAAGGATAAGAATATTACATTTAGATATTTTATCTTTTGTGGTAATGGGGAACCTTCTTTGTTAAGTTTTGATGATTTTAAAACGGTTGTTGAGGCAACTAGAAAGGTAAATATATTTGATGAAAAGAGATTGCAGTCATCAGGTAATATTTTCTATGAAGATGAAAAATTAGATTTGATAAAAGATGACTTTATGGTAGAAATTACAAGAGTTGCATTTGATTCTAAAAAAGATATGGATATTTTGGGATATAAAAGAGATTATATCCATTCTGATCAGTTTTCAAAAGCTAATATTCGTTTAAATTATGTTTTATTAAAAGATAAGAGTTTTGAAGAATGTTTAGAAGAGATTAAACAATATATTGATGCTTTTCCAAATATTAAAACTGTTAGTCTTAAGACATTAAATTTAAATACTAGAAATGGTGATATTAATAATCCTTATTCAAAATGGATTATTGAGAATGCATGTACGAAAGCAGATTCAAATCGTATTATTGAATTTATGAGTGATCATACTGAATTTGTAGTAAGTGATGAAAAGTTTTTTGATCGATATGAATGGGTATATGAAGGAGTTCCTATTACCTTTTATGCTAAAAAATTGGATTATGGTTATTCTAATATTGTTTTCTATGGTGGAGAATTAGTTGATTATCATTTACAAAAAGTTAAATTAAAAGGAACTGAATAATATGGTGGAATTAAGACTTGGCAAAATCAATAATGAGGAGCGTAAGTTTATACCTACTAAGAAAGAGTTTTTTGATGAATATATAAATAGTTTAAAGAAAATTGAAGAATATGAATTAATACAAACTTTTAAAGATGGTTATAAATATAGATGTTATAACGATAATGGTTGTTTAAAATATACGAGAAATAAAAAGAATGGTAAGATTACGGATGTTATTGAAATTGATGAAGATACCTTTAATGATGTTTTAAGAGAAAATAATAAGTGTATTAGAAAAATTAGAAAATATTATCATGATGGTAATTTTGAAATTGATGTTGATTACTTTTCTATGCCTATTAATTTTGTAATGGTTGAAGTTGCGGCAATAGGTGATGAGGCACTTGATCATTATAAAGCACCTAAAGGATTTGTTGAAGTTACAGGAAATGAATTGTTTGAAAATAAGAATATTTTTAATGGAAGTATTATTTCTAATATTGCTATATTAGAAGGTACTGATGGAGTAGGTAAATCTACAACGATTGAAGAATTATTAAAAGAGGGAATAATTTGTCAAGATAGATGTATGGATGTTTTCTCGGTAAATATGGTATTTGATATTTCAATGGAAGAAAGGGTTAAAAAATATCAGGATTATTTTAAGAAAACAAAGCAGATTATTATTATTTTAGTTAATAATGATAAAGAAGAATTAGATAGAAGAATTAGACTTAGAACTCATTTAAGTGAATTTGATGAGTATGCTTATGAATATAATCAATTGTATTTAGATACATTTAATTATATGAAGGATCATAATTTATTAATGAATAAATTGTTTTTGGTGGATACTACTAATTTGAGTATTAAAGAACAAGTAAATAAGGTAAAGGAGATTATTTTATGCCAGGATATTACGTGCATTTAGCAGCTTGTCATCCTGAGGCACGAAAAAATAGAAGTTTTGTGTTAGGGGTGGAAGCACCAGATTTATTAAAAAAATATTATCTTTCTTATGGTTTAGAAGGAACTAGAGATAGATATAACTCTTTAAAAACTCCTGATATGCCTGATTTTTCTTGGTTTGTGCCAAGAATTGAGGAAGAAGAAAATAAAGATAGTTCTAATGGTCTTCATTTTGGATGGAGTAGTAATCCTGATGTAAGATGCTTTTGGAATATTTTAACTCCTGAAGAAAAGAAGAATTATTTCTTTATTGGATATCTTTGTCATTTATTACCGGATTTACTTGTATATAAATGTTTGGATTTTGAAAAGAAATTTGAAGAAATAAAAAGAAAAAATCCTAATGGGGAGAATATGGATTTTATCTTACAAGAAATTCAAAGACTTCGTGGTGATTGGGATAAGATAAATTCTAGGATACGAGATGAATATCCAGATGTTATATTAACACCTGAGGTTTTAGAACTAGGGGAAGTTAAATATAGTGATTCTGATCAATTTAATTATATTGATTATTATACAGTAAAAACTGTAATCGATTATTTTAGACATTTTAATCCTATTCATGATAATATAGATGATATGATAGAAAAGATATATAGTGACTTACCAAGATTATGTGAGGATACTCGCCAACATGTTTTAAAGAAAAAAGAGGGAGAAGTATAGGAGGTGTATTATGATAGCTGCTACTAATAATTTAGGAAAATTAAGAGAAATAAGAGCAATATTAAAAGAATATGAGATACATTCTTTAAAAGAAAAAGGTATTACTGCTGATGTAGTGGAAGATCAAGATTCTTTTTTAGAGAATGCTAGAAAGAAAGCTAAGGAAATATATGGAATTGCAAAAGAAGAAACTATTGCGGATGATTCTGGGCTTTCTGTTAAGTGTTTAAATGGTTTCCCAGGAGTAATGACTCATCGTTTTTTGGGAGATGACGCAACGGATGAAATGAGAAATCAGTATTTAATTGATGAAGTAAATAAATATGATGATCGAAGTGCTCAGGTTTTGTGTTACATTGTTTATTATGATGGAGTAGAGGAAATAATTGGTGAAGGAATATTAGAGGGATTTATTTCTAAAGAACGTAGAGGTACAAATGGTTTTGGTTTTGATGAAATATTTGAATTACCAAATGGATATACTTTAGCAGAGTTATCTCCAGAAGAAAAAAATGAGATGAGTGCACGTTCTTTAGCTCTCAGTGATTTAAAAATGAAAATAAAAGCTAGAAATGGGATAAGTTAGTACTTATTCTTTTTTGTTGATATATTTTAGAAAATATGTTATAATATGTCCAACTTTAGGGGTGGCTTAGATGAAGTTTAAAAGGGTTGGAAATTATTATGCAACTGATATTGATTGGCGTTTTTTGTATTCTTTATTAGAAGTTCTTAAAATAGGCTGTGTTAATGATGGTGTTTTTTGTAATTATAAAAAGTATACACCTTCAGAGATTTTAGAATTGTTGCAAAATTCTTCTGATATTTATATTTTAAAAGAGGCTAGAGAGTATTTATCTAATAAAGATATAATACGTGATTGTTTAAATATTTTAGTAATGAATTTGAAAGTTCGTATTCAGGATGTGATTGATGGGGAAAATACATATCAAATCTTACCTGAGAGACTGATGGGGCGAAGTGGAAATCAATGGCAGTATGAAATATCAGGTAGCCCTCTGAGATTATTATTATTTTCTGATCCTCATATTGGAGCGGAAGGAATTGAGGATTTTGATAAGATTCAGGCTGTTTGCTATTATGGTAAATATGTTTTGGGAATTGATACTGCTTTTCTTTTAGGGGATGTATTTCAAGGAGTAAGATTTGATAAAGGCCCTTATAAAGGTTATACTTATGATTCACCTGAAGTTGTGGAATTACTTGAATCACAATTAGATAAATTTCAAAAGTATTTTCCAGACTTTATTAAAGTAATCGCAATTGGAGGTAATCATGATAAAAGTATGAATCAGTATCTTAGAAGAAAAATTATATTAGGTGGTTTTGCTAATCATATGTTCTTATCGTTGCTTAAACCTAATTTTCATATGTTAATTGAAAAATCAGAAATAGAAAATGTTTTTGTTTTTCATGTAAATGGAATTAATATTAGTCTTTCTCATCCATTGCATTATAATAAAATGTATTCTTATGTTAAATCATATGATATTGAAAAACTTCGTTCTTCTGATGATTACTATACGAATTTTTTCGTAGGTAAAAATGATTTTTTTTGTGATGTTATGTTTGCAGGTCATTTACATGTTCATATAAATGATGTAATTCCTGATTTTAATGGTGTTACCCGAAGAATATCTGAGGTAGTTCCATCTTGTTCTATACTAGCTGATTCTACTGATGATCATTGTGTGGCACTTACCATGCGTTTTATTAAAGATGAAATGGGAAGAACTACTCATTATGGGATTATGCCTCTTTATTATGTAGACAATAAGATTATTGAAGGAGAAGAGAGTATTTATTCAACTAATGAAGAATTAATAAAGAATAGACATAAACAAAAAAAGAAATAATTGTTATTTCTTTTTTTATTTATTTGATAATCTGAAAAAATTTATGGATGGTCTACAGAATAGTCTGATACCATTTTCTGAACCAAGACCACTAGATATATATAGTTTGGAGTCTTTTACTTGATAGTATTCTTGATGATATTTTTTAGAGCCTTCTTTTTGGATTAAAGGGTAATTTATTATAGGTATTCTTATGGTCCCATTATGAGAGTGGCCAGCGAGAAATAGGTCTGTTTTGTATGATTCTAAAATTTTATCTACTATATCTGCTTCATGTAGTAGTGATATAGTATATATATTTGAGTTGTGGGTTTCTTCAGTAAAATATTTATAAGCTTGATCTATATTTTGTTCTTTTTTTGAAGATGATATACCAACTAATAAGATTGGTTCATTTTTATCTTTATAAATAAATTCACTTTCGTTTTTTAAAACTGTAAAATCACTTTGATTGTATATAGTATTTACATTTTCAAGATCTTCATCCCCTATAATGGCATATTTTCCTAGTGAGGAGTTTATCTTTTTTAATTGGTTAATTAATTTTTCTTGTTGTTTATTTGTTAAATTGTATTCTTTAGCAATTAAATCACCTGTAAAAAATACTAAATCTGGTTTTCTTTCATTAATTAGGTTTATAACATTATCTAATTCTTTATTGGAAAAAGTACTTCCAAAGTGTAGGTCACTTATTTGAATTATTTTTGCGCCATTAAAAGAATTAGGTATTTTTTTATCATTTATTCTATATTCACGTACATTGACTTTTACTGTTGATATATAGGTTGTGTACCAGAAGAAGCTGGTGGTTATAACAAGTGTTAATACTATTAGTTTGATAAGAATCTTAATTATTTTTTTTCTTTTTTCTTTAGATTGTTCTTCTTCAACTTCTTTATGTATTTCTTCATTTATTTCTTCTCTTGTCATATTATCACCAATTATATTTTAACATATTTTTTGAAAACTATGTGAAATTCTTTCTTCTTATTATTATTTTGTGATATTATAGTTTTGATGATTTATAAGGATTGAAATTTAGAAAGGAAGTAAAAATATGAATAAACAATTATTATGGATAATTATAGGAGTTGTAGGAGTTTTAGGTTTAATTATTATAAGTATTATGATTCCTCAAAAAGAAAATGAAAAAGTACCTGAAGATTTATTAGGAATTGATTATAATATTGAAGGAAATGAAACTACTTTGAATTATGATAATGGTAATCCTATTGTTGCGATGTATATAAAAGATTATGGGTCAATTGTAATTGAATTATATTCTGATGTTGCTCCTAATACGGTGGCTAATTTTATTTCATTAGTAAAAGAAGGATTTTATGATCAAAATACTTTTCATCGTTTAATGCCTGGTTTTGTATTACAAGGTGGGGATCCTACTGGTACTGGTAGTGGGGGACCTGATTATGCAATTAAAGGTGAATTTACTGAAAATGGTTTTGAAAATAATTTATCTCATGAAAAATGGGTTGTTTCTATGGCTAGAACTTCAGATGATATGGATTCTGCAGGTAGTCAATTCTTTATTTGTTTGGATGATGCTACTTATTTAGATGGTAGTTATGCTACTTTTGGTAAAGTAATTGATGGTTTTGATATTATTCAAAGAATTGAGAAAAATGAAAGAGTAGCTGATTCATCTAGTGGAAAGTTACAAAATAATTTAACTATTGTAAAAGCTTTAGTTGATTTGAAAGGAAAAAGTTATCCATCAGTAGAAGTAATACAATAATTATGTTATAATTTTTAACGTAAAAGTGGGTGTGGTACTATGGTAAAAGAATTAAAGAGAAATTTAAAATTTGCTTGGAAATATGCTAAGGATCAAAAGTTAAGACTCATTGCTTTAGGTATTTGTACTTTTTTTCACATTGTTATTAGTGTAGTGGCACCTATTGTTAGTGCTCAAGTAATTGTAAAATTATCTAATAATCAATTAAAGCAAGTATTATATTTGGCCATTGCTTTGTTTGTTATTAATATTATTAGAAATGGGCTTAATTATTTATGTGGATATTTTTCACAAGTTACTTATCGTGAAACGTTTATAAAATTACAATTAGATTTAGGAAAATCTATTCTAAAATTACAAAATTCTTGTGTAGATGCTAATTCATCAGGAGTATTTATTCAAAGACTTACTGGAGATACTAGTAAAATAGCAGATGTTTTTAATCTTATTAATTATCATTTATTAGATATATTAACTGATATAGGTATTTTTGGAGCTGTATTTATTATTGATATTCGTATATTTGCATATATGATATTAATGGTTCTTATTATTGGTTTCTTAGAAAGAAGAAAAATTAATATTGTAACCGAAAAAGATAAAGTTCTTAGAAAAGAAAATGAAAATGTATCTGGTTTTATTGGGGAATTAGTTCGTGGAGTTCGAGATATAAAAATGTTAAGTGCCGAGAGTAGTTTTTTAGTAAATTTACATGGTCGTTTAATATCTTTGAATCAAAAACGATATGATATGAGTAAAACGCAAAGAAACTATCAATTATTGATTAGTAGTTTACATGAATTATTTGATTTAGTTGTGATTGCGTTAATGCTTTATTTAATATATACCCATGAATTAAGTGTGGCTTTAGCTTTAGTTGTACATAATTATTTAGGAAGAGCTAGTTACGCTGTTAATAGTTACAGTCATTTATTAGAACAATTAAAGAATTTTAATTTATCAGCTAATCGTATTTTTGATATTATTTCTGGTAGTGATTTCCCAAAAGAAAAATTTGGTAAACAACATTTGGATAATATTAAAGGTTATTTTGAATTTAAAGATGTTTCTTTTGGATATAAGGAGGATGAATTAGTTTTAGAAAATTTAAGTTTTAAAGTTAAAACTCATTCTACTGTAGCTTTTGTAGGAAAGAGTGGGGCAGGTAAAACTACAATTTTTAATTTGTTATGTAAGATGTATGAGCCTTCTAAAGGAAAGATACTAATTGATGGTATTGATATTATGGAGTTAGATCGTGAATCTATTAGAGATAATATTACTATAATTTCTCAAAATCCTTATATCTTTAATGTTAGTATTAGGGATAACATGAAATTAGTAAAAGATGATGTTACTGATGAAGAGATAAGAGAAGCTTGTGAAGCTGCTTGTTTGGATGATTTTATTCAAACTTTACCTGATGGATATGATACGATTGTTGGTGAAGGTGGAGTTAGTTTAAGTGGTGGACAAAGACAAAGATTAGCAATTGCGAGAGCTTTAATCCAAAAGACTAGAATTATATTATTTGATGAAGCTACTTCAGCTCTTGATAATATTACACAAACAAAAATACAACAAGCTATTGATAATATGAAAGAAGAATATACTATTTTAATTATTGCCCATCGTTTATCTACTATTATTCATAGTGATAGAATATTATTTTTAGATAATGGTAAGGTTTCTTGTGAAGGGACACATGAAGAGTTATTAAAGAGTTGTAAGGCTTATAAAGAATTATATGAAGCTGATATTGAAAAATAGATATTAATGCTTTTTATAGTAAATTAACATTTTATAATTCTGTTTTATAATTATATTTTTTGTTAAATTCTTGACAATTATAGAAATAAAGAGTATATTGTTCTCATAAGTGCGATGACGGGTGTGGAATACCCAGAGCAGTATAGTATCGAGCTGATTCTTCTAGAATAAGTAAGGTGGAACCGCGGAGTTTATCTTCGTCCTTACGTTATTCTAGGAGTTTTTTGTTTTTACTATACAGAAGGAGGATATTATGGGAAATTTAACAATGGAAAAATTAGTGAATTATTGTAAGCAATATGGATTCATTTTTCAAGGAAGTGAAATTTATGGTGGTCTTGCGAATACTTGGGATTATGGTCCATTAGGAAGTAGACTTAAAAATAATATTAAGGATTCTTGGCGTAAAAGATTTATTCAAGAAAGACCTAATGCTTATGAAGTGGATGCTGCTATTTTGATGCATCCAAAAGTTTGGGAAGCTTCTGGGCATGTGGCATCATTTTCTGATCCATTAATTGATTGTAAGCATTGTAAGTCTAGACAGAGAACTGATAATTTAATCAATGATTTTGACGAAAATGCTCATGCGGATGGGATGACTGAAGATGAGATGATGAATTATATTAGAGAACATAAGGTTCCATGTCCTAAATGTGGTAAAAGTGATTGGACTGATATTCGTCAGTTTAAATTAATGTTTGAAACAAAACGTGGAGTAGTTGAAGATGGTAAGAATTTAGTATATTTAAGACCTGAGAATGCTCAAGGTGAGTATGTTAACTTCTTAAATGTACAAAGAACTATGAGAGCTAAATTACCATTTAGTATTGGACAAATTGGTAAAGCATTTAGAAATGAAATTACTCCAGGAAATTTTACCTTTAGAACTATTGAGTTTGAACAAATGGAATATCAAACTTTCTGTAAAGAGGGAACTGATAGTGATTTATATGCATATTTTAAAGAATATGGTAAGAAATACTTTATTGATTTAGGATTACCTGAAGAAAAATTAAGATATCATGATCATGAAAAACTAGCTCATTATGCTAAAGAAGCATGTGATATTGAATATGCTTTCTGTTTTGGATGGGGAGAGGTTAATGGTACTCATAATAGAACTAATTATGATTTATCACGCCATCAAGAGTATTCTACAGTTTCACAAGAATACTTAGATCCTGAAACAAATGAAAAATATATTCCATATATAATTGAATCTACATATGGATGTGATAGAGCAGTACTTGCTATTCTAGATAATAGTTATGTTGAAGAAGAACTTGAAAATGGTGAGACTAGGGAAGTAATGAAGTTTATTCCATATCTTGCACCTTTTAAAGTAAGTGTATTACCACTTGTTAAAAAGTATCATAGTGAAAAAGCTAATGAATTATATCAAATGTTTTCTAAATACTTTATGACTAGTTATGATGAAACTGGAAGTATTGGTAAAAGATATCGTAGAAGTGATGCGATTGGCACACCATGGTGTGTTACAGTGGATAATGAAACATTAGAAAATGGCACTGTTACTATACGTGATCGTGATACTATGGAACAGATTACAATGAAGATTGAAGATGTTGTTCCTTATATACAAGAAAGAATTCAATTTTAGAATTCTTTTTTTTGTGTAAAGTAATTATCAAATTATAAAATTTATATTTCGTTTCTATTGATTATTTAATTCTTGTAATTTATAATCAAATTATAGAATAGAAATTTCTATGAAGAAAGGATGAGTTGTTATGAAAAAAACTAAAAGACGTTTGAGTGTGGTAGTATTATTACTATTGTTGATGTCTGTAACAATTGGTTATTCTGCTTTGAGTTCTAGCTTAAATATTACAGGTACTTCAAAAATTAATAATGCTAAATGGGATGTTAAATTTGCTAATGTAGAGGTACAAACAGGAAGTGTTGATCCAGTTGCAGCACCTACTATTGATGCAAGTGGATTAAACATTACTTATGAGGTAAACCTTAATACTCCTGGAGATTATTATGAATTTACTGTTGACGTTAAAAACTCTGGTAGTGTTGCTGCTAAATTAAGCGCATTACCTACTATAAGTGGTGTTGGTTCTGCACAAGATGTTTATACTAATTATTCGTTCACTCATACAGATGGAACTGCAATTGCTGTTGGAGAAACAATAGCTGCTGGAGCATCTACAAACTTTACTGTTAGAGTTGAATTTGACAGAAATATTACTGCTGCTCAATTACCTACAACTGCTCAAACTATGTCATTATCTGTTGGTATGAACTACGTACAAGCTTAATAGGTTGTAATTATTACAAAGAGTAACTACCTACGGGTAGTTTCCTTTGTAATTTTATATGTTTATTACTTTGTAGTAGACATATAAAATTATAAAGAATAGAAGGGAAAAAATATGGATAAAAGAAGTTTAAAAAGTAATATTTTATTAGCTGTTTTTGTTCTTTATACAATTATATATAAAGTAATTATTTTTCCATACTTTATGAAGTATTCTGATATTTTTAATGCTTCCTTCTTTATCATATATCTTTTTGCAGCTATTAAATTATTAGGATATCGTAAGGATAAAATGACTATTCTTACACGTAATATTTTAAAAGTTGTGGTATTTCATTTACTACTAATTTTTGTAGCAATGTATGGGGTAGGCTTTTTTGTAGGATTTTTAAAGAATTCTTATTCTAGAGCTACATTTACTCTTTTTGATAATATATTTGGACCATTATTAGTTATTATTTTGATAGAGATTATTCGTTATGTTATTATTTGGGCTAATAAAGATAGAAAGTATATTATTATTCTATTTACATTGGCTTTGATTATTTTTGAATGTTTTACAGGAATTCGTTCTATTGATTTTAGTGATTGGTCTATTGTATTTAGAACGACTGCAACTATTATTTTACCAGTTATTGTAAAGAATATTATGCTTAGTTATATTTGTTTCCATGTTGGTTATAAATTACCAATTTTATATAGAATTGTAATGGATTTATATATTTTTGTTGTTCCAGTTGTTCCTGATTTAGGGGAATATGTAAATTCTATGATATTAATTAGTTTACCTTTGATGATTTATATTAGTTCCTTTGGAATGGTTGATTATCATACTGGTAAAGAAGAACCTGTATTAAATTCTTCAAATTTTGATATATTGGATATTCCTATTACAGTTGTTCTTGTTGTTGTTGTATGTTTAATATCTGGTATTTTCCCACATTTTATGATAGGTGTTGGTTCTGATTCTATGAGTCCAGCTATTAATAAAGGTGATGCCGTTATTTTAAGGAAAGTAAATAATGCCTCTACTTTAAAAGAAGGGGATGTTATTGCTTATAAAAAAGGAAAGTTAGTAATTGTTCATAGAATTGTAGCTTTTGAAGAAAAAAATGGTAAAACTCTTATTATTACTAAGGGTGATGCGAATGGGGGAAATGACCCTAATAAAGTAAAAGAAAGTCAAGTTAGGGGAGTGGTTGAGGTTAGAATTCCTTATATTGCTTATCCAACTGTTGCTTTAAATGAATATTTGAATAGTAGGTGATTTTAAATGAAAATGAAAGGTATTTTACTCATAATTGCAGCTGTTGTTTTGTGTGTTATTTCTTATTTTTTATTATTTGCTAACTATGCAGGTTACATGTTATTAGTTTTTGCTATCGCGGCCGTTGTTTTGTTCATGGGAATTAATGTGGTTATTGTTAGTAGTAGTCCTGAAAAAATATATGAAGCAAATGTAAAAGATATTTTAGTAACTTTTGATTCTATTTTAATTCAAAACAATGAAGTTCCTAAAATTGATGGAAGAAATGTAATTATAGTTCAATCTATTGATGATTTAATTGATGCTCAATTAGAAATTAGAAAACCTATTTGTTATTTTAAACAATCTGAGTCATGTTCTTTTGTATTACTTGATACAAAAGAAGCTTATGTTTATATTGAAAAATTAAATGATACTGTTATTTCTCCATTAGAAATAGCTATTAGAGATGAAATTTTAAAGAAAAAGAATAAGACAGATATGGATGCTGAAATGTTAAGAGAGATTGAAAAAACTACAATTGTTAAATTATCTAATCATAAGAGTTATAAGATTTCACCTGTTCGTAAAAAAGAAGTAGAGAAAAAAGAAATTGAAATTTTAGATTTTTAAAGGGATATATGTTTTATATATTCCTTTTTATTGACTTCTTTTTATTTAGAATGTTATAATTTCAATAGTTTTTGGGATAGAGGTGTTTTATGGTAAAAATAGGAATTCCTTTAAGATATTCACAAATGAAAGATGGAAGAAATATTTTATATTTATCAGAGAGATTAAGAAGAACAATACAAAAAGCTGGGGCTTTTATTATTCCTATTGTGCAAGTACAAGATGTTAATTATATGGATACGAGTTATTTGGATTTTAAGCCTCTTACTGATATAGAAAAAGAACAAATTGAATCTTATTTAGATATGGTTGATGGGGTTGTTTTTCCAGGGGGAATTAAGATTACGCCATTTGATCAGTATTTATTAAAACGTTGTGTTGAAAGAAATATTCCTACTTTAGGTATTTGTTTAGGAATGCAATTATTAGGTTCTTATCCTAATGACTTTAAAACTGCTAAAAATTCTACGGATATTGAACACTATCAAGAAGATGATAATTTATTAACTCATAGAGTATCTATTTTAAAGGATACCTTACTTTATAAAATATTAGGAAAAGATGAGATAATGGTAAATAGTTTTCATAATTATCATATTGATGAAAGTTTTGATAATATTATTAATGCTTATAGTGAAGATGGATTTATTGAAGGAATAGAAAGAAATGATTGTACTTTTTATTTAGGTATTCAATGGCATCCGGAAATTAGTTATGAATTTGATGAGAATTCAAAAAAAATAATAGATACTTTTATAAGTGTTTGTGGAAAGTAGTAATTATTTTAATTAATTGACAATATACTACATTTGTGGTATAATTTGTACAATTGAATTTATATGGAGGTTTTGGATGATTAATTTTAAATATAATATACTTAATAGTGGTAAAGACTTTGGGAATATGAATGGTGGTGCTATGGCATATTCCAATATAACTGAAGCTGATAAGAAGTTATTAGCTAGAATGAAATTACTACAAGATATTTCTCTTTTAAAGGATATTAAATTAACTAATGAGGAAAAAAGAATGTTATTTTATCTTCATAGTGTTGAAATGGGTAAATATTATAATTTTGATCCACATAAAATGTTTATGTCTGATCAAAAGAAGGATGGGCACTTTATTATTAATAAAGAGTTTTTAGAGGCTAATCCTCTAGGATGGGCTGATATTTTAGAGAAAATACTAGTTGTTGAACCTGGGGTTGAGGCAACAATTGGACACCCAGTTGCAGGTTGTCCTGTAGTGGTAGCAGTTGATTTAAAAACAAATTATGTGGCTTGTGCTCATTGTAGTGCTGAATTAACTGAACAGCATTTACCTAGTCAACTTATTGAATCTTTAAGACAATTAGGTTCTAATCCAGATGATATTTATGTTTATATTGGAGCTCATGAAGGTAAGAATTGGTATTATAATAATTATCCTGAAAGATTTGGTAATGACTCTATGTGGAATGGTTATATTACTCAAAATGGTGATAAATACAATATTAACTTACGTCCTGTTATTATGAATCAACTTTTGGGTCAAAATGTTCCTAGACATCAAATTAAAGGTAGTAGTATTGATACTATTACTAATCCTAATTATTATTCTAATCATGGTTGTAAGGAGTTAGGTGTTAAAGAAGATTATGGTAGACACTATGAGTGTGTTTCAGTTCATCCGGATTATGGTTCATCTAATTTTTTACTAGGTGTTAATGAAAGAGATAAAGTAAGAAGATTAGTAAGATAGATATTATCTATCTTTTTTTATAAAAAAATGTTGACAAATTAGAGGTTTATCTGTAAAATATTACTAGTCAAGAAAAAAGGAAAGAGATTTATATCCACCTGATCTGCGAATAGTGATAGGTAAAAGGCCGAATAATAATTATTTATAATTTTATTTATATGGTTTTTTAAGTGGATATAGATTTTTATATCTGCTTTTCTTATTTATGGAGGTGTTAGGTATCGCAAAAGATAATAATAACATGTTGATTAATGATCAGATTAGGGTCCCTGAAGTATTAGTTATTGGACCTAATGGGGAGCAAGTGGGTGTAAAGTCTATTGGGGATGCAAGAACTTTAGCTAGTTATGCGGCTCTTGATTTAGTACTTATTAGTCCGAATGCTAATCCACCTGTTTGTAAAGTAATGGACTATAACAAATTCCGTTATGAAAAACAGAAGAAAGCTAAAGAAGCTTTAAAGAAACAAAAGGCAAGTATGTCTGAATTAAAAGAGTATCGTTTATCACCTGTTATTGATGTTGGAGATTTTGAGACCAAACTAAGAAATGCAACTAAATATCTTGAGAAGGGAGATAGAATTAAACTTACCATTCGTTTTAAGGGGCGCCAAATGGCTCATACTGAATTAGGTAAGGAAGTTCTTGAACGTTTTGCCGACAGAGTAAAAGAAATTGCAGATGTCGAACAAGCCCCTAAATTAGATGGTAGAACTATGACTTGTGTTTTAGCACCTAAGAAAGACAAATAATTGAAGAGGAGGAATGAATATGCCAAAAATAAAAACACATAAAGGAACTGCAAAAGTAGTAAGAAAACGTAAAAATGATGTTGTAATTGGAAAACCAGGAAGTAGACATAATACTGGTAAGAAAAGTGCTAATTTCAATAGAAACTGTAGAAAGGGATCTAACCTTAGTAAGGCAGATCAAAATAGATTAAAGAATATAATCTAATTAATTTTGAGGAGGAAGATGTATGGCAAGAGTAAAGAATGGAGCAGTTACAAAAGCTCGTCATAAAAAAGTATTAAAAGAAGCTAAAGGTTATTTTGGTAGTAAACATAGATTATATAAATCTGCTAAAGAACAATTAATGCATTCTGGACAATATGCCTTTAGAGATAGAAAGCAAAAGAAGAGAGATTTTCGTAAATTATGGATTACTAGAATTAATGCTGCTTGTAGACAAAATGATATTTCTTATTCAAGATTTATTGAAGGTCTTACTAAAGCAGGTGTTGAAGTTAACCGTAAAATGTTAAGTGAAATCGCTATTAATGATCCAAAGATTTTTTCAGAATTAGTAAAAGTTGCTAAAGATGGAAAGGCTGGTAAAATTACAAAGGCTACTGAAGTTACTGGTAATGAAGTAACTATAGGAGCAGCTAAAGCAGAAAAGAAAGAGACTACTAAAAAAGAAACTGTAAAGAAAGATACTGCTAAGAAAGAAGAAAAAGTAGAGAAAAAAGAAGCTGTTGATTATTCTAAAATGACAGTTGCTGAATTAAAGAGTATTGCTAGTAAAAAGAAAATAAATGTTACTGGTATGAAAAAAGCTGAAATTATTGAAGCATTAAATAAATAAACATACTAATGAATTGACTAGTCTAGTGCCAATAGGTGATTAGTTTTAGAAATTAGTAGAAGTAAAACGAAAAGGAGAAATAAAATGACTGTTGTATCAATGAATTATTTATTAGAAGCTGGTGTTCAATTTGGACATCAAAAGAGAAGATGGAATCCTAAAATGAAGGAAT
>JAEEGL013698311.1_pt1 | contig 18030 bp, 17 predicted proteins | sample 9134231 | NCBI WGS metagenome assembly JAEEGL01 (sample SAMN16246548, study PRJNA631951) | gut metagenome | biome: gut microbiome; feature: rumen; material: fiber-attached | host: Bos | place: Iran: Karaj | collected 2018-10 | reverse complement strand
TCGGCTTTATCGGACTTGCGCAGACGGGAAGTCAGAAGGATCACCCGGATCTGACCTACGCGAGACCTACGGTAGAGGACATCATGGTATACAGAGAAAAGGAGGAAAAAGCATGAAAGCGCTGCTTGAAAAAGAACTGAAGCTGTGTCTGCACCCGACCGTATTTATATTTCTGGGGCTGACGCTCATGCTGCTCATCCCGGCCTATCCGTATTTTGTCATGTTCTTCTATACGACGCTGGCCGTTTTCTTTTCGTTCCAGTACGCCCGCGAAAACCGCGATACGGAGTATACGATGCTGCAGCCCGTGCGCAAGCGCGACGTCGTCTATGCCAAGGCGTGGACCGTGGTCCTGATCGAGCTTCTGACCATGCTTGTGTCCGTTCCTGTCGCGCTCCTGTCCGCAAAGATCAATCCGAACGGGCAAAACTACGTCGGGATGGATCTCAGCCTCGCTTTCTACGGGATGGTTTTCATCCAGTTCGGCGTATATAATTTTGTGTTTCTGCCGCGCTTCTACAAAACGGCGTACAAGATCGGCGGAAGCTTCCTGCTGGCCACGACAGTCATGGTGCTCGTGATCGTCGTGCTGGAGATCGTCATCCAGGCCGTACCGGCGCTTGCAGCCTGGCTTGACACCTCCGATCCCGCGAAGCAGCTTTCTCAGCTTCCGGTGCTTGCCGGAGGCGCGGCGCTGTATGCGCTTCTGAGCTTTATCGCCGCGAAACGCGCGGCGGCGAATTTCGAAAAGGTGGATATCTGATGGATATCGGCATCAATCCCGGGCTGGACATCCCGATCTATCAGCAGCTCTATGAATCCATCCGTCGGTCGATCCTGACCGGCGCGCTTGGCGCGAATTACTGTCTGCCGCCGATCCGCACGGTCGCGAAAGAGCTTTCGATCAGCGTCATCACGGTGAAGAAGGCGTGGGAGGAGCTTGAGCACGCGGGCCTGATCTATACGGTCACGGGCAAGGGCTGCTTCGTCGCAGATATCCAGCCGCAGGGCATGGAGGAGAAGAAGCGGGAGATGCTTATGATGCGCATGCGCGGCGACTGGGAATACTACCGTTCGTTCGGTCTCGGCAAAGCGGAGATCCTGGATATCTTTAGGGAAATGGAATAGAAAAACCGGCCGGATCAGATCCGGCCGGTTTTTAATCAGGTACGGGAGCTTATGCGTTGAATTTCTTCTCGTAGTTTTCGAAGATAAGCTCGCCGAGCTTGCCTTCGATGCCCTCATGGCCGATCGGCTTGTCGCCGAGCTCCATCCAGCCGCGGTTCTCACGGCTCTCCGGCCATACCGGCAGGCCTTCGCCGTTCGGATCGCCGGTCTTCATGAAGTTGGCCCAGTAGGTGGAATACAGATCGGCAAGCTCGAAGTCCAGCTTCGTCCACGGACGTGCCGGCGGGATGCCCTCACGCAGGGAGGCGAAGGTGTACCACAGCTCGCTGGAATGCCAGGCAAGCAGACGGTCGCCGTCACGCGGCGTGCCCTTCTCTTCCGGATGCGTCGGGGTGACGTGGGAGAAGATATAGGAGAAGGTACGGCTCTTCGGATGCTTCTCCGCGCGGATCGCGCCGAACTTGGTGAATTCCGCGACGCCGCCCATGCCGTTGATGCCGAGGGAAGCGAGCCAGCGGGAACGATGATCCGCATTCTCCTCGGTCAGACCGGAAATCGACTCAAAGTCATACTTGTCGTACAGGTCGCCGAGGGTCTCCTTGGCGATCTCGTTCACGCTCTCGAGCGTGACCGGGCCGTGTGCGCCGAGCATGAAGCCGCGGGACATACGGCTTTCGCCGTAGTTGGAGCCGCACAGATAATCGACGTCGCCGGCGTACTGATCGACGCTGACGGTCATGTCAAGATTCGGGACATAGTCGCCGTCACAGATCATCATGGACGGGATCGGCGGGCCCTGGACGTCCGGCTCTTTCAGAAGATCCATGGCCGGGATCGCGCGCAGCTCCTCGAGGGAGGCGTTGGGATCGATGCCCATGAACTTCAGGTAATCCTGGCAGCGCTTCTCGGCTTCTTCAAGCGTGGAAACTCTGCGGCGCCAGCAGAGGCTGGACTCGTTGATGACGCGTTTTACGCGGCCCTTGTTGTACGGGGAAGCCGCGAGGGAGCCGGTCTTCATCGTGCCGCCGGACTGGCCGCCGATGGTGATGTTCTCCGGATCGCCGCCGAAGGCCGCGATATTGTTGTAGACCCAGTCGAGCGCCTTGACTTCGTCCATGAAGCCGTAGTTGCCGCTCTTGCCGCCCTGCTCGGCGTCCAGCTGCGGAAGCGCGAGATAGCCGAGGATGTTCAGGCGCTGGCCGACGGAGACGACGATGATGCCCTTGCGGCAAAGCTCGCTCGGATCGAACTCGATTTCGTAGGAGTAGCCGTCGGCAAGTCCGCCGCCGTGGAACCACATGTAGACCGGGCGCTTTTCGTCCGCCGACTGTGCGCCGGTGGCGATGTTCAGATAGAGGCAGTCCTCGCTGACGGGCGGGTTGCCCATGTAGTAGAAGTCAGAGGAATAGGGTTCGAAGGAGAGGCCCGAAATACGCTTCTGCGACACGGCGCAGGCATATTCGGTGCAGTCGCGCACGCCTTCCCAACCGTCGTGATCGACCGGGGGACGCCAGCGCAGCTCGCCGACCGGAGCCTTGGCATAGGGGACGCCTCTGAAATAGGTGATGCCCTCGTATTTTCCCGCAGGCGCTTCGACGCCGCGGATCTTGCCATACTGGGTTTGTACGATTCCGATGCTCATAGATAGCCTCCTGTTCATATTTGCCGGGTCAGCCCGGCATGTCTTATGTTTTTATTATATAGAATCCCGCGTCGATTTACAAGAGGCATTTGTAAGTTTTATACAGGGAGAGTTTTTTGCCTTTTGGAGTTGACGCGCTTTCAAAGATTTGGTATCATACTACTGTTATGCATATCCATCGGTATGAGGAGATCCGAAAATGATAGAACTACTTAAAAGCCTGCTGTTCGGCATCGTTCAGGGCATCACGGAATGGCTCCCGGTCAGCTCTACGGGTCATATGATCCTGCTTGAGGAGCTTATCAAGCTGGATGTGAGCGAAGATTTCTGGAATATGTTCCTTGTCGTTATTCAGTTCGGCTCTATATTGGCGGTCGTTTTCCTGTATTTTTCAAAGCTTAATCCCTTCTCCCGCAAAAAGACGCCGGTGCAGAGGACGGACACCTGGAAGCTCTGGCTCAAGGTCCTGATCGCCGTGATCCCGTCCGCGATCTTCGGACTGCTGTTTGACGACTGGATCGACGCGCATTTCTTCAATTACATCACCGTCGCGATCGCACTGATCGTTTACGGCGTCGCGTTCATCCTGATCGAGCGCCGCAAAACAGGCAAGCATGAGATCCGTACGGAGCTTGATAATCTGGATTACCGCACGGCGTTTTTCATCGGCGTATTCCAGGTGCTTGCTCTGATCCCGGGCACTTCGCGCTCCGGCTCGACGATCCTCGGCGCGATGCTTCTTGGCCTGACGCGCACCGCGGCGGCGGAGTTCTCCTTCTTCATGGCGATCCCGACCATGCTCGGCGCGAGCGGCCTGAAGATCCTGAAATATGTCATGGGCGGAAATTCCTTCTCCGGCCAGGAACTTTCGATCCTTCTTGTCGGACTGGTTACGGCCTTTGTCGTCTCGCTGTTTGCCATCAAGGCGCTGATCCGCTATGTCCGCAATCATTCTTTCTCCGGCTTCGGCGTCTACCGCATCATCCTCGGTCTCGCGCTGATCGCCTATACCGTTGTGACCATGCTTGTTCAGTAAGTCATCTTTATAATCCAAACGGCCGGAATGCAACGATTCCGGCCGTTTCTGCAAAAAGGAGCGATCATGCAGTATAGAATCGCCGTTATAGACGACCGCGCATCCGACGCGGCCTATATCCGAACGCTCGCCGAAGCCTGGGCGGCGGGATCCGGCGCAAAAGCCGAGATCCGTCTTTTTGATTCGGCGGAGGCTTTTTTGTTCTGCTTTGAAACGGAGAAGGACTTTGATATCCTGCTTCTGGACATCGAAATGGGCGGCATGGACGGCGTGACGATGGCGCGCAAAGTGCGACGCGTCAGCGAATCGGTGCAGATCGTTTTCATCACGGGCTATACGGAATATATTGCCGAAGGCTATGAGGTGCAGGCTCTGCACTATCTCGTCAAGCCCGTTGACGAGGGAAAGCTCTTCTCCGTCCTCGACCGCGCGGCGGACAAGCTGCGCAAAAACGAGCGGTATCTGACGCTGCGAAGCGCGGAGGGCACCGTGCGCGTGCCCCTATATGAGATCCGTTATATCGAAGTCATGGGAAATTACGTCACCGTGCACGCAAAAGAGGATGTCACGGTGAAGCGCACGCTCGCCCAGATCGAAAAGGAGCTTGACGAACGTTTTTTCCGCATCGGCAGAAGCTTCATCGTGAACCTGACAGGCGTCCGCAAAGTGACGAGGACCGAGGTGCATCTTTCGTCCGGCGCGGCTGTGCCTCTGCCGCGCGCACAGTACGAAGCGCTGAATAGAGCGCTGATCGAGAGGGTGTAAGCATGTCTCTTTTTTCCAGACAGGTGGATAAACGCCTCGCCGCGTATCAGCGCGAGCTGATCGAGACACACTATGCCGAGGTCGAAAACATGTATACCCGCATGCGCTCTTGGCGGCACGACTACCGAAACCATATCCAGACCATGAAGGCCTACGCCGCGGCGGGGGAGTTTGCGAAGATCAAAAGCTATCTCGACGAGCTCGAAACCGATCTTTCGTCGGTCGATACCGTCATAAAGACCGGAAATGCCATGGCCGACGCGATTTTAAACAGCAAGATCTCTCTTGCCCGCTCGCGCGGGATCCCCGTCACGGCCGACGCGCATATCCCGCTGAAGCTTACGACCTCGGACGTCGATCTTTGCGTGATCCTCGGAAACCTCTTTGACAACGCGATCGAGGCAAGCCTCCGGCTTCCCGAAGACAAGCGTCTGATCCGCGTATACATGGATATGAAAAACACGCAGCTTTATATCTCGTTCACCAATTTTACCGCCGAAGGCAAGCGGGAGAAGATCGGCGGACGCTTCCGCACGACGAAGGGCGAGGGCCACGGTTTCGGGCTTGTCCGCATCGACGACATCGTCGCGCGGTATGACGGCTATATCAGCCGAAACAGCGAGGAAGGCGCGTTCACCACGGAGATCTTGCTTCCGCAGAATTACGATTCGTCCCCCGAATAACGCATTTCATCCCCCGATTGTCCGGATCGGGGGTTTTTCTGTTAGAGTAGCCCTGAGGTGATGGATATGGACATCCGAAAGGAAAAACCGAAATACAATCTGTTTCAGAATACCGGCTATATGATCGGCAAGGCATGGAAGCATACGCCGTCCGTTTTATGGGTCGTGCTGGCGATCGTCGCGGTCACGGTCCTGCAGAGCCTTGCCGGGCTTTATATCGCGCCGGTCGTTCTCGAAAAGGTGGAGTCGCATGCGCCGCTTGCCGTTCTTCTGCGCACGATCTTCCTGTTTGCCCTTTCATTGCTCGTGCTTTCCGCGCTGAGCGGATTTTTATCCATGCGGACAACCTGGAAGCGCTCGCTGCTTCGAGTCCTGATCTTCGGTATAGAGCTCCACTCCAAGTTCTGGCTGACCTCATATCCGCATATCGAGGACCCGGATTTTCTGAAAAAAGCGGACGCCTGCATGGACGCCATGGGCGGGAACAACACATGTCTCGAGAACGTTTGGAATACCCTGACCTCTCTTTCGTCGGACATCGTGCGCTTTGTCATCTATCTTTTGCTTTTGACCGGCATGCATCCGCTGCTCATCGTTCTTGTGCTCGGCACCAGCGCCGCATCCTATTTTCTGACAAAGCGGGCGAACAACTGGGTCTTCGAGCATCGCAAGGAGCGAAGCGGCTATGATCAGAAGCTTCGCTTTATCACGACCCACGCGCGCGACCGCGCACTTGCCAAGGATGTGCGCATCTTCGGAATGAAATCATGGCTCGAGGACCTTTTTACAGATGCCATGCGCCTGTATGAAGATTTCGCGCAGCGCAGGGAAAAGAAGCTTTTGGCGGCGGACGCCGCGGCGGCGCTGTTTGCCTTTCTGCGAAACGGCGGCGCGTATGTCTTTCTGATTTGGAAGGTGCTGGACGGCTCGATCACCGCGCCGCAATTTCTTCTGTATTTTACCGCCGCGACCGGCTTCACCGAATGGATCACCGGCATCTTTTCCGGCTTTGCAAAGCTTCACCAGCAGTCGATCGAGATCTCGATCGTGCGCGAATATCTGGAGATCCCGGAGCCCTTTGTCTTTGAAGAGGGGGAGGCGCTGCCCTTCGATGCGGAAAAACCGTATACGCTGGAGCTTAGGCATGTCTCCTTCCGCTATCCCGGCGCGGATAAAGATACGATCCATGATATGAACCTGACGATCCGGCCCGGTGAAAAACTCGCGATCGTCGGCCTAAACGGTGCGGGAAAAACAACGCTTGTCAAGCTTCTGTGCGGCTTCTACGATCCGGACGAGGGCCAGGTCCTGCTGGGCGGTGAGGATATCCGCAAGTATAACCGAAGAGATTATTACGCGCTGTTCACGGCGGTATTCCAGCAGCTTTCGATCCTCGACGCGACCGTGGAGGAAAACGTCGCGCAGGACACGGAAAACATCGACGAGGACAAGGTGCGCTCCTGTCTTTCGTTTGCCGGACTTGCCGGGGACGTCGAAAAGCTTCCGAAGGGCCTGAAAACCAATCTCGGCAGACGCATCTATGACGACGGCGTCGATCTGTCCGGCGGGCAGCAGCAGAGGCTGATGCTTGCGCGGGCGCTCTACAAAAACGCGCCGATCCTCGTTCTCGACGAGCCGACGGCGGCACTTGACCCGATCGCGGAAAACGACATGTATCTGAAATACAGCGAAATGACGCGCGGCAGAACGAGCGTGTTCATTTCGCACAGGCTCGCCTCCACGCGCTTCTGCGACAGGATCATCCTGCTCTCCGACGGCGCGATCGCCGAGGAGGGCACGCACGAGAGCCTGATGGAGAAAAACGGCATGTATGCAGAGCTTTTCCATGTGCAGAGCAAATACTATTCGGAAGGGGGAGAAGAAGATGGAAAAGAAGATCTCCTTTAAACAGGCGATAAGATCCCAGATCCGCGCGTTCCGGCTTATGCAGGGGAAGACGCCGGGGCTGTTTTCTTCCATGCTCGTTGCTGCGCTGTTCGCCGCGCTGACGCCCTATATTCCGATCTGGCTCTCCGCGCGCATCCTCGACGAGATCTCCGGCGCCTGCGATGCACGCAGGCTGTGGACGCTTGTCGCCGTTACGGTGACCGCGACGGCGCTCGGCGCGCTCGGCGCTGCGTACTTTGAGCACTGGAAAAATCGCCGCGTGGAGTGGCTTCTGCTGTATTACAAGAACCAGATGATCATGGATTCCAAGGTGCTTTCCATGGACTACGCGGTCATGGATGATCCGAAGGTGTACGACCTGATCTCGCAGGTGAACCAGAACGGGAACTGGAACAGCTGGGGCGTAACGAAAGCCGTCGGCGACACCGATCGCCTGCTGAGATCCGCTTTGCGTATCCTCGGTGCGATCGCGCTGACGGTCACGCTCTTTACAAGCCGCGTGCCGGATTCTGCGGGTGCGCTTACCGTGCTGAACAGCCCCTGTTTGGTTCTCGCGTTCTTTGCTTTGCTCTCAGTTCTAACTGTTCTTGCGCCGAAGTTTTCCAACAAGGTGCAGGAAATCATGGTCAGGTCCGGGGAACGCACGCGTTTCGGAAATCGGCTGTTTTTCACGGCAATTTCCGCGCTTGACGAGCGGCGCACGCCGATGGACATACGCATTTATCGGCAGGACAGGATTTACAAGTCTTATTTTTCTTATTCACTGCCGTTTATGAAGGTGTTGTTCGGATGGGAGTATTCCGGAAAAATGGGTCTTTACATGGCGCTGTCCAACGCCGTCGGTGCCGTCGCGACGGGTCTTATCTACGTCTTCGTCTGCCTCAAGGCCTGGGCGGGCGCCTTCGGCGTCGGCGCGGTGACGCAGTATGTCGGCGCGGTGACCGCGCTGACCGTCGGCGTCAGCGATCTTTTGAAAACCTACGGCAGCATCCGCGCAAACGCCGTGTTCCTCGAAGATCTGTTCACGCTGCTTGATACACCCAACAAGATGTACATGGGCAGCCTCACGACCGAGAAGCGTTCAGACCGTAAATACGAGATCGAATTTCGCGATGTGTCCTTCCGCTATCCGAATGCCGAGACGTGGGCTTTACGCCATGTTTCGCTTAAATTCGAGATCGGCCGCCGCCTCGCCCTTGTCGGGCAGAACGGCTCGGGAAAGACGACCTTTATCAAGCTCCTTTGCCGCCTCTACGACCCGACGGAAGGGGAGATCCTTTTAAACGGCATCGATATCCGAAAGTATAACTACCGCGATTATATGGACCTTTTCTCGGTCGTATTTCAGGATTTCCAGCTTCTTGCGCAGCGCCTCGGCGAAAACGTGGCAGGCAGCACGCAGGTCGACCGCGCGCGGGCGGAAGACGCCTTAGTCAAGGCGGGCTTCGGCGAGCGTCTGGCGGAAATGCCGGACGGGCTCGACACATGGCTTTACAAGGAGTTTGAGCCAAGCGGAGTTGAGATCTCCGGCGGGGAGGCGCAGAAGATCGCGATCGCGCGGGCGCTTTACAGGGACGCGCCTTTCCTGATCCTCGACGAGCCGACCGCGGCGCTGGATCCGGTCGCCGAAGCGGAGATCTACGCGAATCTCGACGCCATCGTCGGCGACAAGACGGCAATCTATATCTCGCACCGCCTGTCCTCGTGCCGCTTCTGCGACGATATCGCCGTTTTTGACGAGGGGCAGATCGTGCAGAAGGGAAATCACGAGACCCTTGTGCGCGACGAAAACGGGAAATACTTCGCCCTGTGGTCCGCGCAGGCGCAGTATTATGTCGAGAAAACAGACGTTTGACAGAGCGCAAAAGAAAACGTATACTTTTAACGAGTAATACTCCTGCGAGGTGACGTCTTCATGGATACCGCTTATCTGAGTCTGCTTTTCCCGTCCGACACGCGCGGGCTTCTCGGACATGCGCCGCTTCCCGACGCCACGGTCGACGATCTGAATCTGAAAGCCTTCTGCAGGCGCTTTACAAGCGGGGACGACAGCTATAAGACCGTATTGTCCGTGCTGTCCGATCCGGTATACGACGAGAAGACGATCGCTTACCGGCAGGACGTTTTTGAAGATTTCCTCACGATCCCGGGGCTCTGCGAGGCCATGGCGGAGGCGCGGGAACGGCTGAAGGGGCTTGAGTATCAGACGCAGATCAACCGGCACACGGAGGAGGCAAAGCTCTGGTTCCTGTTCAACCGATTCAAGGAGCTTGAAGGCTATGTGGACAGCATAGAACTGATCCGGGAGAGCCTGTCCCGCTTCGACGTGCGCTCGCAGGGCTTTCGGCAGGTCAAGAGCGTACTGCGGGAGATGACGGAAAAGGAGGATTTCAGCCGCCTTTCGCAGATCGTCAAGAGCATCGCGCTCGATGTGGATCAGATCCATTCCCTGACGCTCGGCGTTAATCTCGATTCTTCGCTCAATCCGTCCGAGGTGACGCTCGTTTCGGTCAATAAAAATGTCTATAAAGAAAACGGATTCATCCGCAGCGTGTTCGGCTCCGTGACGCTCGGGAAGCAGGACGATCTGCGTACGCCGACCAAACTGCACCGCCCGTCGCAGGATAAACGCGAGCAGATCCTGTACACCCTGTACAGGGACATCGAAAAGCTTCTCAACCCGATGATCACGGATCTCAACGACAAGCTCGCGCGCTTCACGCATGTAAAGACGCAGCATATCCTTACCCTGATCCCGGAGATCGATTTCTATATCCACGGCGTCCGGCTTATCCGCGATATGGAAGAGCTCGGCCTTCCGGTCTGCAGACCGGCGATCCGTCCGGCGGACGAGCGCGTGTGCATCCTCGAGGGCATGTACAACATAAGCCTTGCCTATGATATGAAAAGGCAGGGGGAGAACGCCGCGGAAAACCTTGTGCCCAACAGCGTCCGCTTCGACGGGGACGGGCGCATCCTGATCATCACCGGCCCGAACCGCGGGGGAAAGACGGTCTTCACGGAGGGCGTCGGGTATGTGCATATCCTGTTTCAGGCGGGCTTGTACGTCCCGGCGGTCAGCGCGCAGATCAGCCCGGCCGACGGCATCTTCACGCATTTCCCCGCGGATGAGAACAAGACTGTGACGCTCGGCAGGCTCGGCGAGGAATCGGGCAGGATCAGCGAGATCTTTGAAAACGCGAACGAGCGAAGCCTTGTCCTTCTGAACGAATCGCTGACCAGCACCAGCTATTCCGAAGGCCTGTATCTTGCCAAATGCGTGGTCAAGGCGATGCGCTATCTCGGCCTTCGGGCGATCTACAATACGCATATCCACGAGCTTGCGCAGGCGGCGGAGGAATTGAACGACGCGGTGGAAGGCGAAAGCCGGATCGTGAGCCTTGTATCCCGGATGGAGAACGGCAAGCGCAGTTTTATTATCGAGCCCGGCGAGCCGCTCGGCTCGAGCTACGCCATGGATATTGCGGGCAAATACGGGCTGGATCTTCCGCAGCTTATGGAACGCATCGATAAGAAAAAAGAGATCCGCAGACAGATCGACAGTCTGCGGAAAAAGGAATAGGTACCTGTCATGGATCAATTGGAGATCCGGCCCGCCGTGCCGGAGGATATCCCCGGGATCTGCCTCGTGAACCGCGGAGAGCCCGGGCCGTGGGCGCAGATCGAGAGCTGCACGGCGCATGTTCTGAACCGGATGAAGAATGGTTTCTATATCCAGATCGCCGCGCTTTCGGGACAGATCGTCGGACACGCGGAGTGGATCGTCTCCGATACATACCGCGGTCGAAGCTTCTATCTCGGTCAGCTTCAGGTCGACCCGGCTCTGCAGAGGCGCGGCGTCGGGCGGAGCATGATCGAGGACGGGATCCGCCGTGCGAGGCTGGATCGATGCGGCACCGTCACGCTGATCCCGGAACCGGAGACGGGCTCCGAAGCGTTCTATGAAAAATGCGGTTTTACCCGCGGACGGGAGATCTTCTGCTGCAGGCTTCCCGCGCTGCCGGGCGAGATAAACGGAAAGCGCTCGGGGAAAGCGCCGCATGAGATCGTGAAAGACCTTCCGTTCGTGTTCGGTCTGACGCAGACCTCAGCCGAGCATATGTGGCAGGTGTACAACCGCGAAAACGAACTATCCGGGAGGCAGGTCGACACACTGCTCGGCGGGGACTTCTGCATACAGATCGGCGGGTTTGACCGAAAAAAAGACGCCTTCGTGCTTGCCTGGAGCAGGGGAGACATACCCGGCTTGATCCGTACGGCACAGGCGTTTGCGCATGCGTGCGGATATCCGGGCGCCGCGTTCCACTTCTTTTCGGAGTACGCGGGATATTTCCCGAAGGATCTTACCCTGCAGGAAGGCTTCGAAATGTATCTTGAACTGTAAAAAGGCAGGGCGTTTGCCCTGCTTTTTTTTACTCGGTTTTCGTTTTATCCTGTCTTGACTGGATATACTGCGCGGCGCCGTGGGAGCCGGAAGCAATCAGATGGCCGAGGATCGACAGCCCTTCGGCCTGCTCCTTTCTCGGGAAGCTGCGCAGCGCGGCGAACATGGCCTCCATGCTCTTTCGCTTCTGCTCGTTGATCGAGCTGAAGGTGTCGAATCCGGTGGCCTCGATCATCGAAAAGATCATATCGACGATCGTTTTCCACGATTCGTCGTCGAGCTCCTCCGACCATGCGCGCACGGTGGACTCCATGAAATCGCTCATGGCGGAGGGGTCTGTGCGTTCAAAGCGGTTTTTCAGGATCTGCCAGGAGAAGCCGTCGTGCTGGGCGAAGCCCTGCGCCGTGCTTTTCACGACGATCGGCGCGCTACCCGAGCGAAGGAGCCGGCCGATGATCGAATTTCCCGGCACGATGCTGACGATCTTCGGGAGCATGACTTTATAGGCTTCGGAATCGGTGACGTCCGGGCGAAAACCCGGCCCGTCGTTCGTGTATACGGTCTCGATGCGCGCCTGCACGTCGGGAGAGGCGAAAACGGCGGCGTAGACCGCGAAATTGCCGCCCTTGGAATGTCCGCCGACGCGTAGAGGGCAGGAAATCTGCGCTGCGGTCTCCTCCAGATACGCCGCCGCAGTCTTCTGTCCGGCCGTGCCGGAAAGATAACTCAGAGTAAAGTCCTCCTTCCATCCGACGATCGTCCCATCGGTGCCGCGGAAGGCGATGAAGGCAGTTCCGTCGTCGAGAAGAAAGGTCACGGCGGAGATCTGCGTGTCCTTCTCCCGGTCGACCCGGTTCATATAGCGGCAAAGGCGCATGCCGCCGAAGCGCGCGCCGGTCGCCATGCTTTCCATCAGAAACGGCGCTTTCGCCGTATAGGCCGTGTTTTCACGAATGGTTTCGCGGTCATGCGAGGCAAAGAACGCGGCGCAGGCGTCGGGCAGCGAGATCGGCGTGCCGTCCTCGGGTACGATCCCGCCGAAATCCGTGTAGGCGAGCTCGCAAAGGAGCAGATTGTCCGCCTCGCCGAAGGGATCGATAGAGAGCGGGACGTCCCCGCGCCAGAGAAGATAGTCGAAAAGATTTGCCATACATTCACCGCCTTTTGTCCAAATACTACCACGATTTCCGTCCCGTTTCAAGCAAAAGGGGGCGGCAGGAAAAAGATATTGACAAAACAGGGCGCGTATGTTAGAATGGCACACGGTTAAAAAACGGCTGTGCGATGCGGAGAGATGTCCGAGTGGTTTATGGAGCTGGTCTTGAAAACCAGTGACTCCGCAAGGGGCCGGGGGTTCGAATCCCTCTCTCTCCGCCATTCTTAAAATGGCGTATGGCCTTATACCGAGAATGGAGAAGTACCCAAGCGGTGACGGGGCTCCCCTGCTAAGGGAGTAGGTCGCGAAAGCGGCGCGAGAGTTCGATTCTCTCCTTCTCCGCCAGAAAAAAGCACTGCTTCGGCAGTGCTTTTTTCAATGAAATCCACCCTTACGGATGGGTGAAATATTGCTTCGCAATGTGAAATCCGCTTGGCGGAAGAAATCCGGCTCGACGCCGGGTGGGTGGATTTTATTTCACCGTGAGCGCAGCAAACGATTTCATCAAAAACGTCGGTTTTTGATTTCACCTTTTACCGCAAGGCAGAAGATTTCACTTGATTCGGCGAGGCTGTGAATCCATATTGGGTTTGATTATGCAATCCTATCAAGGAAATAAGGAATAAGTACATTGTTGGGCTTCGGCATTTGGGGAATGAAAGGAACCGTATGAAACCGATCGTAGGCGTGATGCCATTGTGGATGATGATAAGGACAGCATCTGGATGCTGCCGGGATATCTGGACGGGATAAACGAAGAAGGCGGCATTCCGATCGTGTTTCCGTTTACACAGGACGAGCAGGAGCTTGTGCAGCTTGTCGGCTTATGTGACGGATTTCTCTTTACGGGCGGCCACGACGTGTCCCCGGCGCTGTATAACGAGCAGCCGATGGGGGAGAATGTGATCACCTGTCCGAAGCGGGACAAAATGGAGAGCATCGTACTTCGCATGGCGCTTGAAAAAGAAAAGCCCGTTCTCGGCATCTGCCGCGGGATCCAGTTTATCAATGTCTTTCTGGGCGGGTCTTTGTATCAGGATCTTCCGTCACAGCATCCGTCCGAAACGGATCATCATCAGGCGCCGCCGTATGATAAACCGATCCACAAGGTGAACGTTTTGGAAGGTACGCCCCTGCAGACCTTTCTCGGCACAGATACGTTTTCCGTGAACAGCTGTCATCATCAGGCAGTCAAGACCCTTGCATCGGCATGGAAAGCCATGGCGATTTCGCCGGACGGCCTTGTTGAGGCGGCTTATATGCCGGACAGGAGATTTGTCTGGGCCGTGCAGTGGCATCCGGAGTTTTCCCAAAAGACCGATGCGCACAGCAGGGCGATCTTTCGGTCGTTCGTCGATTCCATGATATAAGCGTTGTTTTATGGGAGAAGGAGTACGGGAATGCTGTTTTTGAAGATCCTGTGCGTACTGATCGGACTGGCTTTCGGCCTGTTTGGGTACTTCATTTATTTCAAAAAGAAGTATTCCCTTATAAACGGATTCGAAGCGGATCTCAAGGCCGGACGCAAAACCGAAGCATACGCAAAACATGTGGGCGTGATCGAACTCGTGCTCGGCGCGCTGTTTCTGGCGGCGGGCCTTGCGCTCATCCTGTTCGCCTGAATGCGTCCCGTTCATCCTGCAGCGCAAAGGAGAAAAAAATGGACAAGATGCAGGAATCGATACGGAAGATGGTCTGTGAACTTGCATCGATCCTTGACGGGCAGGTGCACAGCGTCTGGCTGTACGGAAGCGCCGTGCTGGATGATTTTCACCTTGGGTGGAGCGATATCGACTTTCTTGCGCTTTCGGCCCGGCCGATCACGCCGGCGCAGGCGGATCGGCTGCTCACGCTGCGGCAGACGCTGTCCGAAGCATACCCGGAAGATCCGTATTATGCCTGCTTTGAGGGCGCGATCCTGCCGCTTCGGGCTTATCTGAACAAAGAGGACTGCCGCGCCGTCTATTGGGGCACGAGCGGGCAGCGCATCCTTTCGCACTGGGAGCCGGACGCGTTTGCCGCGTTCGAGTTATCCCGATACGGAAGGAGTATATACGGGGAAAACGATCGGAGCATATTTGCCTGCCCGGACAGGGCGGCGCTTGTCGCCGCGGTCCGTCGGCATTATGATTCCATTCGTAGATACGCAGCCGAGACGGGGGAAAGCCTATATTCCTGCGGCTGGCTTCTGGATATCGCCAGATGCGTCTGCACGCTTCGGTCCGGGATCGTGATCGCAAAGACGCGGGCAGGGGAGCAGGCGCTTGCCGAGCGCCTTTTTCCGGACGAGGCCGAGCTTGAGAAAACGCTCGAGATCCGGAAAAATCCGATGAAATACAAAGAAGATCCCGAAACGCGCGCATGGCTTTCCGGCCTCGGACCGGTCGTGCAGCGCTGCGCGGACGTACTGGAAAAGGAACTGGAGAAAGAGAGGCTTTGAGAAATGCGCAGGATCATCGTCATCGGCTGTCCGGGCAGCGGCAAGAGCGTGTTTTCCAGAGCGCTGCACGAAAAGACCGGGCTTGCGCTTTATCATCTCGACAATCTGTACTGGAACGCCGACCGCACAAAGATCGATCACGACATATTCCTGCAGAAGATGCAGGAGATCCTTGAATCGGACGCCTGGATCCTCGACGGGAACTATCAGTCCACGATGGAGAAGCGGATGCTGTACTGCGACACGGTCTTCTTCCTCGATTATCCGCTTGAGGTCTGCCTTTCCGGCGTGAGAGCGCGGCAGGGTACGGCGCGGACCGATATGCCCTGGACAGAGGCTGTCGGCGCGGAGGACGCGGCGTTTATTTCCTTTATAGAGAAATATACACAGGAATCAAGGCCCGTCGTTCTGTCGCTTCTTGAAAGGTACGAGGACAGGGAAATCCATATTTTCAAAGACCGCGCGGACGCGGATCGATTTTTGGAGCTGATATAAAAAAGCCTGCCGTCAAGGCAGGCTTTTTTCATACCCCGCTCAGATCGAACGGCGGGATGTATTCTTCTTTTGCGCTGGACAGCTCCTGCATATAGCCGGTGAAGTCCTGCATGCGCACGAAATGCGATATGCGCAGGTATTCCGCCGCGGTCAGGCGGCGGTTCAGCGGCGGCATCTGCGCAGCGGGGCCGCAGGGCGTATACTGCGACATGATGCTGTACAGTATGCCGTCAGGCAGGTTTTCCGCACAGTACCGGAGCACGTTCAGGGAATCCGCGCTGTAACCGGGCAGCGTCATATGCCGCACGATCACGCCATGTACGAGCATGCCGTCCTCATCGAAAACGGCGGGGCCGGTCTGCGCATACATCTCCCGGATGGCTTTCGACGCGTATTCGAAATAGTCCGGCGCGTCCGAAAGCTTTTCGGAAAGCCGCGCGGAGCGGTACTTAAGATCTGTCAGGTAGATGTCGACGGAGCCGGACAGCGATCTGAGCGTTTCGACCCGCTCATACCCGGAGGTATTGTAGACGATCGGCAGGCCGACCGGTTTATGCTTTGCAAGTTCGGAGACAAGATGCGCGTAGTGCGTGGGCGTTACGAGGTTGATATTGTGCGCGCCCTGCTGCGCAAGCTCCCGCATGATCTCGATGAGCCTGTCCATAGATACGGTTTTCCCGAAGTTTTCATGGCTCACGTCCCAGTTCTGACAGTAGATACAGCCGAGGCTGCACCCGGAAAAGAAGATCGTGCCCGAGCCGCGCGTGCCGCTGATGCAGGGCTCTTCCCACATGTGAAGCGCGGCGCGCGCGATGCGCGGCGCTTCCGGTGCGCCGCAGTATCCTTCGCCGTGCTCCGCGTCACGCACGGCGCCGCACATGCGCGGACAAAGCGCGCAGATCATACGCTTTCCCCGCTTTCCGAGCCGCGGCGGGCAAGATAGGAATAGACGCAGCCGCAGTAGTCCTGCCGGTAGAGATCATATTCTTTGGAAAGCTCGATGGAGCGCTTGTAGCCGTTTCGCTTCTTGAAGTCGTTCGGCAGCCAACTGACGCCGTATTCTTCGGCAAGCTCCCGGCCGATGGCGTTGAGCATCTTCGCGTTTTTATAGGGGCTCAGCGACAGCGTGGAGGCAAAGTAATCGAAACCTTTTTCTTTCGCAATCTTCGCGGCTTCGGCAAGGCGCAGGCGATAGCAGGCAAAACAGCGCTCGCCGCCCTCGGGAAGCGTCTCCATACCCTTTGTGCAGGCATAGAACACATCCGGATCGTACTTGCCCTCCATAAGCGTGATCGGGTTTTCGGCAGGCAGCGCGCGGATCAGGCGCGAAAGCTCGTCTGCTCTTATACGGTTTTCTTCGGACGGGTAGATGTTCGGATTGTAGAAAAACACCGTGATGCGGAAATGCTTCGACAGATATTCCAGTACATAGCTCGAGCACGGCGCGCAGCAGGCGTGCAGGAACAGCGTGGGGATCCTGTCTTCCTCCCGGAGACGGGAAAGAAGCGCATCCAGATTTTTCTGTTCGTTCTGACTGTCCATGGCTGTCCTCCGCGCGTACGTTTTTTATAGAGTATAGCAGAAAAAGCCGCGGGATTCAAGCTCACGCAGCCTTGTAAAGTTTACAATAATATTTTGCTGTACATTTTGACAAAAGTGTAGTATTATATTCTTTGTATATCTGTCGGCCTGTGCCGTATCCCAAATAGAACGAGGTAAGTCATGAGCTATCCGAGCCTGATGTTCCTTTCCGAGCCGTCCGGCGCCCGCATGCGCGCCGACGCGTTTGAGGACTTGAAGCTTACGCTGCTGGTAAGCCCGCCCGTCATCGAATCCATGCGCGATATGTGCGCGCAGGAGGATATTCTGGCGCGGCAGGAGCTGTTCCGCGCGCTGGAGGACGACGAGGTGCGCGCCGAAGCGACCGAGCTGTCCGAACAGATGAGCGAGCTGTATCGCTTCTACGACGCCTATATCGATTCCAACAACGAGGACGAGCGCCGCGTGATCTTCGTCGGCTTGATGAAGGCTGCGGTCGGATTTACGGAGCTTGCCGCGAAATTCAAGGCGAGTGGCGTCTTTTATGAGCGTTTTCACGAGTTTTTCGAGGAAGAGATCGCAAGGCCGGAGTATAAGGTCCTCGCACAGGAGATCGACGAGGTGTTCCCGCATGTCGGGGAGCTTCAGCACGCCGGCTTCATCGTCAACGGCGACGATCTTCGCATCACCTCCGCGCTCGGCGAACCTTATGAAAAGCGCCTCGTGGAATGCGCCAAAAACCTCGGCATGACCGAGATCAGCGCCGCGCGGAGCTTTTCCCGCCCGCTGACCGGTACGATCATCGACGCCATCGCCGCGCTGTATCCGGACTC
>JAEEGL012048281.1_pt1 | contig 18030 bp, 20 predicted proteins | sample 9134231 | NCBI WGS metagenome assembly JAEEGL01 (sample SAMN16246548, study PRJNA631951) | gut metagenome | biome: gut microbiome; feature: rumen; material: fiber-attached | host: Bos | place: Iran: Karaj | collected 2018-10 | reverse complement strand
CTTACTTCTTTACACGCGCTTTTGATTGCCAACGGCTGGACGTGGCTGACCGCCGTATGCGTCGTGCTGTTCTCTTTGATGCACTGGCCGTGCTCCACCACGCTCATCACCGTCCACAAGGAGACGAAAAGCGCCAAATGGACGTTCCTTTCGTTCCTGATCCCGACGGCGGCCGGCATGCTCATATGTTTTCTCCTTACCTCGGCGGTACGGTTCATGCAGCTCATCTAACTAAAAAAGCATATGCCTTAAAGGCATATGCTTTCTGCTTTTATGCGGTCATTCCTCAGTAATACGATTGGCGAGCTTTGTCACGTCCTTGCGTGCGCCCATGACCACCAAATGCTCGTCTCCCACGAACAGGTATGACGGGCCCGGCATCGCTTCGGTTTTATCCTGCCTTTTTATGGCGAGTATATTCATGCGGAAATGCTTGCGCACTTCCAGCTGAAGGATCGTCTTCCCCACCCAGCTGCGATGCACCGGAATTTCGAATATGCCGACGTCCGGTGAAAGCTCTATAAAATCAAAGACGTTGTTGGATGTCGTGCGCGCCGCCAAGTGATACCCCATTTCCTTTTCGGGATAGACGACGATATCCGCTCCGTTGCGGAGCAGGAACTTTTCATGGATTTCGCGTCCGGCCTTGGAAATGACATACGGCGCGCCCAGCTCCTTGAGGAGCGATGTGATCTCCAGCGACGCCTGAAAGCTCGAGCCGATCGCCACCAGACAGATATCAAAGTTGCTTACGCCCAACGACTTTAGGAGCGCTTCGTTCGTACAGTCGCCGACATGCGCCGCCGTAACATAGGGCGAGACCTCATTGACGATATTCTCGTCGATGTCGACCGCCATGACGTCGTTCCCCAGCTGCTTATAGCGCATCGCTGCATGTCTGCCGAACCGGCCTAAGCCTATCACCAATATCGATTTCATACTCTGATTTTCCTCGTTTCCTTACAAGAATTAACCCACCGGAATATCTTCGACCGGCGGCTGCAGCAGCGACGGCGTGCTGAGATTTCCAAGCGCCATCGCCATCGTCAGGCCGCCGACGCGTCCAAACAGCATCAAAGCCGCCAGCATGATCTTGGAGACCGTGCCCAAAAGCAGCGGAATTCCCGTCGTCAAGCCCACCGTGCCCACCGCCGAGAAGACTTCAAAGAATGTCTGTCCGAGGGGGATGCCTTCCGACGCGGAGATCACAATCACCGACACCACCACGGCAAACAGGTATGTCAGCACGATGGTGATCGCGCGATTGACAAGATCCTCCCGCAGACGGCGCCTAAAGGCCTGAATGTATTTCTGTCCCCTGAACATGCACAGAACGCCCAGTATCATCGCAAACAGCGTCGTCGTTTTGATGCCGCCGGCCGTCGAACCGGGCGAGCCGCCTACGAACATCAGCAGCATACTGATAAACGACGATGCGGGCGACAGGGCCGCCTGATCCACGGTATTAAAGCCGGCAGTACGGCATGTGACCGACTGGAACAGGGACGCGAGCACCGCCTCTCCGGTACTCATGCCGGCCATGGACGCGTTCTGCTCCAAAAAGAAAAACAGGATCGCCGGAATCAGCAGCAGCGCCGCGCTCATGCACAGCACGACTTTGGTATGCAGGCGAAATTCTTTGAAACGGAAACGCTTCTCAATCACGTCCTGCCACACAAAGAACCCAAGGCCGCCCAGCACGATCAGCACCATCACGACCACATTCACATATACGTCGCCCACAAAAGGCGTAAGCGAAGAAAACTGTCCGAAGCGTCCCATCAGGTCAAAGCCGGCGTTGCAAAACGCCGAAATAGCATGGAACAGGGAATAGTAAATGCCGTTCGCCATGCCCAGTTGCGGACAGAACCTGAACGAAAGCAGCAGCGCGCCCAGCAGTTCGACGGAAAACGTGCCGATCAATACGAAGCGCATCATACGCACAACGCCGCCCACCTGCGTGGAGTTCATCGATTCCTGTATGATCACACGGCTCCTGAGGCCGATCTTTTTCTGAAGCAGCATGGAGAAAAACACCGCCACCGCTACAAACCCCAATCCGCCGACCTGTATGAGCACCAGTATGACGATCTGCCCAAACAGCGACCAGTAAGTAAACGTATCGTGCACAATCAGGCCGGTCACGCAGGTCGACGATGCAGCCGTAAACAAGGCGTCGACAAAGGGCGTCGCCTCCCCCGTCCTCGTTGCAGCCGGCAGACACAGCAGCAGCGTGCCGATAATAATGATCGCCAAAAAACCCAGTACGATGATCTGCGTACCTGACAGTTCGCGTTTCAAACGTGCTCCCTCCGCTGACATAGCATAATGATTGGTATATTATATCACATTGCGTCAGTTGCCGCATCTTTCCATCCGTATAAATATCTTGTGAATTATCAGAATCCGCGCCTTTGATCCATGTTATACTGTCATTGATAGAACAAAGGTTCTTTTTTGAGGCCTTTGTTCTATTTATTTTCACAATTACAGGAGGAATGAACATGGCACAGGTTGAAAAGCGGTTTGACGTATCTCTGGACATCAAAAAGAGCATGTCAAATCGTGAATTTGAGGTAGTCGAAGGCGATACGGGAAACATACTCGAAGTTACGCTTACCGACGACGGCGCGCAGGTGGACTTAAGGGGCTGTTTTATTCAGGCTGTCTTTTCTAAGTCTGACGGGCATACCGCTTCGCAGCACAATTTAGGCGCCGGAATCACCCTCGACGACACAAGCGCGAATGCATTCGAGATTCTCTTATACCCCGCCTCGGTCGCTCCGGGCATGGTAGAATGCGAAATCCAGGTGTATTCCAAGGACAGCGATATCGAAGAGCTTGCGGACATCGCGGGCGCAACGCTGAGTACAAGCGCAAAATTCAACTTCTTCTGCAGGCGCAATATTGCCAACGACGAAGTTCTCCAAAACGAGCCGCCTTGGCCGCTGTTGGTGAGCTTGGTCGAATCCTGCAACGAAATGGAGGAAGCGCTAAGCGATTTGACGGCGACCGAAGGCACGCGCGTAGCCGCAGAGGCCGTACGCATCATCAATGAAGACGCGCGGGTTCGCGCGGAAAATGCGAGAATCGCAGCAGAAAGTGATAGGGACGCCGCTGAAAACGAAAGAGCGAGCGCGGAAACGGCGCGGATACACGCGGAAGAAGCGAGAGCCGGCGCCGAGCTTTCGCGCGTGGAACTGGCGAATAAGTTTTCCGCGCTGACTGTAAGCGCGCAGGCTGTCGAAACGGGCAATCCCCCCACGGCGACATTTACGCTGGGCGAAACGCAGGCGCATATTGCATTCGGCATACCCAATGGCAAGAGCTTCGTCATCCTTGGGACGTACGCCACGTTAAGCGATCTGACGGCCGCAGTTCTCGCTCCGAAGGTCGGCGATATGTACGCCGTTGGAACAGAAACACCGAGGGATATCTACATCTGGAGCGGCAGCGAATGGACCGATCAGGGAGCGATACTGGGGCCGGCCGGTGAGAAGGGCGAACCCGGTTACGGGATTCCGGCGGGCGGCGCTGTCGGTCAGTACATTCGGAAAAAGAGCGCAACCGACTACGATGTGGATTGGGACACACCGAGTGGCGCAGGCGACATGCTGCGCACGGTATACGACCTCAATGGCAACGGGATCGTGGACAACGCAGAGCGTCTCGGGAACCAGCTTCCGTCCTACTATCAGGCGGCAATTACGGCAAACGGCCTATTAAAGGGCAACGGAAGCGGAAGCATTTCAGCGGCAACCGCCGGCACGGACTACCAGACCGCGATCACGGCGTCCGGCATTCTGAAAGGCGCCGGCGGCGGGAGCGTTGCGGCGGCTGTCGCAGGGACGGACTACCAGACGCCGCTTGCCGCCGGAACGGATTATATCGAGCCGCCGACGGCGGTTTCCGGCACTGGCGCCGTAATCGTGACGCTTGCAGATAACCGGGAATACACCTATACGGGCGTGACTGCGTTCGCGTTGACGGGTGCGGCGGTCAGCTGTCACGGGTTTATCACGTTTGCGGGGAGCACGCCTTCGATATCGCCTCTTACCGGCTTCTCCGGCATTTCGGGAGACGACATTACGGAAGCAGCAGCAAGCGAGGTTTGGGAATTTTCGTGTGAACGCGGATACGTCGTGTTCAAGAACTGGAGCGCATCATGATGAATTTAAAGGGTTTCGCCGCAAGGCACCGCATGCTGCTGTCCGCGTCGGGTACTGGTTCCGGCGCGGCAATCAAAACGCTGCCCGTCGGGACGACGGTCTACATCAAGGAGAACGGCACTGCGCAGGGATTTATCATCGTTGCGCACAATTATCCCAGCGCAGGGAACACGCTGCTGATGCGCAATGCCGCGACAGGACAGATGTCCATGGGCGATGCAAGCGTATCCCTCAGCATAAAAAGCTATGCGGGAAGCAACGTCGACTCATGGCTGCAAAACACATACCTTACGCGCTTCTCTTCGTACGTGCGGAACATGATCCCGACCGTAACGATAGATAGCCACGAGATCACGGGAACGCCGCAGACGCTTCAGTCCACGACGATCGATCGTAAAGCTTTTATTCTGTCCGCAACGGAAATTACGGGTCAGGCCACGAACGCGGAAGGGCAAAAAATCGCTTACTTTACTTCGCAGGCAATGCTCCCGACGACAAACGTCTGGACGCGGCAGGTATCGCAAACCGATTGGGACGACGAGTACCATACGAATCTGTACTTTTTCCGAATGTACGGCGAAAATTACAGCGGTGCAGAAAGCGCCGTTAATACAAGCAATCCCAATTTCAACGTGATTCCCTGCTTCTGCCTGCCTTCCGGCGCAACCGTAGATGCGAACAATCATCTGATTGTCAAACACACCATCTTTGGCTTTTACATCGACAGCAGCGTGTCCGATCCGGCAAATGCGGTCACCTATATAGAGGACGCGGTCGGCATGACGCCGGCGCATATGGACTTTGCTAACGATACGTTCGACTACGGTGACTGGCAGAATGCTTTCTTCCTGCCACGTCCGTGTATGCTGAAATACGACGGAACGGTAGACTACTACCTCGACCCGAACGATTACGCAAAGCGGGCGGACGGCGTCACGCCCTCCGACGTTGCGAACGTCTCCTACGGAGGAAACGCCATGATGGAATGGGGACAGAACGGCAAGAGAATCTGGTACAAGATCGTGCCCGACCCGCAACCGACCTCCGCCAGCGTGTATATCACCGACTATCAGGCAGACTCTGATTATCATGCATGGAGCTTCATCAACAATCAGGGCGTGCTGGTCAATCATTTTTACACGCCAATCTACAACGGCAGCATTGACGGGAACGGCAGGCTCCGTTCGTTGAGCGGAATAGAAAGCACCAGCTTGTGTAACAACAAGACGGGCGCACAGGAAATTGCAGCCGCGGAACTGAACAATCCGGGCACGGATAAGTTGTGGTTTACGGAGGTCTATTCCGACGTCACGCTGATTAACCTGCTTCTCGTGTTAATGGGAAAAAGCCTTGACACACAGGCGGTATTTGGAAACGGACAAGGATACATGAGCGGTTCGAATCTTTCGAAACTCATTGCCCCCGGCACTTTGAACACAAAAGGCATGTTTTGGGGCAAACAGTACAATGGGTACGGCGTCAAGGTTTTCGGCATGGAGCATTGGTGGGGCAATCAGTGGCGCAGGTTTGCCGGGCTTGTAATCTTTAACGGAACCTATAAATACAAGATGACATACGGCACGCAGGACGGCTCTATGCAAGACGGCTATGTCAGCTCCACCACAGGAAACGACTACGCCAACTACATCAACGGCCCTACTCTTCAGGCTACAATTGCCGGTGCTCTCAGCAAGCAAACCTATGATTGCAACGTCGGTCTGCCCACAGAAACCAGCAGCACCTATGTGAATTACAGCGACTCCGTAAACGTTAATGTTACCAGTTCTTTCGTTTGTGACGCAATACGCGGTGGCGGAATCAATATGGGCGGTTTTGGGCATGGCGCGTTCTGCCAGTCTTTTGGAAACAATATGACTAGCGTCTGGCATAAAGGCGCCGCTCTGTCCTGCAAACCGCTTGCATAGTTGGGGGAAGAATAAACATGACAACACATCCACTTGGCGCAATCCCGTCGCCGGAAGATGAACGGGATTATACGGTCAGTGTTGCCGTGCGGACTTGGCCGGAAAGCGATTTCATTCCGGACGGCGGCATAGGCCATTATCAGCAGCAATACGGCACCTGCGTTGCACAGTCTATCCGGTATGGCCTTCACCGCGTGCACGGGAAGCCGTTCGGCACGGCATACCTCTACGGCGGCGGCAGGCCGAACGGCCCCGAAGGCGAAGGCATGTACCCAAATGACGCGGCAAACTTTGCCGTAAAGGAAGGCGTTGCGCTCGAAAAGAACGACCCTTACGAGCTGTTCTGGTCGGATGCGGTCGCGTTCTACAACGCGAAGCGCGGGAAGATCAGCACGTCCAGCGGCTGGACGTGGGCGCGGCTGTACACTGTGGACGAAATCAAGGCAGCCGTAGCAGATCGGCGGCATATCGTATTTTGTACGCCGATTGTGTCCGAATACCCGGACGGCTTTGGGTGGCTCCCAAACACGAGCATGAGCGGCCTTGCCCCCATTGGCTATCACGAGATGGTCATCATGGGCTACGGAAAATTTCCGGCCGTAACCGGAATGCAGGAAGGCGTGCTCGTGCGCAATTCGTGGGGCGCAGGCTGGGGCAAAGGCGGCGATTGCTACATGACGTGGGAAGACGTTTTACGGCAGCGCGATATAATCTGTTTCTTCCCACCGGAAGTTGAGCCGGAAAGTGAGGAAAAAGATACCGTTGTTGTACGCCGCACGCTCAGGAAGGGTATGGAAGGCGAAGACGTGAAGGAAGCGCAGGGACTTTTGACCGATCACGGGTTCCCGTGCGGAACGATCGACGGGAAATTCGGCATTAAGACGTACAACGCGACGGCCGCATTCCAACGCGCAAAAGGGCTGACAGCGGACGGAATCATAGGCGCAAAAACATGGGCGGCACTGGATGACGCTCCCGCGCCCGACCCGCAACCGACCCCGCCAAATCACACGGCAGAGATTAAGGCGATGGAGTCGCTCCTCAAAATGACGGTAGGCGATTACTACATCATCGGCGCGCAGGGGCATGAACTGACGAAGCACTATCTGGACCAGCGCAAAGCCGCCAAGCTCGACTACTTCACGGGCGGCCGGTACGAGTGGCTTGTGAGCGAGATTGAGAGGGCCAGTCAGCTTGGCAAGACATTGTGCTGCACGGATTGCAGCGGCCTGTTCTGGTGGGTGAACGCGGCGCTGCACATCGTCAGCGGCAGCGACAGCACGGCGGACGGGCTGTACCGGCGGTACTGTGAATCGATCAGCAAGAGCGAAGTGCGCCCAGGCGACATCCTGTTCCGTGACAGCAACGGCACGAAGGTACACATGGCAATCGTCGGCTTTGACGGCGTATACGAGGCGGCAGGCACAGCCTACGGCGTAGTATTCCGAAAAGACGCTTTCAGCCGCGACACGCTCAACCGTATGACGGGAAAGACGGATACGCTTAAGGGCTGGACACATTACGGCAGATTGAAGGTGTGGGCGTGATGGATACCGGCATATTAAGCGCGATCATCGTTGCGGGGCTGTCGCTCATCGGCACGCTCGCCGGGTCGTGGATGGGCGTAAAGCAGTCGAACAAGCTCGTCAACTGGCGAATCGATCGACTGGAAGAGAAAGTAGACGCGCACAACCACATGGCGGAACGGCTAGCGGTCGCTGAGCGGGATTTAAAGGCGACAAACAAAAGAATCGAACATCTTGAAAGGGGGACACAGGAATGAATATGAAACAAAATCGTTTTAGAAGCTGGGCGCTCTGGGTGAGCGTCGTTGGCGCGGTATGGACGATCTTCTCCGCGTTCGGACTGCCGCAGAAATGGGGCGTAACAAATGAAACGGCTATGACTGTCTTCAATGCGCTTGGCACAATCCTCATTGCGTTCGGCATCGTCAACAATCCGACCGATAAGGAAAAACTCTGAGATGACAAAACCGGCGGGAACTCCCGCCGGTTTTTCTTTTATTTTGCAGCGCGTTTTTTATGCGCTTTTCGGTATTCGCTGGGCGTCTCCCCCATTACGCCGCGAAAAGCGCCGGCGAATTTGCTGCCGTTATCGTACCCGCATTCGTTCGCGATTTCCAATATGGAGCGATCCGTATGGATAAGCTGGAGCGCAGCCGCCTGCATTTTCAAAATCCGCACGTGCGAATAGATGGGAACGCCGAAAACGCCTTTGAATGCGCTTTTCAGATGCGTTTGAGAAACGTGAAACGTTTCCGCCAGTTCCGCAATCGTGACGCGCCGCTCCATATGCGCGGCAAGATAAGCGGCCGCTTCCTTTGCAAGCCTCACCTGCAGGCTCGACAACACGGCCGAACCGCCCGCTTCACTGTCCGGTTCTATTCTGCTCAGCATCAGGAACAGTTCCAATATTTTAATTTTCAAATAGGCCTTTCTGATGCTTTCCGGCACCGCGTAAAGCTCCGAAAAAATGTGTTCAACGTACCCCTGTGAGCGGATCACATAGCAGCTTCTGTCCCGACATAGTTTTTCCGCGACTGCCAGCGGTTCCACTGCAACGTCCTCTAAAATACAGGAAAAACACCGCGGCGCGGCATCCGTATGGATGACGATCGAAATACCGTGATAATGACGCAGCGGGAAGGTATACGTCTTGGCACTCTGCTCGGAAAAGGAGACGGAAAGGTCGCCCGGCATCAGATAAAAGAAACCGTCTTCAAATTCCTGTTCAATGCGTCCTTCCTGACAATGCTGTATCTCGATCACTTTTCCCGCAGCGCCGATCTGAGCGGTAAGACGGTCCATATGCACCGAATTGTAAACCACCTGTATGCCGGGAAAAACCTGATATACCATCATAACGGCATCGCCCGTATCATCGGCAAAAGAATACCGGGTGCAGTCCGTGCTTTCCGCCGGAATGACCGCATTGATGCCGTCCCGCCCAGCCGGAATATCTTGTTTGCCATTCGCTCTCATTTCGGGCACCTCATCCGCAAAGCTTTAATTAGTAATATCTAACTATATTTTAGCAATCCATCGCATTTGCGTCAAGAACGGCATCTAACCGCATCCGCGCAACAAAAAAGAGCGCACCGGCGTGCGCCCTTTACACGGATTCATGTCAATCCGCATCCAGATCGATATCCATTTCCGCTCCGCGGTTCCTGCGCTTCTTATGTGCGCGCGGTCCGGCAGATTCATCATCCCAATCGTCGTCGTTCGCCTGATTGGCCCTGTCGCCTGCGTCATCAAAGAACGCATCGTCTTCCTGACGCTTGCGTCCCAGCCAACCCCGCTTGCGCGCGTGACGCTGCGATTGCTCGTCAGAAAAGTCCTCCTGATAAGCGGTCGGTGCAGAAACGGGAACGTCGGCTTCCTGATTCGGCTGCTGCTGGGAATGCTGTATACGCTGCATGTTGTTGTTTGCCGTCACGCCCAGCTCCGCACGGTTCCCCTGCACCATGTTCTGGTATTCGCCCAAGTATCTTTCCAGATCAGACAAAATATCGTCCGCATACTGTTTCGCGCCCGTAAACACGATTTCCGCGTTTTCCTCGGCCAACGCCTGCAGCTGATCGGCACGGCGCAGGGCTTCCGTATAAACCTCGTGTTCCGCCACACGCGCTTCAAAATCGCGTTCTGCCTTAGCGCGCATATCTTCGGCGTAAGCGTCCGCCTGCTGGCGTATATTTTCGGCCTCCTTGTTCGCCTGTTCGACGATCTCCGCGGCGTTCTCGCTCGCGGTTTCATATATGGTATCCGATTCGATCAAAACGTTATTCGCACGGCGAATATCTTCCGGGATAACGACCTTCAGGTCTCCCAGCAAATCGAATATTTCGTCTGCATCCACAATTCTTTTAACATTTCCACCCAATTTAGGTCGCGGGGCGTTTTCCACCATTTGCTCGATCTGTGCGATAATACCAAAAATCTTCAAAGACTGCTCGGTGTTGCTCATTTTCTCCTCAACCTTTCTACAATAATGTTCCGATTAATTTCCGGCACCAGCCCATCGATGCTGCCGCCCATTATTCCTACTTCTTTGACGATGCTGGAGCTTAAAAAACCGTATTTTGCGTCCGCGAGCAAATAAACGGTTTCAATACCCGACAACCGCCTATTCATGGTGTCAATCTGTCTTTCATATTCAAAATCCACCGCGGAACGCAGGCCGCGTATCAAAAACCTTGCGCCTACCTGCGCCGCATAGTCCACAAGCAATCCGTCAAAAGTGCCCGTCCGCACATTCGTACAGCTCGTTTCACCGATGGCGTTTTCAAGCATTTTCAGTCGCTCTTCCAACGTAAACACGGGGCGTTTCGCCTGATTGGTCAAAAGCGCCACGATCACTTCGTCAAACAGGGACGACGCGCGTTCCACGATATCCAAATGTCCCATGGTAAACGGGTCAAAGCTGCCCGCATAAATTCCGATTCGTTTCACTTTTCGCCTCCATATTCCAACAGGCACACGCCGACGTCCCCGTACTTTCTGTCGTTTACGACGTTCAGCCCCGATCCGGCTTCCGGCGGCCTGTCCCACGCGTGCTCCGCTACGATCAGCCCCTGCGGCACGAGAAGACCCATATCGGCGATCTTTTCCGCCGCAATCTGCGGCCCCTGCGCATATGGGGGATCGAGGAACACCAGATCAAACTTCTGTCCCGCCTGCGCAAGATAGGTCAGCGCCTGCAAAAAATCCATCTGCATTACCTGCGTCCGGTCCGTCATGCGCAGTAAAGCCGCGTTTTGACGGATGAGCTCGCAGCATGTGCGCGAATGATCGTTCAACACCGCGTATCGCGCCCCGCGGGAAAGCGCTTCCAGTCCCAAATTTCCCGAGCCTGCGAACAGATCCAGCACCGTGCTGTCCGGTATGCGAAACTGGATCATGGAAAACATTGCCTCTTTGACGCGATCCAGCGTAGGGCGCGTATCACGCCCTTTCGGAGCCTGTATCTGACGGCCGCGCGCCGTGCCCGCAATGATTCGCAACGTTTTTCTCCCATTCGTTTCTTTCCGTTTTATTGTATCATCTTTGTTTTAATTACTCAACCAGAGAAAACAGGGATTGATAAAAGTTCATTCCAGGATGATAATAACATTATACAACAAAGGAGACATTCACCATGGCAACACTGATACGCAACGGCATTATACTTACAATGACCCGCCCGGCTTTTCAGGGCGATATTCGAATTGAGAACGGAAAAATCGTGGACGTCGGTTCCGAACTGCCCGTTTCGGGTGCAGAAGTGATCGACGTTGCGGGAAAATACGTTACCCCCGGTTTCATCGACGCACACTGCCATATCGGCATGTGGGAAGACGGCATGGGCGACGAAGGTGCGGACGGCAATGAAAATTCCGATCCCATTACGCCCGACCTGCTGGCGATCGACGGGCTCAACCCCTTCGACCCCTGCTTCATGGAGGCGCGCAACGCAGGCGTTACGACCGTCGTCACCGGTCCCGGCAGCGCAAACGTCATCGGCGGACAATTTGCGGCTCTCAAAACCGCGGGGCGCTGCGTGGAAGAAATGCTCATTCAATCCCCCATCGCCATGAAGACCGCGTGGGGCGAAAACCCCAAACGCGTCTATACCGAGCAGAAGGAAGCGCCGTACACGCGCATGGCTATCGCCTCGCTTTTCCGGCGTACCATGGCGGAAGCGCAGGAATACCAGCGCAAGCTGGAATTGGCGAAAGACGATCCCGAAAAACTCCCCGACAGGGATATGGGACTTGAGGCGCTGCTGCCCGTCCTCTCCGGCGAGCTGCCCGTGAAAATGCACGCCCACCGTGCGGACGATATCCTAACGGCGCTCCGGCTCGCAAAAGAGTTTCACCTGCGCGTGACCATCGATCACTGCACGGAAGGGTACCTGATCGCCAACATATTAAAGGAGCAGACCGAAGCGCTGGGTGCCGGCGTGATACTCGGGCCGCTCCTTTCGGACCGTTCGAAAATCGAGCTGCGCAATATGACCCTGCGCGCGCCCGCCATGCTGCACGAGGCGGGCATTCCCTTTGCGATCATGACCGATCATCCCGTGATTCCCATACAGTATCTGCCCGTCTGCGCTGCGCTGGCCGCGCGGGAAGGACTGCCGGAGGAAATCGCGCTGGCTGCCATTACGCTTCATCCTGCGCGCATACTCGGCCTCGAAAAGCGCATCGGCAGCATCGAACCGGGCAAAGATGCGGATATCGCCGTTTTCTCCGACTATCCGCTTTCCTTCAAAGCAAAATGCGTACGCACGCTGATCGACGGAAAAACCGTATATCAGGCGAAGTAACGACCGACAGGAGGCATCAAATATGCTACGTCCCACACAGGCATATGTCGACACACAGGCGTTGAAAGACAATCTGACCGCGATACGCAGCCTTCTTGCGCCGCACGTAAAATGCATGGCGATCATCAAGGCCGACGCATACGGCCACGGCATGGTACCCGCCGCACACGCCGCGCTCGAGGCGGGCGCGGATTACCTTGGAGTGGCGATCATCGAAGAAGGCGCGCTCCTAAGACAGGCGGGCATCCGCGCTCCCATTCTGGTTCTGGGCGGGCTGTTGCCCGAACAGACGGACGAAGCGGTCGAGCACGATCTCGATCTGACCGTCTTTTCCGAAAGCATCCTGCGCGCACTTGCGCAGAGCGCGGAAAAACTCCGCAAAACCTGCGGCGTACACATTAAAATCGACACCGGCATGAACCGGATCGGCATAAAGGACCCCGCCGTTTTCGACGCGCTCCTAGATATTTTCGAACAATCCCCTTCTCTTCAGTTTAAGGGCATTTATACGCACTTTGCGACCTCTGAAATCGAAGACAAAACGTTCACGCTCGAACAGGCCGAACGCTTAAAGGCGTACGCCCGCACGGCGCGCGCACGGGGTTTTTCGCCCATCGTGCACGCCGCCAACAGCGGCGCGATACTGGATCTGCCGCAGCTGCACTTTGACATGGTGCGCGCTGGCATCTGCCTGTACGGCTACGATCCCGCACCGAAAACGACGCGTACCATCGCGCTTAAGCCCGTCATGACCTGGAAGACGCAGATCGTCCACATCAAGGAGCTTCAGATCGGCGACACCGTGAGCTACGGCCGCACGTTCACCGCCAAGCAGCCCATGCGCATCGCCACTCTGCCGGTAGGCTACGGCGACGGATACAAGCGCTGCCTTTCCAACAAAGCCAGCGTTCTCATACGCGGCAGGCGCGCGCCCATCATCGGCACCGTCTGCATGGATCAGGTCATGTGCGATGTCACGCATATCAAAGACGCGTCGATCGGCGATCCCGTCGTTCTTCTGGGCACACAGGGCAGCGAACGCATCGACGCGGACGATCTCGCCGCCTGGGCGGGAACGATCAGCTATGAGATTTTGCTTTCGATCAGCCCGCGCGTTCCGCGCATATACGTATGAATAAGGCCGCGCTTCGCAAAGAAATACGCGCTTCCTTGCGGCAGCTTCCGCCCGACGAAAAGCAGCGGCAGGCATATGCCGCCGCTGCGCAGGTACTGCGATGTGAAGCTTTTTTGCGCGCGCACACGCTGATGCTCTATCGCGCCACATCTTCGGAAATAGACACCATGCCGCTTCGGATCGCCGCCGAAGCTGCCGGAAAAAAAGTCGCCTATCCCGTTTGCATCGACGAAAGAACCATGCTCGCTGCCGTACCGGATTCACCTGACGCGTGGCAGCGCGGGAAGTACGGCATCTGGGCGCCCCTACTGGAACGCTCCGAAATCATAACGCCCGAGCAGATCGACCTTGTGATCGTCCCGGGCGTCGCGTTTGACCGTCGATGTTTCCGCCTCGGTCAAGGCGGCGGCTATTACGACCGTTTTTTAAGCACGACCCATGCGTATCGCATCGGCTACGCCTTCGATTTGCAGATTCTCCCGTCGCTTCCGACCGAAGCGCACGACCTTCCGATGAACCGCGTCATCAGCGCGCATCAGATGTTTACACGTCATCGTTAAAAACTTTTCAGCGTTTCTTCGACAGCCGCGACAACGTCGCGCGGCATCAGCCAGCGTTTCTCCAACAGCGCCAGCGCCCGATCGGCGGATGTGCCCAACAGATAGCTTCCTGCGCGCGCAGCGTCATATGCCGACAGTCCCTGTGCGAGCAGCGCCAGTATGATGCCCGTCAGCACGTCGCCGCTTCCGCCTTTTGCTAAGCCCGCATTGCCGGTCGTATTGACCGTCAGCTTTTCGGGCGCGGCGATCATGCTGACAGCGCCTTTTAACAGTACGGTACAGCCCCACTCGTCTGCCGCCTGCACTGCCGTTTCGCGCGGATGATCAATCACTTCATCCGTTCCGATTTTCATCAGCCTTGCCATTTCGCCGGGGTGCGGCGTCAGAATGACGTTTTCATGCAGCAGGGCGAACAGATGCGGATTGCGCGCAAGCGCGTTCAGCCCGTCGGCGTCGATGACGATGGGCTTTTTTGCTTTTAGAGCCTTTTCCAAAAGCGCCGGAACACTTTCGCCGCTTCCCATGCCCGGGCCTAAAGCCAGCACGTCATTTGTATCAAAATACGAGGCGGTTTCCTTAGACGCTGCCGTGTCCCACTCGCCGCCGTCACCGACGGGAATGCACATGGCTTCCGGCAGCGCGGAAAACGCCGGTTTTACAAGTCTTGGCACCGCAACCTTCAAAAGTCCCGTGCCGCATCGGAGCGCCGCGGCTGCGCTCATAAGCGCCGCGCCCGTATACGCTTCGCTTCCCGCCATCAGCAAAGCCCGCCCGTTCGCGCCTTTGTGGCTGTCCGCCTTCCGCGGCGGCAGCAGCGCAGCGATGTCTTCGTCTTCCAACCATTGTCCCATATCGCGCGTGCGTTCTTCGCCGCAGATTCCGATCGGAGCCACGATCAGCTCGCCCGTCAGTTCCCGACCCGGGAACAGCAAATGTCCGTACTTCACGCACTGGAACGTAACGGTCGCGCACGCGCGCACGGCTATGCCTCTTACGCGTCCGCTCGCGCCGTCGACGCCGGACGGAATATCCACCGCAACCACCGGAATTCCCGATGCGTTGATGCTTTCGATCACTTCGTAAAATGCGCCCGATACGTCCCGCGAAAGTCCCGTGCCGAAAATCGCGTCCACGATCAGATCGCACGCGTCAAAGCGCACCTCCCGCGCAATGCGCAGGCCGCAGGATACGGCTACCTCGTAGTTTAACCGCGCATCGCCCGTCAGCCGTTCGGGATCGACCAGCAACACCGCACGCGCTTCTACGCCGCGCATCACGAGCTGCCGTAAAACAGCCAGCCCGTCTCCTCCGTTATTGCCGCCGCCGCATACTACCAGTACGCGCCCGTTTTCCGGCAGACGGCGGATCACCTCCTGCGCCGCCGCTGACGCGGCATTCTCCATCAGCACGATTCCGGGTATCCCCACTCGGTTGATCATATACGCGTCCAGCGCGCTCATTTGCTGCGGTGTTACAACCCATTTCATGTTTTTCACTCTTTCCGCTCAGTTTTTCCGCACGGCGTCTTCTACCGCCAACGCGGCCGCTTCCGCCGCTGCCGCCTGCAAGTGCAGGAACGATTCGCATTGTTTTTCCATCGTCGCCATTGCAAAGAACGTATCGCCGTCGTATGTCGTGTGCACCGGACGTATGGACATCGCGAGCCCGTCGTGCGCCATGGCGGCAAGCTTATTCGCCTCCTCGCGCGTCAGGCAGGCGTTGGTCGCGATGACGCCGATCGTCGTATTCCCGTAAAACGGAGCGGTGATCTGCATTTTCTCCATCAACGGCACAATCTTTCCGTCCACACACGAGGCGGCCAGAATTTTTCCCGTCTTATGGTCGTACACGTCTCCCAAAGCATTGACTACCGCAAGCGCGGCGACATAAATCCCGTCCTGCAATTCGATCAGGCTCGAACCGATGCCGCTCTTGACGCAGTAATCCATCCCATGTCCTTTCGAGACCGTCGCGCCCGTACCGGCGCCGACGGAGCCAAAAAGCGCTGCGGTTTTTGAGGCGTTTTTACAGGCTTCATAGCCCGCTCTGCGATCCGGCCGCACATCTGCCCTGCCGATCGCCAGATCGAATATCACGGCCGACGGGACGATCGGCACCACGGCTACTCCCACGTCCACGCCGACCCCGCACTCTTCCAGATACTGCATCGCGCCCGATGCCGCATCCAGACCGTATGCGCTTCCGCCGCTGAGCATAATCGCGTGGATGCGTTCCACGCGGTTATAGCCGCGCAGCAGGTCGGTCTCGCGCGATCCCGGCGCGCTTCCGCGCACGTCCACGCCCGCTACCGCGCCGCTGCGGCACAGCACCGCCGTGCAGCCCGTTGCCGCTTCCTGATCCGTATAATGTCCCAGTTCAATCCCGTCGATCGCCGTAATTCCCCGTTTCATCTCTTACTCCTTTTATTCCTCTTGTTCGATTTCGCGTAGCGCCCTTTTGATCGTTTCATAGGAAAAACCGCGCGCCGTCATGCGCTTCATCACCCGTTCCGCACGCTCTTTTTCCGGCAGCGCCGCAAATTGCTGCATGAACTTTTCCGCAACCGTACACGCATTTCCCGTTTCTTCCAAATCGGAGATTTCACTGAGCTGGCGGTCGATGATTTCCTTTGCCACGCCGTGCTGGTAAAGCTGCTCGGCAAGGCGCCTGCGGCTGACCGGCTTCGTGTTCAGGCGCGAGCGGATAAAATCGGCCGCGTATTTTTCATCGTTCAAATAATCCAGTTCCTTAAGACGCTCAACGACCTGATACACTTCGTATTCACCGTACTGCTTTTCATCCAGATACTGTTCCATTTCCCGCACCGTACGCGCGCGCAGTCCCAGATAATACAGGGCCGCATCCATCGGCGTACGCCGTGTTTCCTTCTTTTGCATGACATCCCTCTTTTCCGCTTGTCTGCATTATAGCAGAAGCATCATTTTCCTGCATCAAAAACATGCGCAGCGGCACATACTAACGCTATTACGACAGACAGGAGGCAATCAACTATGCGTGCACAAAATTCAACCTTTATCCCGAATGCACAAGGACAACAGTCCAACATCGACACAAAAAACCTGACGATGATTCAGGACCTGCTCAAGCAGGAAGCCATGGCCTATAAAAAATGCAGCGTTTACGCCGGCTACTTCGCCGACGACACCCTGATTAGTATGGCCAACACCGCCGCCGCGCATCACAAACAGCATTTTGACGCGCTGCAGAACTACATGAACAGTCATAAATAAGGGAGGAAACGCACATGGCAAACATGACGGAAAAAGAGCTTTTGACCGACCTTTTGAACGAAGAAAAGAACCTCCTCAAGCAATACGCGTTTTCCATTACGGAAGCGTCCTGCATCAATCTGAGACAGCTTTTTAATTCACATTTGGTCGAGTGCGGTCAGGATCAGTTTTCCGTGTTCAGTCAGATGAACCAGCGGAATATGTATCCGACCAAAAGCGCAAGCACGCAGGAGGTCGAGCAGGCCTCTCAGCAGTCCGCCGATCTGAAACAGCAGACCGGGATGTAACTGCAATTCGTAAAGAGGGACGGAGCGTTTTTTGCTCCGTCCCTCGCCTTTTTTGAGCGCATCAAAGATGTTTTCTCCAGTCGCCGGTCTCTTCCTCCTGCATGGGTTCCGTCGCGTCCGGATCTATGCTGCCGTCGTACTCCATACTCCGGCGCAGGGCGATCTGCCTTTTCAAGTCCTCCGGCATTAAGGGCGTTTGCTGCGTGCCCATACAGGCATTGCATTTATGAAAACACGTCGGACACACACACGTGCTCTCCAGGCCCTTCTCGCTCTGTACCATATAACTGCCGCAAACCGAACAGCCGCAGCGCATGCGAACTCCCCCTTCCTTTCTTGCTTCTTCTCATGTTATAATATCACCAATCAAGGGCTT
>JAEEGL016861667.1_pt1 | contig 18031 bp, 15 predicted proteins | sample 9134231 | NCBI WGS metagenome assembly JAEEGL01 (sample SAMN16246548, study PRJNA631951) | gut metagenome | biome: gut microbiome; feature: rumen; material: fiber-attached | host: Bos | place: Iran: Karaj | collected 2018-10 | reverse complement strand
GATGGCAAAGCATCTGGTAGAGGGACACGGCTTCGTCTATAATATCGGAGAGAGGGCCAGCGCTTCCTCATGCCCGCTGTTTACGCTGATCATAGCCTTGGGGTATCTTATCTTCAGAAACATGTTTCTGGTATCCCTTCTGATATGCATAGTGTTTTCCTCGCTTGCGGCCCACATAGTGTTCTATGATTTCTGTGTGACCGAAAAACAGGTGGTAATAAGCTTTCTTGCAATGATAGGTTCGGTCTCCTTTATGAGCTATACCACCAGCGGGCTTGAAAACTGCCTCCTTTTTTTTCTGGCGGCGCTGTTTTATAAGTATTATTATACTCACGAAACCTATACGGGAAAGCAGCTTTTGTACATGGGGCTTCTGATCTCCTTCATTGCAATGACCAGGATGGACGCGGTGCTTATGTTTGTTCCCGCGATCCTTTATATCTATATAGCAAAAAGGGAAAGGATAAGCTTTTTGAGGGCTGTCCCCATCGGGCTTTTAAGCCTGCTGCCCTTCATATTCTGGGAGCTGTTTTCTCTTTTTTATTTTGGCTTTCCCTTCCCCAATACGGCCTATGTCAAGCTGGGAACGGATATCGCCCTTAAGGAATATCTCTACAGAGGGCTGCAGTATTTCTTCGTTACCACCGTCTGCGACCTGCCTCTGATGATAATGATAGCCTTTATGATAGCGGCAGTCTGTGTGGTAAGAAGGACAGAGGTTATCCAGGCCGCGGCGGGAGTTGTGCTTTATCTTGTGTATATCCTCTATATAGGCGGGGATTTCATGCTGGGAAGGCATTTTACCGTATCCTTTCTGATCTCGGTAATGACCTGTCTTTATATGGTCAGAAACGGCTTTGATGCGGAGTTTCGCAACAGACAGCTGGAAAAGGCGCTTATCCTTACCCTGTCCGGCGCCCTTGTCTTTTCGGCGACCTGCGGCCTTATAACGGATCAGTTTTTGTTCGGTCATGAAAGAGGCCTTCCGATAGCCGATGAGAGAGAGGGGTATTTTACGTACACGAGCCTTTATAACAATGCCATTTCTTATTTCACGACAGGGGAAATGTGCATAAGGCAGGCCTGGAACGAAGAAGGGATCGATGAGATAAGAAATACCCTGTCGGGCTGCGGGATAATCAGGATGGTGCCCGGAATATCGATGTATTACAATTCGGATCTTTATCTGAACGACTGGTACGGGCTGGGAGATCCCTTTATCTCAAAGCTGCCCGGCGTAAAGGAGGATAACTGGAGGATCGGTCATATCTGGAGAGAGCCCCCCGAGGGCTATGAGGAGACCATAGCCTATGAGGAGGAGAATCTCATCCAGAACGAGGATATAAGTAAATATTACGACGTGATAAGGCTGATCACCAGGGGCCCGCTCTTTGACGGCAGCAGGCTAAAGGCCATAATAGATATTAATCTGGGGAAATACGACTATCTGGTGGAAAATTATAAAAGCACTCTTGACGAAAACGGAATGCAGATAAGATGATCAGGGCCTGTGTGTAAGCGAGCGGTCATACAGCCTGCGCAGAAGGAGGACAGTAATGGGAAAGAAGCAGATGAATATCGATATCGAGGAAAGACGCCGGATAATTATGGAGAACAAGGTAAAAAGAGATGTCTATGTCTTTGCCATCGCCTTCATAGTAATGGGGCTTGTGATGATATTTTTTCCGCAGTTCACTCTGGAGATGCTCTGTTATCTGATAGCCGCGGTGCTGGGGATACTGGGAATATTTAACCTGATAGTATATTTTACCCGGGATATCTTAAAGGATGTATACAGATATGACTTTGTGCTGGGGGTGATGATGATCCTCGTTGCCATCATTTTTGTGGTAAAAAGCGAGCTGATGATAGATCTGATACCGGTGATAATGGGTATCATCGTGTTCTGGAACGGAGTGACCAAGCTGCAGAGATCCATAGACCTTTTCAGGACCGGCTACAGCGGGTGGGTTTTCGTACTGATAATCTCCTTAATGAGCATAGCCCTGGGGGTGTTCATCATCCTTCAGCCCGAGTTCATTGCCCAGGCGGTAATGATAATAATCGGGATCAGTCTCGTCTTCGGAGGAGTATCTGATGTGATCTCCCTGATCCTTCTGGGAAGACGGGTAAAGGAGATAAAGGACAGGATGCCCATCGAGACCCAGGGAACCTTTGTGGACGAGGTTATAGTTGACCAGGCACAGCCCGATACAGACGCGGAGCTGCCCGCTGAAAGGTTCTGATGACCGCCATGGGAAGCATTTTTTATATCTTCGGAAAGAGCGCCAGCGGAAAGGACAGCATATATAAAAGGCTCCTTGAGGACGAAGAGCTTAAGCTAAGAAGCATTGTCCTGTATACAACAAGGCCTGTGCGCGACGGGGAAAAGGACGGGGAGACCTATCACTTTTCCACCGAGGAGGAATTTCAGAGCCTTAAGAAAAAGGGCATCATAGTGGAGGACAGGCAGTACCATACCGTCCACGGACTCTGGAGATATTTTACGGTTGAAGATTCCTCGGTTGATATCGAACATAATGACTATCTGGTCACGGGAGTGCTGGATTCGTTTTTATCCACCAGAAACTATTTCGAAAAGAGGTACGGGTCCCGGGACAGGGTGGTCCCGATATATATCGAGGTGGAAGACGGAATAAGGCTTGAACGGGCCCTTTTGCGGGAAAAACGTCCCGAAAACCGCAAATTCAGGGAAATGTGCAGAAGGTTTCTTGCGGACGATGAGGATTTCAGCGAGGAAAGGCTTAAAGCGGCCGGTATCGCCAGGCGGTTTATAAACGATGACCTTGACCGTTCGGTCAGAGAGATAAGGGAATATATTCTTTCCGTCCGGAAACAGAAGGGCATATAAGATGGATATTAAAGTAAATCAGACGTTTCAGGTAAATCAGACAAACGAGACGGTGAGGGAAAACGCTCCCGCCGATGACGGCTTTAAATTTACCATCATGAGCCGTATCGGGGACGAAAATCTTTCCGAAAGGCTCAGCCTGATGCTTCAGGATATCACGATGCAGGGCAAAAAGATCGCCAAACACACGGATATCAGGGATATGAAAAAATACCGGACTCTGATAAAGGACTTCATGAATGAGGTTGCCGGCCATTCCCACAAGTTCTCGAGAGAAAATTTTCTTGACAGAAGAGGCCGCCACAGGGTCTATGGCATTATAAGGCAGATAGATTCCGCCCTTGATGAGCTTGCTCAGGAGCTTATGAAAGAGGAAAAGGACAATATCGCCATACTGGGCAAGGTCGATGAGATCCGCGGAATGATACTGGACATTCTGACATGAATAAGCTTCTAGGACAGGAAAACGTAAAACAAAGGCTTAAAAGCTCGGTCATAAATAAGAATGTCAGTCATGCCTGCATCTTTGAGGGCGAAGACGGCAGCGGGAAGAAGACCTTTTCGGAGGCCTATTCAATGGCGATCCAGTGTGAAAAGGGCACAGGAGAGCCCTGTATGGAGTGTCCCTCCTGCATAAAGGCCCTCAGCCGAAACCATCCCGATATAATACACGTGGTCCATGAGAGACCGAATTCCATAGGCGTCTCGGAGATAAGGGATCAGGTGGTCTCGGATGTTATGATAAAGCCCTACAGCTCGCAGTACAAGATCTACATCATCGCCGAAGCCGAAAAGATGACCGCTGAGGCCCAGAATGCCCTCTTAAAGACCCTGGAGGAGCCTCCCTCCTATGCGGTCATAATGCTGCTTACAAATAATATCTTAAATCTCCTGCCCACGATAATCTCACGCTGCGTAAGGTTCAGGCTCAACCCTCTTGACAGCGGGACCGTCAACAGGTATCTGACAGAGGAGTTAAACGTTGACAGATATCAGGCGGAAATGTATACTGCGCTTGCCAGGGGTAACCTGGGAAGGGCAAAAAGCCTTATCGGGGATGAGAGCTTCAATGCCATAAAAGACGAGGCATCAAGGCTTGTAAAGAACATTAGGGAGCTTAAGATGAGCCGGCTGTCGGCCCTTGTAAAGCTTCTGGACAAAAACAGGGTGGCAGCAGGGAATTTTCTGGATATCCTGTTGCTTTGGTTTCGGGATGTGCTGATGTTCAAGGTCACGGGCCTTACCGATGAGCTTGCCTTTAAGGAGGAGGTATCCGAGATAAAAAGCGAGGCCTCCGATTACTCCTGCGAAGGGCTCAATAAAGCGATAGAGGCCGTCGAAGAGGCAAGGAAAAGGCTTAATGCCAATGTAAATTTTGAAATGACAATACAGCTGCTTGCTTTTGAGATAAGAAGCAGCCTTATAAACGATCCACAGGGTAAAAGCCCTGCGGTACAGGAGAAATGAAATGATAAACGTAATCGGAGTCAGGTTCCGCACGGCGGGAAAGGTGTACTATTTTGATCCGGGGGAGCTTGAGATTTCAAGAGGCGAGCACGTCATCGTCGAAACGGCCAGGGGGGTTGAATACGGAACGGTCGTCCTTCCTCCCACCGATGTTCCCGATGAAAAGGTGGTAATGCCCCTTAAGGAGGTGGTCCGCAAGGCCACGCCGAAGGATGATGATACAGAGGAGAACAACCGCAGAAGAGAAAAGGAAGCCTTTAAGATCTGTCTTGAGAAGATTAAAAAGCACGGGCTTGAAATGAAGCTTATCGAAGCGGAATATACCTTTGACAATAATAAGCTCCTCTTTTATTTTACCGCGGACGGAAGGATTGATTTCAGAGAGCTGGTAAAGGATCTGGCTTCGGTATTTAAAACAAGGATAGAGCTTAGACAGATAGGAGTCAGGGACGAGACCAAGATCCTCGGCGGCATAGGCTTCTGCGGAAGGCCTCTCTGCTGTCATACCTATCTTTCGGATTTCGTGCCCGTTTCCATAAAGATGGCAAAGGAACAGAACCTGTCCCTTAACCCCACCAAGATCTCGGGGATCTGCGGAAGGCTCATGTGCTGCTTAAAGAACGAGGAGGAGACCTACGAATACCTGAACCGCAAGATGCCGGGCGTGGGGGATGCGGTAACCACCTATGACGGCTTTAAGGGAGAGGTCTCAAGCGTCAATATCTTAAGACAGCTGGTAAAGGTCGTCATAGATGAAGGCGACGAGAAAGAGATAAGGGAATATAAGGCCGAGCAGCTTAAGTTCAAGCCCCGCCACAGACGGGACAGGAATAAGGATGACAACGCCGAAGAGCTGAAAGAGCTTGAACGTCTGGAGAAGAGCGATGGCAGATCAAGGCTTGATGAGGAATGAGCCGCCCGTGATGCCCGATATCCCTCTGGAAGAGGGGGAGAGGCTCGATGATCTTCAGATCGGAGGGCTCATGCTCATCCAGAACAGAAACAGCTTCTGCTTTGGGATAGACGCGGTGCTTTTAAGCAATTATGCCTGCGTCAGACGCGGTGAGACGGTGCTGGATATAGGTACCGGCACCGGAGTCATACCCATTCTGCTCACCGCAAAAACAGAGGGCAGTCACTTTACCGGGCTCGAGATCCAGGAGAACAGTGTCCGGCTGGCAAGGCGGAACGTCCTGTTAAACGGCCTCTGTGACAGGGTAGATATCATATCCGGGGATATAAAGAACTGCCGGGAGCTTATCGCGTCGCAATCAATGAATGTGATTGTTTCAAATCCTCCCTATATGATAAACGACCACGGACTTAAGGGGGAGAACCGGGAGAAGGCCATAGCCAGACACGAGATCTGCTGTACCTTCGAGGACATCGCAAGGGAAAGCGCCCGGATCCTTAAGGAAGGGGGAAGGATGTATCTTATCCACCGTCCCTTCAGGCTTGCCGATATCTTTGACAGTCTGCGCCGTCATCATCTGGAGCCCAAAAGGCTGAGACTGGTCCAGTCCTATGCCGACAAGGAACCCTCAATGGTGCTGATAGAGGCCTTAAAGGGCGGAAGGGCAAGGCTTTTGGTGGAGCGTCCCTTGGTTATCTACGAGGGGCAGGGAGTGTACACAAAAGAGATACATGAAATATACGGGAAACTGTGAAGGTCTGAAAAGCTGTATGTATTACAGGGTATAGTCGATGGCGCAAGAAAGCATTGGAAAGGAAGGGGTCTTATATCTCTGCGCAACCCCCATAGGAAATCTCAGGGATATTTCCCTGAGAGTACTGGATACCCTCAGGGAGGTGGATCTCATCGCCGCCGAGGATACCAGGAACAGTATTAAGCTGTTAAATCATTTTAAGATAAACAAGCCCCTTACCAGCTATCATGAATATAATAAATACGATAAGGCAAGGGAGCTTGCGGATAAGCTTCACAAAGGAGAAAATGTGGCTCTTGTTACCGATGCCGGAACCCCCGCGATCTCAGACCCCGGAGAGGTTCTGGTAAGGCTTTGCAGAGAGGAGGGGATAACCGTCACCTCCCTTCCGGGACCCTGCGCCGTGATAACCGCGCTTTCGGCCTCCGGGATCAGCGCAAGGAGGTTCTGCTTTGAAGGCTTTCTTCCATCCGATAAAAGGGAGCGGCAGAGGATAATCTCGGAGCTTAATGATGAGACAAGAACCATCATTCTCTATGAGGCTCCCCATCATCTGCTTAAGACCTTAAAGGAGCTTTACGAAAGCCTGGGGGAAAGAGAGCTTGTGCTCTGCAGGGAGCTTACCAAGAAGCATGAGGAGTATAAGAGGCTTTTACTGAGCAAAGCAATAGGCTTTTATGAAACAGAACAGGCAAGGGGTGAATTTGTACTGGTCATTGAAGGGAGGGATCCGCTTGAGCTTAAAAAAGAGCGGGAGGCGAGTTTTCAGGACCTCTCGGTAAAAGAGCATGTTAAACATTACGAGGCGATGGGTTATGACCGAAAGGAGAGCATGAAGCTTGCCGCAAAAGACAGAGGGGTGAGCAAAAGAGATATCTATAATTCACTTTTGGATTAAGGGAAAGGGAGGATAAATAATTATGAAGGCAAAAAAGATCATTGTACTGCTGCTTAGCTGTTCCATTACGCTTGGAAGCGTGGTTCCGGTTTTTGCGTCGAATGAACCGCAGGTCATCTCTTTTGATGATCAGAAGAAGGATGAGGCTGACAGCGAAAAAAAGGATGACGCTGATAACGAAAAAAAGGACAGTGCCGGCGATGAGAAGAAGGATGAGGAGAAAAAGAATGCCCAGGTGGCTTATGATAAAGCCTATCTGGCTCTGGGCTCGGATCTTTCCGGGGATCAGCTTAATACCGTGCTCTCCCTTTTGGGGATATCCGCAACAGATCTGGATAAATATGATGTTGTGTATGTGACTAACAAGGAGGAGCATGACGGCCTGGATGTCTATATTGACCCGAAGGTAATAGGTACGAGATCCCTTTCCTCCGTTCTTGTAAGGCCGGCTGCCGATGGCTACGGAGTTGTTGTGCATACAAAAAACATTAATTTCTGTACCGATAACATGTACCGCAATGCCCTCATCACCGCAGGCGTTCAGAACGCCGACATAACCGTGGCGGCGCCTTTTCAGGTGTCGGGTACGGCCGCTCTGATCGGCGCCTTAAAAGCCTATGAGGATATGTCAGGCGAGGATGTTCCCGCAAATACCCTGGACGTTGCCCTCAATGAGCTGGTGACCACCGGAGAGCTTTCCGAAAAGCTTGATTCCTCATCCGAGGCAGAGGAGCTTATTTCCTATATAAAGGCTCAGGTTGCGGCAAACGATCTTGACACGAGAGAAGAGATCGAGGCTGCCATCCGTAAGGGAATGAAGGAATTTAACACGGAGCTTTCGGATAAAGATATAAAGAGTATCGTGGATCTTATGATGCGTATAAAGGACATGGGCATCGACTTCAACATCCTTGCGGATCAGGCCGATGATATCTACGCCAAATATAAGGATCAGATCGATGCGGGAACCTTCAATATCAGTGATGTAAAGCTGGAGGATCTGGGCCTTGGAAAGATCGTAGCCAATGCCACAGGCAATTTCTTTAAGAGCGTGACGGATTCCATCAAGGGCTTCTTCGGCGGATTGTTTTCAAGGAAGAAATAGGGCTCTTCCGATGGACAGACAGGCATATGAGATACATCCCTTAAACAGAGGGGAGTGGGAGGACGCCATGCAGCTGGCATGGGATACCTTTCTTATATTTGAGGCTCCCGAGTACGGCAGGGAAGGGATAGACAGCTTTCGGAGATTTATAAAGGATCCTCTGCTTAAAAGGATGTTCATAATGGGTGAATATCTGGTTTACGGCGCCTATCTGAGGCAATACGGAGATCTTGTGGGGATCCTCGGGGTCAGAGGCTACAATCACGTATCGCTGTTATTTGTACAGGCGGAATATCATCTTCAGGGAATTGCAAAGGCCATGCTTTATAAATATATAAACGAGGCCAGAAGAAAACAGGTCCGCCGGATCACGGTCCATTCCTCACCCTTTGCGGTGGAATTCTATCATAAGCAGGGATTTGTGGATCTGGACAGGGAAATAGTCGCGGACGGCATAAGATATACGCCGATGGAGCTTATAATATAGTTAAAAAAGATCAGAAGGTAGGATCATGGGCAGGTTTTTCAATCTTGACAGTCCCTTTGTCGCCTTTATGAACAGAGTGGCTGACCTGATGCTTTTAAACGTTATCTATCTGCTGTGCTGCATCCCGGTCATAACCATCGGACCGGCTACCACGGCGCTTTATTACATTACGCTTAAAATGGCGAGGAATGAGGAATCTTATATCATAAAGGGGTTTTTTAAGTCCTTTAAGCTCAATTTCAGGCAGGGGCTGATCATGTGGCTTATAGATCTGGCCTTCGCGGGGATCATGGTCCTGGATTTTAAGGTGCTGAACGGAAGCATTCCCGGGATAGAGAACCCGGGCACGCAGATGTTTTCCGTGATGAGAGTACTTATTATGGTGCTTGCGATACTGGCTCTTTTTACGGTGTCCTTCACCTTTCCGGTGCTTGCGAAGTTTGACAATACGATCAAAAACACCTACAGGAATTCGTTTTTTATGAGCTGCCGTCATTTTCCGACTACCCTGGTAATGATCCTTACCTGGTCGGTGACGCTACTGACGGGATATTTATTTCCCCAGCTTCTGATCGTGCATATTCTGATACTGTTCTCACTTGCGGCCTTCGTGCCGTCCTTCATGCTGGTAAAGGTATTTGACCGATATATACCGGCGGAAGCAGACGGGGAAGAGGAAGAGGGTGCAGACAATGAAGAGAATAGGGACAATGCAGTTGAAAATGCTGCTGACAATGCCGTTGACAATGCTGTTGAAAATACCGGCGGCAGCCTCAGTGAAGGGAAATAACATTCACTATTTCATTATCTTTAATATCAAACTGCCATAACTGGTGATCGGGAAGGCGGTGCTCCGTAAGGTAAAAATGGCTGTCGGAACGGCCTATGAAATACGGGGTGCCGCCTTCCTCAAATTTGTTGTACACAACCTCATAGCCGTTCTCTGAAAGGGTTTTTAAATCCTTTGTCCGTATAAAGGTGGCGTAGTCCTGGTTAAAGGAGGAATCCGTGGAGACTGTGATATAATAATAATCACCGAGCTTTTCAAGCTGTACCATGCCGGCGATCTCATCGCTTACCGGGAAACGCTCAAGAACCTTAAGATCCTTAAGCCTTGCCCGTATTATGTTTTTATTTCCCGAAACGAAATACACCTCATCGCCCATGATGGTGAAGGAGCGTACATAGCAGTCATTCAGCTCCTTTATCCTCTCCGTTCTTTCATGGCTGACCTCTCCGTTTTCATTTTTAAATACATAAAGCTCCCCCGTCATGGAACTGAGCACGTAAAACCTTCCGCTGTTTTCGTCATATACCACAAAATGGGGGAGGATCCCGATATCATTAAAAACCCCGGTAAGCTCAAAGCCCTCCCCGCCCTTCTTAAATACCAGCACACGGTTGTTCTCGGTATCGTCCGCAAGAAAGACTTCTCCGTCCGAGTCGATGGTATGGCCGTGCTTTATTTCTCTTGTCATGACCTTCCAGTCCTTTGGCGCGGACTCAAGGCTGTCGCTGTAAAGGATGCGGTCATGGTAACAGTCCACAAGGAACCAGGTCCCGTTTATATATCTTAAGCAGGTCAGGATATTGAAGGTATCGTATTCATTGATCACGCTTTCCTCAATATGAGGGGGATCGAGAACGGAAAGCTTCTGCAGGGGGGCCCCGAAGAATTGTTTCCGGCAATAAAGGGTCGCAAGCAGAGCCGCCAGGGCTATGATCCCGGAAACGGAAATGAAAAGGATCCCATGCTTTGTATGAATTTTTTCCGAAGAACTCTTAAAATCAGACATATGTGGGGGTGAGCGTAAAGCAAAAGGGCAATACGGCAGAACAATAACAAACTGCAAACAGTATAAAAGAATTCATAAACAAAATCAAATATAAACCCAAAGATAAAACCGCTAACTTTTGACAATCACGCGGCATTATGCTAAACTAGCATACTAGATATAGTATGTCTGTCGGAATCCGGCACAAAAACTCCGCTTGCGGGTCCGGATCGTTTTTGCGATCCGGCCATAGCAGTCACACAGGCGGAAATTGATCATCGGGTCGGGGAACAGATACTTTTGGGGAGATATATAAGTGGATAAGTATGAATATCAGGTCTGTGCAGACCAGATAAAAAGCTACATAGCCGAGAAGAAATACGTTGAGGCGATGCAGATCGCCGATACTATTGACTGGCGCAGGGTGAAAAGTGTTTCAATGCTCTGCACCGTGAGCGAGATCTACAAGTACAATAAGCGCTATGAGGAAAGCAGGGATATACTGCTTCTGGCCTATGACAGACATCCCAGCGGAAGGATGATAATATACGGCCTTTGTGAGCTGTCTGTCAAGATGAACGATGTGGTTTCCGCCGTCGAGTATTATAAGGAATTCGTCAGGGTGGCTCCGGGGGATACCGGAAGCTATATCCTGCTTTATAAGATCTACGAGGCCCAGGAGGTTTCCCTCGAGGAAAGGATCAGTGTACTCGAGGAATACAAGAGGCGTGATTATAAGGAAAAATGGGCCTATGAGCTTGCAAAGCTCTATCATATAACGGGGCAGGAATCCAAGTGCGTTGATGAATGCAACGAGCTGATCCTCTGGTTTGGTGAAGGAAAATACGTTCAAAAGGCGATGGAGCTCAAGGCCCAGCACGAGGATTTCATAAAGAATCAACAGAACACGGCACAGCAGCCCATACAGAGTCGGTACATACCCTACAGTACACAACAGCCGGAGCCGGCTCAGTTCGATCTGCCTTCAGAGGAGGCCGTGGAAGAAAACTATAACGCAGAATATGAGCAGAAGCCCGAATACACAATACCCCAGAAGGAGGTGACCGCGCCAGGCTATAATACCGAAAAGCTCCAGAACGAGCTGCAGCAGAGCATGGAGCAGTATCTGGGCAACACGGAGGATGCCGAAACCGAAGGCTTCTTTGGGCAGGAATCCCTCTACAGAACGGATACCGCCGAGATCCCGGGCGCAGAGCCCCAGGTGAGCGGGAAAGGGATCAATGTACAACAGGTAGAAGGAACAACCCCGGAAAAGACTCAGGAATTTGTATTTGATCAGAATAAAAACTATGTACAACAATTCATGAGCCAGTTCCATGAGGCTGCCATGGGCATTATAGAGGAACAGAAGGCGCCCATCGACTTTGCGAAAAAGACCATTCCCGGTATCCCTGAGAATGCGGAGAATGAAGGAGAGGCTTTCGGGCCGCAGCAAGAGGATCGGGAACAGGATACAGCCGTAAGTACGGATGAGCCTGAAGGATCGGATACCGAAGGCTTTGATGGGGGATCCGGTATTGAACAGCCTGCTGCCGAAGGCATTGACGTTAAAGATGCCGATATCGAAGGCTCTGATACGAAAGAAGCGCCGGATGCCCCTTCCGAAGGGGAAACAAAGGAGGATATCTCCGAAGAGGCCGGGGAGCCCGATAACGGATCAAAAGACAGAACCTATGAGCTTCCCACAAAGAGGGAGCCCGTATATTCCGCCGTAAATGCGCTGAAGTACGATGCTCTCCTGGGACAGGAATATAACGGTCAGATCCGGATGAGCCTTCCCGACACCGATATGGTGGAGAAGCAGATCACCGGACAGATAGATATAGAAGAGATACTGAGAAAGAGAAGGGAAAGGCTTGCGAAGCTGTCAAACACCGATGAGTTTTTGTGGCAGCTCAACGGAGTCATCCCCGGGGAAGAAAGCACCGGGGAGACGGCACCCACGGCGGCTTCTGTGGAGATTTCCGAACTGGAAAACGAAGAACCCAAAGCTTTTCAGGAGGAAGTGACCGTTAAGGAGCCCGTTGCCGGGTCAATAGCTTTGGAGGAGACCGAAGAGGAAGAGCCGCAGGAAGAAACAGAGGCCGGAGCTTTAAAGGAGGCTTTGGAGGAAGAGCCGGAGAATAACGAAGAAACCGAAGAGAACGAAACCCCGGAGGTTAACGAAGAAACCGAAGAGAATGAAACCCCGGAGGTTTCCGATTATGAGATCCGTTACGCTGAGGAAACCGAGGAATCTGAGGAAGCTGAAGAAACCGGGGAATCCGAAGAAATTGAAGAATCTGAGGAATCCGAAGAAGGCGGATATACTCCTCAGCCTTCAGAGGAGCACGAAGAGGAAGCTGAGGAAGAAAGTGAAGAAGAGGCAGAAGACGGGAGCGGATACGTCATTCCCACAAGACCGTTCTTCGGCTATGAGCTTGATGATTACGGAGAGGTTGAGGAAATAGAGGACATCGAACAGCCCGACGAGGTCGATGATATTATAAAGACCAGCAACCTTCCCCTTGAGGAGATCGCCGAATATAATGCCATGGCAGAGCATGCCATCAATGCCGGAAACAACGAGAGCGCCCATCCCTCCAACTACGACGAGAACGGCAGGATGAAGCATCCCAGCTATATGGTGCTTGAGGAGCACAGAACGAGCAGAAGGGACTTTGACGAGGATGAGTACAGGCTGTTTGGCAGATATGACGGGATAGAGTCGGTAAAGGCCCAGCTCGTGGATGTGATCGATGACATGAGCATGCAGTCGGATAAGGGTAATATCGTGGTAATGGGGGATGAGGTAAGCTGCAGGAAAACCCTTTCGATAGACCTGGTAAAGGCCATGCAGATGATGGATTCAAGCTTTACGGGAAAGGTCGCAAAGATCTCGGGAGAAGCTCTGAATAAGAAGAACATCCCGGCGACGCTTAAAAAGCTTGACAGCGGAGCTCTGATAATCGAGGAAGCGGGCGGTCTTTCCGCGGCAGGGCTTACGATAATAGCCCAATGTCTTACCAGAGAGATGGATTCTATCCTGATCGTGCTCGAGGGTTCCAGGGAGACCATTATGCCCCTTCTGGAAACCAATCCGACCATGTTCAACATGGTATTTGACGCAAGAATAGATATAGAGGAATTCTCCAACGACGATCTTGTAGCCTATGCGAAGGGCTACGCCAGGGAGCAGGAACACAGCATTGACGAGATGGGTATACTGGCATTGTATACAAGGATCGGTGAGCTGCAGACTCTGGACAACAAGGTGACGGTTGAGGATATCAAGGAACTCATTGACAATGCCATAGCCCATGTGGACAGGATGACCCTGGCTCATCTTATGGACGTGCTTGTATCAAAGAGATATGATGACGACGATTTCATCATCATAAGAGAAAAGGATTTTCTGCCTGACGGAAAGAAGCATAATAAAAAAGAGAAGAAACAGAAAAAGAAAAAAGAAGAGTAAGGACCGGGGGTAAACAAAAATGGCAGTATTAAAGAAGGAAAGTAAAAAAAGGACCTCAAGGAAGATGGAAGCCCAGAAGGAACCGAAGGAGATGGCTTTATCCGCGGATCAGCCTGAGGATAAAAAAAAGGAGACCACGTCCTTCATCACGGAATACGATATGTTCCTTTTCGGTAAAGGCACTCACTATGATATATACGAAAAGCTGGGTTCCCATCCCGTAAAAAAGGACGGGAAGGAAGGATATTATTTTGCGGTCTGGGCACCGGGCGCAAAAGAAGTATTCCTCATAGGCAGCTTTAACGACTGGGATGAGGGCAGGGTAAGTATGCAGAGGCAGGAGCCTCTGGGCATTTATGACTGCTTCCTGGAGGGCATAAAGCCAGGAGAGCTCTACAAGTATCTGATCATAGACCAGAACGATGAAAAGCATTATAAGGCGGATCCCTTTGCAAATTACTGTGAGCTCAGGCCGGGAAATGCCTCTGTTACCACGGATATCACCAATCTTAAGTGGGGCGATTCCTCCTGGATGAAGAAGCGGCGTGAAACGGATATCACAAAGGAGCCCATAGCGATCTATGAATGCCATATCGGTTCCTGGATGAGACACCCGGGAAGAGATGACGACGGCTTCTATACTTACCGCGAATTTGCCGACAGGATAACCGATTATCTCCTGGACATGCACTATACCCATATTGAGCTCATAGGAATAGCGGAGCATCCCTTTGACGGTTCCTGGGGCTATCAGGTCACGGGCTATTATGCTCCTACCTCAAGATACGGAACGCCCGAGGATTTCTGTTACCTTGTGAACAAGCTCCACAAAAATAATATCGGAGTGATACTTGACTGGGTACCGGCGCATTTCCCAAGAGATGCCCACGGGCTGGCCAATTTTGACGGAACCTGCCTGTTTGAGTATGCGGATCCCAGAAAGGGAGAGCATCCGGACTGGGGAACAAAGATCTTTGACTACGGAAAGAACGAGGTAAAGAACTTCCTTATCGCCAATGCGAAATTCTGGCTTGAGGAGTTTCATGTGGACGGTCTCAGGGTAGATGCGGTCGCCTCCATGCTCTATCTGGACTACGGAAAACGGGACGGACAGTGGATACCCAACAAATACGGCGATAATAAGAACCTTGAGGCCATTGAGTTCTTTAAGCATCTGAATTCGATAATAAAGAGCTCCTACCCGGGAGCGATGATGATAGCCGAGGAATCCACGGCATGGCCCAAGGTTACGGATACTCCCGAAAACGACGGCCTGGGCTTTACCTTTAAGTGGAACATGGGCTGGATGCATGATTTCTGCGATTATATGAAGCTCGACCCGATCTTTAGAAGGGACAATCACTATAAGATGACCTTCGCCATGAGCTATAATTATTCCGAGAAGTACATACTGGTGCTCTCTCATGACGAGGTGGTGCATCTGAAATGCTCGATGCTGAATAAAATGCCCGGCTTTTACGTTGACAAGTTTGCCAATCTCCGTGTTGGGTATACATATATGATGGGACACGCCGGAAAGAAGCTGTTGTTCATGGGACAGGAATTTGCCCAGGACAGCGAGTGGAGTGAGGAAAGAGAGCTTGACTGGGGACTGCTTTCGGATGACCTTCATTCGGGCATGCAGGCCTATTTCAGGGAGTTGTTGAGCATATACAGAAAGTACCCCGCGATGTATGAAAAGGATTATGAGCAGGACGGCTTTACCTGGATAAATGCGGACGATACCTACAAGAGCATCTACAGCTTTTACAGGAGAGGAAAAAACAAGAGAAACAGCCTGGTCTTCGTGATGAACTTTACCCCGATGGCAAGGGATGACTACAGGGTAGGGGTTCCCGAGAAGAAGAAGTATAAGCTGATCTTAAACAGTGACGAGAAGAGATTCGGAGGCAACAGCGAGCCTCTTGAGGATACGGTATTTACCGCGGAGGCAAAGCCCTGGGACGGACAGCCCTACTCCATAGCATATCCGCTTCCGGCTTACGGGGCCGCGATATTCCTTTTCTAGGGCATTTCCGTAACGAAAGCCTCTGCACTATACGCAAAAAATATAGCCGGTGTCATTTATTATGACGCCGGCCATATATTTATCCGGACGATAATATGATCTACCGTTCTGAAGCGATCCATCGGATCGTTTCGTGCTACGCGGTCTTTACTTCGCTGCGGCCGGCGCAAAACGGACGTTAAGTTCGTTTCATATACAATATAATTGGGAGGTTATGGTATGAAGGTACTGAATTTCGGATCGTTGAATATCGATTATGTTTACAGGGTGGATCACATCCTTGTAAAGGGTGAAACGGAGAGCTCCTTTTCAAGAAACATATTTGCAGGCGGAAAGGGACTGAATCAATCGGTGGCTCTGGGAAGGGCCGGTGTGAATGTCTATCACGCGGGATGCATCGGTGAGGACGGAAGGTTCATGGTGGAGCTTTTGAACGAAGCAGGCGTGGATACCCGCTTTGTTAAGGTTTTAACGGATTCTCCCTCCGGGCATACCGTTATCCAGAATGATAAGGAAGGCGATAACTGCATCCTGCTCTTCGGAGGGGCAAACATCCGGGTCACGAAGGAGCAGGTGGATGAGACCCTTAAGGAATTTGACGCCGGTGACTATCTTGTTCTCCAGAATGAGATAAGCGAGCTTCCCTACATCATAGAGAAGGCCCACGAAAAGGGAATGGTGATCGTATTAAATCCCGCGCCGATGAATGAAAATATCCAAAGGCTTGAGCTTTCATATGTGGATTATTTTATTCTTAATGAGATCGAAGCGGCTCAGCTTACCGCAAGGTCCTCCGATATCACCCGACAGCCCGATGAGGAGGAGCTTGTTAATGCACTCAGGAAGGAATTTCCTTCCGCGAAGACAGTGCTTACCCTTGGGGCAGCAGGCTCTGTATATATCGATGACAAGGACACCATAAGACAGGGGATATATGAGGTTAAGCCCGTGGATACCACCGCGGCCGGCGATACCTTTACCGGCTATTTTCTGGCGGGCATGACCGAGGGCAAGCCGGTAAAGGAGGCTCTGGATATGGCGGCGAAGGCATCGAGCATAACGGTTACCCGTCCGGGAGCCGCCCCGTCCATACCTTTAAGGAGCGAACTTCGTTAGACGGAAACCGGATGCGTCAGATCCCTGCCTTTCGCTATAAGGATATTGTCAGTGCTTATCGGCAAACAGCTTCAGCTTTGCGAACATATCCTCGAGGATGACACGGTTGTCGATACTGTTGTATACACGGATCGGGCGGTTTCGGTTGGTATGGATATAGGCCATATCCGAAGAGATCTGGGGAGCGGGCACCCAGTCGAACCTGAAACGCTGTTCGGTCAGCAGCAGTCCTACTGCCGGGTTATCCCCCAGCACCCAGGTCTCGCCCGAACGGAAGCTGCTCTTTCTGGGGCCTTCCTCATGGGCGTGGGCATTTAACTGATCGCAGAGGTATTCTCCTATGGCTCCGCAGGGGCGGACCTTCAGCTCAAGCTCCGCAAGGCTTACGTTCATCATTTCGTAAATGTTCTTTGGTACCTGCCAGAGCTCTATGGGGCTCTGGAAGACCACGTTTGCGGCGTTTATATCATTTCCGAGGTTAAACTCCTGTCCTCCCGCGGGGTAGGCGCCTCCGCCAATCCAGATGGCGGTGAGCCTTTTTGCAATGCGGGGCTCTTTGAGATATGCGCTTGCCAGATCCGTGATCGCCCCAAGGAAGAGGACGTATAAAGGCTTTTCGTCTTCCTTCATGGCTTCCCTTATGATCAGCTCGCTTCCCTCGCTCTCATGAGGGGTTAGCTGGTCGGTAAGAGCCGTTTCGGCTCCCTTGAATATCATATCCTTTTTATCAAAGCCCATCAGGTCGAAGATCTTTTCCAGCTCCCGATAGCTTCTGAGCATGGAATCGTTACAGTTTCTGTTGCCGAAATGCGCGGCTATAAAGCCCACGTTCTCAAAGCGGGGGCTTAAGAGAGCCTGTGCTATGGCAAACTGGTCATCCGCCTCGTTCTTTGCGTCGGTATCCACGATAACGCGGATAAGCTTTTCCCCGGGAACGTCAAATTTATAGTCTGAATATCTCATGGTCGTATCTCCCTGTTTATGATTTTTAATATGTAATACTATGATTAAGATGCCTGCTCCGATTTCATAGTATACCATAAAACAGTGATGCCGGGGGCAAAAACCGTTGCTGTCATGATATAGTGCCGGGCCTGCCCGGCGTGAAGCTTCCTTATGACCGGGCCTGAAAGTCTC
>JAEEGL015681967.1_pt1 | contig 18031 bp, 17 predicted proteins | sample 9134231 | NCBI WGS metagenome assembly JAEEGL01 (sample SAMN16246548, study PRJNA631951) | gut metagenome | biome: gut microbiome; feature: rumen; material: fiber-attached | host: Bos | place: Iran: Karaj | collected 2018-10 | reverse complement strand
GTGGATTTTGATTATAAGCATTACTTAATCAGAAAAGATGGCAAACGCGTAGGGTATCTGTTCTACTGGTCGGATTTCGATTCTTATCCTGTGTTCAATAATCCTGCGGATATCCCTGAATTGCGGCTTGCAGTGCGCGAAGAGCATTGGACGATAGAAGAGATCCTGACATCATTCATTGAAGCAATCATGTGCTACTATGCCTGGATCTGCAACGAAATTGATGATTCCTACGAGCCGACTGAAGCGGAGGTGGAAGAAGTACTCCAAGAATACTTGCGCTTCAGAAAACCGTCGGATTGATGTGAGCGTTACGAAATTTAACGATAACCCCGATTTTGTTAAAATAACAATCTTCAGCCATTTTCAGGATCGTCGCTTTTTGAAGCGGCGATCCTTTTTTACTGAAACCTATTTTTGAACCAGCCGAATACAGTATAATAAAACGTTTGGAATTAGACCCTATTATGCAGCAGAACTCAGCGAGGTCTCAAACAGAAGGTGAAAAGTGATTTGTTGAGCAATGCAAAAAAACAATAATATTTTTATGTCCGACAAACAAAAAAGAGTTGACATAGTCTTTTTCACTTGCTACAATATTGGAAAATACAGAAAAAAGGAGTCTTTTCGATGACAGGCAGCATCAAGTTCAGAAGCATGATGATGGATATGAGCATGGCTATGCCCATGCACCTTAGTGTGCCTGCTTCCGAAAAGATTGCTCTGTAGTATTAAACTTATTTCGTTTAACTTTAGGCGGGACTTTTCGGAAGCCCCGCCTTTTTTCATGGGTTATTATTTGTTTAGAGGAGATAAAGAAATGAAAAACATCAAAAAACTTGCAAGCATCGTACTCGTGCTCGTACTCGTGCTGTCCTTCGCAGCATGCGGAAAATCAAAGAAAACAGTCAAGATCGCAGTCCCCAACGACTCGACCAACGAAGCAAGATCCCTGGTACTTCTTCAGGTACAGGGAGTGCTGAAACTTAAGGACACAGGAGACAATCTGGCAACCAAGTCGGACATTGCTGAAAATCCCAACAACGTCGAGATAGTGGAAGCCGAAGCGGCTCAGATCCCGGGAATACTTAAGGACGTCGACTATGCGGTTATAAACTCCAACTACGCGATCGAAGCCGGACTTACACCTTTCGTGACCGAGGGAACGGACGTATCCTATCCCAACGTAGTATGCGTTAAGGCAGGAAACGAAGGCAGCGACAAGACCAAGGCTCTGCTCGCAGCAGTCAATTCTCAGCAGGTAAAGGATTTCATCAACAACACCTACAAGGGAGCAATCGTATGCGACCTCGGTGAAGTAGGAGACGGATATGACGCAAGCGTTGACTATGCGGCGCTGAACGGAACGACAATCAAGATCGGTGCATCCCCGGTTCCTCACGCGGATATACTTGCGGTAGCAAAGGAAGTTCTTGCGGCAAAGGGAGTAACACTTGAGATCATAGAGTTCGCAGATTATGTTCTCCCCAATACGGCTCTTGAGGACGGAGAAATAGACGCTAACTATTTCGCACATATTCCCTATCAGCAGAACTTCAACGAAGAAAACGGAACCCATATCGTATGGGTGCTCGAAGTACACCACGAACCGATGGGCGTTTACAGCGACAAGTACAGCGATTGGAGCGGACTTAAGTAAATAATTTATATAAAGGTAAGCGGCGGATATCCGCCGCTTGCCTGAAGCGTTTGATATGATAGAAATTAAAAACCTTTCAAAAACATTCACAACGGCCGACGGAAACGTCGAAGCCCTTAAAGATGTCTCCCTGTCCATAGCGGACGGAGACATTTTCGGCGTTATAGGCATGAGCGGCGCCGGAAAGTCCACTCTCGTCAGATGTATAAACATGCTGGAAAAACCCAGCAGCGGCAGGGTCGAGGTCGACGGAGTGGATCTGGGAAAACTCAGCGAAAAGCAGCTGAGAGAGAAAAGAAGGGATATCTCAATGATATTCCAGGGTTTCAATCTTCTTATGCAGAGGACCTGCCTCGCAAACGTATGTCTTCCCCTTGAACTGGAGGGAGTATCGAAAGCGGAAGCTAAAAAGAGAGCCCTTGAGCTCCTCGAAACCGTAGGTCTCGGAAACAAAGCCGCGAATTATCCGGCTCAGCTTTCAGGAGGACAGCAGCAGAGAGTCGCCATAGCAAGAGCGCTTGCAACCAATCCCAAGGTATTGCTCTGTGATGAGGCCACTTCTGCGCTCGATCCCAAAACGACGAACGAGATACTGGAATTGATAAGGGATATCAACGAAAGACTCGGTGTCACCGTAGTAGTCATTACTCACTCGATGAGCGTGGTAGAGAGCATATGCAAGCACGTGGCTATTCTGGACGGAGGATGCGTAGCGGAGACGGGCCTTGTATCTGAAATATTCAGTCAGCCCAAGACAGACGCAGCAAAAAGACTGGTATTCCCGGAAGGTCAGTCTGACGAGAGCGTTGTCATCGGACGGGAGGGCGAGAGATTTATCCGTGTCGTATTCAACGGCGCAGAGATAACCGGAAAGCCTCTTATTGCCCGCATGGCGGTCGAAAAGGGTATAGAAGCCAATATATCGGCGGCGTCCACAAGGAATATAGGGAAAGGAGTTTTCGGCTCCATGCTTTTGGGTATAACGGGAGGAGACGAAGCGGTAAATACAGCGCTTGAGTATCTCAACGTACAAGGCGTAGTAGCGGAGGAGGTGAAAGTAAATGCTTGAAAAGATCTTTTCACCGGAAGCCGTGGCTCAGGCCTTCGACATACTTAAAAACGAATTTCCTCTGGCCATATGGGAAACTTTCTATGTAACCATACTGGCAACCTTTTTTGCGATACTCATAGGTCTTCCTCTGGGAGTCCTTCTCGTAACGGGAGAGGAGAGGGGAATCGCTCCGATGCCGAAGTGGCTTCACAGATTTCTCGGCGTTATCATCAACCTTTTAAGGTCGGTTCCTTTCCTTATACTGATGATACTAGTGATTCCTCTTACGAGGCTCATAGTAGGTACTTCAGTCGGCACGATGGCAACGATAGTTCCTCTGACCGTCGCGGCGTTTCCCTTCATAGCTAGACTTGCTGAAGCCTGTCTTCGCGAAGTGGACCCGAACCTCATCGAGACGGCGCAGAGCATGGGAGCTACGCCCTGGCAGATAGTGATCAAGGTGATGCTGCCCGAATCGGTTCCTTCCCTCATTGCCAACGCCACCACCGCTATTACAACCATACTCGGATACAGCGCGATGAGCGGTATCCTGGGAGGCGGAGGTCTTGGAAAGATCGCAATTAATTACGGTTATTACAGATATAAATATCTTGTTATGGTATTTGCTGTAATATTCCTGATTTTAATGGTACAATTATTCCAGACCGTTGGGACCAAACTGGCTGTAAAAAGCGACAGGAGACTTAAAAATTAATGAAGTACGATTTCACCACCGTTGTCAACAGGCATGGAAAAGACGCTATGGCTGTCGATATCTATTCGAAAATGCACCCGGGATGTCCCGAAGAGGGATTTGACGTAATACCCATGTGGGTGGCTGATATGAACTTTGCTACGGCACCCTCCGTAGTGGAATCCATGAAAGCCCGCCTTGGTCATCCTTACTTCGGATATTTTGCTCCGAGAGAGGAAATGTACGAAGGTATTATCCGTTGGCAGAAAGAAAGAAACAGCGCGGAAATCACCAGAGATGATATAGAATTCGACAACGGCGTTCTCGGCGGAGTGACCTCTGCTCTGAACGTATACTGCAGCAAAGGAGACAACGTACTGGTACATTCTCCGACGTATATAGGCTTTTCTGCAGTTCTGAAGAACAACGGATACAATCCGGTCCTTTCGGAACTTAAAAAAGACGAGCAGGGAATATGGAGAATGGATTTCGAGGATATGGAAACGAAGATCCGTGATAACAGAGTCCACGCCGTCATATTCTGCTCTCCTCATAATCCTTCGGGAAGAGTGTGGGAAAAATGGGAACTCGAGAAGTTCTCGGAACTTTGCGAAAAGTATTCAGTAGACGTCGTGTCAGATGAGATATGGTCTGACCTGATCATGCCGGGATACAGACATATTCCCACGCAGCTGGGAAGCGAATATCTGAAATATCATACGGTTGCCTGTTATTCCCCAACAAAGACCTTCAATCTTGCAGGGTTTCAGGAAAGCTACAGAATAATCTACGATCAGGCCTTAAGGGATAGAGTTTCCAAGGAAGCGTCTCTTTCTCATTACAACGCGCTCAACATTATGTCCATGTACGCTCAGATAGGGGCGTATACGGAAACAGGCAAAGAGTGGCTCGAAGAACTCAGGACGGTTCTAGGAACGAATACCGGACTTTTGGCGGACTATCTTAATGGAGTCGACGGTGTGGAAGTATCGAAACCACAGGGCACTTATCTGCTTTACGCCGACTGCAGCGGATACTGCAAAAGAACAGGAGTAAGCCTTGACGAGCTTCTTGAGAGATGCTGGAAAAAGGGAGTGGGGCTGCAGGACGGAAGGCCTTTCCACGGAGAGTGCCATATGAGAATAAATACGGCCGTTCCCACTTCGAGAATAGAGGAAGCCGTAAGAAGATTAAAAGAATACGTATTTACAGAGTAAGTTTTTTGACTGAAAATAATGAAGACAGGTCGTTGACCTGTCTTTTTTATGCTTCTTTAGTTGTTTCTGGAATAGCTTTCCAGTTTAACATTTCGCCTTCAGGGGTGAATTCGAAGGCAAAACCTTCTCCGTTTCCGGGATGGAGCTCGTACCAGTTCTTTCCCGTGTCCGTAACGTATCTCATGAAGATGGACGTGATCGGTCCGCCGTGGGATACGAGCAGAAAATCTTCCCCCTTTGCAAGGAGCCCGTCAAAGCATTTGAACACTCGCTCCTGCATCATATAGCCGCTTTCTGCGCCTTCTCCAGGGGGGATGTTCGCTTCGTTGTCACCTTCGCACCACTCGATGTATTCGGGGTCTTCCTTCATCATCTCGTAGGATTTCATTTCGAAGTCTCCGAAGTTTATTTCCATCATGTCTGGAAGAGCGGTATGAGGCAGATTACCGAAAAGAACTTCGAGGGTCTGTTCCGTCCTTTTGAGACCGGAAGTGTATACTTTGAATCCGTCGACGGAAGGGTATCCGCCGCGTTTTCTTTTTTCCTTCAGCTCCTCGATCCCGGCTTCGGTAAGAGGCACGTCGGTCTGTCCGCAGTAGAGCCAGTTCTCGTTGGCTACGGTCTTGCCGTGTCTTATAAGATATACCTTCATTACTTCAGCTCCTGGGGCAGTCCGCAGAATAATCTTATAACCTTGTCCGACTTCTTCGTCAGAGCGGCTATGGATCTTCCGCAGAACTCTCTCCAGCCGCGTATTTCTGCGTCGACGGGAACGACGCCGCAGAAAATATCGTCGGCGATTACTATACCTTCACCAAAGTCAAGGAACGGATCGATACCGTTTCTGTAGCAGTACATAAGATACTTTTCGAAATGATATATGCAGCGTTTTGAAGGATCTACATCCTTTTCTTCAGAACATTCGAATATATCGGATTCGCTAAGATTGTATTTTTCTTTTGCGTAATCAAGTTTACCCTGATATGCGCCTCCAATGATAAGCGTCATGTTTAAACCATCCTATACGAACGCAAGGGCAATGAGGCAGGCAAGTTCGCCGGCCGTTATTGCGGCTCCGGAAACGTCTCCGGAAAAACCTCCGAGATTTTTTCTGAGATATATTATTACGGCTTCTTCTATGGCCATTCCTATGAGAAGAACAAAGAAGAACTGAATGCCGCAAAGGAAGAAAACTGATGCAAGGCAGGCTGCTCCTTCAAGAACAGGCACTACGCGGTAGCGTCTCTTTTCCTTCATTGGAAGATCGGCGTACTCGCTTGTAGACAGCGATTTAAGCCAGAAGAGATTTTCAACCGAGCAACATCTTGAAAGGGCAGGTATGAATATGAGAACGAGCATATTCCTAAAGCCGGGCGCATTTGTTCCTATCTGGAGCAGTGCGGCGAACTGGAGAACTCCAAGCATCACTGCAGCGATGACCGCAAAACTGCCTACGTGTGAATCTTTGAGTATCTCGATCTTCTTTTCTTTGGAGCCGAAATAGAGAGCTGCGTCGGCGCAGTCCATATATCCGTCCATATGCATGAAGCCTGTTATGATCCACGGAAATACTGTAAGTACCGCCGCTGCAACCGGACCTATTCCTTTGCCATACATATCGAAAAGGAAATAGATAAGGTACCAGAGCGCTCCCACGATAAGTCCTATCACGGGAAGCCACAGAAGCATCTCTTTTCGTTTTGAATCATCCCATTTTCTGCTGGGGCAGGGTATCCAAAGGAACATCTGCCAGCACATAAGAAAAGATGTCATAGAGGAAGTTCTCCCTTCAGCATGTTTATATTTCCAACGCATACCTCGGCGACTGCGTCGCACTCCTTTGCCAGCGTCTTGTCGACCGTGGAAAGGGCTCTTAGGTATTCTTCCGTATATTCGCTGTAAACGTCGATCCCGGAATAGATGAAGTCGCTTACGAACACTATGTTTTTAACGCTTCGGCAAAGCTTTACGAGGTCCTGCGATACTCTTTCGGCTGCTTTGGGGTCCGAGGTCATATCGTAGGTGTCCTCACCCATGGCTCCGGTATTTGAATAAAGCTCGTTTATCATAAGTGCCGTAACGCTGTCCAGTATATATGTTCCGTTTTCGGCGTCGGACTTTTTTATGCAATCCAAAATATGAAGAGGCTGCTCGAGCGTGATGAAGTTCTTGTCCGCTCTGCTTTCCCTGTGCCTCTTTATTCTTTCTCTGTCCTCGTCGTCGAAGGCCTGCATGGTCGCCAGATAATAGAGGGGACCGCCTTTTGCAAGGTTGACGCAGCATCTTTCGGCAATCGAGGATTTACCGTTTTTGCATCCGCCGGAAATGAATACCGTCATACTGAAAACTTATCTCCTTCACGGATCTCTTCGAGGTAGTCGTCGTTGATGCCGGAATCCTCGTTGAAGCTCGCCATATCGTTCATCATATAGCAGGCCGCCTGCATTATTTCAAAAGCTGGCACGCATCCTGAACCCTCGCCCAGACGCATACCGAGGTCGAGGAAGGGATCAAGTTTCGGATTTATGGCTTTAAGCGCGTAAAGGTATCCCGGTTCGAAGCTCTTGTGAGAGGGGAACATGTACTGACCTGCAAGAGGGCAGAGTTTTGCCGCGCAAAGAGCGCCTACGACGGAGATTATACCGTCAATTACTACAGGTATGCGGTACTGTGCGCAACCGAGGAATACTCCGCACATGGCTGCGAGATCGAATCCTCCTACCTTTGAAAGCACGTCTATGACGTCGTCCCTGTTTGGTTTTCTGTGGATTATGGCAGTTTCGAGAACTCTCTTTTTGTTCTCGAAAGCTTCGTCGGTGAGTCCGCCGCCTCTTCCCGTTACTGTCGGTATATCTAGTCCGGTGAGAACCGAAAGCACCGCGGCACTTGAGGAGGTGTTTCCTATTCCCATTTCTCCCACTCCGACCACGTCAACGTGCTGCTCTTTTGCAAGTTTTGCGAGTTTTGCGCCGGTGCAAACGGCATCGACACACTGCTCTCTTGTCATCGCGTCTTCTTTCAGAAAGTTTTTAGTTCCCTTTGCGATGGAGTAGTTTACTATGTTATCGCATTCGTAGGGATCCGCAATGCCCATATCCACGACCTGAACGTCGTCTCCGAAGCCTTTGGCCATGGCAGACATTCCGGTCAGCCTTTTCGTCATATTTACAGCCTGAGCCGCAGTTACGGATCTCGGTGTGCAGGATACTCCTTCCTCGATGATTCCGTTGTCTGCGCAGAGTACTATGATCCTTCTCCTGTCAAGGTTGTTGTTTACCTTTCCGGTAATGCCTGCAAGCTGAATGGATATCTCTTCGAGTTTTCCGAGAGACCCAGGGGGTTTTGCGAGTTTTGCCTGTCTTTCCGAAGCGGCTCTGAGAGTTTCCTCGTCAAGGGGTTTTATTCCGTTTATGATATCGAGTATTTCCTGTTCCATTTGCGTCCTCTATATGAATCCGTGTTCTTTGAGCCATGCTGCCGATTCTTCGAGATCGTAGCTTTCTACGCTTGCCGTAAGGTCCGGGTCGTCTATCAACTCGTCCGCTTTTTTCAGCATATGGTCGTAATCTATTATACCTTTTCCAAGGCCTCTGTGAAAATCTCCGGTTCCCGCAATGCCCTTTGATGGGCCGTCGTTGTTGTGGATATGCAGGTGAGAGATGTAGGGGGCGCACTCTTCAAGCCATGCGTCGAGGCTGTGTTCCGGATGCAGATTTGCGTGTCCCAGGTCGAAACACATTCTGAAACGCTTATCGTCTACGCCTTTGACGATATCCGTTATAAGGTAAGGTTCCGCTTCCATTACATTTTCCAGTACGATCGTTGTATCTCCCGGATGTTCGGCGAGAAACTTCTTCCAGAATACTATCTGCTGCGGTATGAACCATGAAGGGAAGTACAGTGACTGCACGTAGTTGGCGTGAACCACCATTTTCTTAACTCCGTATTTCAGACAGAGTCTGTAGATTTGGTCATATCTTTCTTCCGCGACTTTTACAACCGCCGGTTCGATGGCGTGGGGAAAGAGTTCATTATACGGTGCATGGAGTATAAAATCACTGTTGGAAGCAACGTTTTCCTCGAAAAAGTCCATGACGAGGGAAGGATTTTCGCAGTTTTCCGATATGCAGAATTCGGCGAGTTCAAGACCCAGTCCGTATTTTTTTGCGACGGGCTCCGTTGCATGGACGTAATGTATTACTTCTGTTTTCGAGTTTTCGTCCCATTCGTCCAGAACGTCGGCGATGGTTGAAAGATAAAATCTCATATTCTATTCCTTTCGCGAATTTGTTTTTTATATTCCGTATTTGTTTATTACTCTGTCGAATTTTTCTCCGAAAGGTCTTCCTATCAGCATCAGGAACACTACGTTGGATACGGCGTTCGAAAGCGCATAGGGAATGGCCGTTATCAGAGCGGCTTTGTACATGCTCCATACCAGTCCCTGACCGTACCAGAGCACTGTCCAAAGATCCATGAAGTTCGAATAGAGGCAGCCTGCAAAAAAACCGAAGACATAAAGCCATATCTTGTGCTCTTTAAGAGACTTGGAAAGAAGCCCCGCGAGTACGCCTATGATTCCCCAGGCGACCATCTGGAACGGGGTCCAGGGACCCTGTCCAAAATAGAAATTGGAGATGACCGCAGTAAGGGAGCCTACCATGAAGCCGCACTCCGGACCCATCCATATGGCGGTCACGATGACTATTGCCGTTATGGGTTTGAAGGCGGGCAGGGCGCCGAATATGAAGCGGCCAAGAACCGACAGGGCGGTCATTACGGCGACTATAACAAGCCTCCTCGATCTGATCTGCTTCTTTTCGAATCTCAGATAAAAGGCGGCTATGGTAAGCAGCATTATAACGATTGAAATGACTACGTATATCATTTCCTTTTCTGCATCCTGCAAGTGTTCACTGCGTCTTCAAGGGTAATGCAAGACTTGAAGTAGCCTCTGGTGATACGGTTTACTGCTGTTGTATAGAAATTGTTCTCGGAGAAGAATTCTCTCGGCGTATCGAGGGACGTTACCTCTCCTCTGAAGAACATGGCGCATCTGTCCGCAACTCTTGCTGCGAATTCCACGTCATGGGTGACTATGACTATGGTCATTCCGCTTTCCTTTAGTTTTTTAAGTACGCCTATGATGCCGGTCATCGCGTGAGCGTCTATTCCTTTGGTGGGTTCGTCGAGAAGGAGTAGCCTGGGCTTGGACGCCAGAACCTTTGCGAGGGCTACGAGCTGTTGTTCTCCTCCGGAAAGATCGTAGGGATGCTTGTCCATGAGGTGATCGAGGCTGTAGGGAAGACCGGGGAGCACGTCAGCCGCTTCCTTAAGTTCCTCTCTTACCGTGTTTCTCAGGAATACGGTCTGTACGTCCTGAGGAAGGAGAGAGAGACATTCGTTGTAAAGCGACTGGTTTTTGTATTCGGATATATCCTTTCCGAACACCTTTACCTTTCCGCTGTAGGGCTTGTGTATGCCGCTGGCTACGGAGAGGGTGGTCGTTTTTCCGGAACCGTTTCCCCCGAGAATGCAGAATATCTCTTTTTCGTATACTTCTATTCTGGTTCCTCTGAGGATATCGTGTCCGTTTCTTTCATATCTGAACCAGACGTCTTCTATAGACAGGGCGGGGTTCGGAGAGTGTTCGTAGGGAGAAGGTTCAGGAGACTCCGCTGAATTGTCGAAGTTCTTTTCTATCCATCTTCTGCCTTCAAGAACCGTAAGGGGACAGGCGTCCTGGGTTTCGAGTTCGTTATATAGTTTTACGCTTGCAGGCATAGCTTCGAGAAGGTCGGGTCTGTTCTCAAGCTTTCTGCATACCGTTCTCGGCTCGTCGTAATGGAGTATCCTTCCGTTCTCCATGACCATCAGTTTGTTAGCCATAGGCACGACTTCCTCGAGTTTGTGCTCTACAAGTATTACTGTCAGACCCATTTCCCTGTTGAGTTTCTGGACAGTGGTAAGGAAGTCTGAGGACGCGATGGGGTCGAGCTGGGATGTCGGCTCGTCGAGTATGAGTATTATGGGCTGCATGACCATGATCGCAGCGAGGTTGAGCAGCTGTTTCTGACCGCCCGAAAGCTCGTCGACGCTCTTTTCAAACCAGTCTTCTATATCAAAGTAGGAGGCCATCTCGGAAACTCTTCTTCTGATGGTATCCTGAGGTACGTTCATGTTTTCCAGTCCGAAGGCAAGTTCGTGCCACACCTTGTCAGTGACGAGCTGCTGCTCGGGGCGCTGCATTACGTAGCCTATTCCGGATGCGGAAACCATTGGGTCGAGCTCGTCAAGGGGAACTCCTGCGAAGCGTATGTCCCCGCTCTTTTCTCCGTATGGAGTGAGCTCTCTTTTTATCATTTTGAGAAGCGTGGATTTTCCGCAGCCCGTAGGTCCGCAGATTGCAACGAAATCTCCTTCGTTTACGCTGAAGGAGATGTCGTGAAGCACGGCTTCTTTACCGAGAGAATATTTGAAGTTCAGATTCTGGACTGTAAGGATCTCCACCTTGTTTCCTCCTTTATCTGCAGAAAATCAGGAATAAGACAAAGACAGATGAAAGCGGCGAAACTGATCACGTTGAGAATTCCGCGCTGCGGCAGCAGAATGGAAGGGTACCACTCTATATGAAGCATGCCTGCGAATCCCGCTATGCTTGTCAGTACGAATAGAACGAGGGAGACCGCAAGGAGCATATAGTCCTGCTTCTCCCATTTGAATATTGCGAATCTTGATCTTTTGCCTATACCGTAGCCTCTTGCCGTCATAGAATCAGCGGTGATGACTCCGTTTTCGAGGGCCCAGGTGACCATGACGGAAAAGATCCTGATTCCTCCCTTGAGTCTGTCGATAAGATTATCCTCTTTATATAGACCCATCGCTTTCTGGGCGTTGTTGGTTTTGCTTATCTGCTGTTTGTAAAGAGGTATATATCTCAGAGTCATGGAAAGAATGAGAGCGATCTTCGGAGAGACGCTCCCGAATATATAGAGCAGCTTATCGCTGGTCATTATCTGGTTGAAGGATGCGAACCACATGAGTATGGACGCGATCATCACCCCGGAAGCAAGCCCGAAGAGGGTCGCTTCCAGAGTGATGGGGTTGTCGTTGAGAACGAAGAGCACGGTCCTTCCGTTGTGCATGAAGAGGGGATTGATTATTGCTCCCACTACGGGCACTATGAACATCCACCAGATGTTCCTGAATCCCCTGAGACCGTTCTTTACAAGGTAATACAAAAACCCCGATAATATGCCTATACCGCTCAGAAGAGGGTTCTGGAAAAACATTATCGGAAGCATCACGCAAAGGTAGTAGATGAATACTGCCAGCGGGTTGTAGTCTGTAAAACTTCTCAGTTTGTTCTCCTATTCAAAAGTGTCGCCTATATCGGCTCCAAGGTCGGTGGTGTATAGCCACTCGACGAAATCTCCGTCGCTGAGTACGTACTCCGGAGCACTGACGGATGCGTACTCTCCGTTTACACGGTACATCCATCCGGAAACGTCTCCGAAATCTTTTTCATAAAGGTAGTTGATACCCGTGACAAATCCGCCCTTTATATCAAGCTGTATCTGATACTGCCTTGCGGCAGTGGTTATCTGATCTATGGCGGTTTTGCCTTTTGATATCTTGATCGTGGTTCTTTCGAGTATTATTCCGTCTTCGGGTATGAAGTCTTTCTTCCCTGCGACAGTATTGCAGTAGATCGCAAGGTCGCAGTTTACCGCTTCTCCGACGACCTCATCGTTTCCGGAATAATAGTCTTCAGTTTTTTCTATGTTTATACTGTAGATAAGGAATACGGCGGCAGTGCATACGAGTATCACCGAAAGGTATGAATTGAATTTCTTCTTGTGCCTGATGAGCAATAGCGCAAGCCATATAATGCCGACTGCAGCAATCGCGATATACAGCCAGGTTTTAAGTCCCGGGCCGTTTTTGTCTTTGCTGCCGTGATCTATGCCGATCGAGTTGTCTTCAGCAGGCTCTTTCAGTTCGCCGAATACAAAGAGGGAACCTTTTCCTTCCTGCATCATACGGTAGCCTGCCGAGCAGTACATGACCTGACCTGTGGTAGTCTGGTTGTACGTTCCTCCCATGGTATGCGAAAAGGTTCCGTCTTCCGTTTTAAAGAGAAGAATACCGTCGAGAAGCGTATTGCCGTTTTTTATGAATCTCTCGTCTTTGAAAGCGTCCTGGCCGATACAGGAAAGAGCAAGAACTATCTGAGCGGTGCCTTCCGGGTTTGCGCTTCCGAAAGAAAAGTAGGAACCGTCTTCCAGCTGCTTTGTGCCGAGCAGGTCGAATGCTCTGTCAACAGCTTCCCTGACTTCCGGGTCACTGCTGTAGTAAGGCGCTATTGCTTGTATGGTCATTGCGGTCGTGTCTATATCGGCGTAATCGCCCATTATAGCCCAGCCGCCTTCTGCTTTCTGCATATCAAGTATGGCCCTCACAAGATCCTGCGCGACGTACTTTTCACTGGGCGCTCCGTTGTTCAGAAGGTGAAGACCGTAAACGTAAGACATGGTACCGAGGGCTCCTACGGTTTCATCCACTACGTCTTTGACAAGTTCTTTGTCTCCGCCGACGGCGAGGTAGGTGAGAGCCTCTTTCTGCCTTTGCGTAGCGCCCGGAATCTCGGTGTTTTTGATGTAATTACCAAGAGCTTCTCTGTATACGCCGTAGTTTACGTCCTCCCTGGTCTGAACGAGGGTCATAATATACCACTCTTCGCCGGTCCCGGGGGTCTTCGCAAAGAAGTTCGTGACCATATCCTGATATGAAACACTGCCTAAAGAGTCTTTTTTCAGGTCAAGAAAGGACTCTGTAAAAACGCCGAAATCGGTACCCTCTGCATAAGCAGAAGATACCGATATCGGTAGTAGTAATAGTAGTGTTAAGAGTAGAGAAAGGAAATTCTTAAGTAGTTTTTTTAACATTATTGAATAGTTACGTCGCAAACGTAGGGTACGAAACCTGCGCCCTGGACTATAATCTTGAAGTTCTTATCGCTTCCAAGCTTATAGGTGACTTTTCCGTCTGCGCCTGTCGTTCCGATGGATACTCCGTTAAGGAGTACTTCAGCTCCTTCAGCATCAAGCTGTACGGGTGCCCAGTTCTCATCGAATCCGGCTTTGCATACGTGCACCGTGAGGTTTCCGTTTTCTGCAACGGCGCTTTCTACGAAGCAGTAAGCGTCAGACCAGGCGACCTGATCCGCATATACGAACGCTACGACTCTCTGTCCGTCTACTACGGGATCTGCAAGACTCATTGCGCTTGCGTTGTCTACGTAATATCCGAATGCGCCGCTCTCGTCTCCCCAAAGTTTGGTGAGTCCGAGTCCCCACTGAGTTTCGGCGGAAGCGTAATCTTCCTCTTTGCCGTACTGTTTGTGAGCTGCTTTCAGAACTTCGTCGATGTTATATGCACCGTCACCGTTGAAATCTTCAAAATCAACGTGCTCGTTGGCGACTTTGATCTCGCCTGCGACTACGATAGTTACGTTTGCTCCCGGCTTCTTGGGTGCGGGTTCAGGATCTTTTTTGCCGCATGCTGCGAAACAAAGAATCATAGCAAGGGCAAGTACGATAGAAATAACTTTCTTCATTCTTTTACCTCCAAAAAAACACCCTGTGTATTTTGCTAACACAGGGACATTGACTTTTGTTCAATTTCCCGGATGCGGCAAGAAATCTTAACTGTTTCAGCGTATTCTGACTTGTCCGTATTGCGGCTTTACAGTGACCTTCTCGTGAGCTTTCAACTCTTTCCCGCGCCTGCCTTTTTAAGGCGAAACAGCTTCTATTCAATTGTTACAAAAATATTAACACTTTCAAGGCCTTGGCGCAATTATTATCTTGCACTAAAAAGCCTTTTCGTTTTGTAATTTTTTACTATATCACAAACAGTTCGTAGGCTAGGAGCAGTCTGAACCTCACCTGCGGGTCGTCCAGATTTATATCAGCCATCTCGGAGATTCTGCTGATCCTGTAGATGACGTTGTTTCTGTGCATGTGTGTTATCTCTGCGGTTTCCGTCGCTTTCCTGTCGTTGGTCAGGTAAACGTAGAGAAGCTCCAGATTGTTGGTATTGTGCTCCTGATCGTATCTGTACAGCTCGAGCAGCGTTTTGAACGCAGCGTTGGATTTCGCGATCCTTTCGCTTTCCGCAGTAGCCGTCATGAGATATCGGGGATAGCTTCCTTCGTAGGTATATACTCTGGGGTACTTCTTGGCGCTGTTGCTGGCAAAGTAAGGATATGTGGAGCGGTAGCCGTACTGAAGGGCTACGTCCGCCTGAATTCCTGCCAGGTGAAGGTCGAGAAGATGATTGAAGGGGTCGGAGACTCCGCATTTCGCTCTGTAATGGTCCAGTATCTCCTGAAGCATCTCTATGATCTGAGAAAATCTGTTCTTGTGCCTGCTGTTCTGAACCACAAGCACTATGAGGTTGCTCTTTGAAAGAGTTACCTTAGCTTCCGGTATGTGATCCTGAAGCTCCTGGGAGAGCCTCTGCAGCATGACGCCTCCGCTTCCGTCGGCAGATATCTTTATGAGCCTGAAATTTGCTTCGGCCGGAAGGCCGGAAACCTTTGCTCTTTCGTTTATGGTGTCGGGGCCGGGGCCGTTTCCTTCAAGGAGGCTCAGTATGAGACTGTCGTAGACGTGGGGCATCTGGTTGTTCTCGACCCACTGGCGTTCGAAGCAGACCATAAGGTGATCTATGAGGATCTTGAACATGTCCACCAGACCCGGCGTCGGCGGTTTTTTGTCACAGAGCATGACCACGTGGGCAAAGTACGCGTTATTGTAGTGTATGACCTTGCTTATGGTGGGGTAGGCCGCTATTACTCTGCTGTCGTCGATATATATATCGTTCGCGTCCTTCCAAAATTCCGGAAGCCTGAGGGAATTGAACTTTGCTATAGCCTCCTGATTGTAGTAACCGTGTTTTACCAGCTCGTTGGTATGGGGACAGTCGCATTTTAGTCCGTTGGTATATGCTACAAGAGAGAAGGACGAGTCCGTGATCGTGATGTAGTTGCCGATTATCTGTTCGCAGAGATTGAGCACGTCCTGTATGGATTTCTTTCTTATAAGGAAGAAGTCCATGCCTTCGCACCATGTGGAAATGTCGGAAAAGGTCGCCTGCAGCGTTTCGAAAACGTCGAGCATCTCGCACTGCTTTTCCAGCACGATGGCGTTCATGAGATGTCCGTCGGGAATGTCTGCAAGGGTCTTTTTGTCAGGAATTGCAACGAAAAACACTCCCGGGGCTGAGGGCTCGTTGGCCAGAAGGTCGCTGAGCATACCCACGTAAATATGTTCGGGAGAGAAACTCTTCTTCCTTTTGTTATAAATGCTAACGGATGAGACCTTTGAAGAAGTGTCAAGAACTCTGATGCTCGGACGCAGGTCTGAAAGGGCATCGTTTATGATGTTTAACGACAGCTGCATATGATTTTCTCCAAAAAATTACAGTACATATATTGTATGTATTGTAGTATATCTCATTCTTTGCGTCAAGTTTTTTTGTAGGATTCTACAAAGGCCCCCTGTTGTATATTGAGGTGGTTCTCCCGTATAATAAAATTGGTTGAAGATGTCAGATTTCGGTAAATATGATGATTCTAGAAGAAATAAAAGACGCTGTCAGCAAGGGAAAACTCAATATGATCTCCGACATGGTCAGAGAGGCTATGGACGAGGGGATAAGCAGCAGCGACATACTTGATTCCATGATCACTGCAATGGATGACGTGGGAGAAAAATTTCAGAACAACGATATTTACGTACCCGAAATGCTAACCGCCGCGAAAACCATGGAGAAGGGCGTTGCCCTGATCAAACCGGGTTTTACGTCGAAGACGGAAAGCAGAGCCGGTAAGGTCATAATCGGTACGGTTGCCGGAGATCTTCACGACATAGGTAAGAATCTCGTATCCATCATGATGCAGGCCTCGGGTCTCGAGGTCGTAGACCTGGGAATAGACGTTCCTTCCGAAGATTTCGTCAAAGCTCTTAAAGAAAACCCTGATTGTGATATAATAGCTTTATCCGCGCTGCTCACTCTGACTCTGGATTCGCTCAGGGAAACCGTTGAATATATAAAGAAGACAAAAGCGGGAAAAAGAGTGACGATCATGGTGGGAGGAGCCCCGGTGACGAAGGAATTCGCTGAGATGATAGGGGCGGATATATATACACGGGATGCGGCCGAGGCAGCCAAAGCTGCAAGAAGCATCTGCGAAAGCAAAAAGGTTAAAACGGTATGACCGTTAACAAGATAAATTGCTGCACTATTTGAAAGGAGCAAAAGCATGCTAGATCCTACACAACACAAAGACTGGGAAATCGCTGAAGACGCGATGAAGAATCTCCCGCCTCTTGAATATTTCAAGGAAAAGATGGGACTTCTTGACGACGAGATCATCCCCTACGGCAAGACGCCGAAGCTTGATTTCCTCAAAATCATGGAAAGACTCAAGGACAAACCGGACGGAAAGTTCATTGAGGTAACGGCGATCACACCTACACCTCTCGGTGAAGGAAAATCCACAACAAGCCTTGGCCTTATCGAAGGTCTCGGATATATCGGAAAGAACGCAGGCGGATGCCTCCGTCAGCCCTCAGGCGGCCCGACAATGAACGTTAAGGGTACCGCAGCAGGCGGCGGAAACGCACTGCTCATCCCGATGACAGAGTTCTCTTTAGGACTTACCGGAGATATCAACGACATCATGAATGCCCACAACCTCGGTATGGTCGCTCTGAACGCAAGAATGCAGCACGAGCGTAACTATGACGATGAGAGACTCGCTCAGATCGGTCTTAAGAGACTCGATATCGATCCCGAAAGAATCGAATGGAACTTCATTATGGACTTCTGCTGCCAGGCACTCCGTAAAATGGAGATAGGCCTTGGTGAAGGAGACAAGGAAGGATTCCGTATGATGACCAGAACGAACATCGCGGTATCTTCGGAGCTCATGGCTATCCTTGCAGTTGCAAAGGATCTCCCAGACCTTCGCAAGAGAATCGGAGACATCGTTCTTGCATACGACAAGAAGGGCAACCCCGTAACGACGGAAGACCTCGAGGTCGCAGGCGCAATGACGGCGTGGATGAGAAACACCATCAACCCGACGCTCTGCTACACCGTAGAGCATCAGCCCTGCCTCGTACACGCAGGCCCCTTCGCGAACATCGCTATAGGCCAGTCCTCCATCATCGGAGACAGACTTGCCCTTAAGCTCTTCGATTATCACGTATCCGAATCCGGCTTCGCTGCAGACATCGGATTTGAGAAGTTCTGGAACGTAAAGTGCAGACTTTCCGGTCTCAAGCCCCACTGCTCCGTAGTCGTAGCTACGGTACGTGCTCTCAAGATGCACGGCG
>JAEEGL014782761.1_pt1 | contig 18031 bp, 13 predicted proteins | sample 9134231 | NCBI WGS metagenome assembly JAEEGL01 (sample SAMN16246548, study PRJNA631951) | gut metagenome | biome: gut microbiome; feature: rumen; material: fiber-attached | host: Bos | place: Iran: Karaj | collected 2018-10 | reverse complement strand
GTAGATAATAAAGAGGCAAGTGACTATCACCGTAATGTATATCTTGACATGCAGAAGAAGAAACGACAGAATAGTGAGTTGGAAGCACGTGCCGAACAACTTCGTCATTCTTCACGACAACTGAATGTCATGCTCATCATTGTGATATTGATGATACTGCTCGTCGTTATTGCTACCTATGTCTTTGACCGTTTAAGAAAAAAGAAAGATCGCAGTCATTCCCTGCAGACACTCCTCGAGCCCATCAATCAGTGGAAGGCAACTAACAATGATTATATCAGACAGTTAGACGAACGTGATGAAGAGGTACGTGAAGAGTATTCTTCTCATGAGATATCATTGGCCAGTAGTCGTAGAAGGAATATCGAAAACCGTGCGAAAATATTCCTTTCTAACAGTATCTTACCCTTTATCGACAGAATAATCCATGAGGTGAACCGCCTTAGGATGCAGAATGAATCGGAAGAGTTAAGAAAGGAACGTTATCAGTATATTGCCGAACTGTCTGATTCGGTAAGAGATTACAATAACACCCTGACAGAGTGGATCCAACTGCGCAAGGGACAACTTTCATTGCACATTGAGACATTCCCAGTTCAGGAACTGTTCGACATCGTATCCAGGTCGAAGATGTCGTTCCAGATGAAAGGTATCACTCTTGTGACCGTTCCTACGGATGATGTGGTGAAGGCTGATAAGGTGTTGACCTTGTTTATGATTAACACGATGGCTGACAATGCACGGAAATTCACACCTAAGGGCGGAACCGTACGGATCAGCAGTAGGATTGTTGATGATGGTGTGGAGATTGCAGTCAGTGATACTGGTACAGGAATACCTCCTGAGCAACTGAGCCATATCTTTGACCATAAGATAAACAATGGACATGGGTTCGGATTGATGAACTGTAAGGGTATTATCGAGTCGTATAAGAAATTAAGTAAGATCTTCCGTGTTTGTTCTATCGGTGCAGAGAGTGAGGTCGGGAAAGGTAGTAGGTTCTATTTCCGCTTGCCGAAAGGTATTGTCGGTTTTCTCCTGCTGCTGATGACGTTTGCACAATGGCCCTGTCAAAGGATGATGGGCCAGGATATTATCGAGGGCCCTGCCGTCGATTCCATGTTAGTGAATGCAGATCTGTTTGCTGACAGTGCCTATCTCTGTAATATCAACCACGATTATGCTAAGACAATGCTTTTTGCCGAGAGCGCTCTGGATTGTATCAACCACTATTATCATAAATATTATAAGGAGGAACCGCTGCTTCATATGTACAGCAATGAAGCTCCGGCGGAAATACAGTGGTATAGAGATAGTGTAGATGTGAACTTCCAGACCATTCTGTCGTTGCGTAACGAAATAGCTGTGGCAGCATTGGCACTGCACGACTGGGATAAATATCAATATAACAACCAGGTATATACGCAGTTGTATAAGGAGATAGGTATTGACAATACGTTGGATAAGTACGTCAAAAACATGCAGCGTTCAAAGATCAATAAGAATATCGCTGTCATCCTACTTATCTTGCTTTTACTTGCCCTGCTCGTGGCATATTACATGCTTTATTACCGTCATCAACTTTTCTATAGATATTACATGGATAGGGTAGAGGAGGTAAATGATACCTTATTAAGCGATCTGCCCGATGAAGAGAAATTGCTGGCGGTAGATAAACAACTTGCCAACGTCCGTAATATGCCACAAGACTTGTTGCAGATACTGAAACAGATACGTGAAACCCTGCAGTTGAGCATCCATGCGAATAATGTCAAACAGATAGAGATAGAATTGGCTGAGGATGAATGCCGACAACTGAAATATGAAGAGGGAAAACTACATATCAGTAATAATGTGCTGGACAATTGTCTGAGTACCCTGAAGCATGAGACGATGTATTATCCTTCACGCATCCATCAACTGGTGAATGAGGCAACGGAGAAGAAAAATGAGGAGAACTCCAAGGAAAACCATCAGGAACAGGAAAGTGATATCTTGCAGTCATTGGATGAACTGGTGTCGTATTACAAGGATCTTTATTCTTTGTTGTCTGCACAGGCGATGCGTCAGGTAAGAAGTGTTAAGATACCGTGCAAGGTGTTTTCACTCGAGGATATCCTTCCCCGGCATTGTGAGCTGCAAGGTGATCAGGTGCTAATACAAGGGGATGAGGTGAGCATGGGTTATCTACTGGAAATAATGCAGAAACAGTGTGGTGAACCGAAACTTGTGATAGATGTCAAGGAGAAAGATAAACGGTATGTTGAGCTCCAACTGATGATGAATAAGGTGCCTTACCGTGACTTCTTCATTCCTAAAGTAGAGAATATTCCCTTTATGATCTGTCGACAGATCGTTCGTGAAAACAGTGAGAGTACGAACCTCCGTGGCTGTGGTATCGTGGCAGAAGCTATGGATAAGGGAACTATGTTCAGAATAACAATAGCAAAAAATAGTATATATGAATCCATTTAAAGTAATAATCGTGGAAGATGTACCCTTGGAGTTGAAAGGCACCGAGGGAATAATCCGTAACGATATTCCCGAAGCAGAGATTATCGGAACAGCTGAAAATGAAAAGGAGTATTGGCGACTGATCAAACAACAGAAACCCGATCTGGTGCTCTTGGATCTTGGTTTGGGCGGTTCTACCACTGTCGGTGTGGAAATCTGCCGGTATACCAAAGAGTCGTACCCCGAGATAAAAGTACTTATTTTTACGGGTGAGATCCTCAATGAGAAATTGTGGGTAGATGTGTTGGATGCCGGATGTGACGGTATTATCCTCAAGAGCGGCGACTTGCTCACACGTAATGATGTGCTGAGTGTGATGAATGGTAAGAAACTGGTGTTCAATGAACCGATCATTGAGAAGATCCTTGAGCGTTTCAAATATAGTGTCAATACACAGTTGATGAGTCAGGAGGCTGTTGTCAACTATGAGATTGACGAATATGATGAACGTTTCCTACGCCATCTCGCTTTGGGATATACCAAAGATCAGATTGCCAGTCTGCGAGGGATGCCCTTCGGTGTGAAGAGTCTGGAAAAGCGACAGAATGAGTTGATCATGAAACTGTTTCCTGATGGTAATGGAGGAATGGGTGTTAATGCTACGCGTCTGGTGGTTCGAGCACTGGAGTTGCGTATCATCGATATCGACAACCTTCATCCTGATGACGATTAAACATATACTTTATGCGCAAGGAACGTCTTGAAACGATTGCCGGTAGGATAGCTGTCACCCTGATAGCTCTCCAACTGATACTGATCTTGCTGTCGTGGATACTCGATGCCTCATCGAGTGCCCCAACAGTGAATTCCCTTTTGAGTGAAGAGGGAACCCGCTGGTTTATCGGGCATTTCACCACGTTCCTCGCCAACCCCGTCTTAATATGGCTGTTACTATTGTCAATAGCTTGGGGAACGTATCGTGAGAGTGGTATCGGTGACATTATGCAGATGATAATCAAAGGTAAAAAAGCAAACTACCGACAGCGTTTCTCTTTCCGCGTTTCAATGATTATCTGTTTCTTCCTGATTGTGGTCGTTATCTTACTGACTGCCATTCCACATGCCATCCTGCTGAGCAGTACGGGTTCTCTCTTTCCAAGTAGTTTCAGTGCTGCAATCGTTCCTATCATCGCCTTTATCATCACAGCGGTTTCTGTCAGTTTCGCCATCATGGTGGGAAAGGTGAAGACCGTGGGAGAATTCATGCATACCCTTACTTCCGGCATTGAATATACATTGCCGCTATGGGTGCTTTATATCTTGTTTATGCAGTTCTTTCAGTCACTTCGTTTTGTGTTCATGTAAGGACAAAAAAATAAAGCGATTGGCTTCACAGCTGATCGCTTTTATCTTCAATAGGTATTAGTTTTTTTAAGGTAAAAAGATTGTTTTCAGGATAACGATGCAAAGTTAACACTCTTTTTTTACTGACAAAAGAAAAAAGGCGTTTTTTTTCTACAACTTTTTTTGTGTGGGTACACATTTTCGGTATTTATAATTAATTAACAATTTAGGACCGTTATAAATATAGAATAAAATACGTTTTAGTAATAATTAGATAACACTTGCTATTTCTTTTTAAAAATAGTATTTTCTTTTCTTAAAAAGAAAAAGGATAAATAGTAGTTGTTTTTTAGGGAGAATAAAAAAAAATAAGTAAATTTGTGGGCTAAATATTGATTCAACAGCATGAAAAGATTCTTACTTTATATGGGTTTTCTTATCAGTCTGTGTCCTGTCTGTGCACAGGTTCGGACTGTGGAGTGTCTAACCGACGATTGGGAATTCTCTTTTGATAAGCAACAGTGGAAGAAAGTGACAATCCCTCATGATTGGGCTATCTCCGGACCGTTTGATAAGAAATGGGATCTGCAGAATGTGGCCATTGTGCAGAATGGAGAAAAACAGGCAACAGAGAAGTCGGGACGTTCCGGTGCACTGCCATGGATAGGAAAGGGATATTACAGAAGAACCCTTGAAGTCCCTGTTGAGGCTGCCAAGGCAGAGCTGGTATTCGATGGGGCTATGAGTGAGCCACAGGTATTTATTAATGGTAAATATGCCGGTGGATGGGCTTATGGTTATAATACTTTCAGAATAGACATTACTCCTTATATAATAAAAGGTGGAAAGAATCAGTTAGAGGTACAACTGAACAATCTTGAGGAGAGCAGCCGATGGTATCCCGGCGCGGGTCTTTACCGTCCTGTATGGCTGCAGTGCTACAATGCTGCCCATATCGATGAATGGCATTCCTTCGTGCGTACCTCTTTTATTAATAAGGAGATGGCCGGTATTGATATAGACACACAATTGCGGGATATCGATAACAAAGGGAATTATGCCGTGGAAATAAAACTGTTGAATAAAAATGGTTACACGGTAACGGCATCACATTGTGATGTTCCCGCAGATGGTAAGGTGACTACATCATTAACCGTCAATAAACCACAGTTGTGGACACCGGAGAACCCTTATCTGTACACCGTGAAATTCCAATTGTTCAAGGATCATAAGTTGATAGATGAGTATCAGCTCAACACTGGTATCCGGATGATAAAGGTTGACCGTGAGAAAGGCTTCCAGTTGAATGGCGTAAGCAGAAAGATTCAGGGTGTGTGCCTGCATCATGACTTAGGTCCTTTGGGCGCTGCTGTCAATAAAGCGGCATTGATACGACAGATCAAGACCATGAAGGAGATGGGTGCCGATGCGATTCGTACCAGTCATAACATGCCTTCACAATGGCAGATGGAGATCTGTGACTCTTTGGGCATGATGGTAATGGCAGAGAGTTTCGATATGTGGATCTATCCTAAGTGCAAGAACGGTTATGCCCGTTTCTTCAAGGAGTGGAGTGACAAGGATATCACCAACCTGGTGTTGGCACATCGTAACCATCCCTCTATCATCATGTGGAGCATAGGAAATGAGATTCCTGAGCAGTGGAGCGAAGAGGGTAGGGAGATCAGTCGTCGTCTCCAGAACCTCTGTCATCAACTTGATCCTACCCGTCCGGTAACACAAGGACTTGACAGGGCTGATGAGGCGCTGAAATCGGGATTTGCAAAGGTAATGGATATTCCCGGTTACAATTACCGCGTATATAAATACCCCAAACATATCGATCAGTTACCTCAGGGATTCATCCTTGGTTCTGAGACGGCATCAACAGTGAGCAGCCGTGGTGTATATAAACTGCCGGTAGTTGTTTCCAACCATCAGGTATACGACGACGGACAGTGCACGGGTTACGATACGGAATATTGCTCATGGAGTAATCTGCCGGAAGCTGACTTTGTAGCGATGGACGATCTGCCATATACAATAGGGCAGTTTGTCTGGACAGGCTATGACTATCTTGGAGAGCCAACTCCGTATGATGAGTATTGGCCCAGCAGAAGCAGTTATTTTGGTATCTGTGATTTGGCGGGACTGCCTAAAGAACGTTATTACCTCTATCGTTCTGTGTGGAACAAACAGCAGCATACCATTCATCTGTTACCTCATTGGACATGGGATAAGAAGATGATAGGCAAGAACATACCCGTATATTGTTATACTGATTATCCAACGGCGGAACTGTTTGTCAATGGCAAGAGTTACGGAAAGATTCAGAAACAGAATATCCGTGATAAAGGCTTCGAAGAAGGTGGGGCTGCTTATCTGGACCGTTACCGTCTGAGATGGAATAAGGTGGTGTACGAACCCGGTGAATTGAAGGTTGTCGTTTATGACAAAGAAGGAAAGGTTGCAGGAGAGGAAAGTGTGAAGACTGCCGGACAACCGAGTAAGCTGTTATTACAATGCGACCGGCAACAGATCAAAGCCGACGGAGAGGACCTGTCGTTCATCACCGTCTCTTTAACGGATGAAGAAGGTACATTGATTCCTGATGCCGATGATTCACTCACATTTACCGTTAGCGGAAATGGAGCATTCCAGGCTGCATGCAATGGGGATGCTACATCTTTGGAACCGTTTACCCAACCTACCATGCAACTGTTCCACGGACAACTGGTTGTTATCGTGCGTTCTTCAGATACTGCGGGGAGTATGACACTGAAGGTAAGTGATCCTGCTCGTCATTTGGAGTCGGAAATAATTATTAATACCCATTGAACATCATCAAAAGAATATCATCATGAAACGTTTGTGTTTGATCGTTATGATAATAGGATGGTTCACCACCGCCGATGCCCAGACACCGGTCCGTAATGCGTGGCTGAGCATGCCCGACACTATCATTGCATATCTGAATAAGAATCTTCGTCAGGAGCATATGGACTATATGGATATGAAGGTGACTTCACAAGTGAAGAATCTGTTCCTCGGACAAGGGGTGATGGATAGTCTCTCTACCCATGATCTGTCAATCCGTCTCAATGATATTACTGACTTGAAGTTGAAGGTGCTTGAGACCAACGACAGTGTAGCACCGGTCTATTGCATGATCAAGACGGTGAATGCTCCCTATATCGATAGTGAGATCACTTTCTATCATGCTGATTGGACACACATTCCTCACTGTTTCGGTCTGCCGTTTACCAGTGATCGAGACAGTCTGCTCAATATTTTTACAGAGCGTCCCGACACTATGAGTATCGACCGCTATGAGGAACTCAAGTCGATGATGGATCCTATCGGACTAAAAATCAGTGGTTTAAAAGATGGGAAAACACTGCTTTTTGAGATTTCTACCCCTTATATGAATAAGGATGAAGAAAAACTGATTCGTGCAATCATAAAGCAAAGAAAGTATAAATGGAACGGCGAAATATTTAATGAAAGTTAAAATTACGTTCGTACATTTGTATTTTCTTGCGATTTCGTTGGTTTTTTTATAAATTTGCAAAGTGTTTTTCATGGTATTAGATTATTAAGGTTAATAAAGATTGGTTGTCGTGAGACAATCAATTTTTATTTTATATATATACTTGTATTAAAATTTTTTTATTATCTTTGCACGGAGAATCTTATTAGAGGGAGTCTCTGTCTTTACTGAAAAAAATTTTAATACATAGCTTATGAACCTCAAAATTCGTTTGTCGATTATGAACTTCCTGGAGTTTGCTGTCTGGGGAGCTTATCTGACATGTATGGGAAACTATCTGGGAATAGCTGGCTTGGGTAGTCAAATATCGTGGTTTTATGCCATTCAAGGCATCGTCTCCATTTTCATGCCTACATTGATGGGTATTGTTGCAGACAAGTGGATTCAACCCCAGCGACTGTTAGGTCTTTGTCACCTGGCAGCAGGAATATTCATGTTAGGCTGCTGGTGGATGGGTGTACAAGCCGGGTTTGGTCAGGAACTGCCGCACAAGGGATTGTTCATTGCCTTCTACACGATAAGCGTTGCTTTCTTCATGCCGACGATTGCTCTTGCCAATACCACTGCTTTCAGTGCATTGAAAAAGGAAGGGCTTGACACAGTAAAGGACTTCCCACCCATCCGTGTGCTGGGTACCATCGGTTTCATTGCTACCATGTGGTTTGTCAACTGTGCCGTTTGGGATAATGGATCTTTCTCATTCACTTTGGCTGAGAATGCACATAAGTTCCAATATACCTATATGCAGTTCTTTGTATCAGGTGTGTTGAGCCTGATTCTTTTCGGCTATTGCTTCACCCTGCCGGAATGCCGCTTGATGAAGAAGGAAGGCAAGATGTCATTGGCGGAGTCTTTCGGCTTGAATGCGTTTAAGTTGTTCAAGACCAAGAAGATGGCGTTGTTCTTCATCTTCTCAGCTCTGCTTGGTATGTGCCTCCAGGTGACAAATGGTTATGCAGGACCGTTCATCACCAGTTTCAAGGGGTCTGCCGATGTGGCGGTATCCACATCGTTCGCAGCCAACAATGCCACCTTGCTGACATCCATCTCTCAGATCAGTGAGGCCCTCTGTATCCTGATGATCCCGTTCTTCCTGAAGCGTTTCGGTATCAAGGTCGTTATGCTCATGTCAATGTTCGCATGGGTGTTCCGTTTCGGCTTCTTCGGTTTGGGTAACCCAGCTATGCCGGGCGTACTCCTCTTTATCCTGTCATGTATCGTTTACGGAGTGGCATTCGACTTCTTCAATGTCTCCGGCGGTATCTTTGTCGATCAGGAATGCGAGCCATCGGTAAAGGCATCTGCACAGGGACTGTTCATGATGATGACCAATGGTATCGGTGCTACCGTAGGAACACTGGCAGCAGGAGAGATCGTCAACCACTTCTGTCAGTGGGAGAACGGCTATCTCGTAGGTAGTTGGCCTACATGCTGGTTCATCTTCGCTACCTTCGCATTGATCGTCGGTGTTTCTTTCGCCCTTGTTTTCCGTCCTGAGAAAGTAAAAGGATAAAGGGTCATGGAGAAGGTACGTCTGCAATTCAAATCTGTCTCTGAGATTGTAGGATCGGAAGAGATGTGTCTGCTCATCCTTACGGATATGGAGGAGCAAAGGCAGTTGACACTCTTCTGCGACCATGCCATGGCCGTACAGATAGAATTGCGGGTGAAGAAAGTACCGATCACTGAAATCATGCTCCCGGAGGTGTTTGCCACCCTCTTGGGAGCAGCTCACTGTACGGATATGATGCTGTATATCAGTAATATCATCGACGGACAGTATAAGGTGGGACTATACCATCCCTTCTCACAGGAGCCTATTCCGATACGTGCCAGCGATGCTGTCTTACTGTCGATAGCCAGTGGGATACCCCTGTATATCGACCGTTTCCTCATGGCACAGCAGTCGATGAAGTATTATCCGAACACCAACGGTATCTCATTGCCTATCAATACGATGTCTAATGAAATGATCTCAAAGGCTCTTGAAAGAGCTATTGAGGAAGAGAATTACGAGATAGCATCACATCTGCGTGATGAACAGCGCCGCAGAAACATCCGGTTATCATCAACAGAATGAAAGAAGAGCATTTTTTCTATGTTCCTGATGCAGCCACCCAACAGGAACTGCCTGAGGAGGAAGCGAAACATGCTGTCCGGGTACTGCGACTGTCAGCAGGTGATCCGTTGTTTATCACAGATGGAGCCGGTTCGTTCTATCATGCTGTGGTGAAGGAGACGAACAATAAGCATTGTTTTTACGAGATACAACAGACACTGCCGCAACAACGGTTGTGGAAAGGTCGTGTGCACATAGCGATGGCACCCACCAAGATGATGGATAGGGTAGAGTGGTTCGTGGAGAAAGCCACGGAGATAGGGGTAGATACCTTCTCTTTCCTCTCTTGCCGTTTCTCTGAGAGGAAGGTGATCCGTACCGACCGTTTGGAGAAGATTGTCTTGTCGGCTGTCAAGCAGAGTAAGAAAGCGTGGGTGCCGGAGGTGAACGACATGGTGGATTTCAAGTCGTTCATCGACAGTCATCCGACAGGACTGCGTTTCATCGCTCATTGTTACGATGAGATAGCGAAAGAAGATTTCTTTGAATTGCTGTGTCATCATCCGCAAGCTGCGGATGAGAGGGAGATCACGATACTGATCGGTCCGGAAGGGGATTTCTCTGTCGATGAGGTTCAGTATGCCATCCAACAGGGATTTATAAGCATCAGTCTGGGTGCCGCCCGGTTGCGCACCGAGACAGCAGCCCTTTCTGCCGTTATGATGGCACAGTTATGTCAACGATAGTTCCTTACGCAAGAACTCTGCGGTATATCCCTTATCACTCTTCGCCACTTCCTCAGGTGTTCCGGTATTGAGCACCATACCTCCTTTGCGACCACCTTCCGGTCCCATGTCGATGATATAGTCGGCCAACTTGATCACATCCATGTTGTGCTCAATAATAATCACCGAGTTTCCACGGTCCACCAGTTTGTTCATCACATCCATCAGAATACGGATATCCTCAAAATGCAGTCCTGTGGTAGGCTCATCGAGGATATACAGGGTCTTACCCGTATCTTTCTTACCCAGTTCTGTGGCAAGCTTCACACGCTGACTCTCACCGCCCGACAAGGTTGTTGAAGGCTGTCCCAACTTGATATATCCTAATCCTACCTCCTGGATGGTTTTGATCTTTCTCAGTATCTCTGGAACATTCTCAAAGAACTCCACCGCTTGGTTGATGGTCATGTCCAGGACATCCGCAATGGATTTGCCCTTGTATCTCACCTCTAACGTCTCACGGTTATAACGTTTGCCGTGACATACCTCACAGGGCACCATCACATCTGGCAGGAAATTCATCTCTATCGTCTTGTAACCGTTACCACCGCAAGTCTCACATCGCCCTCCTTTGACATTGAAAGAGAAGCGACCGGGCTTATAACCACGGATCTTTGCTTCCGGCAGGTTGACGAACAACGAACGGATATCACTGAACACACCGGTATAGGTGGCGGGATTCGAACGGGGCGTTCGCCCTATCGGGGTCTGGTCCACATTCACCACCTTGTCAATATGCTCAATGCCTTCTATCCGGTCGTATGCCATCGGTTTCTTCAGAGAACGGTAGAAATGCTGCGAGAGGATGGGCTGCAACGTCTCATTCACCAAAGTGGATTTTCCCGATCCGCTGACACCGGTTACCACAATGAGCATTCCTAAGGGGAAGGTAACGTCGATGTGTTTCAGGTTATTACCACTGGCACCGTAAATAGTGATGCTTTTCTTATTCCCCTCACGGCGATGCTCCGGTATCTCGATATTCTTCTTACCAGCCAGATACTGTGCCGTGAGTGACTGCTCATGTTCTGGCATATCCAGTAACTGCCGGGGAGTACCTTGGAATACCACCTTTCCACCCTTACGCCCTGCCTTCGGACCGATATCCACCAGATAGTCGGCATTCATCATCATGTCTTTGTCATGCTCTACCACGATGACGGTGTTCCCGATATCACGCAGCTCCTTCAGGGAGGTGATCAACTTCTGATTGTCACGCTGATGCAGTCCGATACTCGGCTCATCAAGGATATACAACACGTTCACCAACTGTGAACCGATCTGTGTGGCCAGACGGATACGTTGACTCTCACCACCCGAGAGAGAGGAAGACTGCCGGTTGAGCGCCAGGTAATCGAGCCCCACATCGAGCATGAACCCCAGTCGGCTGTGTATCTCCTTGACAATCTCTTCTGCTATCGTCTGCTGCTGAGGTTCCAGATGGGGCAGTGCCTCGGTGAGCCAACTGTCGAGCTCACTGATATCCATCTCTGCCAGTTCACTGATGTTCTTATCCCATATCTTATAAGAGGTAGCCTCACGGTTGAGCCTGCTGCCATGACATTCCGGACAGGTGGTGACCGCCAAGAACTGATCGGCCCATTTCTGTCCGTTCTTACTGTCATCATGCTCCATCACATTACGCAGGTATTTGATGATACCGTCGAACGAGATGAACATATCACTGGTGGTATGCAGCACCTCTTTGCTGATCTTCACCGAACCGAAGGTGCCGTAGAGGATCTCACGCATGGCATCCTCCGGGATATCCTTTACCGGACTCTTCAGACTCTCGTCGTATTTCTGGAGGATTGCTTCTATCTGCCAGAAGAGCATCTGGTTCTTGTACTTACCTAGCGGTGCGATGGCGCCGTCGTAGATCGACATGTTCTTGTCGGGAATCACCTTGTCCATGTCTATCTCATTGACATACCCTAATCCTTTGCATACCGGACAGGCACCTTCCGAGGAGTTGAAGGAGAATTTGTTCGGGGCAGGATCACCGTACGAGATGCTGGTGGTGGGACACATCAGTCGCTTGCTGTAATACTTTGCCCTGCCAGTGTCCTTATCCATGATCATGATCAGTCCGCTGCCCTGACGCATGGCAGTAGCTACCGAGCGCTTCAAACGGTCTTCGGAAATCCCGTGTTCTACCTTCAACTTGTCGATCACCACCTCGATATTATGGTTTTTGTAACGGTCCACCTTCATGCCACGTGTAATCTCCTGCACCTGTTCATCGATGCGGATATACAGATACCCTTTCTTACGCATCGTCTCGAAGAGCTCCCGGTAGTGACCCTTGCGGTTTCGTACCAGTGGGGCGAGGATGAAGATGCTCTTGCCGAGATAGTCGGTCTGTATCATGTCAAGCACTTTCTCCTCGGTATATTTCACCATCTTCTCACCCGTCATATAACTATATGCGGTGCCGGCACGCGCAAAGAGGAGTCGCAGGAAGTCGTACACTTCTGTGACGGTACCGACGGTAGAACGGGGATTCTTGTTGGTGGTCTTCTGCTCGATGCTGATCACAGGACTCAGTCCGGTGATCTTATCCACATCAGGACGCTCCAGTCCACCGATGAAGTTACGGGCATAGGCAGAGAACGTCTCCAGATAGCGACGCTGCCCTTCAGCAAAGATCGTGTCGAAAGCCAATGATGACTTTCCTGATCCGCTCAGTCCGGTAATCACCGTCAGACTGTCGCGGGGAATGTCCACATCGATGTTCTTCAGGTTGTTGACCCTTGCGCCCAACACCGAGATGATGCCTTCTTCTTTATTCATATTATCTGTTTGTTTCTGTATAGCCTCTTAACAGGTTCACATCCTTGCGGATATTGTAGATGATGCCGTCGGCACCCTTTGCCTTTACCTGTACGAAATACACACCTTGTTTCACGTCGTTTCCTTTGTATTTGCCATCCCATCCCCCCGCAGGGTCGGTCCATTCGTACAGTTTCTGTCCCCAGCGGTTGAAGATGGTAGCGTGAAATTCAATGAGTGATTCGTATTTCTTGGCTTTGTAGGTGTCATTATATGGATCACCGTTGGGGGAGAAAGCATTGGGCATCTCCAGATAACTCTTGGAGATCGTCACACTCAAGGGCTCTCTCGTCTCCCAAAAATCCTTTACATAACTCACCGTGTCGCCACCCTGCGTGAAGATGGCATAGAGCTCGATATAATGAGTGCCTGCCTTGGTGAAGGTTACCTCCGTATCTTCCTCATAACGAACGAGATAAGGCTCGTCCTCACCCTCCATCCTGAAACGCCATTCGAAAAACGAAGAGAACCCGCCCTGGTCGGAGACATTGGCCTTGAAGAGGGCATGGAGTGGGGCAGGACCGCCATATTCCGTCCCTTCCTCCGTCGTACCGTCACTCTTCGTGAACACGGCCGAGGGATTGATCGTAGGCTCCACCTGTGCGATACCCATCAGCGGCATTGCTATCGCAAGGATTGTCGTAAATATCTTTTTTGTCATCATTCGAAATTAATTATCTTGCAAAGATACATATAAGTGAGCGAAATGCAAAAGGAAAACAAGTTTTTCTTTTCATTTCCGAACGAGAGTATCTTCGGCGCAGCCAAAGATACATATAAGTGAGTGAAATGCAATAAAAATTTAAGCCGACCCTTTGATGGTCCGGCTTGATTGTTTTTCCCCTCTTCCGTCCTTTGATATTTCACATCGAACTCGCTCACGATTGACTTCGTCTTCTTCCTCCTCGCTCGGCAAAGTTGAAACGAGTTTCACTCTGCACTCACTTACTCGCGACTTTCCCATACGGCATGGGGCGAGGCGTCCGTAGCGTAACACATCTTTCTCGACAACTCGCTGTCAACTGGTAGGGGCAGACTTCATGTCTGCCCGTTGTATGCGGGTAGGGATGAACCCTACCCCTACAAGTCAACATGGTCTCTCTTGGTTCCTTCTCTCTGCCGAAACAGAGAGAAGAACATTAGTCTGCCCTTACCCAAGGGACTCTAATCCTTTTATGACCATGAGAACAAAAGTGTTTACAAACGTAATTTTTTGCTTTATCCGCAAAAAATTATGAAAAACTTTTGTTCTCCAACTGATTTATGCTATCTTTGCAATGAATTTGTGGTGTTAACATATCGGATGGTGAAAACCATCCGACATAGCAGTTATTGAATGATGAGAAAATACTTTAAGATTCTTATATTGTTCGTTTCCTTGATGCTTTCCGCCAGCGTGATGGCCCAGACGTTGCCATACCGCGAGATGCATAAGGTAAAGAAGAAGGAAACACTCTTCGGTATCGCCAAGGACTATGGCATCACGGTTGATGAACTGATCAAAGCGAACCCCGAGATGGCAGTGCCCGACTATAAGCTCAAGAAGGGCGACTATATCTATATCCCTTATCCCTCTCCGCAGCCCACGGTGAAAGTGTCTGCCGACGAGGTGAAGATCGTGAAAGACGATATCACCAAGCGTGCCATCCGTGTGGGTATCGTATTGCCCCTGCATAATGTCGATGGTGACGGTCGCAGGATGGTGGAATACTACCGCGGCTTGCTCATGGCTTGTAATGACCTGAAGAAAGAGAATATCTCCGTGGATATCCATGCGTGGAACGTCGATATCGATGCGGATATCAATGCGTTCATCACCAAACCGGAGTTAGGACAGTGCGACATCATCTTCGGTCCTCTCTATACGAAGCAGATGGACGTGCTGGCAGCTTTCGCACAGCGCCACCAGATCAAACTCGTCATCCCGTTCTCCATCGAGGGTAACCATGTGGCGGAGAATCCCTATGTCTATCAGGTATATCAGCGCCCTGCCGATATGAATGACAAGACCATCAGCTGTTTCCTCACCCGTTTCAAGGACTATCATCCTGTCTTCATCGACTGCAATGATAAGACGAGTACCAAGGGAGCGTTCACCAGCGGGCTGCGCCAGCAGCTCGACGCCAAGAAGATCGCGCTGAACATCACCAATGTCAACAACAGTGATGAGGTGTTTGCCAAGGCTTTCAGCAAAGACCAGCAGAATGTGGTGATCCTCAATACCGGTCGCTCACCCGAGCTTAATACCGTCTTCTCTAAGTTGGATGCCCTCACAAAGAGCAATCCCAATATCCGTGTATCCCTCTTCGGTTATCAGGACTGGCTCCTGTACGAGAAGTACGACATGGAGTTCTTCTTCAAGTACGACACGTATATCCCCACGTATTTCTATTACAACACCGTAGCGGCAAAGACACAACAGCTCGAGAATACCTACCGCCGCACCTTCGGTGTGAGCATGCAGGATGCCAAGCCCCGTTTTGCCATCACCGGCTATGACCAGGCTATGTATTTCCTCCGCGGACTGCATCAGAAGGGGAGAGACTTCGTAGGTGGAGAACAGTCGGTCAGCAATGTGCAGACAAATTACCGTTTTGAGAAAGTCGGTGACCGTGGCGGTTATCAGAACAAATATTTCATGTTCATCCATTATAACCGCAATAAGTCTATATCAACGATAGTCTATTGATGATGAGAAAACCACTCCTAATCATACTGCTTTCCCTGTTTGCCGTCGTTGCCCATGCACAGGTGGGTGACTACCGTAGTGACCTGAGCGTGGGTGTTAACGGAGGATATGTGCTGAGTAATGTGGGCTTCACCCCGAAGGTGAACCAGACATACCATACGGGTATCACGGGCGGTCTGTCAGTGCGTTATGTCTGTGAGAAATATTTCAATACGATATGTGCGGTGGCTGCTGAGGTGAACTATGCACAGCTGGGATGGAAAGAGGATATCCTCGATATCCACGACCAGCCGGTGATCAACGGCATCACGGGATTGCCCGAGCAATATACCCGTACACTCAACTATTTCCAGGTGCCTGTCTTCGCCCATCTGGCATGGGGAAAGGAAGACAAGGGCCTCTGTGGTTTCATCAATCTGGGACCGCAGCTCGGACTGTATATGAGCGATGCCACCGACACCAATTTCGATGTCAACAGTCGTAATGCCGCCGATCGTATCAATAATGTGGTGGCACAGGATACGATGGCTGTGGAGAACCGTCTCGACTACGGTATCGCTCTCGGTGTGGGTATGGAATACAGCGTTCCCCATCTGGGACATTTCCTCCTCGAAGCCCGTTATTACTACGGTTTGGGGAATATCTTCGGGGATACGAAGCGTGACTACTTCGGGAAGTCGAACCTCAGTAATATCCTCGTTAAGGCAACTTACCTCTTCGACATCACCCGCAGTAAGCGTTATAAGAAAGAATAATCTATTCATGTATAATTATAAAAATCTAAAATTCTATGTTCGAAGGACAACCTAAAGGTCTATGGGCATTGGCATTGGCCAATACCGGAGAGCGATTCGGCTACTATACGATGATTGCCGTCTTCGCATTGTTTTTAAGAGCTAATTTCGGGCTCTCTGCTGCTGTGGCAGGTACTATCTACAGTACTTTCCTCATGCTGGTGTATTTCTTCCCACTCATTGGTGGTATCATGGCCGACAAGTTCGGTTTTGGAAAGATGGTTACCATCGGTATCTGCATCATGTTCTTGGGCTACCTGCTGCTGGCAGTGCCCCTCGGTGGTGGTACCGTGGCCCTCATCGCCATGCTGGCAGCGCTGATACTGATAGGCTTCGGTACCGGCTTGTTTAAAGGTAATCTGCAGGTGATGGTGGGTAATCTCTATGACGACTCTCTCTATGCAGGCAAGCGCGATGCCGGTTTCTCTATTTTCTACATGGCTATCAATATCGGTGCTTTGTTCGCACCTACCGCAGCCGTGAAGATCAAGGAATATGCGGAGAATGTCTGGGGATACAGCGGAAATGATGCTTATCATTTCGCTTTTGCCGTAGCCTGTGTGTCACTGATATTGTCTATTGCTATCTATTATATCTTCCGTTCAACCTTCCGTCATACCGAGGGTGGAAAGAATGCGAAGGGACAGGTGGCTCAGCCCGTTGAGGAACTGTCGAAGGAAGAGACCAAGCAGCGTATCATCGCTCTCTGTCTGGTCTTCACCGTGGTGATCTTCTTCTGGATGGCTTTCCATCAGAACGGTCTTTCACTGACATATTTCGCAAATGAGTTTACCGCTCAGGAGGCTACCGGCGTACAGAGCATGCCGTTCAACGTATGGAACCTCGTGGCAATCATCATCATGGTTTATGGTCTGTTCGGTTTCTTCCAGAATAAGACTTCCAAGGGTAAGTGGTATTCCGCACTGGCAGTGCTGGTGGCAGCCCTCTTCCTAGGATGGCAGTACAGTAATCTCTCTGGCACTGTGAAGGTGAGTGCTCCTATCTTCCAGCAGTTCAACCCCTTCTATGTAGTGGCCCTGACACCGGTGAGCATGGCGATCTTCGGTTCTCTTGCCAAGAAAGGCAAGGAGCCCTCTGCACCTCGTAAGATTGCTTACGGTATGCTGATCGCTGCCGCTGCTTACTGTCTGATGGCTTTTGCCAGCGTGGGACTGCCCATGCCGCAGACAGAACTTGTTGATGGTGAGAAGGTAGCTATGCACGTGGCTGATGTCACCCCGAACCTGTTGATCGGTACATACCTCGTACTTACCTTTGCTGAGCTGTTGCTCTCTCCGATGGGTATCTCCTTCGTATCGAAGGTTGCTCCTCCGAAGTACAAAGGTATGATGATGGGTGGATGGTTTGTGGCTACAGCCATCGGTAACCAGCTCGTGATGGTCGGCGGTCTGTTGTGGGGCGCTGTTCCTATGTGGGCTGTATGGAGCGTCTTCATCGGCGTCTGTCTCGTTGCTGCCCTCTTCATGTTCGCTATCATGAAGCGTCTGGAGAAAGTTTGCTGAT
>JAEEGL011645596.1_pt1 | contig 18031 bp, 12 predicted proteins | sample 9134231 | NCBI WGS metagenome assembly JAEEGL01 (sample SAMN16246548, study PRJNA631951) | gut metagenome | biome: gut microbiome; feature: rumen; material: fiber-attached | host: Bos | place: Iran: Karaj | collected 2018-10 | reverse complement strand
TGCCATTTGTTTGTTGTTCAGATAGGTTTCCACATCCTTGTCGCCTCGTCCGCTCACAGTCAGTACTACCATGTCATTGGGCTGGAAGTTCATCTTCTGTAGGGCGGCCAGTGCATGGGCTGACTCTAAGGCAGGGATGATGCCCTCCATGCGGGTCAGTTCGTAGGCAGCATGCACAGCCTCGTCATCGTTAATGCTGTAGACGGTGGCGCGGTGTTGTGTAGCCAGGTTGGCGTGCATGGGGCCGATGCCGGGATAGTCCAGTCCTGCCGAGATGCTTTCGGCCTCAATAATCTGACCGTCGGGTGTTTGCATGACCAGTGTCTTGGCTCCATGGAGGATGCCCAGTCGTCCGGCATGGATGGTAGCAGCGGTGTGGCCTGTTTCCACTCCTTGTCCGCCAGCCTCGGCCAGCACGATCTTTACGCGCTCATCGTCAATGTAGTGGTAGATGGTTCCTGCGGCATTCGAGCCGCCGCCCACGCAGGCCATCAGGTAGTCGGGATAGTCACGCCCTATTTTCTCCTGCAGCTGTTCCTTGATTTCTTTTGAGATGATGCTTTGCAGACGGGCCACCATGTCGGGGTAGGGATGTGGCCCCACGGTACTTCCTATAATATAAAAGGTGTCCTGCGGATGGCAGCACCAGTCGCGGATGGCCTCGTTGGTGGCGTCCTTCAGCGTCCAGTTGCCGGTCTTCACGGGGCGCACCTCGGCACCGAGCATCTTCATGCGCTCCACATTCACGTGCTGTCGCTCCACATCAAGTGCTCCCTGATAGACCACGCAGGGCATGTCCATCAGGGCACAGACTGTAGCCGTAGCCACGCCGTGCTGTCCGGCCCCCGTCTCGGCAATGATGCGCTTCTTGCCCATCTTCTTGGCCAGCAGAATCTGTCCGATGGTGTTGTTGATTTTGTGGGCACCGGTGTGGTTCAGGTCTTCACGCTTCAGATAAAGCTGACAGCCGTATTTCTCGCTCATGCGACGGGCCAGATAGAGTGGGGAAGGGCGTCCCACATAGTCGCGCAGCAGTTCCATGTACTCCTGCTGGAACTCCTTGCTTTCCAGGATGGGCAGGTACTGCTTCTGCAGGTTCTTCACTGTGGCATAGAGTATCTCGGGCACGTAGGCTCCGCCGAACTCGCCATAGAATCCTTTTTCGTTGACTAAATAGCTCATATTTGTCTTTTTGTTTTTGTTTGATGGTCGTTTGTTGAAAGGGGTTGTTCTTTAAAAGAAATAAGGCCCATCGTAAGAACGACGAGCCTTCTATTCTCTGCAACAGCAGTACGCACACGGCAAGTGTCTCACGATTTTCCGAATCTTGAGCTTTGCCACCACCATGCGTTTGCCTGTCTGTTCATTTTTCTGTTCAGTTTAATTTTCGTCGGCAAAGTTATGCATTTATTTTCATTCCTGCAAACTTTTCCTGATTATTTTTCAATATTTTTTCATTCTTGTTAGAATTTTCGCATATTTATAAACTTACACACGGCACGCTGCCCCTTTGTGTCGCTAACAACGGCCACGTAGGTACCGCTTGCAAGGTGGTCAACGGGCACCTCGGCATGGCCTGCTGATAGAGTGGCCCTGAGGTTGGTCACGCGCTGTCCTGCCATGTTTGTTATGGTAATGTTCAGCGGTCCGCTGGCATTGCCTTCCACTATAAGGCGTTGGGTTGCATAGCGTGCCGTGAGGCTGTTGCTGGCGACAGCCAGGTCGCTGATGCCGCTGAAGTCTGTCTGAATAACGGGTGTGACATAGCTCGACGTCAGGTTGGCACGGCCAATGGTGGGTATGTTCATGGCCAGAATCTGGTTGCTGCCGTCGGGATAGCGGCCCACGGTCTCGTCGGCCTTCATCTCATAGTAGGTCAGTCGGTCGTTCCATGACGAGTCGGCAGCCGTGAGGATGACGTCGCCGCCCTCGGAAGCCAGTTTGAATGTGGCGTGAAGCTGCGATTGTGACACGAGCTTGTCACACCACACAATGAGGTAGCCGTGGGCAGGGATGACGGTCGAAGCCTGAGAGCTGGCGATGCAATATTGGCTGGGGTTCTGCGGATCGTCGGAGAGATACATCCCTGCAACATCGACAGGCTTGTTGGTGGTGTTGTAGAGTTCCACCCAGTCATTGCGCTTGAAATATTCGTTGACGTAGATGCCGTTGGCGGCACTCACCTCATTGATTCTCACGGGGGCAGTCTGTGGGGACTCCAGCGGGGTGAACGAGGCGGTAAGCGAGAGGTTGCTGCCCGACGGCAGGCTGATAGAGGCATCAGTGCTGAGTGTTGTGCTCCCTTTTTTCCATTCCTTGAAGCGGTAGCCTGCCGGTGCTTCGGCTCTCAGGGTGACAGGGGCGAAGAGGTGGCCTTTGAAGTAGCTGTAGGGCACTGCAATGCCGTTGATGAACAGGTGTGCCCCTTCGGTGTCGGCTGTCAGCGTGACGCTCTGTGCCGTGCTGGAGAGCTTCATGGGCGAGAAGTTCTTCATGTAGCCTGTCATCATAGCCGACCGTCCGCTGAGCTTGTTTTTGATGGTGTTGGCGGCACGCTCTGGGTCATGACCGTCGTTGATGCCCTGCTGTTTCATGAGGTCTGTCATGGGCTTCACGTTGGCCAGCAGCTCGTCGACGATGGCATTGGCGCGGCTTGGCTCAAACACGCTGCCAGCCACTATGCAGAAAGTGTCGATGAACTTCCGGCGGAAGTCGTCGTTGTTGAGCAGGTTCAGGAAGAGGCGCACAAACTCATAGTTCTGTGTGCCGCTGTTTCTGAAATTATAGAAGAACTTGAAAGCGTCTTCATTGTATTTGTTGTTTCCTAATAAAGCGAAGGCGTAGTCGAGGTCAAAGCTGACGAAGCGGTAGCGTCCGTCGTGCTGTGAGCGGTAGCCCTTGACGTTGTTGTTGGGCCAGTCGTCGTTGTCAAGGAACAGTGTTGCAGCCATGTAGTTGGTGTACTCGTCAATGTCGAGCATTGTCTTCAGTTCTTCGTAAGCACCTTCGTCGTTGATTTTCTGACCCAGTTCAAAGATGCGCTTGATGACGCTGTCGGTGCCGTTCTTCATGTTGAGGTTCTCAAAGGCATCGAGTTCTTCGTCGTCATAGCCCCAGTTGGCGTAGGCATACTTGTCGTTGTTCACCTCGCGCAGGTTCAGCACACCGCGCAGCTGGCCGTTGACATATTCGATGACGGGCTGGTAGGCCTGCACGTCGACATCGAGCCCCGAACGCTGGATGATGGTCTGGAGTGCTGGGTCAAGGAAGCGGGCATTGTGCGTCCACACATCGTTGCCGCCGTTTCGCACCAGCACGGCTTTGTTGCGTATATAGGGCTTTTGCTGGAAGAAGGAGAAGTCGAAGCGGTTCTGCCCGTCGAACACCTTGTTGGACTTCAGCTTGAACGAGCGGTATTTCTGCGAACGGGTATATCCTCCTGACACGCTGATGTTGACATCCTGGTTGAACAGCATCTCGCCTTCGGGACTCAGGTAGCTGAAGTTCACGGGGCGATCCCAGTCCATGTTGTAGTTGCGGGGCTGGTTCTGTCCGTTGCCGGTCTTGCCGTTGGTGCCGTCGCCGTCGCAGTCAATGCCGGTCTTCGGGTCGGTGAAGTAATCCTTGTCGCCCACTATCGACACCACGGGTATGGTGTACTTGTTGTTGGTCTTGATATAGCTACGGGTGACAGGCACACTGGGCAGATAGCCTTCCTGGAACAGGCGCAGGCTGAGGTTGGTGGTCTGCGAGATGGTGAATGCTCCGTCGGCACTTTGCTGGCTGCTGCCGGTGCTTGCCTGTGGGGCGTCGCCGGTATAGAGTTCCCAGCTGATGTTGTCGAAATAGAAATTGTTGTCCTGATGGTCGTTGTTCAGGTTGAAGGCAATGGTCTGCAAGTCCTTGACCGTTGCCTCTCCCCACCAGTTTGTTTCCTTTCCCACTTGCTCGTCGGTAATGGTGCCTTCGTATTCTATGTCCATCCATTCTGTACCAATGTTGTAGTCGCCGTTCAGCATCTTCCAGTAAATATAGTTGCCGGGTGTGGTGTGGCTCTGGGTTGAGATGTGTGCGGGCTTGTCGGCACGCACCTTCATGTGGAAGCGGTATTTTTCGCCCGATTGCCAGACGTGTTCCGGGGTGTAGACGAAGAACTGTGCGTCCCAGTCGTTAGTGGGATTCTCAATGGCATGGATGCGAATGCCGCGCGAGTTGCCATATCCAACCTTGTCTACAATCCGCTTGATGGTCTTCCCGTCATCGGCATCCTTGCTCATCAGGCTTGTTGCATCGCTACCCTCGCAGTTGCCGTTGATGACATATTCCGTCCAGGGGCTCGGCGTACTGCCTGCTGCCACTGGGGCCGAAGGCGTGGTGCCGTCGGTGGTGTACATCAGGGTGGCACCTTCGGGAATGTCGACCTTGACCTTCAGCGTGCCGGTAAACAGCTTGCTGCCCACGCTGACTACAGGGGCTGCCAGTCGCCCCTGGGCAAAGGTGGCAGTGGCGTTGCTGGCTCCGGGCGTGGCATCGGCCGTCCATCCCCATTCCCCGTCACCGTCGGTCATGCGTGCCCAGGCAGTGCGGCTCATGGCCGAGGGGTAGCTCTGGCTGGCGACCAGCTGCCCTTTGTTGTCGCTCAGGCATACGGTGCCGCCGCTGCAGTTGAGCTTGAAGGGAGCCTGCGAGGTCTTGATGTCGTTCGACCCCATCCAGATGACCTTGAATCCTTTGGGGGGCACACTTCCCACCTCGGCAGGTATTTTCCAGAGCTTGGGGTTGCTGGCATCGTTGCTCAGGTACATGCCTCCCAGGCTGACGGCTTCTGTGCCAGGGTTATAGAGTTCTATCCAACTGTCGAAATTCACGGCGGGGCTCATGACTTCGCCTACGTTGGCGGCCATCAGTTCGTTGACGACCAGCACTGCTGCTGCTAATGTTGAAGAGACCATATATATATAAAAAGGTGTAAAAAACGGTGGCAAAGATACTAAAATTAATGATAATGCAGTTTTTGTTTGTGCCAAAAAGTAGGGTTGTTCAGAGTGCTGTGACATTTGTGAAAAAGAAAGAAACATTTGATAGTGGTTGTAGTGGCCGAAGGTTCGTAATTTTGTAGCCAGATTGCGATTCAATTAACTAAAAACTGTAACCATGATGAAAAAATTTCTTATGCTTCTGCCATTTGTGGCAATGATGTGGGGTTGTGCGTCGGATGGCGACAACGCCACAAGTCCCGTACTCACGGTTGAGGGCGGCCAGATCCAAGGTGTGAAGGCCGAGAATCCCGGTGTCTATGTGTTTCGTGGCATTCCCTACGCAGCCGCCCCTATTGGTGACCTGCGCTGGAAGGAGCCGCAGCCCGTCGTGGCCTGGGACACTGTCCGTCTGTGCGATAAGTTCGGCCATCCCGGCTACCAGGCCGTTCACTATCCCGGCTTCTATGCTTCGGAGTGGGGCTATGGCGACGAGGCTCCCTACAGCGAGGACTGCCTCTATCTGAATGTCTGGACGAAGGCCCCCGGCAATGCCGACAAGAAGCTGCCCGTGGCCCTGTGGATTCATGGCGGCGGCTACCGTGAAGGCTGGGGCTCCGAGCCTGAGTTCGACGGTCAGGAATGGGCTTCCAAGGATGTGGTGCTGGTCAGCATCAACTACCGTCTGGGCATTTTCGGCTTCATGACCTATCCTGAGCTGTCGGCTGAGAGTCCCAACCATGTGAGTGGCAACTACGGCATTCTCGACCAGATTCAGTCTTTGAAGTGGATCAAGGCCAACATCGCCCAGTTTGGCGGCGACCCCGACAATGTGACCATCTTCGGCCAGAGTGCCGGTGCCGGTAGTGTGCGCACCCTTTGCGAGAGTCCGCTGGCCCGTGGCCTGTTCCATAAGGCCGTGATCATGAGCGGCGGCGGCATCAACGTTCCGGCAAAGGAAGGCGAAGAGGCCAAGCCAGCCACCCCCATGAACCGCTTCTTCTCCTACAACCCCACGCTGGCCGAGAGCGAGGCCGTGACCAAGAAGGTGATGGACTGGGCCGGACTCACCGACCTTCAGAAGCTGCGCAGTGCCTCTACCGAGATTATGTACACGGTGGGTCAGCTATATAATATGGTGACGAAGGACGACGTGTTTCTGATGCAGCGCCCCATTGTCGACGGCTACGTTTCCACGAAGAACTTTGACCAGGCCACCCGTGAGGGCACCATTGCCGACGTGCCCTACATGATTGGCTACACGCTGAACGACATGGGGTCCATGTCGCCGGGCATTGCCGAGTTCTGCAAGGTTCGCCAGGAGCAGGGCAGCAAGGCCTGGGCCTACGAGTTTGCCCGTCCGCTGCCCGACGACGGCAAGCATCCTGAGATTACCGACCGCCTGAAGGGAGCCTTCCACTCCAGCGACCTGTGGTTTGTGTTCAAGAGCCTGAAGCACTGCTGGCGCCCCTGGACGCAGGGCGACTGGGATTTGGCCGAGAAGATGCTGACGGCCTGGACCAACTTTGCCAAGTGCGGCGACCCCAACGGCCAGGGCGAAAGCGGCCTGGGCTGGAATCCCTGCACTGCCGAACAGCCGCAGTTCATGCTTTTCAAGCTTGACGATAAAGACGCGGAAGCCTCCGAGATGGGCGACCCCATTCTGCCGTGATCAGTCGCGGTAGAGCCATGACAGCAGCGAGTTCATCCACCCTATGGTGCAGCGGAACCAGCGGTAGGTGCTGGTGGGCTTGCCGCCGAAGCTCAGGATGAAGTCGCGGAAACGGTTGCGACGGAAGGGCAGTCCCACGTCGAGGAAGAAGATGTGGGCATAGCCCCTTCGGTGGGCATCCTTGATGGCATGCCACACCGTGACCTCATCGGGATGGAGCCAGGCATAGCTCTTGCGGCGGAAGGCCGAGTACCAGAGATATGCCTGGCCCTCACTGTATACCACCACCGAGCAGCCTATGACGTGGCTGCGGTATTTCGTGATGAACAGCCGCCCCGCATCGTGGGGCAGCCCCAGGAAGAACTCGTCGGCAGGCAGATAGCGCTTGGGCTTCAGCCAGTTGTGGTGGCGCAGCAGCCTTGAGAAAGCCTTGAACTCCTCCGGTGTCGCCACCTCCTGTGTGACCACCCCCTTGGCGTAGGCATCGTCTATGTGCTGCCTGAGCCTTTCGCCTATGCGCTCTTCCGGCGTGCGGGAGTGGAGCGAGTTGTGAATGCTCATCCACCTCACGGGGAAGAAGCCCAGCTGGCGGAACGGGCGGTAGCCGAACATCTTCTGCGACAGGTTGCTCACCTCGAAGTAGAGCACCCTCCGCCCCATCTTGCGGGTGATGGCGGCCAGCATCGTCTCGAAGAGCTGCTCCTGGGGGCAGTCGCTTTCAGCATAGGCACCCTCACCGTAGACACGGCAGTGCATGTAGAAATAGGGCGGGAACCACGAGGAGCGGTAGCGCACGATGGCCAGCAGCTGCGACACCACCGCCCCCTCTTCGTCTTCCACCGTAACCAGCAGCGGGCTTTGACGGGGTGTCTGTCGGCACAGCTCGAAAAGCGCTGCGCTGTGAAACAGGCTTTGTGCCAGCAAGCCTTCCGGAAGCTTGTCGGCACTGGTGTAGATATGGGTCGATAGACTGCTCATCGGGCGCAAAGTTACAAAATATTTCATGATTTATGGTTCAAAATTAATATTATTTTGTACCTTTGCCAGCGTAAAAAAGTAAAAAGGCAAAAAAGTAAAAAGGTAAAAAAGCAAAAAGGTAAAAAAGTAAAAAGGTAAAAAAGGTAAAAAACATAGAAAGACATGAACAGTTTTAAGGACTTAGTACAGCAGCGCCGCTCCCACCGCAAGTTTACGGAGCAGGAGATTGACGCTGACCATGTGAAGCTCATTCTCCGTGCCGCCCTCATGGCCCCCACCAGCAAGAGCCAGCGCGCCTGGCATTTCGTGGTGGTCGACGACAAGGCCGACCTTGAAAAGCTCGCCGATGCCAAGGACATGGGCGGCCAGTTTGTGAAAGACGCTCCCCTGGCCGTGGTCGTGCTGGGCGACGCCATGCAGAACGACTGCTGGGTGGAAGACGGCACCATTGCCGCCATCTCCATGCAGTATCAGGCCGAAGACCTGGGGCTGGGCTCCTGCTGGGTGCAGCTCAGGGGTAGGGGACTGGCCGACGGCACCCCGGCCGACACCGTGGTGCGCGGCATTCTCGACATCCCCGACAACTACAGCGTGCTCTGCATCATAGCCTTCGGCCACAAGGCCGACGAGCGCAAGCCTCAGAACGAGGACAAGCTGAAGTGGGAGAACGTTCACATAGGCAAGTTCTGATGCACATCGTCATCGTTGGAGCCGGACGGCTGGCCACCCATCTGGCTCAGGCCCTCCATGCCCAGGGCCACCGCATCCCCGCCGTCTACAGCCGCACGCTGGCCGCTGCCCAGACGCTGGCCGCCACCGTCGGTGCTGCCGCCACCGACAGCCTCGACACCCTGCCCACGAGTGCCGACGCCTTTGTTATTGCCGTGAAGGACGATGCCCTGCCCGCCGTCATCGACCGGCTTTCTGCCCTCAGGCCCCACGGCCTGTTCTTCCACACCGCAGGCTCCGTGCCCATCACCGTTTTCCAGGGCCATGCCGTCCACTACGGCGTTGTCTATCCCCTGCAGACCTTCTCCAAGGAGCGCCCCGTCGACTTCTCTCGCGTACCTTTCTTTATAGAAGGCTCCGACCCCCTCTCGCTCCGCACCGCCACTGCCATAGCCTCCTCGCTCAGCAGCGACGTGCGCCAGCTCGGCAGCGACCGCCGCCGCCACCTGCACCTGGCCGCCGTCTTTGCCAGCAACTTTGCCAACCACTGCTACGCCCTGGCCGCCGAGATTCTCCGCCGGCAGGGGCTGCCCTTCAGCGTCATGCTCCCCATCATCGGCGAGACCGCAGCCAAGGTGGCCGCTCTGCCGCCCCGCGAGGCCCAGACAGGCCCCGCCGTGCGCTTCGACGAGCAGGTCATGGCCGCCCAGCTCTGGCTGCTGCGCGACAGCCCCCTGGCCGCCCAGGTCTACGAGCTCATGAGCCAGAGCATTCACCAATTAGCCATCTCACATGATTAACTACGATTTAAGCCAGATCAAAGCCATCATCTTCGACGTCGACGGCGTGCTCAGTGCCGAGACCATCACCCTGGCCTCCAGCGGCGAACCCCTGCGCACCGTCAACATCAAGGACGGCTATGCCATCCAGCTGGCCGTGAAGTGCGGCCTCCGCATCGTCATCCTCACCGGAGCCAACACCGAGGCCGTGCGCCTGCGCTACGAGCGGCTGGGCGTCACCGACATCTTCACGGGCTGCGCCGTGAAGGTCAAGACCTACGACGCCCTCCTCCAGCAATACGGCCTCCACGACAGCGAGGTGATGTACATGGGCGACGACATTCCCGACCTCGAGATCATGCGCCGCGTGGGCTGCCCCGTGTGCCCCAGCGACGCCTGTCCCGAAATCCGCGAGGCCAGCATCTACGTGAGCCATCACCGTGGCGGCTACGGCTGCGGCCGCGACGTCATCGAACAGACACTCAGGGCCCAGGGCAAGTGGGTCATGGACGAAAGGGCCTTCGGATGGTAACCACACTGCTCCCCCGCCTGCAAGGCTACCGCATCGTCCTGGCCAGCAACTCGCCCCGCCGCCGTGAGCTGCTGGCTGGTCTGGGCCTCCAGTTCGAGGTCAGGGTGCTGCCCCACATCACCGAAAGCTTCCCCCAAGACCTCCCCACCGAGCAGGTGGCCGAGTTTATTGCCCGCGAGAAGGCCGCTGCCTACCAGCCCCTGATCCAGCCCCGTGAGCTCGTCATCACCGCCGACACCATCGTCGTCGTCTCCGGCCATGTGCTGGGCAAGCCCGCCGATGCCGCCGATGCCCGCCGCATGCTCCGTCTCATCAGCGGTCGCCAGCATCAGGTCATCACTGGTGTCTGCCTCACCACCTCTGGCGTGCAGCGCAGCTTCTCCGCCAGCACCAGTGTCACCTTCAAGCCGCTGAGCGATGCCGAGATCAGCTTCTACATCGACACCTTCCATCCCTTCGACAAGGCAGGAGCCTACGGCATTCAGGAGTGGATAGGCTACGTGGGCGTCACCCGCCTTGAGGGCAGCTACTTCAACGTCATGGGCCTGCCCGTACAGCGCATCTACACCGAGCTGCAGCAGCTAAGCCTCAGCCTTTGAAGGAGAGAAAAGAAAATGGGAAATGAGAAGCTCATTCCTCATTTTTGTGAAAAAAGTTCAGGAAAGTGCGAGATATTTTCCTGAACTTGTCGTATAACAAGTAGAGAGATAAAAACAATGGGTGCTCTGAGTGAGACAGAAATCATAGAAGCCATTCTTCAAGGACGGCATGAGGGGCAGACAGAGATGGTCTGTCGCTTTGCTCAGCGCATTTTCGCCATGATTGCCAGACAGGTAACTGATGTGAGGGACGCTCAGGAACTGACACAGGACACCTTTCTCCGTGCTTTCAGATACATCGACAGCTACGACCCCCAACGTGCTTCGCTCTCCACTTGGCTCTGCCGCATTGCCTACCACCTGACGCTCGACTTCCTGAAACGGAAACGACCCGTGGTTGTCTCGATTGAGGATTATGAGGAAATCAGCAATGAGCAATTGGAATACGGCCTGTCTACAGGACAGGAAGAGAGAATAAAGCAGTTGGAAAAGTTGGTGGATGAACTGTCTGCTGACGAACGGATGCTCCTGACGCTCTACTATTTCGAAGACCGGCCACTCACCGAGATTGCCTACATAATTGGCATTGACGCCAAAGCTCTGGCCAACCGCCTCTATCGAACAAGAAAGAAGCTTTATAAAAGAATGTGTCCGTCGGTTCCCCCCGTCGGAATAAAAGAAAAGAACAATGAACGAAAAAAATAAAGACACAGACCTGCGTGAGGCTCTGCGCCGAAAATATGCCGACACTCCGCAGCTGCCCGCCGACTTCATGGTCAGTATGCAGCAGAAGATGACCTCCACACCCCAGAAGAGGTCAAAAGTCACTCTCCTATGGATGGCTGTAGCCGCCTGCCTTGTCTTTATCATAGGCGTTGGTGTGACGCTGATGCATACCGACAACTCTGATAAGTCCAACATGATGACAGCTCAGCAATTAGCGACAGCAAAAGAAGCCCGGACTGATGCACTTTCTCACCAGGAAAACGATAGCTTCCTTGTTGGGAAACATCATTCTCAAGCTGAGAAAACGTTGTTTCCATTGAAAGAAAACATTGAAAAGCCGATTCTAAAACTGGTGAAAATAACTCAAGACGAAGCCGCACAACCCACGGAAGATTCTGAAACCATGCGTTCATTGCCCGTTAACGATCCCAATCTGCACTACGCTGCCCATGTTGTGACAGAAGATACCATGCCCTATCAGGCTCCTGGCCGCATGAACGAGTTTATTGCAAAGATGGCAAATTACAATAGCGTGGACTGCAACGTTTGTTCAGACGAGAAGGATACAACGGTTGTCAGTACGGCCTACATCTTCGACGACAAGGAAGAACAGAACCTCTTTCCCCGATTGCTACAGGCTGCCTGCTGGTACGACAGTAAGACGCCAGGCTATTTGCTCAGCTACTCTCACCAACAGTTCTTCTTCTGCCTGAAAGACTTGCGTCTGGGGCTGAAGTATCTGTGGATTGCCGAGCGGGTGAATGGCAAGATTTTGCTCTACTGCAGTCAATCGCCCATTGACACTGAAGTGTCATCAGAATGTTTTCAGAAGTATCGCGATAGACTTACAAATACAAGTACAAACAAAAAAACAACAGAGATATGAGAGCAATGATTATTCTCAGCCTACTGACAATGACAAATGTTGCCACGCAGGCACAGGATGGTAAAGTACGTGTGAAAAGTTCCATCATCATGGGAGCAGCACCTGAGGCCACCATTGACAAGAAGACCAAACTGAAGACTGTAGAGTGGCCTTCCACAGAAAATAACTCATGGCATGAGGACATTGGCTTTGTAGATGGTGTTCCTACCATCGCTGATATCAAAGCAATTTTCCCCGACCTGCCTGTTCCCAGCGAGAAATACCACTATTTTCCCTTGATTTGGGATTTATGTGATGAGCGGATGGGGCAGGAAGACGTGACCGTACTGAACTGCTATTTCCGCATGACCGCCGACGTGGTCAGCAACCTGTGGTTAGGCAACAGCGAGAGCTGTATCCTTGACAAGGAGACTGGTATCATCTATCAGGCACGCAGCACTGTTCCCGAACGTTGCTTCAACAAGGTGTTTGGTGTGAAGGGAAAGGAAGGTACAACGTTCCGATTTAAGATTGTCTTCCCCCGTCTGCCCGAAACGGCCAAGCACTTGTGCATATATGGTGTCCCCCTGTGGTATATGCGGGGATGGGACGTGACGGAAAACGCCTTGATGATGAGTGAAGAGAGCATGGAGGCGTACGACCCTGTACCACAATTCCATATAGCTCGTTTGTTGAAAGATTCTGTCCACTACGACAAGAACAACCATGAGTCGTGGGCTGTCTACGAGGATGCCCACCTTATCAAACCCACAAAGGAAGAGACGATGGCACTCTGGCGTACCAAAGATGCCACCTATCTGGCCATTTCCACTGAGCAGAACTGGATACGCGAGTATCACGGAAGGGGTGGCAACACCATCCTCCTCGACCAGCAGGGACACCAGTATAAGTGCAAGGGTGTGGTGGGCTATCCTAATGACAAGATTTTCTGGCTCGAAGGCTATCCTGGCGACTACTTTGCCATGGTCCTCATCTTCGAACCGTTGCCGCCTCACGTAGACACCTTCACCTACGTGGTGCCTGAAGGTGAACCTTTTGCAATGTGGGGTGCCAACTGGTCGGGCAAAGTCATCTCCAACCTTAACGTTGAGCAGCTGCGCAAGAACCAGTACCTCTTTGAATATCATCCGCGCACTGTCGTGAGATAGTCAAATATAATAATATGGTTTTCATACATCCGAGACTACCAGCATGGGGCGCAGTGATGCGCCCCGTGCTTTCCGACCTATAACTCCAAACATATTAATAACACAAACTCCTTATGAACAAGAATACCATCCTTGCTAGTTTTCTTTTTGCCCTTCTCGCCCTTCTTACTGTGGGTGTAGAGGCTAAGCCATTCAAGACCATCAAGACTCCTGAATCAATGGCCTGCGTAAATGTTCATTATGGTGAACTAAAAGCCAGTGAAGTAATCTTCAGCGACACCGCCACAACCGTAAGCTTCACAATGGAATACCCTGCAGGACAGTTGTTCTGTTTCGTCAAAGAAAGCTATCTCATGGACGAGATAGGTAACCGCTATCCCCTGCGTTCAGCACATGGAATCGCTCTCGACACGTGGGTGCAGTCGCCTGAGAACGGTGTAATCTATTTCACAATGCACTTTCAACCCATGCCGAAACAGACGCAGGTGTTCGATTTTATTGAAGGCGACGGTAGCCGTGCGTTCATGTTGTTGGGCATTCACGATAAGAAGTACAACATCCAGGCACCGACCCTTCAGCAACTGACAGCCTCCCATCCTTATGACTTCCCGAAAGACTGGCTGAAGACCGATACTATTACCGTCTGTGGTCGTATTGAGGACTATGACGCTGAGCAGTTTGGCTTTACATCGATGGAGTGTTATTTCGAGGATGTTTTCGAGAAGGATGATGCCACACTGGTACTCGACATCGCCCCCGATGGCACTTTTTTCAAGAAGTTTCAGGCCAGCTACCCAGTCCGGCAGTGTTTCCACACCAATGGCAGCAAGGTGGGCTTTGACAAACTCCCATTCTTTGCCCTTCCAGGCGAAACCGTCTACATTACTGTTAGTAAGAATGTCAGTGGACAGTACGAATGCATGTATAATAATGGTAGTAGCCGTGATGTGCAGCGGTGGCTTCGTCACTACGACGTGATCTCTGGTATGACTTGGCCGCTCAGCAGGTTTAAAGGTAAGATTGCAGACATCTGTCAGTTGGCAGAAACCGTCTGGCAGAACTTGTTGTACCGTTTGCAGTCATTGATCCTCCGCGACCATTTCAAGCCCATGGAAGTGCAGCTGGCTCTGGCCGACGTGCAGGTCGACTTTGCCTATGCTTTCATGAACTATGTCATGGATCGCGAATATAAACTGATGAAGCAGGAAGAGCGCGACGGTGTGTTCTACACCGAAATCACCGATACAACCGAGTGGAAGGCACTTAGCGATGCCCAGTACTACACGCCCTTGCACCGTATTGACTTCAACAACCCCTTGCTTCTCAGTAGCAGCGATTTCCCCATTCTGATTAACCGCCTGCAATATTCCATGCCTGTACGTGAGCGCCAGTACGCCATGCTGACCGACGAGAACGGCCTTTATGAGTTCAATATGAAGAACGCCAGAAAGAAACTCAACACCGGTCTTGAGGCCTTGGCCGACCTCACAGGTAGCAAACAGGGCAGTTTGGTGGCGCAGATATGTACTTATAAAGATTTTCTCGGCGACTTCAATATGATGCGTAGCAACGATGATGCCATGCCTGCAGTTCTAGCTGATACGACGATGACCGAAGCCGAACGGGAGCAAAGCGCCGAAGACCTCGTTACCCTCAGTAAGATGTATCCCACTTATCTTTCTTCATTCAACGACCCCTATGTCCACCAGAAGACTGAGCAGTTCCATGCCCGCAAGATGGCCCAGACCGAACTATCCTTACCCCTTCCTGATGCGCCGATGGCCAATCTCATCCGCAGTCTCTCTGCCAAGTACCCTGGACGCTACTTGGTCATCGATTTCTGGGGAATGGGGTGTGGCCCTTGTCGTTCTGCTATCCAGAGCAGTAAGCAGAAACGTGCCGAGATTGCCAAGCGCGATGACGTGAAACTTGTTTTCATCGCTGGTGAGCGTACCACTGAAGGAAGCGATGCCTACAAGAACTACGTGGCCGAATGGCTTAGCGACGAAGAGACCGTTTGTGTCACCCATGCCGACTTCACCCGTTTGCAGGAGCTTTTCCGCTTCAATGGTATTCCCCATTATGAGACCATCACACCCGATTGTCGCCGTGTGCGCGATGACCTCCGTCTCAACGGTTTCTATAGCTTTGACAGCGAGATGAAAAGGGTGATGGAACGGCTCAAGTAAACATATAATTGCACTCCCGATTGCTACAGCTGTGAAGAAAAGAACGGAAAACGGCTTTGTTTTGTCAAAATAATTCATAGAAAAAAGCACTCTCCCGACGGGTACTTCTGGACGAAAGAATGCGCAGAAAGCCGCTCTTTCATGGTCAGATGCCTGCTGCCAAGGAGGCAGATAGCATCTGCCTGCATGGAAATTAGGCTTAGACGCATCGGAAACTAGGCTTAGACGCATCGAAAGTAAGCCACTTTTTCATCGAAACCAAGCCTCTCTTGGGGCATAAAACGCCTGTTTTTGGGGTACTCTGAAGCCTCCCAAAGCGCAAACCTTTGATTGTCAATCACTTACAAAATTGCTCATAATTCGCTCATTTGCGACCGACAGACCACTTGCTGAATTCTGAGCGAATCTCAGAAGGGTCATTGTAAAGATTTTTCATAATTGCACAGGCCGACTTTTTTTCTCTCCCTCCTTCACCAGTCATGTCAGTGGTGGTGGCTTTTGAGCAGCTGCTGCACGTAGGGGCGCTCCCAGTCGCGCTGGTGGTAGCGCACGTCGTCGTGCTGCAGCAGGTCGAGGTCTATGCTGACCATGCCTGTTGCCCGCTGGGCCGGGGTGCGGCCCATGGCGGCCTCTATGCCCTTGAGCAGGGTAACCAGCTGAGGTGCCTGGAGGGGGGTGCGGGCGTAGACCAGCTGGTTGAGGTAGAGGGGATGGGCGGCGTTGGGCATGAAGGACTGGCTCCACAGCTCTTCGGTGAACGTGGGGCTGAGAAGCACCTGGGCGAGACGGCGGCGCGCCTCGCTCAGGTGGGTTTGTTGGAGGACGTTGGACCCCAGCAGGATGATGCAGCTATGCATTGCGGGCATTGATGCGGCTCTTGATCTTGTCGACATAGGCGTCGATGGTGGCCACGGCCACAATGTTGACCACGTCGCGCACCGTGGCTCCGAAGTCGATGAAGTGGATGGGCTTGTTGAGACCCATCTGGATGGGGCCGATGATCTCGACGTCGGCATCGAGCATCTGGAGCATCTTGTAGCTGGAGCGGGCCGAGGTGAGGTTGGGGAACACGAGGGTGTTGACATCCTTGCCCAGCAGGCGGGTGAAGGGGTACTGCTCGTCGCGCAGCTCGCGGTTGAGGGCGAAGCCCAGCTGCAGCTCGCCGTCGATGGCCAGGTCGGGGTACTGCTGCTGCATCTGCTCCACGGCATGGCGCACCTTGTGGGCCCCGTCGCTCTGGGAGGAGCCGAAGTTGGAGTGGGACACCATGGCGATGACGGGCTTCTCGTTGAAGAAGCGCACGCTGGTGGCGGCCAGCTTGGCAATGTCGACGAGGGTGGGGGTGTCGGGGTTCTCGTTGACGAGGGTGTCGGCTATGTAGAGGGTGCCCTTGGGCGAGTTGATGATGTGCATGGCTCCGAAGTGCTGGTACTCGGGGCGTATGCCGATGACCTCGTTGACCACCTTGATGGTGTTGGAGTACTTGGTGTAGAGGCCGGTGATGAAGGCGTCGGCCTCGCCGGTCTCGACCATCATCATGCCGAAGTAGTTGCGCTCGAACATCTTGTCGTTGGCCTCCTGGAAGGTGTAGCCGTCGCGCTGGCGCTTCTCGGCCAGGATGCGGGCGTAGCGCTCGCGGCGCTCCTGCTCGCTGGGGTGGCGCAGGTTGACAATCTCGATGCCTTCGAGGTTGAGGTCGAGCTCCTTGGCCATCTTGGCGATGACCTCGTCGTTGCCCAGGAGGATGGGGTGGCAGATGCCTTCGCCCTTGGCCTGGACGGCGGCGCGGAGCATGGTGGGGTGGACGGCCTCGGCGAAGACCACGCGCTGAGGATGGGCGGCGGCGGTGGCGTAGAGCTTCTGGGTGAGCTTGGTCTCCTGGCCCAGCAGCACGGAGAGGGAGTTCTTGTATTTGCCCCAGTCGTCGATGGTCTTGCGGGCCACGCCGCTGTCGATGGCGGCCTTGGCCACGGCGGCGCTGACCTCGCTGATGAGGCGCGGGTCGACGGGCTTGGGGATGAAGTACTGGCGGCCGAACTTGAGGTTGTTGACCTTGTAGACGTCGTTCACCACGTCGGGCACGGGCAGCTTGGCCAGGTCGGCAATGGCGTGGACGGCGGCCATCTTCATCTCCTCGTTGATGGCGGTGGCATGCACGTCGAGGGCACCGCGGAAGATGTAGGGGAAGCCGATGACGTTGTTGATCTGGTTGGGATAGTCGGTGCGGCCGGTGGACATGAGCACGTCGGGGCGGGCGGCCATGGCGTCCTCATAGGAGATTTCGGGCACGGGGTTGGCCAGGGCGAAGATGATGGGGTCCTGGGCCATGGAGCGCACCATGTCCTGAGAGAGCACATTGCCCTTGGACAGGCCCACGAACACGTCGGCACCGCTGACGGCCTCGGCCAGCGTGTGGACGTCGCGGCGGTTGGTGGCGAAGAAGCGCTTCTGGTCGTTGAGTCCCTCGCGGTCGCTGGTGATCACGCCCTTGGAGTCGAGCATGAGGATGTTCTCCTTCTGGGCACCCAGGGCCATGTAGAGCTTGGTGCAGCTGATGGCGGCGGCTCCGGCACCGTTGACCACGATGCGCACTTTCTTGATGTCCTTGCCCACCACTTCGAGGGCGTTCTTGAGTCCGGCAGCGGAGATGATGGCCGTGCCGTGCTGGTCGTCGTGCATCACGGGGATGTCGAGCGTGCGCTTGAGCCGCTCCTCGATGTAGAAGCACTCGGGGGCTTTGATGTCTTCGAGGTTGATGCCGCCGAAGGTGGGGGCGATGCGCTCTACGGCCTCGCAGAACTTCTCGGGGTCTTTCTCGGCCACCTCGATGTCGAACACGTCGATGCCGCCGTAGATCTTGAACAGCAGGCCCTTGCC
>JAEEGL014335622.1_pt1 | contig 18032 bp, 12 predicted proteins | sample 9134231 | NCBI WGS metagenome assembly JAEEGL01 (sample SAMN16246548, study PRJNA631951) | gut metagenome | biome: gut microbiome; feature: rumen; material: fiber-attached | host: Bos | place: Iran: Karaj | collected 2018-10 | reverse complement strand
GTAGTCTTCCGGGTTAATGGGGTAGATGCCGGAATAGATCATCGGCAAAATATCCTTGTAGCCCGGGAGCGGCTCGGTGGCGGGGTTCGCGGAATCGGTGAGTGTATCGCCGATTTTCACGTCGCTAATCGTCTTCACGTTTGCAAGTACGTAGCCCACCATGCCTTCGGTGAGTTCGTTGCGCGGGTCGCGGCGCATGCTGAAGGTGCCGACTTCGGTCACCATGTATTCGGCGCCGGTTTTCATCATCTTGATTTTCATGCCGGCGCGGATAGAGCCTTCTACCACGCGGATATAGTTAATCACGCCACGGTAGGAATCGTACACGGAGTCAAAAATTAATGCCTTGAGCGGATTTCCGCTGTCGCCCTTGGGGGCGGGGATTTCATCGACAATCTTGTCGAGCACCTGGTCTACGTTCAGGCCGGTCTTTGCCGAAATGCGCGGAATCTTTTCCGGGTCGTAACCGAGCAGGTCGCCTACAAGCTGTGCCACATGGTCGGGCTGTGCACCCGGCAGGTCCACCTTGTTGAGCACCGGAATAATTTCCAAGTCGTTTTCGAGCGCGAGGTAGAGGTTCGAAAGCGTCTGGGCTTCGATGCCCTGGCTGGCATCCACCACCAGAATCGCGCCTTCGCAAGCGGCCAAGGAACGGCTGACTTCGTAGGTGAAGTCCACGTGCCCCGGCGTGTCGATCATATTCAGGATATATTCCTTGCCGTCCTTTTCGTACACCATGCGGATGGCGTGCGCCTTGATGGTGATACCGCGTTCGCGTTCAAGGTCCATGTCGTCCAGGAGCTGGTTTGTCATTTCGTTCTTGGCGACGGTCTTGGTCAGTTCAATCATGCGGTCGGCAAGAGTCGATTTACCGTGGTCAATGTGGGCGATAATGCTGAAATTTCTGATATTGTCGTTTTGCGGCATAGGTGCGATAGAATTATCGGGTGAATACTGCTATTTTTCGGGCTAAATATAGAAAATGCGCGAATAGGCTTTGACAAAAAAAGCTATATTAACGATATAAAACAAAGATGTGCACCATCAGTTATGGTTGTTATGAAAAATTTCCGTTTTCGTCCATTGTTCTTTATTGCCATTGTTGTCGCTCTCGCATCCGGTTTCTTCTGCTTCGGTTTTGCCGAGGGCAAGGTCTTCGAAAAGGACTATTCCGAAATCAAGGAAATCCAGGCTATCATCGAAACGCACGAAGGTAAAATCGTCGTTGACCTGGATTTCAAGGCCGCTCCCAATACGGTCGCCAATTTTGTGGACCTTGCAAATAAGGGCTTCTATAATGGCCTTTTGTTCCATCGCGTGATTCCTGGTTTCATGATCCAGGGCGGCGATCCCGAAGGGACTGGCAGGGGCGGGCCCGGCTACACGATTGACGACGAAATTTCGAAACTTACGCATGAGGCCGGTGTGATTTCGATGGCCAACCGTGGCCCGAATACGAACGGTTCGCAGTTCTTTATTACGCAGACGCCCCAGCATCACCTGGACGGCAAGCATACTGTGTTCGGTAAAGTTATCGAAGGGCAAGACGTTGTGTGCCGTGTTGAACCGAACGATCCTATTATCAACATCTCTATTGTGGAAAAGAAGTAACCTATGAGTTCTAAGAAAGTCGCATCTAAGGAAACGAAGTCTACCGCCAAAAAGACGGCTGCAAAACCGGCAGAGGCTAAGGCTTCGGCCAAGAAAACCGCAGCAACCGCTGCGGCTGCAAAGGCTTCCTCCCCCAAAACGGCAGCAAAGCCTACTGCATCCAAGACAACCAAGTCTGCTGCAAAGCCCGCTGCAGAAACTAAGGCTGCTTCTAAATCTACGAAGGATTCTAAGTCCGTTAAGGAAACGAAGGCCGTAAAGTCCGAACCGAAGTCGAACAAGACTGAAACGAAGGCTTCTGCAAAGCTGACGACGGGAAAGGGCGAAACGAAGTCCGCCAAGAACGACACGAAAAAGCCGACCGTGGACAAGGCCTCTTCGGATACGAAAAAGGTGACGAAGGATGATCCGAAAAAGACTTCGGTAAAGAACACGACGAAGTCTCCGGTGAAAGAAGACAAGGAAGAAAAGAAGCCGGTAAAGGAACCTGTTAAGGAACCGGTGAAGCAGGAACCTGTAAAGGCTGCTCCGGAACCGCAGCCGGAACCTCCTGTCGAAAAGCCTAGTCCCGAAAAGAGGGGCAAGGGCGCAGACTACGATTATGCCGTATTGCTCCAGGGCGTGAAGAGGCTTTCGAAAACCATCATGTTCACCAAGGTGGACGAAGCCGAAGACCGTTCCAACAAGAAGAAAATGTCGAGCGACGTCAAGGTTGATGTCAAGCCGACGTCTTCTATTCGCCACAAGGCTTCCTTGGCCGAAGAAACGCAGGAAGAATTGACCGAGCGTATCCTTAAGGAACTCGAAGAACAGAACCGCATTTTCGAACGCGAAGCTGCAACGCAGATGTGCACCCGCTGCAACCGCAATCTGGTCTCTCCGGAATTCTGGGTCGATAAGCACCTTGGTTTCTGCGAAGAATGTGCCACGATCCTGAAGCTTGGCCAGTCCAAGGAAGCTCGTAAGGTGGAATACCAGCTGGGTTCCATGGACGGTGACTCCCTGGACGAAGAAGATGAAGACTTTATCGGACCGGACGCCGACGACCTGAAGGAAGCCGAAGAAGATCTCGCCGAAATGGGCGAATAAATCTCGGCAAGAAATTGCCGCGTCGCACGTAAATAGCTCGACTGCGCGTACAAGGCGTGAATTGCGGAAAAAATTAAAAATCCGCTCCAGGCTCAAAACCTGGGGCGGGTTTCTTTTTAAGATCGATGTCCCGCGCAGAGCTGGGAACGAGTGAACTTAGTTCACCTTGCGCATCACGCCGATGAGCTTTCCGGCAATGGTGAAGTCCTTGTCTTTCTTGACGATAATCGGACGGTAGCGCGGGTTTGCCGGACGCAGTTCTACGTGGTCGGCAAGCGGATGGTAATACTTGACGGTAGCCTCGTTGTCGACCTGGGCCACGATGATTTCTCCGCGTTCGGCGGTCTTTTGCTGGCGTGCGAAGATGAGGTCGCCGTCGAAAATGCCGGCGTTAATCATGGAGTCGCCCTTGACGCGGAGCGCAAATACGTCGGAGCGGCAAGCGAGGAAATCGCGGTCGATGGTGACCGTACCTTCGAGGTTCTGGACAGCGAGGATCGGGGTACCTGCAGCGACACGGCCAACGATGGGCACTTCAATGGTGTTGCTCGGTTGTTCGGCCTGGTTGTCTTCTTGACCGTTGCTGATGACTTCGATACCGCGGCTAAGTCTCGGGGAACGGTTGATGTAGCCTTTCTTGATGAGGGCGGCGAGAATCGAACGGACTCCGTTGGTCGAAGAAATCTCGAAATGGTTGCCGATTTCGCGAACGGTGGGCGGCATACGGTTTTCCTTGGAATACTTCTTGATGTATTCCAGGATTTCTTCTTGGCGTGTGGTGAGTTCCTTGCGCTTGATGTTGTTGTCCATAATGAACCTCGCTTTTGTAAATTCCATATACAAATATAATGCTCAATTGGGCAATTGTCAATAGGTTCACTGCACAAAAATTCATTATTTTACAAAAACACTCTATTTTTTTTCTATCTTTTACTTAGAGATGGAATCCCTATCAGAATTTATCACTTTTGCCCGTAGCGAAACGCTCAACCTCTTCAGCAAGGCCGAGGGGGGCGCGATTCATGTAAACGGGGCGACGGTTCCGGCGGCTGCCATGATGGTGGCCTCCCGATTCCTTAAAAAGCCGAACCCGATTCTGGTGGTGGCAAAGGATTACAAGAGTGCCGAGAACTGGGTCGAAAATCTGGAAGGGCTTTTAGGCGAAGAATTTGTCCGATTTTTCCCGTCGATTGGCTTAAAACCTTACGAAAAAAAGGTGCCGTTCGAAGGCGTTGTCGAAGAACGCCTCAAGTTTTTCCGCGATGTAGAGGGCGCGAATCCTTTTGTAACGGTTTGTCCGCTGGATTCGTTCCTGATGCGGCTTCCGGCACCGCATACGGTGATGAAGGATTGCCTTGAACTCAAGGTGGGCGGTGTTGCCGAACCTTCGTCTTTACGCCCCTGGTTCTTGGATCACGGATTCGTGGAACAGCCCGTGGTATCGGGCGTAGGGGAGTTTTCGATTCGTGGATGTATCGTAGACGTAAACTGCCTTCTGTACCCGCACCCGATTCGTATCGAATTCTTTGGCGACGAGATTGAATCAATCCGTAGCTTCGACATTTTCTCGCAGCGTTCCGTAGAGACCATGAAGTCGGTGAAACTTTTCCCGATGGGCGAGTTTACCGTCAAGGAACACGAGGCGGCATGCTACAATGGAGACCTTTCGGGACTTTGGTGGCTCCGCGGGCGTTACCAGACGCTGAATTCCAGCTTGCTTGACTATTTGCCGAAGGCTTCGCTGGTGTTCGAGGAATTGTCGCTCCTTTCTGAAAATGCGGCAAAGTATTATGTGAACTGCGAGAATACCTTCAGGGAAGTTCGCGAAGTCGATGCCGAGGCAGTGGACCCGGCGCATACCTGGTTCAAGATGGGCGAACTTTCGCGCCAGTTTGTGGGCCGTACCTCGATGGATGTTTCCCGCGTGCAGCTCAACGACGGCAACAGTCACGAGCTGAATTGCAAACCGCAAGATTTCTCGTCGAACGGGACCGATTCGGTTGCAAAGGAAATCGAGGAATTTGCCGCCCGCGGCGGAACCGTTTACGTGGTCGCCCCGACGGCGGGAGCACTTGGGCGAATCAAGCAGATGCTCGATGGCCTCCCGGTCGAGGACTACATTGTCGGCAACATGTCCGAAGGTTTCTGGCTCGAAGACGACGGAATCGCCTTCCTGACCGAGACGCGCATTTTCAATCGCCATTCAAATAAGACCCGCAAACGCAAAATCGCGGGCTCCGTTTCTAGCGCCCTGATGATAGAATCGCTGAACCGCGGCGATTTCGTTTCGCACGAAGATCATGGCGTGGGCAAGTATTTGGGGCTTGTGCGTGTGAACGTGAATGGCGGTATGGTGGACTGTGCCCTGTTGGAATATGCGGGTGGTGACAAGCTCAAGTTCCCTGTGGCGGACTTGCAGAAGATTGAACGCCTTGACACACAAGAAACCCCTCCCAAGTTGGATAAATTGGGCGGCAAGGCCTGGGAAAACCTCAAGGAACGCGTCAAGAAAAAGGTCATTCAGATTGCGCGCGAACTGGTGGAACTTTACGCCAAGCGCGAACTGGTTGAAGGCTTCGATTTCCCGCCCGATGGCAAGCTGCAGAAAGAATTTGAAGACGCCTTTGAATACGACCCGACACCTGACCAGGTGAAGGCTACCGAAGATATCAAGCGCGATATGGAATCGCGCCGCCCGATGGACCGCCTGATTTGTGGCGACGTGGGCTTTGGAAAGACCGAAGTCGCCATGCGTGCGGCGTTCAAGTGCGTGGTAAGCAAGAAGCAGGTGGTGCTCCTGGTGCCGACGACGATTTTGGCGGCCCAGCATTACGAAAACTTCATGGACCGCTTTGCAGGCTTTGGCGTGAATATCGCGCTAGTGAACCGCTACAAGAGCGCCAAGGAAAAGAAGGAAATTTTCAAGCAGGTGAGCGAAGGCAAGGTCGACATTTTGGTCGGCACGCACAGCCTGCTTTCGGAGAAAAACCAATTCAAGGATTTGGGCCTTTTAATTATCGACGAAGAACAGAAGTTTGGCGTGAAGCAGAAGGAAAAACTGCGTGAAATGCGCCTTGCGGTCGATACGCTCAGCATGAGTGCGACTCCGATTCCGCGTTCGCTTCACTTGAGCATGACGGGCGTTCGCGATATTTCGCTGATTAATACGCCGCCCATGAACCGCTTGCCGGTTGAAACCAAGCTCATGAAGCGCGACGACATGGTGATTAAGCAGGCGATTGAAGACGAACTGGCTCGCGGCGGCCAGGTGTTCATTGTGAACGACCGCGTTCAAAGCATTTACGAATTGGCGGACGATATTGAACAGCTCGTGCCCGAAGCGCACATCGGTATTGCCCACGGGCAGATGAACGACCGCGACCTCGAAAATGCGATGGAAGCTTTTATCTCGCGCAAGTTCGATATCCTCGTCAGTACGAGCATTATTGAATCGGGCTTGGATGTTCCGAACGCAAATACGATTATCATCATGAATGCGCATCACTTTGGCATTAGCCAGCTTTACCAGATGCGCGGCCGCGTGGGCCGCAGTAGCGTGCTCGCGAAGGCGCTTTTGGTGATTCCGTCGCAGCATGATATTTCGGCAGAATCGATGCGTCGCCTGAAGGCTCTGGAACAGTTCACCGATCTCGGTAGCGGTTATCAGCTGGCGATGCGCGACTTGGAAATCCGCGGGGCGGGCAACTTGCTCGGCCAAGAACAGCACGGCTTTATCGCGGAAGTCGGCTTTGAAACTTATGTGCGCCTGGTGCGTGAGGCGGTGGAACAGCTGCGTGGCGGTCCGTCCGAAAAGCCGATTCAGCCTCGCGTAGAACTCGGCGTCGATGCTTACCTCCCCGAAGACTACATTCAGGATGGCCTTACTCGAATCTCGATGTACCAGCGGATTTCTCGTGTAACGCATACCGACGAAATCGCGGGGTTAGCGCAGGAACTCGCGGATCGTTTCGGGCCTGTGCCCGATGCCGCCAAGATGTTGCTGCTGGTCACCGAAATAGGCATCTTGGCGGGGCGGCTCCGTATTCAAGGCCTGGTGCAGCGTAAAGGGATGCTTGCGGCCACCTTCGTGGAATTCCCGCCGCCCGATCCGCGAATCATCAGCGAGATGTATGCGAATACACAATTCCCGATGCGCATTATGGGTGGCTCGCCGCTGCAAGTCGTCATTGAGCTCGGTAAGGGAAATACAGTGGAACTCGCCGAAAAGGCGCTTAAGGAATTCCGCGCCTTCGCGGTGATTAAGGCTGATTCAACCGTCGCGACGGTACCTACTCAGAAAGCCCCATCCTGAGCGAAGGGCTAAGCCCGGAGTCGAAGGATCTCTAGCTGATTTTTTTCGGATTGTCATGCCCGCGTAGGCGGGCATCTCCCTTTCTTGTTGAAATTTTTTGTCGTTATAATCTAAATTGTAGTTGAAAAAAGGTGCCTTCTTATGAAAAAAAGTTTATTCCCCACCATGTCATCCTGGAACTATAGGTCCCTGTGGTTCGGCAGGCTCACGCTTCGCAAGCTCGCTAACCGAAATAAGGTCCCCGAGCTTGTCGAGGGGCCGAAGGGCCGTTGCGTCGAAGGATCTCTAGCAGCATTTCTCGTTGCCATCTTCCTCACGGCTTGTGGCGAAAATACGACCACCGAAAAAATCGTGGAAGTGGCGGCCGGTGGCACAGAAATAGTCGAGTCTGTCAAGGACCTCCCCAAATGCACCAAGGAAAATGAGGGTGAATTGGCACTTGTGAAGGGGGAATCCTCGGTACGCGTCTGCGTAGATGGCAAATGGTTTGCGACGGTTTCGAAGGATACTTCTTCAGCCGATTTCAGCTGCACCACCAAGGAACTCAGTGACAAAAGCGGCATCAAGATTATCTGCAATGGTGATTCCATCGGCGTGGTGCTGAACGGTGCCGCTGGTAAGGACGGAGCAAAGGGCGACCAAGGCGATACTGGTGCAGACGGAAAGAATGGTAAGGATGGTGTCGGTTGCTCGATAGTCAATCAGACGGACTCTTCTGCCACCATCAAATGTGGCAATTCTACGATGACGCTGAATTTTAAGGTCGGGGGAGCTTCGGTCGATACGACAGCAGGAGACACTCTTGAACTTGACTCCGAAAAGATTGCGATTTCGCTGGATTCACTTTCCGGTTATTCGCAAAAGGGCCCTTTCCTGAAAGGCTCTACGGTTCTATTGTATGAACTTTCCGATGGCCGCACCCTCAAGCAGATGGGAAACTCTTTTACCAGTCGCATAGAGTACGACGATGGACGCTACAAGTTTAGTTCGCGTAATCTGGTAAGCCAATATGCCCTGATCGAAGTGGAAGGCAACTACCGTAACGAGGTGACTGGCTATAATACGAATTCGAATATCAAGTTGCAGGCCTACACCAATATGCTTATGCGTAAGTCCGCAAACGTTAACCTGCTGACACACCTTGAAAAGGACCGCGTGTATTACTTGGTGACGAAGGAAAAGAAAACGGTACGGGCTGCTAAGAGACAGGCTCAGGCTGAGATTCTTTCGGCGTTCCACATCGATGCAAGCAACTTCAAGACGGAATCCGAAGACCTCAACGTGTTTGGTAAGTCGGACGCCGATGCTGCACTCCTTGCCATTTCGATTCTGTTGCAACGTTCTTTTAACGAAACGCTGCTTTCGGTGCTGTTGACGGAAATGTCTATCGATTTGGAAGAGGATGGCTCTTGGGATGATGCCTCGAAAAAGGCTGAAATCTCTGACTGGGCCGCAACGGTGGATGACGCTGGTGAATTGGCTGAGATCCGTAGTCATGTCGAAAAATGGAAACTCGGTGACGTTCCTGACTTCGAAAAATTTGTTCATCGGTTCTGGAGCGAGGAACTTGGCCTTGGCGTGTGCGGCAGTGATAGCGCTCCCGAGGGGACCGTAAAACGGGTGACGAATTCAAGGTCGAGCTATTATGCACAGTCTTATAAAGATACTTCGAGTGCAGGCAGAAAAGTTCGCTTTATCTGTGTGGATGCCGAAAGTGCCAGGTGGCGTAAGGCGACTGATTTGGAAAAGGATCGGTTTGGTTGGAATCCGAAGAATACAAAGAAGGGTGCGCTTCTTGATGGTCCGGTTACAAGACGAAAAATGGTTTGGGATGCGGATACGCTTCGGTATGCGGATAGTACGGAAATTTATTTGAATAAAGGGTGCGTGAGTTATTTGTCGAGTCCGTCAGACACTTTGGGATTACACTCTTCATATACTTGCACATCTGATGGATGGGTATTTGATTCTGTGAACGTGATTACGGACCCGCGTGACAAGCAAGTTTACAAGACCATTAAAATTGGCGGTCAGTATTGGATGGCGGAAAACCTGAACTACGAAGTTGAAAACAGTTACTGCTACAAAAATGAACCGGATAGCTGCGCCAAGTATGGTAGACTTTATACTTGGGCTGCTGCTCATGGTAAGTCCGAGGAAGAGTGTGGCTATGGTAAGAATTGCTACAATGTTATTTTGAGTAGTGGAGTTTGTCCTGAAGGCTGGCATCTGCCTAGTGGCGAAGAATGGAAAACGCTTTATTCTGTTATGGGTGAAAGTCCTTCTGCGATGCAGGCGAGAGGTTTAGAAATATGGACTGATGCTACGGACGATTATGGATTTTCAGCCCTTCCTGGTGGTCGTTTTTACTCTGGTACATTTAGTCTTGTGGGACATTATGCTCAATTTTGGTGTTTTGGTCAGCAAACTGAGACTTATGGTGTCTACTGGGATTTACGTCCGAATAGTGCGGGTGTTCAGGGAATATACAGCAAGAGTAATGGTAATTCAGTTCGTTGCCTTAAGGACTAACCCTTAACAAACGTCAAATTAAAAAGAGGCGGTCAAGACCGTCTCTTTTGCTGTAAAAAGGCTTGTGCTGAACTTGTGCCTAACCGCCTAATTTCATCGTTTCTTCAAGTTGTTCCTTGAGAGCCTGGGCGATTCTGTCAGAAGATTCGTTCTTGAGCAGGTTTGTCGCGATGAATGTTTCGTCGGCGTCGGTTTCGAAACGAATCTGTTCCGCTGGAATTTGGGGAATTGCGTCGAGGGTCGCTTTCTTGCGGAAGGAATCCTGATGCAAAGAGAAAATGGGACTCATCGGCTGGGAGCTTTGCACGACAGAAATATCTCCGCCGAACCGGTGGAAAATTACGTGGATTTTCGGGGCGCGTTTCCGTGTCTTGATAACGGACTTTTTGCCGGGAAAGCCACATTCTTCCAAAATTTTCACGATGCGCGAGTAGTCTCCGACGCAGTGAATGTGTAAATCGCGGTGCTTGTCGCGGGCAAGTTCCACCTGCCGCCGGAAAGCCTGTTCCTGAAGCCCCGGTTTTCCGTTGTCGTCGGAGTAACCTTCGTAGCGCTTGTCCAGGCCGCATTCGCCGACGCATGCTTCGGGATAGTTGTCCAATAGCGATTCGAGGCGTTCCCAGTCCGCTTCTGTAACGTCGCTAGCGACCATCGGGTGAATTCCGTAGCTACGGGTGGATCCTTCGAATAGGTTGCCATCCATTTTCTGCAAAATTTCCCACTCCCAGGGTTCGCAGGCAATCGCGTTGAAATGCAAACCCTGGTCCTGCAGGGTTATTGCCAGTTTTTTCGGCTGGGGGAGTCGCGCCAAATGAAGGTGAAAGTCGTACATACCCTTAATATAATCCCGAAAAACGAGATTTTACCAAATAAAAGAAAAAAAGTTCTTGTTTTTTTCTCAAAAAAAGCCTAATTTAGGTGTATAAGTTACTTTTGCATTAAAAAGGAGTTTTTTATGCGTGATCTTTTGGAAAAAGCCTTGAACAAGGGTCTCGGTGTTTCTTTTACAATCGAAGGCGGTTTTGCTGTTATTCGTATCACCAAGGGGGCAGAAGTCGTTGCGTCCTGTAGCCTTGGTTCGGCCGATTTCCGTACGAGCGTCGAAGACTCCCTGCAGTCGCTTTTGCTGAATTTGGAACGCAAGGGCGTATAGCAAGTCGCCTCTGGCCGCAATTTTAAATGAAAAAGTCCCGCGGATAAAATCCGCGGGACTTTTCTAATTCCCTAGAAATTTTAACTAGTACCTAGTAACTAAGAACTAGGAACTAATTAATACGGCCAACCAGGTTACCCGAGATCATGAAGTCCTTGGTGCAGCCGTAGCTGTGGAAACCGGCGGACAGGCTGAAGCGGTCGGTGAAAGCCTTTTCCAGGTAGAGGGCGCCCAGAACGTTCTTCACGTGCTTCGGCTTGTTTTCCATACCCCAGAAGTCGCTGTGGTTTTCACGGTCGTCAACGTATTCCGCTTCGAGGATGATGCGGTCAACCACCGGAGTGTAGAAGGCGAAACCACCCGTAACCGGAATCACCATGTCGTCGGCCATGTCCATAAGGGCGGCTTCGGCAAAGACATCCACGGTGTTGTTGACGAGCGGCAGGTTAGCCTTCAAAGATGCGTTGTGCTTGATGTCGGCATCGCTGTCGTAAACGGCGTCGAACAGGTTGCTGCGGTAGGCGAGCTGAACCTTGAGCCTGGAAATGCCTTCGAGACCGTGGAAGTTGAAGGCGGCGCGCAGGTCACCCTTATCCAGGTTTTCGGACTTGCTGATAAAGGAAATGTAGGCTTCCATGTTGTCGCTCGGAGTGAAGCCGAACTGCAACTGGTTTTCGGAAGGCTGGGTGGAAAGGAATCCGCTCAGGTAGCCATCGATGTAGCCACCGAAGTAGTCACCACTCTTGTCGGTGTTGTCCCAGCGACCGACCTTGAAGGTGAACAGGTCGGTACCCTGCATTGCCCATGCTTCGTCCAGGGAGAAGTAATCGCCACCGTGGTTGTGAGAACCTTCACGGAGCTGTTCCTTCTTCACCTTCTTGTCGATATTGTCGTCGTCGGACTTGAGGTCGCCCGGGTAGAAGGCTACGCCGATCTTACCCTTGAAGTTTTCGGTTTCGGCGAGAACGGCAAAGTTGGCTTCGCCATTCCAGACTTCGAGGTTGTCGCCCATCTTGTCGTCTTCGCTGGTCCAGAGAACCTTGCCTGCTTCGAGTTCGAAATCCGCGTTGATGTCGAAATCAATCTGGTTCACAGACATGACAGCCTGTTCGATCATCTTTTTCTTTTTGCGCTTTTTCTTCTTGGCGGGCTTCTTTTCGGGTTCTGCAACGGCTTCTTCAGCTGCGGGAGCAGCTTCTGCGGCTGCGACTTCGGTCTTAGCCGGTTCTTCTGCTACGGCAGCTTCTGTTGCGGCCGGGGCTTCGGCTGCGGGGGCTTCTGCAGGCTGAGCTTCGGCGGGTTGTGCTTCTGCCGTCTGTTCGGCAGGAACTTCTGCCTTGGCTTCTTCAGCGGGGGCGGCTTCAGCTGCGGGAGCTGCTTCAGGGGCTGCTGCTTGTGCGGCAGGTTCTGCGGCGGGAGCTTGGGCTTCGGCGGCGGGTGCTGCTGCGGGCTGGTCCTGAGCCGGAGCTGCTTCAGGAGCTGCAAATACGGCTGCAGCCATGATGCAGGAGGCGATAAACATTTTCTTCATATAAGGAACTCCTTTATATATTCCACGCTATAAATTGTAGCAAAAAATGTTTCATAAGTCATTTTTCCTAGAATTATTTTTAGCTAAAAAGCTAACTTTGTTTGAACGAGAGGTTTATTTTGAAAAAAAGAGTTCTATTCACGTTTTTGTTCTTAATGGCGGCTTGCTTTGCTTTTGCGCAGGAATCGCTGAACGTCTATAAAAAGGTTGGTGGGCAAATCGACGAATCCTCGCCGGCGGGGGCCCTTCTCTTTTCGGACTGGATCCGTGAACTTCCCATTCCGATGGATTCCGTGAAAAGAGTCCAGGTAGTCAAGGAAATGGTTGTTATTAAAGACAAAAAGGGCAACGTCAAGAAAGACAAGAAAGGCAACCCCAAGACAAAGATGCAGAAAAGACGTGTCGTGACCTGGGAAAAGGTTGAACCGAAGGAACCGCCCCGGTTTGTCCCGATCCAGTGCAAACTCGGCGAAGGCTGGGTGAAGCGTGCCGACCTTGCCCGTTTCCAGCAGGCCGCGATGGACTTGAGCGGTGAGTATGCGTCTGCCACCGGTAGTGTTGTCTTGAAAAAGTCGCCGACCAATCCGCGCTATTTTTCGTTCACTATCCAGAACGGCCCTGTAACTGGCCGTGCCGAACTTGAAGCCAGTAACGTCGAACTTCGCGAATCGAACGGACATGCCCGTTTGACCTATACCGAAGACGGCTGTACGGTTGATATTTCGGTGGTGAACAGGCAAGTCAAGGTGGCTCAGCGCGGATGTAGCGAATACAATGTCGGTGACTACAAGCTCGAAGGCGAGTATCCTACATATAAAGGAAACCGCCGCGTCGTAGAGACCTTCAATATGCCCGAGCAGAGCTTCAAGTACAAGAAGTACCTGTGGTGCGGCAGCGGATTTGACAGTTGCGAAAAGGTCAAGGACGACAACGGGGTAGTGACTATTACCTGGAGTAAGGACGGAAACGGATTTATCGAACGCGAAGCCGGTGGCGACGTGCATACGTATCGCCCGTTCGAACACGTGATTCCGCACAAACGTGATTTCTTTAACGGTGAAAAGCCCATAGCCATCAAGACCAAGCGTACCGATATGGCTGGCGAATGGATGATCTGGTATTTTTACCCGCAGGCAAACCGTTTCAAGATGGTTCGTGCCGGTATGCGCGAAGATATCGCCTACATGGAAATCTATGAATAGGGCGCTCGAAAAGTCCCGAGTTCTTTTTATGGATACGGGGGCGATCGTTCGCCTGTTACAGATGCATCCGGACTATTATCCGGTTGTGTCTTCGGTGTTCGACCATGCCTACGAAAATAACGTCACGTTACTGGTGTCGAACGTGACTTTGTTCGAACTTTCGCGCAAGGCTTACGCTTCGGGCGAAGGTGTTCTTGCACGGCAGTACCGCGAATTCTTTGAACATTCCCGTAATGTGAAGTCTTGCGAGGTGTCCGGGGAAATTGCAGTGAAGGCCGCTGAATTTGCCGGTAAAAATAACCTTGGCGTTGAAGAATCCTTACGCCTTGCGACGGCTTATGTTTGCGGTGCCGACTGCATATTGACCGACTGCGCCTCTATGCGCGACTTGACGGATATTCCCGTCGTGCTCCTCGACGAAGTAGAAGTGTAGTTAATACTTCTGAGTTACTAGAAAAAAGTCATCCCTCCCTTCGGTCGAGAATGACTTGGGAACCGAGTAAGGTCCCTGAGCCTGCCGAAGGGCCTACTAACTTAAACTTGCGGGATAACTTGCGTGCCTTCGAAGGCGTTCCTGATGTGTGTAAACTGGAGGGGTTTCTGGTACACTCGGGCAGAAAGTACGTCGAAACGGCAAGGCGTGTCAAAGCCCTGGGGCGCGCTTTCTTTTTGGGTATGTAGGAAGTGGCAGGCCGTTTTCCAGATTTTCTTCTGCTTGATTCCGTTGACACGGGCGGCAGGGTTTCCCTGCTGGTTGTTCCACACAGATTTTACTTCAACGAAAACGACCGTCTTTCCGTCACGGGCGACAATGTCGAGTTCGCCTCCTTGGTAGGCGTAGTTGCGGGCGAGGATTTCGTACCCTTCGCGGCAAAGGTAGGCGGCAGCCTGCGTCTCGATAAAGTTACCCTTCGGCCTGTTGTTCGATTTGTTCACTTCAACTTCTTTACGGCAATTCCATGCCGAGCAAGCGGATTTCTGAAACAGCGAAGTCCTCGTTTTCACCTTCGAATACATCGTCCAGGTAAATCTTGAGTTCAGTCGTTTCGATGGCCTGAATGTTCGGGTACTGCATTCCGCGGATGTTTTCGAGCTTTACGCGTTGCTTGAACCCGTCCTTGGTTTCGAGCGTGATGGTGCGCGGCTTCTTGAAAATGCGGAAACGATCCCCGAAGGCGTCGTCGACAGATTTCTGGTAGCCAATCGCGATTCCGAAATGCGTCACGATGGCGTTTCCGTCAAAGTACAGAGTGAGTACCGGATTCTGCGGCTTTTGCGGCATCGTGTAGAGCCATGCCGTGGTGAGGTTTCCGTCGCTCAAGTTAGAAAGCGGGTATCCGTTCGATTCGTCGACTTCAAGCGCCTTGGTCTCGTAGTTTCCGAGGGCTTCGCTCCATTCCAGTTCGCGGAGTGTGCTTTCGGGCTTATGCGTGAGCATCAGGAGAATGAGGAGCATGATGATGAGCGGGAAAATGAATATCGCAAGCGCCGTGAGCTTTTTCTGGAGCATACGAGCGCGCGGTGAAATCTTGCTTGCCATCTCGGTGATAGAGGCCGTGTGGCGGCGAAGCGGCGTGTGGCCCATGGTGGGGCGCTGGCCCCGTGCTCCGTCGGCAGGGAAAACCTGGTCGCAGGCATCCAAAAATTCCTGCATGTCGTGGAAACGTTCGTTCAGCTTTTTCTTGAGGCATTTGAGAATCAGCTGAGAAAGGCCCGCAGGCATATCCTTGCGGAAAAGTTCAGGGGCGGGGGGCTGTTCCTGGACGTGCTTGAGTGCGATTTCTACAGGGCGGTTCCCTTCGAAGGGGAGGCGTCCACAGGTCATTTCGAACAGAATGACGCCCATGCTGTAAATGTCGGACTGAATCGTCACGTTGTCGCCGTGACACTGTTCCGGGGACATGTATTCGGGAGTTCCCATAGTCATGCCCGTGCGCGTGAGGCGGTCCTTTTCCATTTCCTGGATGTAGGAAATGCCGAAATCCATGATGTACACGCGGTTGTCGCGGGTGAGCATGATGTTCGAGGGCTTTACGTCGCGGTGGACAATTCCTTTTCCGTGGGCGTAAAGAAGTCCGCGCGCAATTTGGCGGATAATGACTTCGATCGCTTCGAACGAAAGCTGTTCCTTGTTGTGCAGAATGTCGGCGAGGTTTGTTCCCTCGACGTAGGTCATGGCGATAAAGAGCTGGTTGTTCTGCTGACCAAAGTCAAACACGTGAACGATATTCTGGTGGTCCAGTTCCTTCATTGCCTGCGCTTCCATGTAGAAACGCTTGATCGCTTCTTCATCGGATGAGGCGTCCAGAATCTTGAATGCCACCTCGCGCTTTAGTCGTTTGTCCAAAGCCTTGTAAACGTTGCCCATTCCTCCTTTGCCGAGGGTTCCCAGCAGGTCGTAGTTTTCGTTGAATGGGCGTGGAAAAGTTTCGTGTTTTTGAGGTGCAATCATTGGAACTATTTAGCTTTCTTGGAACAGTTTAGTTTTATCGCAATCACAATATAAAAACATAATGTGATGCCGAGAGCCGAAACGATGTTGATGATGGGGTCGTTTCTCTCTAAAAGAAGATTCAGAAGGTTTGTTTGGTTGTAACGGGACCAAATAACGTAAGAAATGGCGCGTCCAACAGGGAGCATCTGGTCCAAGGGGACCAAGGCCCCGGCGAGGGCGACCTGCGGAATAATGATCAGCGGAAGCATCGCGTTTGCCTGCCCCTGGTTCTTGGCGAAGGTGCTTGCGGTAAGTCCTACGGCAATGGGGGGAATCACCATGGCGGCAATCGAGGCAAGGAGTAGCGGAAGCGGTATATGGGCCCCTATCCTGAACTGGATAAACGCATAGACAACGAGGGTTTGCAAAAAGGCAATCAGGGTAGGAAATATCGCTTTAGCGGCAAGGGTCGAAAGAACGGGGATTCCTTTGCGGAATTCCGTTTTTAGGATTTCCTTTTCCTGCACAATTTCACGGACGGAAAGCGAGAGGGCAAGCCAGTTGGCGCATAGGATGAGAGCAAAGGAAACTATCCAGAGGGACGAAAGCTCCGAAAAAATCTGCGAAAAAAGAAAACCGATAACGATGGGCTGCAAAAGGAGCGTGAGGAATTTTCCCTTGTCGCGGAACCATTGCTTGGCGGTAAGCGTCATCTTGTAGAACAAGACGGGCGGAAGGTCCGTTTTTGGAAAATAGCAGGGCGCCTGCTCGGAGACGGCCGGGATTTTGCTTGTCGAGAGCGTACGCTTTTCCAGAAGCCTTTTCCACTGCGTTGCCGTATCGTCGTTCAGGTTCGAAAGAATCTTTTCGGGGTCTTCGCTTTCAAAGTAGCGGAAACTTTCTTCGGGGGTTCCGTAGAAAGCCTGTTGCCCCTGGTGCAGAACGAGAACCTTGTCCGCAACTTCGAGTGCTTCGTAGCTGTGGGTGGTAAGGATAACGGTATGGCCGAGAAACGCGAGCTGCTTGAGGTGCGTACAGAGAATCTTCGAATTGTAGGGGTCAAGTCCCGAAAGCGGTTCGTCGAGGACGATAAGCCCTGGATTCCCCATGAGTTCGCGGGCGAGGGCGGCTCGGCGGCATTCGCCGCCGCTGAGCGTCTTTATCGGGCTTTCCATACGTTCGCTCAGCCCGAAAAGTTCTCCGAACTTTTCGAGCCGCCGTTCAACGATCGATGCGGCGACCGGAGTCGAATCCTCCGATGCAGCGCTCTTTCGCTTGAAATCTTTCTTGCTAATGCAGCTTCTTGCACCGTCCAGAAGCGTTTCTCTTACGGTGAGGTCGCTCCTCAGTTCCGGTTCCTGTTCCAGAAACGCGATATGTTTGCGAATTTCCGCGTTTCGGTAGTCGAGCGAACCGATGCGGACTTCGGAATTTTCACCGCTGCGGTGGATTCCCTGCAACAATCGGAGAAGCGTAGACTTACCCTGTCCGGAGCGTCCGATAATGGCGAGAATTTCGCCTGCCGGAAGCGAAAAGCTGACTCCGTTCAGAAGTTTCTTTTTACCGGCGAAAACATCGAGATTTCTGACTTGCACATCGAATCCGAGGGGGAGATTCTTGCAGGTGAGTTCCCCGTTTTCGAACTTGAGCATGCATCCGGGCAATCGGATGGATTTCCCGTTTTCGATTTCCAGGATCTTTGCGGATTTCCGGTGCGTATCGACTACTTTGTCGCGGAACCTGATTTGTGCAATTTCCTTGCCGCTTTTCTCTACTCGACGTGCAGCCGTTTCGTCGGGCAGGTCCATGTGTAGGTCATCAAGGCTAAGCCATTTGTTTTCCAGGGGAATCGTCTGGACGATATCGCGTTCCACCGATTCCATCAACAGCAACTGCAACCTGGAACCTTTTAAAGTCGCCCGAAGCTGAAGCGGGCCAATCAAGATGACGTCGCCATCTTCGATTGCCTGAAAATCGATGTCGTTTCCGTTGATTTGGGTGACGCTATTCTGGGTAAGATTCTTTAGGAACCACCTTCCGTCGATGTTCTCGAGAACCGCATGCTCGCGAGAAACCATCAGGTTGTCAAGCACCAGACTGTTACCTGGCTTGCGACCGATTGTAAAACGTTCGCCTGCTTGCGGAGTGATGATTCTGAAAGACTGCAT
>JAEEGL012068193.1_pt1 | contig 18032 bp, 12 predicted proteins | sample 9134231 | NCBI WGS metagenome assembly JAEEGL01 (sample SAMN16246548, study PRJNA631951) | gut metagenome | biome: gut microbiome; feature: rumen; material: fiber-attached | host: Bos | place: Iran: Karaj | collected 2018-10 | reverse complement strand
GTAAAACTGCTTGGTGAACCACTGCAGCTCTGCATTGGTCCAGTCGGCGTAATATGTGGCACCGTCTCGGTTCTTATAATATGTCTCCTTGTAATCGGGCAGCGCCTTGATGTAGGCGGGCACGGCGGTCGTGCCGGCCTTGCCGTCCACATCGCGCGAACCGGGATATTCGTAGCGGAAGCGCACCACAGCCTGATGACCTCGCGAGGCGACTTCGCCCAACCAGCTGTTGAAACTGCTCCAGTCATACTGGATTACGCCATCCTTTTTGCCTTTGACAACCTTGCAGGGAAGGCAGTAGGCGTACTCCAGCGAGATTGATTTGCCGTAGGTGGCGTTGCGCTCTTCGGCATTGTCGCTCCAGAGCACCAGGCCGGTGGAGGGCTGCACGGCGTCCACGCTGCTCTTGATGCTGACGGCGGTGTAGGAGTCGTCTATCGTTTGCTCATCAGGGTCGATCACATCCGGCGGCAACGGCTGGTGGCAGGCGATAAGCGCCCATACCCAAAAAAGAGGCATCAATCTTTTCATAACGGGAGCAAGTTAGAAATAATATGGTTAACTTTGAAGTATGAAACGGATTATTCTTATTATTTCCTGCCTGTTGGCCTTCATGGTGGCCCGGGCAGACGGTTTGCGCATGCCGGCCTTTTTCGGCGACAACATGGTGCTTCAGCAGAACACTGAGGCGAATATCTGGGGCTGGGCCGATGCCGGCGCCAAAATTAAAGTGAAAGCATCGTGGGGCACAGCCCGCTACAGCACCACCGCCGGCGAAGACGGTTTCTGGAAGGTGGCCGTGACCACCCCTCCCGCATCGTTCACGCCGCAGACGGTGAGCATCTCCTGCGGCAAGGAGAAGCTGACTCTGAACAACCTGCTTATCGGCGAGGTATGGCTCTGCAGCGGTCAGTCCAACATGGAGATGCCCATGGGCGGCTGGCGCTTCCAGCCTATCGAGAACGGCGGACAGGATATGCGCGACGCGCGACACTATCCCGGCTTGAGAATGGTGATGATTAAAAAAGCCACTTCGGAGACCCCTCTGGAAGATGCCGCTGGCGAGTGGTGGACCACCGACGGCGGCCATATCGCCGAATTCAGCGCCACAGCATACTACTTCGGAAGGCAGCTTTCGGAGGATCTGGGCGTACCCGTAGGTCTTGTCGTTCCCTGCTGGGGCGGTACCATGATCGAGTGCTGGATGGACCGCGAAACCCTGATCAAGGGCGGCATCAAGGGCGAGGATGTGGACAAGGATATCAGTGAGAACAAGGCCTCGTCGCCGTGGCACACCAGCACCTTGATGTACAATGCGATGATCTATCCGCTGCGCCACTACACCATAAACGGATTCATCTGGTATCAGGGCTGCTCCAACGTGGGACGCATCTTCGTGCAGGATTACGCCAAACTTCAGGCGGCGATGGTGACCAAGTGGCGGGAGCTTTTCGGCCGCGGCGATCTGCCGTTCTACTATGTGCAGATTGCCCCCCACCCCTACAGTGCAGAGGGCGACTCCAAACTCGCAGCCCCGTTGCGCGACCGTCAGAAGGCGGCAGCCAAGCTGGTTCCCAACAGCGCGATGGTCGGTACCTGCGATTTGGTGTACGAATTTGAAAAAGGCATCATCCATCCCCGCAAGAAAGCGGAGGTCGGCGAGCGCCTGGCCTATCTGGCGCTGGAGCACTGGTACGGCTTCAAGAATTTCGGCAGCGACTGCCCCGACATGATAAAGGCCACCTTTGACGGCCCCAACGCCATCGTTCATCTGAACAACTGCGGCGGCGGCATCCATTCCGACCTGGGGTGGGAGTTCAAGGGCGTGACCGGCTTCGAGGTTGCCGGCGAGGACAAGGTGTGGTATCCCGCACGCATCACCGGCTGCGACGAAACCAGCATCGGCTGCACCGCACCGGAAGTGCCCGAACCCAAGTACGTGCGCTACCTGTGGCACGACTTCGCCATCGGCCACATATGGAACGGCTACCGCCTGCCGGTGTTGCCGTTCACTTCGGAAGAATAGGGGTGGCTCAAAAGTGTCTACCCAAAAAGGACCTGCCACGACGAGCTTCGTGGCAGGTCTATTTCGGGTAGACAAAGTGGGCAAGGTCTCCTCTGAGGCGGGGACCTTGTCCATCTTCTTTTTACAAATATTTGATTTTGAGCGAGTTGCGATTTTTACACGGGCAAGGTATCGGCCTTTTGAGGAGACCTTGCCCATTTTGGCCGCTAGTACTTGGATATCCTGTCGAACTTGTGGGTGCCGCTGCCCACTGTGGCGCGGGTCATGGTGCCGCGCTTGTTGGGGAGCCAGATGTCGGCGGTCATGTTGGCGGGGATGGTGACCGTGAGTTTTTTGCCGTCGATACGCATCTGGATGCTGCCGCGGATGGTCGGGAGCGTCATCTCTGCCCAATCAAGGTCGCCGATCTGCGGACGGATCTCCACTCGCGAGAAGCCGGGTTCCAAGGGGCGGACGCCCATCAGTCCGAACGGGATGGCATTTCCAGGGGCTGCACCCGCTATGTGGTTCCAGTCCTGATTGGGCTTGAAACTGTCGTCCCAGGCCTCCAGGGTGATGGTGGTGCCCAGACGCAGCCCGTTGTACCAGCCGCGCAAGCTGTCGTTGGTCATCAGGCGCAGGGCTGCGTCCCCGCGGCCGGCTGCGTAGAGTGCCTCCAGCATATTGTGGGCGCCGAAGATGCTGCACATAAGGCCGCGTGACTCCACAAAATCGGCCACTGCCGGGATCTCTCCGGGCTCCAGGAGGCCGCACAGAATGGCCATCATATTGGAATGCAGCGATGCGTGATCGGTGTCGATGCCGTCGTGGACAAGACCGGAGTCGGCATCATAGAAGGCATTCCGAAAGGCGTTGCGGGTCTCGACGGCCTCAATCTTGAAGCCAGCGGCGTCGGTGGCATAGCGTCCGGTGAGCTGGGCATAGCCGGTCGCGTTCTCCTTGGCAAGGACGCCGGCGATGTCGGCCAGACGCAGCAACGTGCGGTAGTACAAGGCATTCACCACAGCGTTGTAGTCGGTATAGACAAAGCCGTCATCCTCGATCTTGTTGTGCGGCCAGTCCACGATATCTGTAATGGCGTCGGTGCGGTTGATGCTGGCCAGGAACTCCGGTGTCTGACCCTGTTTGGTGGTTATGAGACCGTTAGCCTTGCGTAGGGCGTCCAGGCTGTGGGCCTTGAGGATATCGTAATTGGCCTTGAGGGCGCGGCTGTCACCCGTCCAGAGATAGTCGTTCCAGGCAATCTCCACGGCGTAGAGAATCCACTCGGTGGGCCAGGTGGGCTTGGCCAGCAGCCACTCCAGCGTGCGACGGTCAATCGAATACTCGGCGTCGCCGCCGTAGTGACAGAGCTGCGCGATGAGGGCGTCATATTCGTATGGAATGCGCTCGCGGTTGCCGTCCACCCAGATGCCGGTGAACGAGCAGGGCTCCAGGCTGTAATGGCACAGGTCCCAGATGGCATTCAGGGTGTCGTTGCTACAGCGAAAGCTGGCAGCGTCGGCGTTGAAAGGATAGTGATAGCTGATGCGCTGGACGGTGACCGGCTCTACATCACCTTCTATGGTGCAGTACCTGAACGGTGCAACCACTCCGACATAGTCCGGCAGAGGCACCGCCATCGGCCCGGTGTTTCGGGCATCACGGTTGGGTTCCACCATATAGGTATTGATTCCCGGCTTCACGCGCAGGCCTATCTCGTCATAAACTACAGAACTGACGCGCGGGGTATGCTCTATGAGGCCGTCTTTGAGCCGCTCGCCAATGATGACCGTAACGCTGTCATCCCGCTCGGAGTATAAAATCAGTTCTAATTTACCGAAAGCTGCCTTACCGAAATCGTAAATATTACCCTTTAGTATTTTTCCAAGATCCCTTTTTTGATTAAGAGGATAATACGGGGTGGAATAATCCATCATTTCGGTTGCTGTAGCGAATAGCTTATCTGATACTGAGTACAAAACCGGTGTCTCCAGATACTTTCCTGACGAATTGGTAATACGAAGTTGCAATCTCCATCCATATTCCTTGTCCGGTTCCAGTTCGGGACCTTCATATGGAACAGCTACGCTCTGGGAAGACTCTACCCATCCACTGTCCCATATGGATTCATACCAACACTCGTCAATATTAATAACTTCATCAACCTTAATTCTATATGCAACTTGCATTGACCCATCGCCTATAGAAGGGACAACCCACGAAAACATAGGTCTTTTGCTGGTAATTAGCGGATGAGGCTCATTGAGACTATAAGTATCTGTAAACTCGAGCAAATCAGTCCGAAGATGTGTAGGTACCAGTGCGTCTCCCTCTAAACGACTCTTGGCACTCTGCGAATTCACACCGCACGCGGCAATAATCTGTGCAATTGAAGCTGTTATTATTATTGACAGTATCTTTTTCATACTCACACTGTTTCGTTCAGTAAAACAATCTTGCAGATGGCATCGATGCAGTCGGCTTCGCTCATAAGACAGGTGAGGGCGATGCGGGGGATATCGTAGCGGTAGCCCGGCTCGAAGGGCAGCCCCTGGGCCGCAAAGTAGTCCAGTATGCGCTGCTGAGGCTTGCCGATGGTCAGATTCACCGGCTCCGGGGCAAACTTCAGCTCCAGATAGTGCTTCTCCACGGCGCTCGCCACCTTGTTCTCGTCCGCCTTGCGGATATAGACCTGACGGTTGCCACCCTCGTCGGGGGCGGTGTGTGGCGCACGCGCACTGGGGGCAATCCACACCTCCAGAACCTGCTTGGTGCCGTATTCCCAGATCCTCGGCTCATAATCCACCTCAGGCTTGCAGAAGACTTGCGCCGCCGCCTCTATCATGTGGATATCCTCCTCGTTCTTGATCCCCACAATCTTGCCGTTGTCCTTGACGCCTATCAGCAGCCGTCCGCCGTCAGTGTTGGCAAACGCCGCCACACTGCGGGCAATCTTGCGCGCATCGGAGAGAAAAAACTTGAAATCCTGGTGGAGGTGCTCCCCCTCCGCAATCATCTTTTCCAACGGGTGCATAGTGCGAATTTACGAAAAAAGTGATTTTTGCACTAATATTGCATTTAGCAATAAACAGTTTGTCATTATGAAGAAGATCATGACCATCGCAAGTATAATAATGTTAAGCGCAGCTATCATGGCAGGATGCGAAAAAGAGGATATCAATCACAATACCAATAAGCCCAAGGAGCGTCAGGATATCGTCCTGACCAAGACTCAGCAGCAGATCGGCTACACCGCCAACACCTTCACATTCGACTTTCTGAAGGCTGCGGCCGCCAAGGAAGAGGCCGGCACCAACATTTTCGTGTCGCCGTTCAGCATCCAGATGGCGCTGGCCATGACCGCCGCGGGCGCCGCGGGCGACACCCAGACCGAGATGTACAACGCGCTTGGATTCAACAATTTCGACCATGCGGATGTGAGTGAATTTTACCACACCCTGATCCCCGCATTGCAAGACGTGGACAACACCACCATCTTCGAGATTGCCAACAGTTTCTGGGCAAAGCCGAGCATCGTGATCAAGGACGATTATACCGAGGACATCAAGGATAACTTCTTTGCCGAAGTCCGCACACTGGCCGGAAACAGTCAGCAGGCAGCCGGCGAAATCAACGGCTGGTGCAGCGAGAAGACCCACGGCATGATCACCAAGATTGTGGACGAAGTTCCTTCCAGCACCATGGTGAGCCTTTTGAACGCCATCTACTTCAAGGGCATCTGGGAGGATCCGTTCGACAAGAACTTCAACACCGAGGATAAATTCACCAACTGGGACGGCAAACAGGTCAAGACGACCTTCATGAACAAGACCTTCGACGACGCCCGCGTCTATAGCGACGAGTATGTGGAGGCGATGAGCCTGCCCTACGGCAACGGCGCCTTCGCCATGACCATCATCGTTCCGCGCAAAGGTGTCACCACCGAAAAGGTGCTCGCCGGCTTGGACGCGGAGAAGTGGGCCGCATACCGCGATGGCGGCAGATGGTACCGCACGGCGTTCTCGATGCCCAAGTTCGAAGAGGAATATGCCGCAGAGAAACTCTGCATCGACATCCTTCAGGAGATGGGCATGCAGAAGGCTTTCACCGGCGCAGCCGATTTCTCCGCGATGAGCGACACCCCGCTCTGCATCGACGAAATCCGCCACAAAGCCAAGATCAAAGTTGACGAAGAGGGCACCGAAGCGGCCGCCGTCACCTATATCGGCATGCGCGTCACCAGCGTCGGCCCCGGCGGCGACACCTTCTACTTCAAGGTAGATAAACCTTTCCTCTATTTCATAAGCGAACGCTCCACCGGCGAGATCCTCTTCGCCGGCAGCAAACAGTCGGTGAAGGACTAACCCAGCACCTTCTTCAGATAACTTCCGGTATAGGATTCTTTGCAGCGGGCGACCTCTTCGGGGGTGCCCGCGCAAACTATATTGCCGCCGGCCGAGCCGCCTTCGGGGCCCATATCCACCAAATAATCCACGCTCTTGAGCACGTCCAGATTGTGCTCGATGATGATGACGGTGTTGCCCTGGTCCACGATCTTCTGGAGCACCTCCAGCAGCCGCTTGATGTCATCGAAGTGCAGGCCGGTAGTAGGCTCGTCCAGCAGATACAGGGTACTGCCGGTACTCTTGCGGCTAAGTTCGGCCGCCAGTTTCACCCTCTGGCTTTCGCCGCCGCTCAAAGTGGTCGAGGGCTGTCCCAGTTTGACATATCCCAGCCCGACATCCTCCATCGCCTTCAGGCGCGGATAAATGTAGGGATTCGAACGGAAGAATTCGCACGCCTGGGAGACCGTCATCTCCAGCACGTCGTTGATGTTCTTCCCCTTGTAGCGCACCGCCAGGGTGTCGGGCTTGTAGCGCTTGCCGCCGCACTCCTTGCAGGTGACGTGGGCCGGCGGCAGGAACTTCATCTCTATCTCCTGCACGCCCGCTCCCTTGCACGCCTCGCAGCGGCCGCCGGCGGTGTTGAACGAGAATCGCCCCGCCTTGAAACCGCGGATCTTGGCGTCGGGCGTCTGACCGAACAGCTCGCGGATGGCGGTGAACACGTTGATGTATGTGGCGGGATTGCTGCGGGGAGAGCGGCCGATGGGCTGCTGGTCCACCTCGATCACCTTGTCGATGAACTCCATACCTTCCAAAGTGTCGTAGGGCAGTATCGGATAGAGCGAACGGTACATCCGGTTGCTGAGAATGGGCATCAATGTCTCGCTCACCAGCGACGACTTGCCGCTGCCTGAAACGCCGCTGACACCGATAAGGCATCCCAGGGGCACCTGGAGAGTGACATTCTTGAGATTGTTGCCTCGCGCCCCCTTCAACACCAGAAACTGGCCGCTGCCGGGACGACGGATCGCGGGCGTATCGATGCTGCGCCGCCCCAGAAGATAATCCAGCGTGGCGGTCGCGGATGCCTTGGCTATGTCGGCCGGCGAGCCGTTGTAGAGCAGCTCGCCACCCAGATTGCCCGCGCCTGGGCCAAGGTCGACCAGCCAGTCGGCCTGCTCCATTATCTCACGGTCGTGCTCCACCACCATCACGCTGTTACCCTCGTCGCGGAGCTTCTTCAGGGAGGCGATCAGCTTGTCGTTGTCCCTCTGATGCAGCCCGATGCTGGGTTCGTCCAGGATATAGAGCACGTTGACCAGCTTGCTGCCGATCTGCGTGGCGAGGCGGATGCGCTGGCTTTCGCCGCCCGAAAGGGTGCCGGTAGGCCGATCCAGCGAGAGATATCCGAGGCCGACCTCCTTGAGGAACCCTACCCTGTCGGCAATCTCCTTAAGCAGGCCTGCGGCGATAAGGTTCTGCCGCTCGCTTAGGCGTACGGGTAGACCGCGAACCCAATCGTAAAGGGCATCGATGTCCATCGCCGCCACCTGGGCGATATTCAGGCCGTCTATCTTGAAGCAGAGCGATTCCTTCTTGAGACGGGCGCCGCCGCATTCGGGGCACACGGTCGTCTCCATGAAACGTTCCTTGCGGGCCAGAGAGTCGTCGCTTTCGGCGCCGGTGGCCATGATGCGGGGGATGATTCCCTCGAAAGATATCATCTGGCTGTCGGCACCGCTGCCCACTCTGAATAGCTCGTCGGAACCATAGAGCAGCACGCTCATATCCTCCTCGGGAATATCGCAGATGGGGTCGTTCATCGAGAAGCCGAGCTTTTTGGCTATCGCCTCCACAGTCTCGTAGAGCGTACTGCGGCGGTTGCTGCCCAGCGGCACGATGCCGCCAGCCGCGATGGAGAGGCTCTCGTCGGGGATTATCTTGGAGCGGTCCATGCTGATAATCTTGCCCAGGCCGCCGCAATGCGGGCACGCCCCCTGCGGCGAGTTGAAAGAGAAGGTATGCGGCGCCGGCACGTTGAACGAGAGGCCGGTATCGGGGCAGACGTAATTCTTGCTCAGAAAGCGGAGCGCTCCGCCACCGTATTCCATAATGGCGATGCTCCCCTTGCCCTGCTGAAGGGCGGTCAGCACCGACGACGAAACCCTGCTGCGCGACCCCTCGTCGGGCAACAGCTTGTCCACCACCAGATAGATGAAGTGCGTCTTGTAGCGGTCCAGCGGCTCTATGCCCGCCAGATCCATCAGCTCGTCATCCACCAGCACCTGGGAGTATCCCTTCTTGACGAGATGTTCGAAAAGGTCCTTGTAATGACCCTTGCGGCCCGACACCAGCGGCGCCAGCAGCAGTATCTTGCGGCCGGCGTACTCGCTCTGTATCATATCGACAATCATGGCGTCGCTGTAGCGCACCATCTCCTTGCCAGTCGCGGGCGAAAAGGCCTGCGCAGCGCGGGCGTACAGCAGGCGGAAGAAATCGTAGATCTCTGTCACCGTGCCGATGGTGGAACGGGGATTGCGCCCCGTCGTCTTCTGCTCGATGGCCAGGATTGGACTCAGGCCGCGGATGTCATCCACGTCGGGCCTCTCCAGCATTCCCATGAACTGGCGCGCATAGGTGTTGAGGGTATCCACATAGCGGCGCTGCCCCTCGGCATAGATGGTGTCGAACGCCAGCGAACTCTTGCCGCTGCCGCTCACACCCGTCACCACCACCAGCTTGTCGCGCGGGATGGTGAGAGAAATGTTCTTGAGGTTATGCGCCCTCGCCCCTATTATCTCTATATGATCCATCGCAAAAGTTTCGCAAGGCTATCTGTTGTTTATCTTAAACCGGAAGGAAAGCTTGCGAAACTTTCCCTCCGCACTTTCTTGTTATAACGCTACCCCATCCCTAAATCCCTTCCCCCGGGGAAGGGACTTTCTATCGCCCTTCGGGCTCAAACATACATAAAAAAGGGTTAGTATCTATTTCTTCACCTATAGTAGTTTCATATCCGTGGCCGGGGAGCAGCCGGGTGGCGGGCGGCAGCGGCACTATCTCCCGTCGTATGCTCGCCATCATCTGGTCGAAATCGCCGCCTGGGTGGTCGGTACGCCCCACCGCGCCGCGGAAGATGGTGTCGCCGCAAAACAGCAGCCCCTCTTCGCGCAGGTAGAGGCACACGCATCCCTGGGTATGGCCCGGCGTCTCAATCACTTCGAACTTCAGCCCCTTGGGCATGGCGTCGGTGCAGTCCATGATGTCCAACAGCGGCCCTTCGTATCCCTCGTAAGGGATGCCCAGCTGCTTGCTGAAAGCCTCCGCCCCCTCGAACACCGATTGGTCCTTGGGGTGCATATAAACCGGCACCGGCCAGCGCGCCGCGGCGTCTTTCAGCCCGTAAATATGGTCGAAATGGCCGTGCGTCAGCAAAATCGCCTTTACTTCCAATGCCTCATCCGAGATATACTCGGCAAACCGCTCCTGCTCGCGCTCTGACAACGCTCCCGGATCGACTATCACGCACTCTCGCGTGTCGTTCCAGACCACATAGCAGCACTCCCTCAGAGGATTGAAGTAAAAAACTTTATACATATTGCAAAATTACTTAAATTTGTATGAATAACCATTAATCTGAGGTATTATGCACATAGCGATTGCGGGAAATATCGGCAGCGGCAAAACCACCCTGACACGTCTGCTCTGCGAACACTACAATTGGACTCCCAGGTTTGAGCCCGTGGACCACAACCCCTATCTGGCCGATTTCTACGAAGATATGGAGCGCTGGTCGTTCAACCTGCAGATTTATTTCCTGAACAAGCGCTTCCGCGACATAGTGGAGATAGGCCGCAGCAGCGACGTCATAGTGCAGGATAGGACCATCTACGAGGATGCCAACATATTCGCCCCCAACCTGCACGACATGGGCCTGATGTCCAGCCGCGACTTCGAGAATTACAAGGACCTATTCAGCCTGATGATTTCGCTGGTGAAGGCGCCCGATCTGCTGATCTATCTTCGCAGTTCCATCCCCAACGTGGTGGCCAAGATCCAGAAGAGGGGCCGCGACTATGAGAACAGCATCCGCATAGACTACCTCAGCGGCCTGCACGACCGCTACGAAAAGTGGATAGCGAACTACACCGACGGCAAGCTCCTTATCCTCGATGTGGACAAATACGATTTTGAAGAGAATCCGAACGATCTGCGCGCCGTGTGCGATTTGATTGACGCGCAGCTGAACGGCCTGTTCTAGAACAGCACGCCGACGCTCAGCAGCATAGCGAGCCGGCTCCCCTTGAATCCCATAGGCAGCAGCCAGCCTGCGCCCAGAGAGGCGTAGGCGGAGAGTATCGTATTCACCTGATAGGTGTAGGTAGCATCCAGCTTGGTGCGGAGGAAATACTTGCTGAGATACTCTGCTTCGTCGTCGTACATATAATTGACGAAGTAGTTGCCGGCAGTCTCTTCCTTTGAATATTCATAATCGGCATTGACGGAGAAGTTGTAGCCCAACTCGGCCTTTACCAGCAGGGTCTCCTCCTTGGAGAGATGAATATTCTTTCCCAGGAAAGCATAGGGAAGGATATGTACCGTAGTGAGTTTGCCATCGGGCACAACCCTCTTGAGGCTTAGTGACTTGAAGTCGATGCCGGCACCGAACGTCCAGTCAAAAGAGCTCTCGTCCACACCGGTATAGACTGTATAATCAAGTTTGGAGTCGATGATGCCGTTGTTGGCGAAGGTCGTCTTGTTGACGCCTTTGAGCCAGTAGTTCAGATTATAGTTAAAATCTAAAGTGAGCTTACGGTTGAACTTCGCTCCGAACAGGGCCTGCAGCTTGGTACCTATCATAAATCTATCCACCGAGCCCTGAAGAACATCCTTCGCTTCAAGCGACGAGGCTCCCTTCTTCAAATACAGGTCTGCAAGGAATTCGGCATCGTCGCCCAGACGGTTGTATTGCACGCCCGCCCCGACTGTGTATGTATTGAACATCAGCGTCCCAACGCCTGCTTCACCGCCGGCCGAACGGGGGTTAAATGAACCCAGGCCCTGCATCATTGCCACGGCTGTGGCATCTTCGCCTCTGGCCAGTACGCTGCGCGCCGGATTTGTCTCGTAGAATATCGCCAGGCCCACGATGTTGTCATCATCGATCGCCATAGTTGCGGAAGGTGAAAGTTTGAACGTAAAATCGCTGTAATGCGCCGATGGTGAGGCATATTTGTTGGCAAACCTTGCACCGAGGCCCAGATTGATGCCGAAGGTGAACATATCGTCCAGCACAAGAGGAGTTGTGGCCCTCACGTTGAGATCGGCGCTTGTGCGCCCCCAGCGCATCAACTCGTCGCTGTTGAGCGCCACGAAAAACGGCATGTCCCAATCCAGCTGATACATTGAATTGTTGTACTTGCTTCTGCGGACGGTGTTGTGTTCAACGTCAACTTCAGCGGCCACCCTGAAACTCCCGATATCCATCAGGGTATTACCCTTCAGCGAAAAGGCGGTCTGAGAACGGCCGTTCCAGGAATCGGTAAACTTGCCGCTTTCGAGGCCGAAGGCCAGCGACACGTCGCGCCAAGACGCCATATCACTGCGGGCCAAACCAGCCGCGGAAGAGGTGTTATACCACAGTCCCCGGTCAATATTGAGCTGATAAGCAGCGCGATCCTTAATATCCTGCGCACCGGAAGCAACCGCCACGCAAAGGCACAAAGCCGTCAGAAATATCCTTTTCATTGCCGATTGTTTTTCTAAAATGCTAAGGTAATAAAAAATCCCAATACCTATTTCTATTTTTAGAAATAGTGTGTATCTTTGTTAGTTATTTGCCCATAGCGCCATGAATCACAGATAATTGTCTGACAATCATAATATTAAAACATAAATACAAGTATGAAAATTAAAAAAGAGATTTATTCTCAACCTACTACTGAGATCCTCGAGATAACACTCGATGCGAATGTTCTTCAGGAGACCAGCAACACCGGTTACAACCTGGGTGGTGGCGGCTCCTATGGCGACGATGACACTAATAACAATGGAGATTTGTAATTGATTGCGCAATGAAAAAGTTTTTCCAAATCATTTTAGTGGCTGCAGCAGCCCTTGTAATCGCTTCATGCTCCGACGTTAAGGAGAAAAAGGTTAAGATTACTGACAAAAATGCTATCAATATCAGCGTTATTGCGCAAGCAAACGATCTGGCTTTTGATGATGTCCAGACAAAGACCTACATTGACACCTACCAAGGCACACCCAACACCATTCTCTGGGGAACCGGCGAATATATGAAACTCGGTGTGAATTACCTCTCCGGCGATAAATCAACGACCAAGTGGTCAACCTCATCGGAAGCCAATGCCAACGGTCAGCCGCAGGCAGCCTTTGCCTTCAGCGTAAATTTTGGCAATGATACCCCTGATGAGACATCGACATATACATATTATGGTCTCTACCCCGCATCTGCAGCAGTAGCAAGCAGCAATACTAATGCTGCATCATACAAGGTTAACCTCCCTGCCACACAGAATGCAACTGCTACAACTTATGACCCCGCAGCTTACATTATGGTGGCAAAGCCTGAGACATTTGATGAGGCACAAACAGAGTGGCTGGCCTCTTATCGCCGTGCCACAGCCTTGAACAAGGTAACTCTTAAAAATCTGCCTGCTGCTGTCCAGGAAGCCGGCATTAAGAGGGTTGAAATCGCGGTCACTGTCAATGACGACACTAAGAACACATACCTTGCAGGTGCTCGCCACATTGACCTGACCACCGGCGAAAGCGGTGAGATATACACTGGCGGCGGACGGACAAACACCGTGGCAGTCAAATTTGCGAATCACCTCGCCGGCAGTGCCAATGTGGACGTTTGGTTCACGTCCTGGGGTGTTGAACTGGAAGAAGGCGATGCCATCACGGTCGCCGTATTTGCAGGTGACAAAATCTACCTGCGCATAGTCACCCTTGGCAGCGGCAAATCAGTTTCCTTCAAAGAGGGATATCTGAACACCCTTGGCGTTAATATGGGCGGCAATGATGTTATAGTTTCTGACAATAACGAATTTGAAGAGGGCCAATATGTGATAGTGGCATTAGATGGCAGCAATCCCCTCTATGCACTGAAGGCCCAGAAAGAGAGCGGCAAGCAGAGACTTCTCGCTGTTAGCTATAATTACGGTTTAGAGTCTTATAGCGGCGACGCAGAAATCATTTGGAATATCACCAAGTCGGGTGATTCCTATATCTTTGAAAACAGCGGGCAATACCTTGGCTACAAGGGCAGCAACAATGAATCTTACTGGCTTGAGCCCAGCGAGGAATGGACAGAAGATAATTATCTCCTTGATATTACCCCACAGGAAACTGAAGGTCAGTATTATGTGACATTGAATTCTAATCCTTCCAGATACCTGTCGAGGAATTCCAGCTTCTTCGCCTTTTACGGAAATACAAACCAAAAGGCCGATCTGGTATTTGTTCCCGCTACCATCGATACTCGCGCTGAGGTTACTCTCTCTTTTGCTGCTCAGGAAATCAACCGTACAACTGCTACTGCAGAGGGTTTCAACGGTCAGGTAGCAACAGCAACCTCCGGGAGCGATAATGTGGAGGGCTTGGAGATTACCTACAGTTGGGATGGCGATAGCGATTTCGGCAGTCTTAACGAAGAAACCGGAGTAGTCAGTCTCAGTGGAGAACCTGGTACCGCAGTAGTCACCGCTACATTCGAGGGTGATGACGATTACCGCCCGACAACCGCAACTTACAGGATTAATGTTATTTCCGAAACAGGTCCTCAATATGAACTTGTTTCTTCCGTTGACGAAGTGGTCGCTGGTGATTACATTATCACTTGGGATAACACGTATTATCTACCTTCCGGCTCCGAATCCGATAAGAATCCTGCTGTTGGCGAGGGCATCACAGTTGTCAGCAACAAGATTACAAACACCGTTACCGATGATATGATCTGGACATTCACTGGTAATAATACGAACGGATTTACTATCTCTGACGGTACCAACATCTTGCATTCAACAAATGCAGCTCAAGGTATTTCTATTAACACGACAAGTACACGCAAGTGGACGGTTTCTGTTAACAATAATTACGGTATGCTGTTACACGGCGACGACGGTGGTAGCAGATATCTAGCCGTATATGGCACCTCATCTTGGCGTTATTATACCGCTGGTAACGACTACAAGGGTACGCTTCGCCTTTATAAATTAGTCGACAACCGTGAAGAAGCTGGCATGAGCTGGTCTGCCTCAACCGCAAGCGCGACAATTTATGACACTCATGTTGATTTTACCGCGCCTGAGCTTACGCTTGGAAATGCTTCCGGTGTAACCTACAATTCTACTAATCCCGCTGTTGCAACCATCAGCAACGCTGGTGTTGTTGAGATTCTCACAGAAGGCACCACTACCATCCAGGCCATCTTCGGCGGCGATGCCAACTACAAATCTGCAACTGTTGAATACACACTTACAGTTACTGACGAACGCACTCCTGCCGCCACAACCATAGCAGACGTTCTTGCCGGCGGTGCAGGCACATATCAACTTGCCAACCTGCTCGTTTATGCTGTAAATGGCAATAATGTGATAGTTGGTGATGCTTCCGGCAAAATGCTGCTGTATATGACCAACACGCTTGCTGTAGGCGATAATATCAGCATTGCCGATGCCGTAACAACCGTATACCAGTCAACAACTCTTGAAATCACTTCAGGTACTATCACTGTCAATAGCTCTGATAATGCCGTTGATCATGGTACCCCCGTCGACCTTAATGATGAAACTGCTGCAAGTTCTACTCATACTACTTTCAGCGCCACAGGCAATCATTCAGCGGTCTATGTTTCAATGACGGGTGCACAGTCGGGCCAAAATGTTACCGGATCGAATCCCAACACTACACTGCATTTGAATGCCGCCAATGCTGCTACCAGCGGTAGAACCGTGAACGTGACCGGATATGTCTACAGCTGGAGTTCAAATTACAACAATTATAACTTCCAGGCTGTTTCAATCAATATAGACGAGACGGTGCCTTACATCAGCGTTACGCCCGGCTCATACACTTGGAGTGCAGATGAGATAGACTTCAAGCAATTTGCAGTGACGCTCAATGAAAATAATATTGGTTTTTCAACAGAAGTATTGTCAGGCAATTCCGCAGATTGGACATACAGCGGCAGTTCCTCAATTTTATTTATCAGGCCCAAGGCAGCCAATACCAGTACAACAGAAGACAAGGTCATTGTGATCCGAATAAAGCATTCGGGCGTATATCAGGATGTTACCTGCACACAGTACAAGGCAAGTAGCGGCGGCTCTCCTGATCCTGAGACAATTGTCTTTGCCAACCTTGGCCTCGAAAATGGTGTTCAGTATTCGGATCCTTTCAATGGCGGGCATTTCACAATCACATTTGCCGGAGGTGGCAATGATGGTAAATATTATACCAGCGGCTCTGGTATCAGGACCTACGGTGATGGCACTATCACTGTAGCTTCTCAGTATAAGATTGCTGAAATTGCCTTCACTTGGGCGGGAGATAGCTATAAACCTACTGCAGATGTTGCTTCTCCTTCAGGTTATGCCACCAGTACCGCGAAGTGGACCGGTTCGGCTAATTCAGTGACTTTAACCAGACCTTCGGGCACTGGTCACTGGAGACTGCAATCCGTTATAGTCACCTACGAATGAGGGACTCTTCCGGAGGCGACAGCCACGGTAACAACAAGTCCTAACGCGTTGGAAATCTACTCTGCAGGTGCAACCCTGCAGGGTAGTTTCACCGGCGCGACGGGCAACATTCATCTGGCCGGTATCGAGGTAGCCAGATACTCTACCGCCTTGACCGGCAACGAAGAGAACTTCTACTACGATGATGAGTGTGTCGGCGATGTGACCGACGGCAACATCAGTGTGTTTGTCTCCAGTCTGTCGCCTTCCACTACTTACTATTATCGCGCTTTCGTGGCGGAGTATAATGCATCAACAGGCGAGTACGAGTACAGATATGGCGATGTTTACAGCTTCACCACCACGGCGGAGTCTTCTTCCGTTGCAGCAAGCGGTTGGATGGAATTGCCCGCCGCCACCACCGGAAGTGATTATTTCTCCGGGTCATTCTCGGCCAACAACCAGAGGAATTACTCCTATCTGTATCAGAAGAGCAGATATACCAGCCTGTGGGTAGCATATCCCCTCACCGCCAGCCACATCAGCGGCACTGCATCTTCTACCAACTGGAATTACAACCCCGATATAGCCCAGAATCTTCAGATTAACGTGAAGGGCAACAGCTACGGAAAGAATTATGGCAACAGCACCTATTCCCGTGGCCACCAGATTCCGGCGGCGGACCGCAAGTGCAACGGCACCATGCGCGGCCAGACCTTCTATCTGACCAACCAGACGCCCCAGATTCAGCAGAATTTTAATTCTCCGATGTGGAGCAATCTGGAAGATGCCGTACGAGACCTGACAAGCGACACGGACACGGTGTATGTGGTCACTGGCGCGGCTTTCAGAAAGGTCGGCGGCTCGGAAACCATCAAGGAGCTGCACAGCTCAACCGTGACGCCTTCGACAATCTATATTCCCAATTACTATTGGAAAGTTCTCTTGAAGGTGACATGGACCGGCAGTGGCAGCAACAGGCGCGTTACGGCAGCTAAAGCCGTCGGCGTCTGGATGGACCACAAGACTTATTCCGATCAGACGGCCTGGCAGCAAAACACCTACACCGTCAAACAAATTGAGCAATGGACCGGTTTTGACTTCTTTGCCAACCTTCCGGACGATGTTGAAGCAACGGCCGAGAACAATTCCAGCTGGTCGGCTTTCGCAAACTTCTAACGAGTCCGACACGATATAAAACACGGCGCGCACCAACCTCTCGGTATGGTGCGCGCTGCGCATTGTGCCGGAAATGTGTCCGGCATACTGGGACCTGAAAGTGCCCTACTCTGCTGCGGGAGCCTCTGCTGCAGGTTCCTCTGCAGGAGCCTCAACGGGAGCCTCTGCTGCCTTGGGAGCCTCCTTTGCGGGAGCCTCCTTTGCGGGAGCCTCGGCCTTCGGAGCCTCTGCCTTGGGAGCAGACTTGCGGCTGCGGCGGGTAGCGGGCTTCTTGGCCTCTTTCTTGGTAGCTGCGAGAGCTGCCTCGTTGAAGTCAACCAGCTCGATGATAGCCATGTCGGCTGCATCACCTGCGCGGAAACCGGTCTTCACGATGCGGGTATATCCGCCCGGACGGTCGCCGATCTTAGGTGCTACTGTGCGGAACAGCTCGGTAACGGCCTCTTTCTGCTTGAGATAGCTGAACACGGTACGGCGGGAATGTGTCGAATCGTCCTTTGATTTGGTAATCAGCGGCTCAACGTACATTCTGAGAGCTTTTGCCTTGGCAACGGTGGTCTCGATTCTCTTATGCATGATAAGAGAGCAAGCCATATTGGCCAGCATAGCTTTGCGGTGTCCGCTCTTGCGTCCCAGATGGTTTATTGACCTATTGTGTCTCATATCCTCTTAAATTTCTTTTTTATCAATGTTATACTTGGAACTGTCCATACCGAAACTGAGCTTGAGCTTGTGCTCCACGAGGTAAACGACTTCGGTGAGAGACTTCTTGCCGAAGTTGCGAAGCTT
>JAEEGL011646139.1_pt1 | contig 18032 bp, 18 predicted proteins | sample 9134231 | NCBI WGS metagenome assembly JAEEGL01 (sample SAMN16246548, study PRJNA631951) | gut metagenome | biome: gut microbiome; feature: rumen; material: fiber-attached | host: Bos | place: Iran: Karaj | collected 2018-10 | reverse complement strand
GACGGGCAGCTTTCCGCCTGCACTTCGTTAAAATACTCGACCATCCACAGAGGATGCTCTGCGTTTTTGCCTCGCGCAGACGCAAATCTGCTCCGGCAAAACTCCTTCGGACTTCAAACGGATGATATTTCGGATGATTTTTGCCTCGACGAACGCAGGCGGGCTCGCGCCCGTCAAGATCGGAGGGGCGAAAAGCGCCGAAAGAGCGCCGTTTGAAGCGTGTTCTTATAGGTTACGTCTGCTTAACATAAATCAAAAAAACGAATGGAGGCCGAGACATGCGCTGTCCGTTTTGCAGCTATACGGAAAGCAAGGTCATTGATTCGCGTCCCGCGGAAGAGGGCGCGTCGATACGCCGGCGCAGGGAGTGCCTTTCCTGCGGGAAGCGTTTTACGACTTACGAGATAATCGAAAGACTGCCGCTGCTCGTGGTAAAAAAAGACGGCAGCCGTCAGAGCTTTGACAGGACTAAGGTCATCAACGGTCTTGTGAAGGCCTGTGAAAAGCGGCCGGTGAGCGCGGAGCAGATAGAGAAGATAGCCGATGAAATAGAGCAGGAGCTTCAGAGCATGCTCGAGCGCGAGGTGCCCAGCGAAAGAGTGGGCGAGATGGTGATGAAGCACCTGAAGGATCTTGACGAGGTGGCATACGTCCGCTTCGCGTCGGTCTACCGGTCCTTTAAGGATATAAACACCTTCCTGGAAGAGCTCAACAAGCTTCTCAAGGAAAAGATCTGACCGCGGCCCGGCTGCCTCAGAGTATGCTGCCGAGAGAAGGGCGCTCCATATCGTATAGACCGCTTACGTGTTTTTTCAGGATCATGGCGGACCTGAGTACGGCGGGGCGGTCTTTTCCGTATATTGCGCCGAGAAGCTCGCAAAACGCGTCGGATACGCCGTCCGCCTCCGCGTGACGGATGAACACCGAGGCGTAGCCCAAGGCCGAGCTCCATGCTTCTTCGGCCTTCCCGGCTTCGGCGGCGGCGCTGTCCCACAGCCCGTCCGCGGCATACGCGCAGGCGGCGTCTATCTTTGAGGTCATGTCGAGAGTCAGCGCGCGCAGGTATCTGAGATTGAACGCGGAGAGCGTCGAAAGGGCTATGAGCAAAGCCGCGGCGAAAAGCTCTTTTTTCATTTCTCTTTTTCCTTTACGGAGATATAGATATCCCCGCATTCGTCGACGGTCATGTAGTATACGTCGGCTATGCGGGATATGTTTCTTTTATCGAGCTCGCCGGACAGCCACGCGGCGCTTTTGCCCGCTTTTGCGAGGTTGGCTTTCTGAAGCCGCCCGTCGCAGATCAGTCCGAGGGGTATCCCGTGTTCCTGCCGCGTTATTCCCGCGGCGCCCGCGGAGAGCGGCTGAGCGGAGGCATTGAGGATCACGTTGAGAGTGCCGTCCGTCTCCAGGATCGCGCAGCGTACCGAAGAGATATCGGTAACGTCCTTTCTGCGCAGCTGTTCGGACAGCTCGTCGAGAGAAAAGCGGTTTTTCCGCATTTCTTTTTGGCAGATGCTGCCGTTTTTTATTATCACGCAGGGCTTCCCGAACAGTACGGTCCGGATTTTTTCGCTTTTGAGCGAAAGAAAAGAGATCAGTATCTCGCAGGACAGAAGCACTATTATGGGTATTATGCCGTTGAGCATGGGTATGCCTATGTCCTGCAGAGGATGCGCCGCCATGTCCGATATGAGCACCGCGACGGCAAGCTCGCTCAGCTCCAATTCCCCGAGCTGACGCTTGCCCATGAGGCGCATTGCCGCGACGATGCACACGAAGACCGTTACCGTCCTCAATATGATTATAGCCAAACGATCAGCCCCTTCCGGGATTATTCTTGCGCCGCGCGCGCTGTTATATTATTGCCAAATCGTGGCCGGCAGGAGAACGGAGACGACGGTTGAATAATGCAGGCGGAGGGTGTATACTTTAACCGTTGGACCGTAAAACAATTATTCCGCTCTGAATGGAGTACATTATGCTTAAATACGACAGAATAAAGAAAATCACAGCTCTGGCGCTGGCTTTCGTTATGCTTGCGCTTTCGGGATGCTCCGTAAGGATAGTCCCGATACAGGACTCGGTGCCGGCAAACGCGCCCATAGGGCAAACGCCGGACGTGGAGGAAGCTCTGCCGACGCCCGGGAACGACGGCGATACGCAGCCGGAGGACGGCGATTTATCCGAAAGAGAGAACGACGGAGAGACGGAAAGCGGCGATAATGCCGATGACGGGGAAGACGGCTCAGGGAAGTATGTAAGCTTCAGCGACATGCATTATTACCACCCGGATTTCGAAGCGGCAAAGGCGCATATAGAGCTCGTTTCCGAAATGGTAGACGACGGTGAGGACGCCGATAAGATCGCCGGGGAATATGACCGCCTCAATACCGAGCTTAACGAGTTTTATACGCAATACTGCCTTTTGAACATCCTCTGCGCGATCGACATATCGGACAAAAAGCAAAGCTACGAGTACGAGCAGCTCAGCTCCGAATATCACGAACTGATCGTGCTTGCCAACGAGCTTGACGACAGGATAGCCGACTCGGGCTGCCGCGATACGGTCCTCGCCGACTGGACGGACGCGAACTATGAGTATCTCGAGGTATCCAAGCTCCTTTCCGACAACGAATATCTCGAGCTCCGCGACAGGAAGACCCAAATAGGCATGGAATACTGGGATGCGTATACCAACACCGTCGTGGATTTTATGGGGCGCAAGTTGACTCGGGAGGATATCGACTCCGGAGAGTTTTACGGAGATCTGCAGGAAATTCTGAACAGCCTGTATTATGAAGAGCTCGACAAAGTCCTCGGCGAGCTGTATCTGGAGCTTATCGAAATAAACAAGCGCATAGCCGAAAAGGCCGGCTTTGACAGCTACAATGATTTTTCCTATTATTACGATTATGACCGCGATTATACTCCCGAGGACGCGGAACGCATGTGCGAAGCGGTAAAAAAATACGTTCCGGACGTGATGAACGAGCTGTACGGAAGTCTCGGATTTGAAGAGTACATGGGACTTTCCGCCGCGTCCGAGGTCCCGGGGCAGCTCAGGGAGAGAAAGGACCTGATCATGGAATATGCCGATGAGATCGGCGAGGAAATGCCCGAGGCCATGGAGCTCCTCGTTGATTACGGGCTGTCCGTGCTGACGGACAGCGCGGTTTGCCAGAGCGGAGCGTTTACGACTTATCTCGTATCGTATGAAGAGCCGGTCATATATCTGTGCCTCGTCTGCGGATACCAGGATATACTGAACTTCCTGCATGAGTTCGGACATTTTTACGGATATTACGTATCCGGCGTCGACGCCGTTTCCGACACGTCCCTGGACGTGGAGGAGATCATGTCCCAGGCGAACGAGCTGCTGTTCACGCCGTATTTCGAAAGCTATATGGACGCGCCGACGTACAGCGCCGTAAAGAAGGCGCAGATGTTTTCCTCGCTGTACAGCATAGTAAGCGGATGCATATACGATGAGTTCCAGCGCTATGTATACGACAACGACGTGGAAAGCGTCGAGGACATCAACAGGATCTTTTCGGAAATATCCGCTTCCTACGGAGTCGATCAAAGCTATTACAGCGTGCCGATCGAGTTTGCGTGGGTGGACGTATCCCACACCTTTGAGGTGCCGCTTTACTTCATAAGCTACGCCACATCCCAGCTTCCGGCACTGGAGATATTCACGAAATCGCTGGGGGACAGGGAAAAGGCGGTGGAAATATACAACGCGGTCGTCCATTCCGATCCCCAAAGCACCTTCCTGCAGGTGCTTGAGGACTGCGATCTCAGCTCTCCGTTCGAGGAGGAGACCGTAAAGACGCTGATGGAGGGAGTGCGGGACTTCATCGGCATGGAGGAATAACGCAAAAACGGGAGCGCGCAATGCTTATTGCGCGCTCCCCCTGAGTTTCGTTTTTTATTCCAGCAGAAGACCGGCGATGCTTATATACAGCTCCTCCGCGGCCGACTTGAATTTCTTTTCCATCTCCGCGGCCTGTTCCGGGCTGCCGGCGAGTATTTCAAGCTTCATGATATTTCCTATTCCGTCGGAAAGGGACAGATTGACCCGGCAGCTTCCGTCCTCCTGGCGGATGCATGAGGTGTCCACCATTGCGCTGCGGTTGAGTATCTTCGCAAGACGCTCCGCCTGACGGGCAGCGGCGGTCTTTACCGTAAAGGGGAGACCGTCGCCGGTAGCCTCGATGTTTTCGGCGCCCTTTTCTGTGATCGAATACCGTTCCTGATCGGCGCAGACGTGTCCGGAGGCGACAAGCTGATAAAGAGCTTCGGAATAATCGAAATAATTTATGCCCTCGTCGCAGAGAACAAGATCCGCGAGGGTGTTTATGTCCACGGGACGGGGAAGCTTGCTGAGTATGTAAAGTATCAGGACCTTGATTTCGGTTTTGCCGTGTATAAAACCGAGATTGTCCATACGGCAATTCCTCCTTTTACGGGGTCGTCGTTATTTTCTTTATTCTATCATACCCCGCGGCGATATTAAAGAGCGTGATTCACAAAAAAAGCATGCGGGCATAGACTGTATTGAATTTCATTCTTTTCGGGAGGTAAGTTCATGGCAGTCAGAGTAAGTCCCGGGCCGGTAGACGCTTCGGCCGAGGTCAGGGAGGCCGTATGCGTCCATACACGGAAGATATATGATTCCTGCCGCGACAAGGACTGTGTGGAGGATCTCAGGCTTTACCCCGACGCGGCCTCGTATCAGTATATCGCCGGCGCGATGGGAGTGCGCGCAAAGTCGGCGGAGCTTCTCTACGCGGGCGTCGAGGTGGAGGAGGTAGCGTTCAACAGAGGATATTTTACCGTTGATATACGCTACTACTATAAAATAAAAGCGGAAACGTACTCCTTCTCCGACGGCACTGCCGACATAACGGGCCTTGCGGTGTTCGACAAGCGGGTCCTGCTTTTCGGCAGCGAGAGCAGCGCAAGGATATTCTCCTCCCGCGGCTGCGGAGGGACGGACGGGAGCATGCTTCCCGTGGCAGTCGTTGATGCCGCTGCCACGGGAAAAGCACGTCGGGATCGCCCCGGAGCGGCCGTGCCGCAGCCTGCCTCGCCGGCGCTGTTCGCGGGGGAAAGAATATTTGAGTGAATATATATTGACAAATCCGAAAAAATGCGTATAATTATGCAAAATAGCACTGCTCAGGAGTAATATCGATGTATACTGTTTTCATTGACGGCAAAGAAGGCACCACCGGTCTGAGGATCCATTCAAGGCTTGCGGAGCGGGACGATATTCGTCTGGTGACCTTGCCGGAGGAGCTCAGAAAGGACGTCGCGGCAAGACGAAAGGCGCTGAACGAATGCGACGTGGCTTTTCTGTGTCTTCCGGATCAGGCCGCCGTTGAGGCCGTGGAGCTGATAGAAAATCCCCATGTCCGCGTGCTCGATACGTCGACCGCGCACAGGACCGCGCCGGATTGGACGTACGGCTTTCCGGAGCTTTCCGAGGAGCGGAGAGAACGCATACGAAATGCCGGACGCCTTGCCGTGCCGGGCTGCCACGCGAGCGGTTTTATCTCGCTCATAGCTCCGTTGACGGCTGACGGGATACTTGACGCCGGAGCAAAGCTCTGCTGCACCTCCGTAACGGGGTACAGCGGCGGCGGGAAAAAAATGATAGCGCAATACGAGAACGCGGAAAGGAGCTCCGCTCTCGATGCGCCGAGACAGTACGCACTGGGCCAGCAGCACAAGCATCTCAGAGAAATGGCCTTTATCTGCGGGCTGGACGCGTATCCCGCTTTCAGCCCGATCGTGGGGGACTATTACAGCGGCATGACGGTGACCGTTCCCCTGTTCGCGGATATGCTCGCGCCCGGAAAAAGCGCGGAGGATATCGCGGCGAGCTACAGATCGAGATACCGCGGGGCCGTAGTGAGCGTAAACGACGCGCCGGACGACGGCGGCTTTATTTCGGGAAACGATCTCGCCGGCAAGGACCGCATGGAGATAAGCGTATCGGGCTGCGGGGACAGACTGCTGCTGATATCGCGGTTTGACAATCTCGGCAAGGGCGCCTCCGGAGCGGCGATACAGTGCATGAATATCATGCTCGGAATAGATGAGACGAAGGGCCTGTCGCTGTGACGGCGGGCAAAAACAGACTGAAGAAAGAAATGATGAACATGGAAATCAAACGGGAAAACGGCGGGATATGCGCGGCAAAGGGCTTCAGGGCGGCAGGGATCCACTGCGGCCTGAGGAAAAATACGGCGAGGCCCGATCTCGCCCTGATATGCTCCGATACGCCCTGCGCGGCCGCCGGAGTTTTTACGAGAAATCTCGTCAAGGCAGCGCCCGTTCTGCTGGATATGGAGCTGATCAAAAGCGGCCGGGCCCGGGCGATCATCGCGAACAGCGGCAACGCCAACGCCTGCGCGCCGGACGATGCGGAAAACGCAGCGAGGATGAACGCCGCCGCCGCTGCCGCGCTCGGACTGAGCAAGGACGTCGTTCTGGTGTCCTCCACGGGCGTTATCGGGCAGAGGCTGAACATAGAATGCGTTGAAAAGGGCGCGGCAGAGGCTGCCGCGGCGCTTTCGTACGACGGCTCGGACGCCGCGGCGAGAGCGATAATGACGACCGATACGGTAAAAAAAGAAACGGCATACCGCATACGCCTCGGAGGAGCCGACGTGCGTATAGGGGCCATAGCGAAGGGCAGCGGCATGATACATCCCAATATGGGGACCATGCTCTGCTACATAACCACGGACTGCGCCATAAGCCCGAAGATGCTCGACAGGGCACTGAGGTCGGCGGTGGATATAAGCTTCAACCGCGTGAGCGTGGACGGCGACACCTCCACGAACGATTCCTGCATAATCCTTGCCAACGGCGCGGCGGGCAACGAGCCGATCGACGGGGAAAGCGCCGATTATGAGCTCTTTGCCGACGCTCTCAAAAAGCTCTGCGTCGAGCTTGCCCGGATGATCGCGGCGGACGGCGAGGGCGCTTCGCACCTGATGACCTGCACGGTCAGAGGGGCCGACAGCGAAAAAAAAGCCGAAAACCTTGCCCGCAGCGTTATAAATTCCCCCCTGACCAAGGCGGCGATATTCGGACGGGACGCGAACTGGGGAAGAGTGCTCTGCGCCATGGGCTATTCGGGAGAGAGCTTTGACAGGAAAAAGACGGATATTTATTTCAAATCCGAAAACGGCGAGATCAAGGTCTGCTCGGCCGGTACGGGCATGGCGTTCGACGAGGAGGCGGCCGAAAAGATACTTTCCGCCCATGAGGTCGTCATCGTCGCCGATCTCAACGAAGGCGGCAGCGAAGTGACCTGCTGGGGCTGCGATCTTACCTACGATTACGTAAAAATCAACGGAAGCTACAGGACGTGAGGTTGAAATGGACATTTCTATAAACAACGTGGAAAGAGCGCAGGTGCTCACGGAGGCTCTGCCTTACATCAAAAAGTATTACGGCAAGGTCGTGGTCGTTAAATACGGCGGCAGCGCCATGCTGAACGACGAGCTGAAAAAGGCCGTCATGGGAGATCTGGTGCTGCTGCAGCTTATAGGCGTAAGAGTGGTGCTCGTGCACGGCGGCGGCCCGGAGATCACCCAGATGCTCGGCAGGATAGGCAAGCAGTCCGTCTTCGTGGACGGCCTGAGAGTGACGGACGGGGAGACCGCCGAAATAGTGCAGATGGTCCTGTCCGGAAAAGTGGGCAAGGGTCTTGTCAACCTCATCGAGCTCAACGGCGGAAAAGCCGTCGGCCTGTCCGGCGCGGACGGGCATCTGATAGAGGCGGAGATGAAGGACGAACGCCTCGGCTTTGTGGGCGAAGTAACGAAAATCAACATCGAGCCGGTGACCGTTCTGCTGGAAAAGGGATATATCCCGGTCATCTCCACCGTGGGCTGCGACAGCAGGGGGAATATTTACAATATAAACGCGGATACGGCCGCGGCAAGGATCGCCGGCGCCCTGAACGCGGAAAGCCTGCTCTCCATGACCGATACTCCGGGTATACTCCGCGATTTCAACGACCATGACTCGCTTATCCGCGTAGTGGATATCCCCGACGCCGAAAAGCTGATGAAGGACGGGGTGATTTCCGGAGGGATGATACCCAAGGTCGGCTGCTGTATTGACGCGCTGGACTGCGGCGTGAAAAAGGTGTTTATAATCGACGGCAGAGTGCCGCATTCCATACTGATCGAGCTGCTTACCGACGAGGGCATCGGCACGATGTTCATAAGGCAGCGCAGCGGAGGAGAAGGAAATGAATAATTCCGAAGTCATCCGGCTGACGGATGAAAATATCATGCAGACCTATTCGCGCTTTCCCGTGGCAGTCAAGGAAGGGAAGGGCGCGACGCTGTGGGATTTCGAGGGCAATAAGTATATAGATTTCACGAGCGGGATCGGAGTATGCTCGGTGGGCTACGGCAATGAGAAGTGGGCCGAGGCGGTATACCGGCAGGCTCTGAAGCTGCAGCACGTTTCCAATCTCTATTACACCGAGCCGGCCGCGCAGCTGGCAAAGCAGCTGAAGGAGCGCACGGGCATGTCGCGGGTGTTCTTTTCAAATTCCGGCGCCGAGGCAAACGAGGGCGCGATAAAGCTGGCGCGGAAATACAGCTACGACAGGTACGGAGAAGGACGCTCCGCCGTCGTAACGCTGGTGCAGTCCTTCCACGGGCGCACGGTCACCACGCTTGCCGCCACGGGACAGGACGTATTCCATAATTATTTCTTCCCGTTCACGGAGGGGTTCAGGTATACCCCGGCAAACGATATCGAGGCGCTCGACAAGGCGCTTGGCCGGGACGTGTGCGCGCTGATGATAGAGCTGATACAGGGCGAAGGCGGCGTGCTGCCGCTGGACAGGGAGTTCGTCGAAGCTGCGGCGAGGCTTTGCGCGGAGAGAGACATACTGCTCATAACCGACGAGGTCCAGACCGGAGTGGGGCGCACGGGCACTCTTTTCTGCTTCATGCAGTACGGCATAAAGCCGGACGTATGCAGCTTTGCAAAAGGCATAGCCGGCGGTCTGCCCTTCGGCGGCTTCATGGCGGGCGAAAAATGCGCCGACGTACTCGGCGCGGGCACTCATGCGTCCACCTTCGGCGGAAACCCGGTATGCGCGGCGGCCGCGCTGACGGTGCTGGACATACTCAGCGGCGAAGAGCTCGAAAAAGTCAAGGAAAAGGGCGCCTATCTCAGGAAACGGATAGCTGAGATGAACGCGGGCTGCGTAACGGCGGTCAGAGGCATGGGCATGATGACCGGGATAGGCGTAAAGACGCCGCACAAGGAGATAGCCTCAAAATGCGTGGAGAACGGTCTGCTCGTGCTGACCGCCGGCAAGGACACCGTAAGGCTCCTGCCGCCGCTGACCATAAGCTATGAGGAGCTTGACGAGGGCCTCGGAATACTCCGGGACGTTCTCAAAAAAGCGTAAAGACCGACGGAAAAGAGACATATAATCAGCTGTACGCAGGCGTACGGCTGATTTTTTTTGTTCGGGAGGCGGAAATGAAAAAGAACGGGATCCGCGCGGCGGCCTACTGCCGCGTATCCACGAAAAGCGGTCAACAGCTGGACAGTCTGGAAAATCAGAAGCTTTTTTTCGAGAAATACACGGCCGATAACGGCATAGAGCTTGTGAAGGTATACGCGGACGAGGGTATTTCGGGCAAACAGATGAAAAACAGGGCCGAGTTCATGCGGATGATCGGCGAGGCGGGAAAAGGAGCTTTCGACACGGTGCTCGTCAAGGACGTTTCGCGCTTTGCGAGGAATACCGTTGACTTTCTCAGCAGCATCAGGGAGCTCAGACGCAGGGGAGTGGAGGTGTTCTTCCTTTCCAACAACATGACGAACCTGGGCAGCAGCGAATTCGTGCTTACCATCTTCGGCGCGGCGGCTCAGGAGGAGAGCGCGAACATTTCAAAGCGCATAAAGTTCGGAAAGGACGTCAACGCGCGGAAGGGCAGAGTGCCGAACGTGGTATACGGCTACAGACGCATCTCGCTCACCCTTCTGGAAACGGAGCCGCGGGAGGCCGAAACGGTAAGGGAAATGTACCGGATGTATACGGAGCTGGACCTGGGCTGCGGAAAAATAGCCCGGGAGCTGAACGAACGGGGGATAGCGGCAAAACGCGGCGGGAAATGGGAGGCCCGCACGGTCCACAGAATTCTCTGCAACCCGCTGTACTGCGGGGTGCTCGCGAACCACAAAAGCGAGATAGACGATTTTCTGGAGGGGAGCGTAAGGCGCTTTGACCGCTCGCAGTGGTACATCCATCCGAGACCCGAATTTGCGATAATCAGTCCCGAAACGTACGAAGCGGCCATGGAGAAAATGAGGGAAAGAAAGGAAAAAAACAAGGGACCGAGGCAATTGCAGAAGCAGTTGACCCGATAGTGCTCGGCATAAGGCTGTCGGAGATCAGAGAAGAGACGGAAAGCGACCTGGAGCCCGCGGAAATACCCGAATTCATCAGAGCGGCATTTCCGGACGGACTTCATCACGGAGGCTGCGTCAGGCGCGTTTACCTGACTTTGGGACAGTTCAGCATAATTCGCCTGGAGCGTGATTCACAGCTGCTTATGCCGGCATACGACTACTGCCTGCCGGAAAAGGAATGCTCCGATCCGGGCGGGGACGATCCCTGCGAGCTGTTCCGCAGGATAACTTTCCCCGTGGACGAATTTTTTCCGCCCGATACGGTATCGGGGATCAATGAATACAGAGACGCCGTCGGCAGTACGGTATCCGACAGCAAAGCATGAGGGAACGCCGGATAAACGCGGCTTCGGCGCGCGCCTGATCCCGGCCGCCGAAAGCGGCGCGCATACGAGCTCCGGACGGAAGGGGGACTTCTGTCCGGAGCGTTTATTCATAAGAAAATGAATATTTGCGGATACAATATATGATTTGCATGTTGTAATCGGCGAAAATGTTTGATATTATAGCATTTACAAATATACAGGGGTATGGCTATGGGCATACTTGAAAAAATACATTCCTCCGCGGACGTGAAAGCCCTGTCCCTGGAGGAGATCGACGAATTATGTGCGGAAATAAGAGCGTTTCTTATTGATAATATTTCCAGGACCGGAGGACATCTTGCCTCAAATCTCGGAGTAGTCGAGCTGACGGTTGCGCTGCACAACGTATTCGACAGCGAAAAGGACAGGATAGTATTCGACGTCGGGCATCAGTGCTACGTGCATAAGCTGCTTACCGGCAGAGCCGGGGGCTTTTCGACCCTCAGACAGAAGGACGGGCTGGCGGGTTTTCCGAAGCCCTCCGAATCGAACAGCGACGCGTTTATCGCCGGACATGCCTCCAACTCCGTATCCGCGGCGCTGGGCATGGCCCGCGCGCGTACGCTTTCGGGGGAGGATCGCAGCGTTATAGCCGTTATCGGCGACGGAGCCATGACGGGCGGCCTGGCCTACGAGGGACTGAACAACGCGGGACAGAGCGGAGAGGCTTTGATAGTCGTGCTCAATGACAACGGCATGGCGATAGGCACCAACGTGGGCGGAATGGCAAGCTCCCTCGCGTTTCAGCGCACAAGACCGGCGTATTACCGGCTGAAAAAGACCTACCGCAAGGTAATGTATCGTATCCCGGGCGGAAAGTATGTTTTCACTTTTACCCAGAAGCTGAAAAACAGCCTGAAAAACGCGATATTGCACTGCAGCATGTTTGAAGAGATGGGCTTCAGGTACATGGGGCCCGTGGACGGGCACGACGTAAGAAAGCTGTCGTACATGCTCAAGACCGCGCAGGAATACCGCGAGCCCGTGCTGCTGCACGTGGTCACGCGGAAGGGGCGCGGGTATGAGGACGCGGAGAAGCATCCGGAAAAATATCACGGAGTGGGCTGCTTTGACCCGAGCCGCGGCGTTTCCGACGAAAAGCAGGCCTCTTTTTCGGAGGTTTTCGGACAGGCCATATGCGAAGAAGCCGCAAAGGACTCCCGCATATGCGCCGTAACGGCGGCAATGGAGGACGGGACCGGCCTGAGCCCGTTCAGAAAAAGCTTTCCCGAACGCTTTTTCGACGAGGGCATAGCCGAGGGCCACTGCGTCACCATGGCGGCGGGAATGGCCAAGCAGGGTATGATACCGGTTTTTTCGGTATATTCCACCTTTCTTCAGCGCGCCTACGACATGCTGATACACGACGTGGCCATACTCGGGCTGCACGTCGTCCTGGCCGTAGACCGCGCGGGGCTCGTGGGGGGAGACGGGGAAACCCACAACGGCGTGTTCGACGTGGGCTTTCTTCGGCAGGTACCGGGCATGACCGTATACTGTCCGTCAAATTACGCAGAGCTGCGCAGCATGCTGCGCAGGGCGATAGAAGGAAAGGGACCCGCGGCGGTCAGATATCCCAAGGGCGCCGAGGGCGAATACCGCGATGAGGGAAAGACGCTGCTGCGCAGCGGCGGCGACGTAACGATAGTATCCTACGGAATAATGATAAACGAGGCGCTTAAAACCGCCGATATACTTGAAAAAAAAGGGATCTCGGCCGAGGTCGTCAAGCTGGACGCGATCGCGCCGCTCGACCTTACGCAGGTCAGAGCCTCGGCGGAAAAAACGGGACTCGCGGCTGTCATGGAGGACTGCTGCGAGCAGGGGAGCGTCGGAGAGACGATAAAAGCCGAGCTGAGCTGTCCCGTCATGCTTTTCAACACCGGAAGAGGATTCACGCCCCAGGCGACGGTCCGGGAGCAGAGAGAGCTGTGCGGGATCGACGCGGCGTCGGCTGCGGAGAGGATAATTGAAGAAAGACAGACTTGACGTGCTCGTGGTCGAGCGCGGGCTTTGTACGAGCAGGGAACGCGCGAAGGCCGAGATAATGAGCGGCAGCGTTTTCGTAAACGGAATAAGAGCGGACAAGCCCGGAATGACGTATCCGCAGGACGCCCGGATCGAGCTGCGGGGAGCCGCGATAGGATACGTCAGCCGCGGCGGACTTAAGCTCGAAAAGGCGCTGAAGGAATTCGGCGTTTCCCCGAAGGGCAGGATATGCATCGACTGCGGGGCGTCCACGGGCGGCTTTACGGACTGCCTTCTGAAGGGCGGAGCCGAAAAGGTGTACGCGGTGGACGTAGGCTACGGGCAGCTTGCCTGGAGCCTGCGGAGCGATCCGCGGGTGGTGAATATGGAGCGCACGAACATCCGGTACGTCACGCCCGGGGACGTGCCCGACAGGATCTCTCTCGCGGTGATAGACGTTTCGTTCATATCCCTGGCTCTGGTGCTTCCGCCGGTAAAGGAGCTGCTTGAAGAGAACGGAGAGATCATCTGCCTCGTCAAGCCGCAGTTTGAAGCCGGGAAAGACAAGGTGGGGAAAAAGGGCGTGGTACGCAGGCCCGAGGTCCACGCCGAGGTGCTGGACAAATTCATCGAATGCGCGGAAAAGCTCGGCCTCACCGTGCGCGGCCTGACCTGGTCTCCCGTAAGGGGTCCCGAGGGAAACATCGAATATCTGGGATATCTGACCGAAGGAGCCGGCGACGGCGTCTGCAAATTCGACACCGCCGAAATAGTAAAGGCGTCGCATACGGAGCTGGAATGAAAAAGATCATTATTTTTTCAAACACAAAGCGCGATCCGGACAAACTGATGGCAAAGCGGCTGGAGAAATATCTCGGCTCTCTGGGCGCGAGCTCGCAGATAATTACCCCGGGAGCAAACGGGGGAGATTTCGATATACCGGACGAGGCCTTCGAGGACGCCGAAATGCTGATCTGCCTCGGAGGCGACGGCACCATGCTGCATCTTTCGAGAAAGGCCGCCGTGCATGAAATGCCCATGCTGGGCGTGAACATGGGACATATGGGCTTTATCACCCAGCTTGAGCCGGATGAAACGGACAGGCTCGAGGAGATAGTCACGGTCGGCTACGACATCGAAAAGCGCATGATGATAGACATAGACGTGATGCGCGGAAGCAAGCGCGTTTATTCAAGCTTCGGTCTGAACGAGGCGGTGGTGACGAGGAACAATCCCGCCCACGCGATACGCCTGACGGCATACGGGGACGGAAGAAAGATATCTGATTATTCCGGCGACGGGATCATCATAGCCACTCCTACGGGCTCCACGGCCTACTCGATGTCCGCGGGAGGTCCCATCGTCGAGCCGACCGCGGAAATACTCATACTTACGCCGATGTGCGCCCATTCTCTCATAGCAAAGGCGTACGTGCTTACCGGAGACAGAGTCACGTCGGTCAAGGTGACGAGCTTTGACGATAACGACGCCGTGCTCATGGTGGACGGCGGAACGCCGTTCCCGCTCGAGCTCGGAGACGTCGTATACGTGCGCAAATCCGAACACGTTACGAGACTTGTCAAGGTCACCAGCAACAGCTTCTACGACATAGTGAAGAATAAGCTCAATCAGTAAGAAAGGGTGTGGATCATGAAGTCTGCCAGACAGACAAAAATACTCGAGATCATAGCATCACGGGACATCGAAACGCAAAATCAGCTCATTGAGGCCCTGGAAGAATGCGGATTTAAAAGCACCCAGGCTACTGTGTCAAGAGATATGCGGGAGCTGCGCCTTGTAAAAGAGCTGAGCGACGGCGGGAATTACCGCTACGTATGCCCCGGAGAGCCGGAGCAGGCAGACAACGCGGAAAAGGTCAGGACCATATTCCGCCATTCGGTGAAATCCTATGCCTGCGCTCAGAACCTTGTCGTGATCAAGACGCTTCCGGGCCTTGCCGACGCGGCCTGCGTTGCCATAGAAACGCTCGACGTACCCGGTCTCGTGGGGACCATAGCCGGCGACGACACGGCGTTCATCGCCATGAGCGACAACGCCCACGCGGAACTGTTCTGCAAGGATATCCGCAATCTTATGTAAAGAGGGAATTGGCGGTGCTTAGCCTGCTGCATATCGAAAACGTGGCCGTGATCGAAAGGGCGGATATAGAATTCGGCCCCGGAATGAACGTGCTCACAGGCGAGACCGGCGCGGGTAAATCAATAATAATCGACTCTGTCGGAGCCATACTCGGAGAGCGGACCTCAAAGGATATCATACGCACGGGCAGCGCTTCCGCGCTTATATCCGCCGAGCTGACAGGCTCCGAGGCGGCGCAGCGCTGGATGGACGACAACGGCGTGGAGTACCGGCAGGGAGACAACATGACCCTGCTCAGAAAAATAGGCGCGGACGGAAAAAACTCTTGCCGCGTAAACGGCATACCGGTAAGCGTGGGACAGCTCAGAGAGCTGGGAGAGCTGCTTTTCGACATACACGGTCAGAACGACGGCAGAAGGCTGCTGAGCGAGGCGAACCACCGCAGATACCTCGACGGCTTCGGACGCCTTGACGGGCTGAGAGAGGATTATGCCGCGGCTTACGGACGCTATACCGAAAAAAGAGACGAGTATGACGAGCTGAAGCGCTCCGAAAAGGACAGGGAGATACGTCAGGCCGCCCTGCTCAGAGAGATAAAGGATATCGAGAGCGTAGATCCGAAAAGCGGAGAGGAAGAAGCACTCGCGGAGCGCAGAAAGCTGCTGCGCGGCGCGGGACGCATAACCGATAAGCTCGGCGAGGCTTATGAAGCAATGTACGGCTCGGACAGGAATGAAGGCGCGCTTTCGCTTATCATCGACGCGGAGAACGCCGCCGCAGCCGCGGCGCGCTTTTCGGACAGCCTGCAGGAGCTCGCCGGGAGCCTGAGCGATCTGAGGTACCGCGCCGAGGATATGACCGACAGACTGCGCGAGGCTCTGGACGAGCTGGATTTCGAGCCGGGCGAGCTTGACAGGATAGAAAACAGATTAAGCGCGCTCGAACGGCTCTCGCGCCGCTACGGGGACGCCGAGGCGGCGCAGCGGCGGCTTCGGGACGCCAGAAACGAGCTGGAAGACGTGATGTATCTCACGGATAATATTACCAAAACGGGCGAGGAGCTCCGAAGGCTGAAGGAAGAGACGGTACGGAAAGCCGAAGAGCTGTCGTCCGAAAGGAAAAAAGCGGGGGAAAAGCTTGCCGGGCGCGTCGAGGAGGAGCTGAGACAGCTAAGCATGCCCTCGGCCCGCTTTTCCGTTGAAATAACGCCCAAGGGCGGAGAAGGCCTTGACTCCACGGGAATGGACGAGGTAAGGTTCCTTCTGTCGGCGAACGCCGGGGAGGAGCTCGGAAGACTGTCGAGGATAGCCTCGGGGGGCGAGCTTTCAAGAATAATGCTCGGCATGAAAAACGTGCTGTCCTCCGATACCGACGCCGAGGTGCTGATCTTTGACGAGGTCGACGCCGGCGTATCCGGTATCGCGGCGCAGAGGGTCGGCGAAAAGCTGTGGTCGCTGTCGACGAAGCGCCAGCTTCTGTGCATCACTCATCTTCCGCAGATCGCCGCCATGGCGGACACGCATTTTTCAATCGAAAAAAAAGAGAGCGACGGCAGAACGTATACGACCGTGACGCAGCTGGACGGCGAGGGCAGGACACGCGAGCTTGCCAGGCTTACCGGAGGCGAGACGGTCACGCGGAACACTCTGCTCGGCGCGGGAGAGCTTATCAGCTCGGCAGAAAAATATAAAGAGGGAAAAGGAAATGACACTGTACGATGAATTGACGGCCAGGGGACTCATAGCCCAGGTCACCGATGAGGAAGAAGTCAGGGAGCTTATCAACAACGGCAAAGCGACCTTTTATATAGGCTTCGATCCGACTGCAGACAGCCTGCACGTGGGGCACTTCATGGCGCTTTGCCTTATGAAGCGGCTGCAGCAGGCGGGGAACAAGCCCATCGCCCTTATCGGCGGAGGCACGGCGATGATAGGCGATCCGAGCGGAAGAACGGATATGCGGAAAATGATGACGCCGGAGACCATACGCCATAACTGCGAGTGCTTCAAAAAACAGATGGCCAGGTTTGTGGATTTCTCAGAGGGCAAAGCCCTTATGGTCAACAACGCCGATTGGCTTCTTCCGATGAACTACGTGGAAATGCTCAGGGAGGTCGGAGCGCACTTCTCCGTAAACCGCATGCTCACCGCCGAGTGCTACAAGCAGAGAATGGTGAACGGACTGAGCTTTCTGGAATTCAACTACATGATAATGCAGAGCTATGATTTCTATCAGCTTTACAGAGAGTACGGCTGCAACCTGCAGTTCGGCGGCGACGACCAGTGGTCAAACATGCTGGGCGGTACGGAGCTGATACGCAAAAAGCTCGGCAAGGACGCTTACGCGATGACCATCACTCTGCTGCTCAATTCCGAGGGCAAGAAAATGGGCAAGACCGCGAGCGGCGCGGTATGGCTGGACGCCGAAAAAACGAGCCCGTACGATTTTTACCAGTACTGGCGCAACGTCGACGACGCCGACGTTATAAAATGCCTCAAGCTCCTTACCTTCCTGCCGCTTGAGCAGATAGAGGAAATGTCCCGCTGGCAGGACAGGGATATCAACAGAGCAAAGGAGATCCTTGCCTTCGAGCTGACGAAAATGATCCACTCCGAGGAAGAGGCCGTCAAGGCGCAGGAGGCTGCGAGAGCGCTGTTTTCGGCGTCGGGCAGCGCGGAGAACATGCCCTCGCTTCAGCTGACGGACGGCAATTTCACCGACGGCCGGATAAGCATAGTGGAGCTGCTTACGCTCAGCGGACTGTGTACCTCGAACGGCGACGCGAGACGCAATATCGAGCAGGGCGGCGTGGAAGCCGGCGGAGTAAAGGTGGGCAGCTTCACCGAGAAGTATCCCGCCGAAAGCTTTGACGGAGACGGGCTCATAATAAGACGCGGAAAAAAGAAATTCGTAAGAGTGTACCGCTGAACCGTATAAAATCACGAACCGCACGGTTTGCCCACGCAAGGCAAAACGTGCGGTTTTTCGATAGGCGAAGGGAGTCGAACCTCTGCCGCCCGAGAACGTATCTTTTCGGCGCTTTTTGCCCTTTTTTCTTTGCAAGGCGACAGCCTTGCCGCATCAAAAAGAACAAAAATCACTCGAAAATCTCTCGCTCTCGGGTGCTTT
>JAEEGL010474942.1_pt1 | contig 18032 bp, 14 predicted proteins | sample 9134231 | NCBI WGS metagenome assembly JAEEGL01 (sample SAMN16246548, study PRJNA631951) | gut metagenome | biome: gut microbiome; feature: rumen; material: fiber-attached | host: Bos | place: Iran: Karaj | collected 2018-10 | reverse complement strand
TACTATAAGATTAATCGTCTGCAGTTTCACTTCACCGACGACGAGGCATGGCGTGTGGAGATGCCCAGCATACCAGAACTCACCGAGGTGGCCTCGCGCCGTGGATGCACTCTCACCGAACAGGGATACCTTGCTCAGATTTTTGACGGCAACGGCAACCCCGACGACCTGACACAGAGCGCAAATGGTTACCTGACTCGCGAGCAGATGATTGAACTGCTCAAGTATGCCGATGCTCACGGCATTAAGGTGATTCCTGAAATCGAGACACCTGGTCATGCCCGTGCTGCCATTGTGGCTATGAAGAACCGCTATGCGAAATATGCCTCGACCGATAAGCTCAAGGCAGAGCAGTATAAGTTGTGGGATGATGAAGACAAGCAAGACTTCACCTCGGCGCAGAGTTATCACGACAATGTGCTGAATGTGGCACAGGACGGCGTCTACAACTTCTTGCAGGCCGTGGTCGAGGATTTGATTATAATCTACAAAGATGCCGGTCTCAAACTCGATGTTTTGCACCTGGGTGGCGATGAGGTGGCCCGCAGTGCATGGGACGGCTCGCCCGCAGTCAAGGCACTTATGGCACGCGAGGGGTTGAAGACACAGCACGATGTGCATGAATATTACTTGCGTCGCATCTCGGACTACTTGATCAAGAAAGGTATCAAAATCGAAGGCTGGCAGGAAGTGGCGCTGAACAACTCGGCTAAGTATGATGCGGTGATGCCCCAGCGCTTTGCTGGTGTGAATGCCTGGAGCACGGTGGGCCGCCGCGACACGGTGCCTTACACGATAGCCAATGCCGGTTATCCCGTGATTCTCTCGAATGTGACCAATTTCTATATTGATATGGCTTACGGTTGGCATCAGTATGAAAAAGGCTTGCATTGGGGTGGAGCAGTCGATGAGTATGCTACCTGGTATGCTCAACCCTACAACATCTATCACTCGGCTCGCATGCAGTATGATGGGACTCCCACCGACATGGCGAATGCTGCGGTGGGCAAGGTGCCTTTGCGCAAGGTGGAGAATATCATTGGTGTTCAAGGCCAGTTGTGGGCCGAGACAATCAGGAACTTTGAACAGGTGCAAATGTACTGCCTGCCCAAGATGCTGGGTCTGAGCGAACGCGGCTGGAATGCTATTCCTGAGTTTGTGAAGAATGGTGCCGAGCAGGACTTTGAGGGCTGCATGCGCGCCTATAACCTGAAGATAGGTCGCAGCGAGTTGCCCGTGCTCAAGCGTCGTGGATTTGCTTTCAGGCTGGGGCAGCCAGGCATTGTGGTGAAGGACGGCAAGCTGCTTGCCAACAGCCAGTATTGCGGCGAGGTGATTCGCTACACACTCGATGGCAGCGAGCCCGATGCAACTTCGCCCGTGTGGACGGCCCCTGTGACCATTGGCAAGGGTGTGAAACTGGTGAAAGCCAAGGCTATGTATCTGGGCCGCGAGAGCCTCACCACTTATCTTTGGCTTGAATGATGTGTTCTCTCTTTATTTGGCATAATAATTGTATATTATTATATAAAGGCAATTTTATTTGTCTATGTAATAAATGAGTATTAATTTTGCACCGATTTAAGAAACCGATTCTATCGAAATGAAAATTATAAGCAAACCCGCCGAACTGCAAAACGCAGTGAAAATGTATCGCCAGGAAGGCAAAAACATTGGTTTAGTGCCCACGATGGGTGCTCTGCATGAGGGTCACAAGTCGCTTGTGGAACGAGCTCGCCGCGAAAACGACATTGTTGTGGTGAGTGTGTTTCTGAACCCCACTCAGTTCAACAACAAGGAAGACTTGCGCACCTATCCGCGCAATGCCGAGGCCGATGCCGCCATGCTCGAGTCGTGTGGCGTTGACATCGCATTCATGCCCAGTGTCGAAGATGTTTATCCTGAACCCGACACGCGTGTGTTCCATCTTGGCCCAGTTGCCGAGGTGATGGAAGGTGCCATGCGTCCCGGCCATTTTAACGGCGTGTGCCAGATTGTGAGCAAGCTGTTCAGCTTTGTTCAACCCGACCGTGCCTACTTTGGCGAGAAAGATTTTCAGCAGATTGCCGTGATTCGTGCCATGGTGGCTCAGTTGGGGTTCAATCTCGAGATTGTGCCGTGCCCCTGTGTGCGTGAGGCCGACGGACTTGCCAAGAGCAGCCGCAATGTGAGGCTCACCCCCACAGTGCGCCGCGTGGCTCCCGCCATCTACAAGACGCTCAAGGAGAGCCTTGACTTTGCTTCGTTCCACACTGTGGAGCAGACGCACGATTGGGTGGTGGCAACGCTCAATGCCTATCCCGAGATGGAAGTGGAATACTTCTCGATATGCGACGGCATTACCCTGCAGCCTGTAACCGACTGGAACGACTCCAACTATGTGGTGGGCTGCATCACGGTGTATTGCGGTGATGTGCGTGAAATTGATAACATAACTTATAAAAACGAATGCTGAAATGCAGATACAAGTAGTTAAATCAAAGATACATCGTGTGACCGTGACAGGTGCGAACCTGAACTACATAGGCAGCATCACGATTGATGAAGAACTGATGGAAGCCGCCAACATCATTGAGGGCGAGCGCGTGTATGTTGTGGATAACAACAATGGCGAGCGGCTCGACACCTATGTGATAAAGGGTGAGCGCGGCAAGGGCGAAATATGCCTGAACGGTGCTGCTGCCCGCAAGGTGGAACCCGGCGATGTTGTCATCATCATGTCGTATGCCTTTATGACACCCGACGAGGCCCGCAAGTTCAAGCCGGCTATCGTGTTCCCCGACACACACACTAACAAACTCATCAAGTAAATAGGAGATTCAAAAAAATAGCAAAACGAATAAAATTAAGAAATTATGTTTGACAATTTATCAGAAAGGCTTGAAAGATCGTTCAAGATACTGAAGGGACAAGGTAAGATTACTGAAATTAATGTGGCTGAAACTCTCAAGGATGTGCGTAAAGCGCTGCTTGAGGCTGATGTGAACTACAAGGTTGCGAAACAATTCACCGACACGGTGAAGGCTAAGGCTCTGGGTCAGAATGTGATTAATGCATTGAAGCCTAACGAGCTGATGGTTAAAATCGTGCACGATGAACTGGCATTGCTGATGGGCGGCGATCAAGCCCCCTTCAACATTCAAGGCAATCCTGCAGTGATATTGATGTCGGGTCTTCAAGGTTCAGGTAAGACCACATTCTCGGGCAAGCTTGCCAACAAGATGAAAAAGGAGAAAGGCAAAAACCCGCTGCTGGTGGCATGCGATGTGTATCGTCCTGCAGCAATTGAGCAGTTGAAGGTGCTTGCCGAACAGATAGGTGTGCCCGTTTACAGCGAGCCCGAAAGCAAGGATCCTGTGAGCATCGCCCGCAATGCCGTGGCCGAGGCTCGCCGCCGTGGCAATGATGTGGTGATTGTGGACACGGCAGGTCGTCTGGCTGTTGACGAGATGATGATGACCGAGATCAAGGCCATCAAGGATGCCATCAATCCTACCGAGACCCTGTTTGTGGTTGACGCAATGACGGGTCAGGATGCAGTGAATACCGCTAAGGAATTCAACGACCGTCTGGACTTTGACGGTGTGGTGCTCACCAAACTCGACGGTGACACCCGTGGTGGTGCTGCGCTCTCGATTCGCACCGTGGTGAACAAGCCCATCAAGTTTGTGGGTACGGGCGAGAAGATGGAGGCCATCGACCCGTTCCGTCCTGCCGGTATGGCCGACCGCATTCTGGGCATGGGCGACATCGTGACGTTTGTGGACCGCATGCAACGTGAATATAACGAGGAAGAGGCCCGGAAACTGCAGAAGAAGATTGCGAAGAACGAGTTCAACTTCAATGATTTCCTGCAGCAGATCAAGCAAATCAAGAAGATGGGCAGCATCAAGGATCTTGCCTCGATGATTCCTGGCATGGGTAAGGCTATGAAGGACATCAATGTTGATGACAATGCCTTCAAGAGCATAGAGGCCATCATCTACTCGATGACCCCATACGAGCGTGAGCATCCAGAAGTGATGAACGGCCGTCGCCGTGAGCGCATTGCCAGGGGTAGCGGCACTAACATCCAGGAGGTTAACCGCCTGCACAAGCAGTTTGACAAGACCCGCAAGATGATGCCGGCTGTGACCACGAAGAATCCGTTGAAGATGCTGCGTAACATGCGCAACATGCCGCGCAGGCGCTAAACTGAGAATTCATCAAAGGTACCTTTGCTCAGTGAAGGTGCCTTTTTTTCAATAATAAATCAAGAATAACCTATAAAACCAAGAAAAAATGACTTTGATTGATGGCAAGAGTGTTGCCAAAGCAGTGAAACAGGAGATTGCCGCACAGGTCGATGCCATGGTGGCAGCCGGCAAGCGTCGTCCTCATCTGGCAGGTGTGCTGGTGGGACATGACGGCGGAAGTGAATCGTACATGGCCAACAAGGTGAAATCGTGCGCCGAGTGTGGTTTCAAGTCGTCGTTACTCCGTTTTGAAGATACCGTGAGCGAAGAAGAACTGCTCGCAACAGTGCAGAAACTGAACGAGGATCCCGATGTTGACGGCTTTATTGTGCAGCTGCCCTTGCCCAAGCATATCGATGAACAAAAAGTGATAGAAGCCATCGACTACAGGAAAGATGTTGACGGTTTCCATCCCATCAATGTGGGCCGCATGATGATTGGTCTGCCTTGTTTCCGTTCGGCAACGCCGCAGGGCATTCTCATGCTGCTCGACCATTATAACATTGAGACTCGCGGCAAGCACTGTGTGGTGCTGGGTCGCAGCAACATCGTGGGCAAGCCTGTGGCATCGATGCTGGTGCAGAAGGCCAATCCCGGCAACTGCACCGTAACCGTTTGCCACAGTGCCACCAAGAATATGGCCGAGATTACCCGTCAGGCTGACATTCTGATTGCAGCCATCGGTTCGCCTGAGTTTGTCAAGGCCGACATGGTGAAGGAAGGTGCCGTGGTGATTGATGTGGGCACTACCCGCATACCCTCGACCGAGACCAAGAGCGGCTGGCGCCTGTGTGGCGATGTGGCTTTTGATCAGGTGGCTCCCAAGTGCAGCTACATCACTCCCGTGCCGGGTGGCGTGGGCCCCATGACCATTGTGTCGCTCATGCAGAACACACTGCTGGCGGCTCAAGGCAAGATTTATTAATGACTCAACAATAAACATTTATGAGCGGTTTTTTCTCGGGCGTGTTCCTGTCGCTGTTGTCGCTGTTGGGCAATAGCGGTGATGTGGATTTTGTGTTCTTTGGCGATGCCATGCAGCATGCGCCACAAATCACAGCGGCACATCGCGGGGGCAACACCTATGATTATAGCGAGTGTTTCCAGTATATTGAGCCCGACATTCAAGGTGCCGATTGCGCGGTAGTGAATCTGGAAGTGTCGCTTGGTGGTGCACCCTATACAGGTTACCCCTGCTTTAGCGCGCCCGACGAGTGGGCCGCTCAACTGCAGCGTTCGGGTTTCGACCTGCTGCTCACGGCCAATAACCATTGCCTTGACCGTCGCGACAAGGGTGCCGTGCGCACCATCGAGGTGCTCGACAAACTCGGGATACCTCATGTGGGCACCTATGTGAACGCGGCCGCCCGCGCCAAGCAGTTGCCTTGCATCCAGACCATCAAGGGCCTTAAAGTGGCATTTCTTGACTACACCTATGGCACCAATGGCATTCCCATTCAGAAAGATGTGGTGGTTGACTACATCGACAAGGCATTGATAGCAAAAGATATTGAGGCCGCTCGCAAAGCAGGCGCACAGGTGCTGTGCGTGAATATGCACTGGGGCATCGAGTACACGCTCACGCCCGTACAGGAGCAGAAGAATCTCGCCGATTTTCTGGTGGAGCAGGGTGTGGATCTGATTATTGGCGGACATCCCCATGTGGTAGAGCCCTTTGAGATGCGCCACAGCAATCGCTGGGACAAGGATGTGCTGCTGGTCTATAGCCTGGGCAACATGATATCGAACATGACCAAGCCCGACTGCCGTGGCGGTGCCATGGTGAAGGTGAAAGTGAAGATGCAGAATGGCAAGCCTGTGGTGCACGATGCCCGTTATAAACTGTTCTACTGCCAGAAGCCGGTGGCAGGAAAAAATTACACGCTCATACCCGAAGAGCGGCCCGATGTGGTGCATGCCAGCCAAAAGTCGGCTTTCAACACATTCATGAGCCGCACCCATCAGTTGGTTATGAATAAAAACATCAACGTCCCACAGGAACGTTGATGTCCTAACCAATAAAAATTATAATTATGAAAACAAGAGATAGCGAGTAGCGGTTGAAGGGTTACCTTCAGTCGTTATCGAAAATGCGTTTCAACCGGTTGAAAATGCGGTTTTTAGTCTGCTCAGTAGGAGTCAGATTCTCGCTGCCCTTGAGCGCCTCGATGGCGGCTCGTTCCTGGCTGTTAAGCTGTTCGGGCACATATACCATAACATTGATGAGCAGGTCACCAGTGCCGTAGCTGTCGGGTGAGGGGAGTCCCTTGCCTCTTAGCCTCAGCACCTTGCCCGGCTGTGTGCCAGCGGGAATCGTGACACGAGCATGACCGTCGACTGTGGGCACCTCGACCTTGCCGCCAAACACGGCAGTGGGGAAGTCGAGCATGAGGTTATAGACCAGATCGTTGCCATCGCGCATGAGTTGCGGATGACGCTCTTCCTCGATAACCACAAGCAAATCGCCCGGAATGCCGCCGCCTGGGGCCTCGTTGCCTTTGCCTCCCATGCGCAGGGTCATGCCTTCGGCCACGCCTGCCGGGATGTTGACGGTAACAATATCTTCTTTCCTGACAAGTCCTTGTCCGCCACAGTGCGAGCAGCGTTCCTTGATGATTTTGCCGCTACCGCCGCATCGCTGGCAGGTGCTTTGCGTCTGCATGTTGCCGAGCAGTGTGCGCTGCACTCTCACTTCGACGCCGCTACCGTGGCAGTTGGGGCAGGTATCGAGGGCTGTGCCGTCTTTAGCACCTGTGCCATGACAGTGCTGGCACGAGATGAGTCGTGGCAGTTTCAGTTTCTTTTCCACGCCATGAGCTGCATCGTGCAGGTCTATTTTCACACGGATGCGTAGGTCGCTGCCTCGTTTCACCCTGTTGCCACTGGTGGCACGACTTGAGAAGCCGCCTCCACCACCGAAGAAATCACCGAAAATGTCGCCGAAGTGCGAGAAGATGTCGTCCATCGACATGCCGCCGCCAAAACCGCCGCCCATCTGGTCGCCGGCAAAGCCGAACTGGTCGTAGCGGGCGCGCTTGTTGGGATCGCTGAGAACATCGTAGGCTTCGGCAGCCTCCTTGAATTTCTCTTCGGCCTCTTTCTTTTCGGCGTCCGATTTTCCCTGTTGACGGTCGGGGTGGTACTTGATGGCCATCTTGCGATAAGCTTTCTTGAGCTCATCGTCGGTGGCGTTCTTGTTGACGCCCAGCACTTCGTAGTAGTCTCTTTTTGCCATAGTTTGAGTGTATTATTGTCCGACCACCACCTTGGCGTGTCGCAAAACCTTATCGTTAATCATATAGCCCTTGAGCACCGTGTCGATGACCTTGCCACGCTGGCTCTCGTCGGGCGCAGGGAACATGGTCACAGCCTCAAACACCTCGCTGTCGAAGTCTTCGCCAGTGCTGTTCATGGGCTTTACCTGCTGTGACTCAAGATATTTCATGAATTTGTTGTGGATGAGTGTGACACCCTCTTTGAGACTGTCGATGTCACCACCTTCGTCAATGGCCTGCAAGGCGCGTTCCATGTCGTCGATCACAGGCAGCAGTTCAAGCATGGCCTTCTCGGCGCCATTCTTGATGAGGTCCTGCTTTTCACGCATGGTGCGCTTGCGGAAGTTGTCGAACTCGGCCAGCAGGAACACATATTCCTTCTTTTCCTTGTCGAGTTCAGCTTCGAGCCGAGCAATTTTTTCCTCATCGGTTTCTTCGTGTTCTTCCTGTTCCTCGGCATCGGTTGCCGGGGCTTCTTGATTCAGGTTCTCATCTTGTTGCAATTCCTGTTGCTCCTTGTCGAGAGCCTCGTTTTCTTTATGTTCTTTCTTTGCCATATATTTTGTTGTATTTTAAGTTTCGTGCATTACTGATGTGCCTCATTACATGCGTAACCAGGCACATAACAAAGCACATTTGTATATATAGCAAAAATTTTGCCAAACTGGCGAGTTTTGGCGATAATGATATTGCACACATTGAAAATGACAGAAACGCAGCGAGCAAGACGCGACATCTGCCACTTTGGCACACAGCACCGCGCGCTTGCTTTTAGTCAGACAATGGATGGCAATTGTTGCTACGGAGTTGAGGAGTCGTTCTTTATAATCAGACAATTGAGGACAATTTATTGACAATTATTCCATTGATGACAATTGTTGCTACGGAGTTGAGGAGTATAGGAGTTGCGCTGGCGCGATAAAACCGGCGTGAGCCGGCTCTTCGACAAACTTAGTTTGCAGCTTTTTGAAAAAATATAACTACCGACTCGGTGGGTGCTAATTCAAAAAGTTGCGCCTATCGGTGTCAAAAAGCTGGCTGACGCCAGTTTTTTATTTGTCTCACGCCGATTATGCAGATTGAGCAGATTATTTTGATGCGAGCAAGCTCGCGGTTTAGGGTTTAGGGTTTAGGGTTTAGGGTTGAGAGTTGAGGGTTGAGGGGTGAGGGATGAGGGGTGAGAGTGTAGGGTGAGGAAAAGTGGGGGCTGGCGGTGAGGCCAGCCCTGCACATAGATTGTTGATTAATTAGAATGAAAAAGAGTTTTAAAACTATTATGTTCCCGTTCGGCAAAGCTCAAGCAAGCTTGGCTTTTCGCTCACTTAATCACGATTTTTTTGCCCTGGTGGATGTAGATGCCTGGCTCAGTGGGGTCTGCAACTGGCTGCCCCATCAGGTTGTAATAGCGGTTGTCCCCATTCGTTGTTTCATTTACTCCCAAATCAGTGATAGCTGTGGGGGTCACAAGCTCTCTCATCTCGTCGTAGCGAGGACTCTTATACACGATTACGCCGTTCTCTATAACATGGCTCAACCCCTTGGTTGTGGGATAATTTCCATTCACCCAACGGTTTTCAAAGGGGAACAGCAAACCTCCTCCAGTAACGGATCCCACACTCTCCAATATCAAACCTGTTTTAGCTTCATTCAAATAGTACGCCTTACGCATGACATCACCAACAGTTTCTTCACCAATTGACTGAATCTTGAACCTGCAGTTTTCATCATAGAAAGCCACAAAATCGTTAAAGTCATAGATCAAGTATTCACCAAAAGTCTCATAATTCTCACTTTGAATCAAGGGATAAGCGTTCTCATTCACATTGAAGTCTACAACCTTGTTCTCCTCGTCGAGTACAGCGTACACCTTCTTGTCAGCTTCACGAACATAGGCATAAGGTTTTACTGTGTTCACATCAAGTGCTTCACCGAAATAGCGATAAAGATTCTTAAACTGGATGCCGTTTATCGTGGTTTCACCACACATCTCTTCAGTGTAGTACACATACACATCGGCTTCATTATGCCCCTTGTCGTAAAGATAGACACGCTGCACACCTTCGCGCACCAGAGGAACATACTCATATTCCTGCGCCTGAACACCTGTGATGCCCATCAGCATCAACAGACTAAAAAAAATCTTTTTCATAGCCGTGAAATTTTTAATTGTTTTTACAAAAATAGTGGTTGTTTTTTATAATTCAAAATAATTTCGTCAATTTTTTATGATTCTTGAACTGCCAACAATCTTTCCATCTTCGATAAGACTGACAATGTAGATGCCGCTCGGACAGTTCTCGGCCGAAACCGTCACCTCCCGATCGCCTGTGATAACAGGATATTCCGCAACACGGCCATTTCCGTTTATGGGTGACATTCTGATAACAGTTTTTGCACCTGCTGGATAGGCGAGATGGACGGTGAACTGACTGTTGAACGGATTGGGTGAGATGCTCTCAATGGCTGAATCGTCATTGATGATGGCGGTTGCATAAGCCACGGCACCGGTCTTTTCTGATGCCACTCGCAAGGTGTATTCGCCCTGTTGACGGCTTGCATTCAAGCACAAGGTGTCGCCTTCTCCAATCAGCTCACACTGTGGACTGTACCACTCCATGCGTGAAGGTTCGCTGACATCCGTTGCCACAAGCCGGCAGCTACCGTCACTTCCGTTGAGCATGATGATGCCAGGGCCCATGCCATTCTGTGCATCTATTTTAACGGTATAGCTCTCGACATCAATGAGACTGTCACTGGCATTGGTCATTTTAAGATGAAGGATGTGATTAATGTCATTTAAGAGTGTACGGTCGTTGTATTCGCAGTAGAATATCAGCGAATCCACTCCATTCTGCGGAACTTTGAATTCAAAACCACTTCCGGCAGCGTTCAGTTTGTATTTCCTCGGTGCCAAGTTTGTTGTGGTTATGTTGGTTTTATTCAGGTCGGATGAGAGGTTATAAATCCCTGGCGAAAGTTCTAGATAATAATTGCAGAGGGATAAGGAGTTTCCTGTGCTTGAAGAATCAGAAATCAGTGTGATTTTGCTTATGGCATTATTGTCCACCGCATTCACATAGATGGGTATTTTTACAACCCTTTTTGGCAGAGAGATCATGCCGCCTCCCGCCACAACGGTTCCAAGGCCAGGCAATATCGTGTTCTCTTTGCGCATGGCCACATTGCTGTTCTCACGCAACGCAATCATGCCACCCGCATCCTCGGGAACAACAGAGGTCGTGGAGTCATTAACAAGAGCCAGTACTTCAATGTCGAGAATGCTTCCGTTATCGGCAGCTCTTGAGACAAGCGATGAGGGGAGCTGCCACACATATCGGTAGATGCACGATGTGTCCACAGCAATGGCAGTGTCAAGAGATAGGCCTGTAATCTTCCCGCCGTATTGGCTGCCAGTTCCAAAGATGGCATCCCTGCTCATGTTGAGCGAGTTCTCTTTCCAGTAGAGATGGAGATATTTAGACGGGTCAACATAGTTACGATAACCTCTGTTGTTGACCCGCACATAAATGTAGAGTTTCTCGTCACTGCCCACAAGCAGGTGGTCGTTCTCTTTATAGTAGAAGCCGTCATCATCGCTCCTCACCCAGATGTCTGGACTGTTCCAGTATGTTCCAGTCGATGCATGGATCTTGGAACCCACATCTTGGAGATTATCATGAATGAAAAGGTTGGCACTGTCGGGCAGAATATCAAAAGAGAACTCTTCTCCCAACCATTCTGGTGTCGAATCATACATGGGAGTTTCATCATTTTCATCATGGCTCTGAGCATACAGAAAAGCTTCCTCCATGGTAACACGACCATTGAGATCCGTGTCGGAATTAACGGGTGTGCCAAACTTGTCTGCCTGATGAATGGCATTTGTAAAATCATAGGAAAATTCGTTATGTTCAATACCTAAATGGGGATCCATCGACCATGAACTCTCATCTTCTGCACAAGCAGTTATAATTGTCCGTCCTGGTCCCTGCAAATAATCAATAAATGCGCCAGAATAACAATTCTGAAGTATGAATGTTGTGTTTCGCGCACCAAAGACTGAGGCTATTGAGTCCAATTCGGTAGCATATAGGCGATTATCTCTTGCTGAAGGATATTGGAGATATTCGCTCATATCCAACAAACAAATATAAGGTTCATTTGTATTTTGATCAATACCCCCATGACATGTAATGTAAAAAATGAGATTGGAATCTTTATATGGAGGATTCTCTTCTATTAAATAAAAATCATAAAGTTTTTCAAATATAATATCTTTCCTATTTAAGTACATTAATGGATACCATGGTTGCTCATTATTGTAATAAGAAGGTCTATTAGTATATGTTTCATAACCTTCTTGTGTGCGAAGTTGAAAGGTCGGGAAAAAACTCAAAAAACAATAGGGGTCATATCCATAATCTTGTGTTAAGACATTATACAAATATTCACAGTCATTCCAGTAGGTTAAATAATTGTTCTCCTCTTCATATCCACCACCGATTATTATGACAATGGGTTCGTAATAATCATCAATCCTTTGATGAGAAAAACTTCCGTAATTCTGTGATAAAAGAGAATTGGAAATAGACTGTTTTTTTATTTCTCGCTGGGAATCCAACAAGGTCAACTCAATTTTTCGGGGATACTTTGCACCCTTAAACTTAACATAAGGAATGGTGTCACCATTCAGTGGTGAGAAATTTTTGGGTATATAAAAATAACTGCACGGATGACTCCAGCCTGTCATGGGTCTCTCGTCAACGAAAACCAACCATTTGGGGCTGTTACTTGTCAGCCAAATAACCTGAGGAACTGACTCAAAAATGCAAGAATCATCGCCATCATCAAAAATTGTGTCTGTTTCTGCAATATAGAAATCAAATACAGTGTTTGGAGGATAATGATTTTTCACCAGTTGAAGTGCCTGGGCTTCAGTAATTTGTACTTGTGCGAGTGATGACATGAATGTTGCCATCACTGCAATAAGAATTAGAATCTTTTTCATTTTAATAAATTTTTTATGTTAAACAATACATTTTCGTTAAGGTGACGAGTCGCGAGGTGCGATTAGTTAGGGAACAGTGAACTGGCCTTCGAAGTCGTGGTTCCAGGAGGTGGAGATTTCGATGGAGTAGTCACCGCTGGAGAGGGAAGAGACATCGATGGTGCCGCCGCCGGGCTTGGTGTCGGTGATGACGGCGTTCCACCAATCGTCGTAAATCGTTACATAGTAAGTAACATTGGCATAATCAACAATGGTGATTACGCCCAACTCACTGTCATAATAGACATCGGGCATGTCGGCCGGAGGACTCACCTCGGTGTGAGGATGGTTTTTGGGATGCATAACAATATCCTTATCGGGTCTTGATCCATTATTTTTCACCTCGCTAAAAGATGAACAACAAAGGGCAATGATGATAAAAAGAAAAATTTTTTTCATAGTTCTTCCTTATTTTGATTGTTTGTTAATACGCAAAGTTATATATGAGTCGCAAAAGCATCCAAATTTTCCCTCAAAAAAAGTTCATATCACCCTCGTTGCAAGACACTTATATTCAATTAGTTGGCATGAGTCTCAATAGCAAACTTTTAAAAATCATGTCACAGAACCTACTGTAAATGTGCATTCTGTGGTGATATTGCTTTTTAAACTCTATATGATGTCAAAAATTCGTCAAATGGTACTGAAATTCCCATTTTTTTGATGATACGGGAGCGTTTAACACTGATAAAGTCCTTGCTATAGCCCATGATTAATGCTATCTCTCCATAGGTGAAACCGCAGCACATGAGGGTCAGGAATCGTATTTCTTGTTCATCAAGTACACTATAATGCTCCCTCATGCAAGTTACAAAACCATGATAAGTTTCATCAGCATAGAATTCCATTTCATTCCAAAACTCCTTATTTCCTATATTTCCAGATACAATTCTATCAATATTCTTCTTATTGATATAATCTGGCTTGTCACTTTTTGAATTGGCCAACTTGACCAGTTTCCTCATCATTGCAATGTGTCGGTTGAGTGTAGCTTTAAGGTTCTCAAACTGTTTGAGTCGAATCTCATTCTCTTCAATTCTTGTGTAGTTACAACGAATCTGTTCTTCATATGCCTCAATTCGCGTCAGCAGTTCATGGTGCTCATTGACTTTCTCATCCTTAAAGTGTTCCAACAATCTCTTCGAACGCTTCCTTGTCCTATAATTATAGTATGTAGTCCACATTGAAAAGACAATGAAAACTACAAGAATGATAAACAGAATAGTTTTGGCTCGATGATAAATGTTTTCTGTTTTATCCAAACTCTGTGTTGCATGATTCTTTTCTATATTAGTTAAAAAGCGTTTATCTGGGTTGGAGTTTATCAGTCTAACAATGCTGTCTCTTGAGTGCTGAAAACTTGTTTTATTTCTATAATTCTTCTCATTCCCAGCATTTACAGATTGGATCTTGAGTTCTACAATACTGTCACGTCCATCAAACGGAAACTGGTGGGCAAGGGTGAGATAATATCGCGAAGAATCAATGTTGTTTTGATTCGCATAAAGGGAAGCCGCTGTGAGAAAGAAATCAACCTTATGAAAGTCTTGTTTACTGTTGAGGTACCTGTGAATCAAATGTTTTGCATCATCATAGCATGAATCCTCAATATAGCTTGTTGCGAGCATTTCAGTGAAGTCATAGTAGTATGAGCTGTCACCTACTTCTTTCATAATTGCTATGCCTTTTTTGAGGAAAGGTTTTGCCACATTGTTATCAGTGATGCGCAATATGCCGCCAGTGTTCCCAAGGCAGATGCCTTGATAGCGTCGCTCACCAGATAGCACGAAATGGCGGTAAGCCTTCATATAGTGCTCAATATCACTACCATCACTGACATAGTATGAACTGAGTAACACTGCCATGCGGAGGTTGGTGTATCCGAGGTTGAAATGGTCGTTGGGGTCGGCGGTGGACTCGGCCTCGAGGTAGTGCTGCATGGCCTGCTGGGGGTGGCCGAGTTCCTCGGCTACGGCACCGCTGTAGATGAGGGCGCGGGTGTAGCGCTCATGGTCGGCCGAAGAGCCGTGATGGTCGGCATAATAACTGAGGGCGCTGTCGATGAGGACGCTGTCGGCCGGCTCAGTCACATAGCACTTGTAGCGGGCCTGCACAAGCAACAAGGCATGGCGGGCACGCAGGGCCTCGTCGGCCTGCAGGGCGCGGGCAGTGTCGAGTGCGAGCATCTGTCGCAGGGCGGCGCTGTGTGCGGCAGTGTCGCTGGTGCGCAGCAGCGAGTCGGCACGATCCAGCTCCGCCGTGACGCGCGCATCATGCCCGCCCCCACAACCCACGAGCAGGGCGGTGAAGAACAAGAGCAATATGCCAGACCAGTGTTTCATAGCAAAATATATTGTCCGTTTTAAATAATTAACGGAAAACCGCCAGTTTTATTGTGCAGTGTGGTGAAAAAGAGCGAGAGGTGGGGTCAGTGATTGAGAGGGAGGATGAAGTGGGTGGGGTAGTGGTTGAGCAGGGGTATCTGCTTCAGTTGCTCGGTGCTGGTTGAAGCGGGGAACAGGCCAAAGATTGAAGAGCCGGAGCCTGACATGGAGGCATAGATGGCACCAGCATCGTAGAGGCTCTGCTTGATGCCCGCCAATTCAGGGTATTGGGCAAAAACGCTGGTTTCAAAATCGTTGACGAGGGTGTCACGCCACAATTGGGGCCCTTGCTCAAGGATGGCGGGTATGGGCACCAGGGCCGGGTGTGGTGTGACCTGCGCATAGGCGGTCTTGGTGGGTACCGACACATCGGGCTTGATGAGCAGCAGGGTGAATCTCTTGATGTCGACATCGATGGGGCTTAGCACATCGCCAATGCCTGTGGCCATCATGGGCGTGTTGTAGATAAAGAATGGGCAGTCGGCACCTATTGTGATTGCCATTTGTGCCAGTTGCTCGTTGGTGAGATTCAACCGAAATATAGTGTTGAGGGTGGTGAGCGTGAAAGCGGCATCGCTCGAGCCGCCTCCGAGCCCGGCGCCATCGGGGATGTGCTTGTAGAGGAAGATGTTGACGGGCGGCAACTGGAATTGGCGCTGCATGAGCCTGTAGGCCTTCATCACCAGATTCTTCTCCACAGGGCAATCGACGGCATTGCCGTAGCAGGTGAGTGTGGCATCGCCCTCGTGAGCGGGCACAATCTCGAGGGCGTCGCATAGCGGAATGGGGTAGAACACGGTTTCGATGTTGTGATAACCGTCGGGACGGCGTTCCACAATGTTGAGTCCGATATTGATTTTGGCATTAGGGAATACAATCATATTGCTGGAAAAGGGATGAAGGTTAAAGAATGGGGCTCATGAGCCTTGCGAGCGACTCGAACACGCGCTGCTGTGCCGGACGGCGGCGCCAGTGTGGCAGGGTGATGCGGGTGCAGTTCTTGAGATCGGCCATGAAGATGCGTTTCATGCGTTCGTTGAACTGCTTGCTGTAGACCATTACATTGCACTCGAAGTTGTGCTCGAAACTGCGGAAGTCGAAATTGGTGGAGCCCGTGGTGACAAACTCGTCGTCGACAATCACGCTCTTGGCGTGCATCATGGTGTGTTCATAGAAATAGACCTTGATGCCAGCCTGCAGGCACTCTTTGATGTAGGAGTATGACGAGTATTTGAGCAATCGCGAGTCGGGTGTGCGCGGCACCATGAGCCGCACATCGATTTTGGCCAGTGCCGCCGACTGGAGCACCTTGAGCAGGCCGTCGGTGGGCAGGAAATAGGGAGTTTGAATATAAATCGACCGCTTGGCATTGGCAATGGCCTTGAGGAATACATGCGAAATGGCATTCCACCTGCCGGTGGGGCCGCTGCTCACAATCTGCATGCCGTCGGGACTTCCGGGTGCCACCTCGTGGGTGAGGGTGGTCTCGGTGAGTAGCGAGCGTTTCATGAAGTTCCAGTCAACGGCAAACGAGTATTGCAGGCCCTTGAGGGCATTGCCGGTGATGCGCAGATGCGTGTCGCGCCAGGGCAGTTTGTGTTTGCTTCCGGTCACATAGCGGTCGGCGATGTTCATGCCGCCGATGTAGCCAATCTTGCCATCGATGATGACCATCTTGCGGTGGTTGCGCCAGTTGAGCCTGTTGGCGAACTCCATGATGGTAACCTTGAGGAAGGGGTAGGCCTCAACGCCCGCCTTGCGCATCTTGCGAAAGAACGACATGTTGAGCAGGAATGAGCCAATGTGGTCGTAGATGACCCGCACTTTCACGCCTTCCTGGGCTTTTTGCACCAGAATGTCGCGAATCTCGCGACCAATCTTGTCGCGTGCAAAAATGTAGTATTGCAGGTGTATGTATTCTTTGGCGGCGAGCATGTCGCGCTTGAGTGCGTCGAACTTTTCCTGACCCGATGTGAAGATTTCGATTTGATTGCCCGAAAAGTAGTGTGGCTCCACGATTGAATTGACCAGGCGCGCAATTTGCTTGCTCTCTTCGTTGATGCCGAGCTGGTCAATATCGGTCTTGCCTATGGCCATGTCGCCCAGCAGCTTGTTGCTCTTGCGGCGTGAGATCATGCGCACACCCTTGAGGCTGCGCCCGAAGAGCAGAAACAGGAAAACGCCCAGCACGGGCAAGAGAATGAGCACCGTTACCCAAGCGAGCGATTTCACGGGATTGCGGTTCTCGGAGATGACGACTCCAATCAAGCCCAGGATGGTGAGCACATAGAGTATGGTGAATATGATAAACACCACATAAGAGTATGATACCGCCTGTGCAAGAACCGTCATAAGTCAGGTATAACGAAGGGTTTTACAAAAATATCAGTTCACCTTAAAAACAAAAAACTATCATTCCATGCTCACGGCTAAGGCAATGATAGTGTGTTTTGCGTAGCAATCGATTCCCGATGTGGGGATCAGTTGACGACCACTTTTCTCGACCACTGGTTGTTGTAGCGCACGATGTAGAAGCCTTTGGGCATTTCGATCGACACATGCGTGTCGGCGTTCAGCTTGAGCTGCTTCACCATTTGACCTGTGATGGAGTAGATCTGGAAGAATGCTTCCTCGCTACCAGCCGTGAGGTGGATGCGTCCGTCGCCACCGCGCACCGAAGCGGCGCTGCTCTGCACATTTTCGATGCGCTGAGAGCTTCCGGGCCAAGGCGTGGCAAATGCTGATGCCACTGCCAGCGTGGCGCAACAAAGCGATATGTAAAGCAACTTCTTCATTTCAACAGGCAAAATTACATCTTTTTTTTGAAAAAAAACTACTTTCAGCACAATTTTTTTTGTAACCCTTCGTTATTGGGCCTTTTTTGTGACTATTTGACCCAAATAAAGCGGTGAGGTTTAAATCCAAATCGGTCATTAGGCCGAAAAGGATGGTTATTTAATCTTTTTTGCCATAACAGTTTTCTTTTGGCATCTTGTTTCCGCTGACATCTTACCATAGCCCGCTATGCTTGCACTGTCAGCGTCACAATCTGCACAAAATAAATTCTGTTCTAACAAAAATCCTAATGACC
>JAEEGL016751799.1_pt1 | contig 18033 bp, 14 predicted proteins | sample 9134231 | NCBI WGS metagenome assembly JAEEGL01 (sample SAMN16246548, study PRJNA631951) | gut metagenome | biome: gut microbiome; feature: rumen; material: fiber-attached | host: Bos | place: Iran: Karaj | collected 2018-10 | reverse complement strand
CTTTCATCATATAGTCTTCATACTCTCCGTCTTGTTGCCATCTGTCGCGGAAATATTGCGCTGCCCAACAAATCATGGAGTCTTCTGACAACGATTGCATAGTATTGGCACGTATATCCGCTATACAAAACCAATACAGTGCTTTAGTTTCTTCTGGCAACCGCTCTGGTTGTACCACTTCGCGTAGTATCGCCATTGCTGAATCCCTGTTTATAGTTAACATTTCTTCCGCGGCTCGCACTTTCTGTACATCACGACTGGTGCAAGCAGTCATAATTATCGAGGTTACACAGAAGACTATTAATGACAATTTTCCTGATGTTATCATATTGAATATTGTTTATCTGAAAAGTTGCACAAAATTACTCTTTTTCCAGAATATGACCAAATAATATAAACCCCAAGAGTTCTAATATAAATCGCTTGTATTTAAGTGCTTGATTATCAGTGCACAATTATGTGTAAATATAAACTTTATTATTTGGATATAAGTGCCTTCATACTATAATTTTGCAGTCGAAATCAGACATAATATGTTTGAGTGAAAGCTGAAAAAATATGTTTAAGTTCAATCAAAATACAACTAGTATGAAAACAAAAATTTTTATTGGAGTAATAATCTCTGTAGTATTATTAATTAATGGGTGTATGCCAGGAAGTGATAAATGGAATATCCGTATTGCAACCATCGTATATGTGAAAAACGGGGGATTGCAAGAAGGAGAAAAACTTGTTTTTGTTAACGGAATCCAACGTAAGTGCGAACATGAATGGCAAGGAAAAACGTGCAAGTATGTGGCAGTAAAATACACTTTCCGAAAGGCAAACGGCTCTCTTGACCAACGCATCATTCATCTCCTGATGACCGAACATTGCGATAGTGTTATCGATTGCAGTTACGACGGTAAAGCAGAATGGGTTTACTCAAATGATCTGCTTATCCTCAAAAACATCTTTCCGCATGGAATATTTGGAGGAGGAAGATAAAATATGATTTGTAAGATTTTTATGCATATATCGTATTATTAATAGAGAAAAATCCTAATAACAAAGAAATAATTATTCAAATATATACAACAATGAAATTCAAATTATTCATATTGACAATAACATTCGTTTGTGCAGTTTCCATGTCAGCAAACAACAAAATAACAGGTATCATTACTGACACCAATGACGAATCTGCACTGATAGGTGTGAATGTGACGCTTATGCAAGACAATAAGCAAATAACAGGAGCAATAACCGACAATCATGGCAAGTTTAATATCGAAGCCGAATCTGGCGAATATATCCTCGAATGTTCCTATGTCGGATATGAGACTCTCCTCATGAGTCTTAATATTAGTGGAAACATCAACCTTGGTAATATACAGATGAGAGAAAATTCTGTAGAACTTGGTGAGGTGACTATCGAAGGAAACAATGTAATACGAAAAGTTGATCGGCAGGTGCTTTTGCCAAACAAAGAACAGGTCTCTGCGGCTTCCGATGGTATTTCACTTTTGCAAAATCTGCAAATACCACGTATAGTGGTCAATGCTGCTGATAATTCTGTTAAAACCCTATCAGAAGACGTGGTGCAATTGCGTATAAATGGCATTGAGGCAACGAATGCAGAGGTGATGGCAATCAATCCGAAGGATGTGATACGCATTGAGTATCATGACCAACCTGGAGTGCGTTATAATGGTGCAGCAGCGGTTATAGATTATATAGTAAAACATCGTGATACAGGTGGTAGTCTCATGCTTGCTGCAACTACAGGCGTTACAATGACTGGTTGGGGAGAATATTTCCTTTCTGGTAAGGCTTATTTTGGGAAATCTTCATTGAGCCTCAATGCAGTTTATTCTCCACGTGATGTGTATTGGACTCGTACAAATACCGAAACTTATAATTTTGGCGCAGAAACAGTGGAAAATACTGAAGTTGGCGATCCTACACGGTATAAAATGAATCCTGCAAATCTGGGTTTGACTTACAATTGGACAAATGGAGAAAAGAATATGCTCAATATTACACTACGCGATAATATGAGATTCACACCATATGCACATTCAAACCGTGATTCTTATCTTTATCAAGAAAAAGATAGTTTTGCTATTCACGATCATGAGAGCAATAAATCCATATCTCCGTCATTGGATATTTACTATCAGCATAATCTACCAAACAATAATCACTTATATCTTGACGTGGTTGGCACATATATTAATAGTCATAACGATCGTTGCTTCGAACAGTTGCCACTTGGTACTACAGATGCCGACACTACCAATGTTTATTCTTCAGTCAAAGGTAATAAATCTTCATTGATTGGTGAGGCAATCTATGAGAAGGAATGGGAAAAAGTAGTGCTTACTGCTGGTGCTAGACATAATCAACAATGGGTGGAGAATACGTATATGGGTAGTAAGGATGCTACTGTTCGCATGACTACTGCCGAGACTTATGCGTTTACTGAAATAAAGCAACGTATTGGTAACTTTTCATATGTTGCGGGAATAGGTGCTATGCATACATATATAGAACAAGGCGGAAGAAAACAATCCAATTGGATCGCTCGTCCTCAGCTAACTATGAGTTACGATTTTGGTAAAGGAGTATTTTGGAAATACAAGGGTTATGTCTCTGGATATCAGCCATCGCTGTCTTCGCTAAACGATGTGTCACAGCAGATTGACAAATATCAAATAAGACGCGGAAATCCTAACTTGAAACCCGTAATGTTTGTGTCTAACGAAATGGTATTATCTTGGCAACATAAATATGTCGATCTCAATATCTGGGCTAACTATTCCTATGATCATAAGCCTATTATGGAAGAAACACACATGGCTTCAGAATATGAAGAGTATGGTGATGTAACCCAGATGGTGGTGCGCACTGATGCCAATCAACGTGGTTTTCATCGTCTAAAAGTTTCTCCAAGCATACAATTAAAACTCTTGAAAAATCGCCTTATGTTCACAGTCGCACCATTCGCAAATTATTATGTTTCTTTGGGTAATAATTATACACATAAATACTTCAACCCTGGTGTGCGAGCAAGCGTTATGGCATTATATAAAGGTTGGCGATTTTGGGCAGATGTGACCACACGGAATAACGATTTATGGGGTGAAACCATCAATTATGGTGAGTTTTATCATTCTCTTGGAATCAATTATAATGCAGAACATTGGGGTTGCGGTCTGATGATGATGAATCCGTTTTCTACTAAAGGCTATACACGTGATACTAAAAATCTCAGCGCTATTGCATCCAATACACAACATGCCGAAATGAGAGATTATCATCAAGTTTTAATGCTCAACTTCCATTGTAATCTCGATTTCGGAACTCAACGCGGTGAACAAGGCAAACGTATAAACAACGAAGATAAAGAATCTGGCATCTTAAGTGGCACAAAATAAGTCAGGTTTATGAGAGAATGTACCTGACAACAAGCGGCTGCACAAATAGTATGGCAGCCGCTTGTTTGGTTTATATGCTTATTTCGCTCAGATTCGCTCGAGAGTGTTGAGTCGGATCCATCCACGGTTGTCTCCTACGGTAATCTCTGCCCATTCGCCGACAGTGGAGCGGATGTTGACTTTCGTACCTTCGTGCAGTGTGAAGAGGTCGGTGCCGCTTTTGTCAGGACTGGCTTTGGCATTGACGATACCCTGCATGATGACGGCTTCGGCTTGTGCAGCATCTCTCTGATGCAGCGAAGCGGCGAAGAGCAAGGAAGCGACAGACAACAGCAGTGCCACCCATGCGGTGTGGAAGCCGGCTTTGCGCAGGCCGGTATTACGGCTGAAAGCGAAAAGGAAAGCTCCTACGATGACGAGCAAGAAGAGGCCGATACTCAAGACCGCCCATTGAGTCTCGTTCAGCAGGTTTCGCACGGCAATGGTCCATTTCTTTACAAAGAAAGCATCTTTGTCCTCGATGTTGTCGATGATTCGGCTTTGTGCAAACCGCAGGTTGTAGCGTGCATCTTTGTAGTAAGGACGAATGCGCAGTGCTCGCTCGTAGTTGAGAATGGCTTTGGCGAGTTCGTCCTGCTTGAACCAGGCGTTGCCGAGGTTGTAGTAGAGTTCGGCAGAAGGATTGTCCTGTAGCAGCGACTCGTATGCATCGGCGGCCTCAGCATAGTTGCCGTCGGCATAGAGTTGGTTGGCCTCCTGCAAAGTGGTCTGCGCAAAGAGGGGGTAGAGCATGAAGCTCAATGCGGAAAGTATAATCAGACGTTTCATGACTTGTGTTGTTTATATAGGGCCAATAGGGCTAATAAGTACCAATAGGGCATATGAGTGGTTACTGGTTGTTTAGGGTTGTTTAGTGTAGTGATTCCCTTGTCCTAAGCCGCATGGTAAAATTTGCGGAAATTAGTTAAATATTAATGAATAGATCCACAAAGTAAAGGTAATTCGCGGCCATTAGCGTTCTTCAGTTCAGATCCGCATGGCCTCCGAACTCCCCCCTGAGGGGGAGCCAGATGGGGTTACTTAGTAGTGCTTATGTTTTTAAATCCTTAGGTTCTCAAATAGTTTTATCGTCTTATCGTATAGATCTTGCATCGCATGATCTGAAGAAGCGGGTGCATATCGTGCGAATCCGGCGGTGGAAAGCACATCATTCACTTGGTCGATAACACTCTGTTCAACACCTTTGTCGCGCAAAATCTGAGAGATATTTTCTTTGTTGAGTTGAGCTGTAGGAATACTGAGTCGGTCGCTCAGATAACTCCATGCAGCGCGCTCTATCTCTTCATAGAACTGGTCTTTCTTGTTCTCTTCCAACAGACGTTTAGCCAGTTTGAGTCGTTTTTGTGCCACTTTGTTTGCCTTTTTGTACTTGACTCGCTGAATGTCGGCATTCTCTTTTATCTTGCGTCGGAAGACGATGAAGAGCACCGATGCAAGCAGCAGAGGAATGAGGTAGCATAGCCAGAAGAGCAGACTTCCGAACCTGAGAGCAGGCTCTTTGTATGGCTTCAATCCGGATTTGGTATCGATATATCGTATGTCGCTTCCGAGCTGGCGTATGTCCTCTTTGTTGACATAGTTGCTGACAGTGGTAGTATTGTCGTCGGCAGCCCCTCGCTTGACGGTGAGTGTATACTCAGGCGTGGAGAGCGTTTTGTACTGCTTCTCCTGTGTGTCGAAATATGAGAAGTTGACGGCGGGAATGGTGTATTCGCCTGCCGCTCTTGGAATGAAGAGATACTCGATTGATTTGGTGCCTGACATTCCGGAGGTGGTGTTCTTGAAGTTGTTGTTGACTTTGGGGTCGTATTCTTCGAAACCTTCGGGGAAGTCGACAGCCGGCGTCTTTACGAGTTTGAGGTTTCCCGAGCCGGTGATGTCGATTTTGAGTGTGACAGCCTCATTCTGCTTCACCTCCGTGGCGCTGATGTTGCTTTTCATCGTGAAGTGTCCGACGCCACCCGAGAATCCTGCGGGTTTGCCTTTAGGCAGTGCTTCTACGTGTATGGTAGCGCCAGGTGCGGTGAGAGTGCGTGTGACGTTGGTATACGAGCCGAAGAAGTCGTCGAAGATACTACGCACTTGTGCACGCGTCTGCACACGGAGTACGGCTTCGAACGAAGCGGGATCTATCTTTATATCTCCGCTATGCTGGGGGTAGAGCAGAGTCTGGAAGAGTACGGCTGTGTTGTAGTTTCTGCCGTTGTAGTGCTCGAGTTGAGTCTGTATCTCCCCTTGCTCGAGTTCCTGCTTGAGGAATCCTTTGAACTCGGGAATCTTGGTGTTGTTGGTGAACTGGGTGACATCTACTCCGGCGAAGTAGAGTTTGTATTGCAGCAGAATGCACTCTTGCTCATGCACTCGGGTCTTGCTGGTGACGGTGCGTATGAAGATGTTGTCGCCTCCCGCATTGCTGCTACCTGCCGCCTGCTGCTGCCTTTCTGCCACAGCCGCCGGTTGCTCGCTTTCGGCTGATGGAGTCTCATCCGGAGGCAAGACCTTGATTTTGAGTCCGTTGCTGGTATACTGCTGGTTGCCGACGGTGATGGTAGCAGGAGTGATGGTGAAGGTGCCTTCCTTTCTTGCCACAAGCGTATAGGTGTAGGTCTGCGTGAAGGTGGAAGTACGTTGGCCGTTGATCCATGAAGTGGACGACGACTGCGAGGTGTAAGGTCCTGCGAGGATGTCGAAATCGTTCATCTCCGGCGCACGCAGGTCTTTACTCCGCTGGTTGACGGTGTAAGTGAGTTGGAAAGGTTTTCCAGCGATGACCTGCCCTGGTGCACTGGCTTTGAATGAGACATCGTCTGCAAGCACAGAGCCTGCAAACGCTGTCAGAAGAGTTGTAAGTATAATAATGTATCGTTTCATATCCTACCAGTTCTTTTCCACCCGTTTTCCGCCTTGTGCCTGCTGGCGTTTGGCTTTCTCCTGGGTGTCTTGTTCATCCTGCTCGAGCGCCTGCAGCAGTTGCTCGGCAGTTTCCTTATCCATTTGGTTTTGATTCTGCTGCTGTTGCTGTTGTTGCTGCTGTTGTTCTTGCTGTTGTTCTTGCTGTTGTTGCTGCTGTTGTTGCTCTTGCTGTTGCTGTTGCTGTTGTTGCTGATTCTGATTCTGCTGTTGCTGCTGCAGCATCTGCATGGCTTTCACGAGGTTGTAGCGCGTGTCGTCGTCTTTGGGATTGTTCTTGAGCGAGCGTTTGTAGCTCTCCACAGCCTCTCCGTATTGCTGCTGCGCGAACTGTGCATTGCCTATGTTGTGGTCGACAGCGGCCTGACGTGACTTGTTCTTGCGCGTGTCCTTGCTTTTGTCGAGATAGCTCTCCGCATTCTTGTATTCCTCGATAGCCTCGGGATACTTCTCCTGACGGAAGAGTGCGTCGCCTAGGTTGAAGTGCCCTTCGAATGAGCGCTGGTTTTTCTCGAGTCCGCGTCGGTAGTCGACTTCCGCCTCGGTGTAGTTCTCCTTGTTGTATTGTCGGTTTCCACGGCGCACGTCAGCCGATTCTTTCTGCGCCATTATCTGACACTGCATCACCGACACGAGTGTTATTGCCAATATGAGAGTGAGTCGTTTCATTGCTGTTTCTGCTCGAAGAGGTTGATCTTGCTGAGTTTTTTGTTTTTACGGTTGAAGACGAAGAAGTCGATGACGAGAATGAGCAGGGCTATGAGCACAAACGACTGATACTGCTCGTTGTAGTCGGTAAAGACCTTGGTTTCTATATCGCTTTTGGCGAGCGTGTCGATCTCTTTCTGCACAGCACGCATGGCAGTGTTGGTGTTGTCGCATCTGACATACAAGCCTCCTGCCGCTGATGCTATCTCGTTGCACATCTCTTCGTTTAGTTTGCTGACGACCACGTTACCCTGGCGGTCTTTCATAAAGTTGTTGGTGCCGGGCACCGGTATAGGACTGCCTTCCGGTTTTCCTATTCCCACAACTACAATCTCTATTCCCTGCTGTTTGGCAGCCTGTGCAGCCGCTTTGGCATCGTCTTCGTGGTTTTCGCCATCGGTGATGAGAATGATGACTCGGCTGGCTTCGCTCTGCTTGTCGCCGAAAGAGCGCACGCAGGTGTTGATGGCGCTTCCGATGGCAGTACCCTGAGTCTTGATGAGGTCGGGTTGGATGGACTGCAGAAACATCTTGGCGCTGACATAGTCGGCAGTGATAGGCAGTTGCACGAAGCTCTCACCTGCAAAGACGATGACACCTATCTTGTCGTCTTCCATCTTGTCGATGAGTTTGCTGAGCATCTGTTTGGCACGCTCCAGTCGGTTGGGAGCCACGTCTTCGGCAAGCATGGAATTGCTTATGTCGAGTGCAAACATGACTTCGATTCCCTGCCGTTTGATGGTTTGCTCTTTGGTGCCGTATTGCGGTTGTGCAGCGGCAAAGATGAGCAGCGTGAGAGCCACCATGAGTAGCGAGAACTTCACCGCCGGGCGCACTCTCGACGCATTGGGCATCAACTCGCGGAGCAGGTCAGGGTCGCCGAACTCTTCAAGCTGACGGCGCTTCTTGCGCGTGTAGTATATGAAGGTTGCTATGAAAACGGGTATCGTAGCCAGCAACCAGAGCATTTCTATGTGTGCAAATCGAAACATCGTGAGTATCTACTGTTTTGTTGTTACTATTGCAATTTGTTAGTTGGTGATAGTGCGTAGTGCGTAGTATCGGAGTAAGATTTCCAGGATGAGGCATAGCAAGGCAGCCACGAGGAAGGGGAAGAAGTTCTCTGTGCGCTTGGAGTATTCACGCACTCGGATTTTGGTTTTCTCCATTTGGTCGATCTGCTCGTAGATACGCTGCAGCGACTTGTTGTCGGTGGCGCGGAAATACTCGCCTCCGGTGGTGTGCGCAATGTTTTTTAGCGTAGCCTCGTCGAATTCCGAATCCATAGTCATATATTGTATTCCTACGGGAGTCTGCACAGGTACGCGCGCTTTGCCATAGCTGCCGACTCCGACTGCATAGACTCGTATGCCGAAGGTCTTGGCTATCTCGGCAGCGGTCTGCGGGTCGATATCTCCGCGGTTGTTGCTGCCGTCGGTAAGCAGAATCACCACTTTCGACTTTGTCTGCGAGTCTTTCATTCGGTTGACGGCATTGGCAAGTCCCAGACCGATGGCAGTACCATCGTCGATCATGCCGAATTTGACGGACTTGAAGAGGTTGATGAGCACTGCGTGGTCGGTAGTGAGCGGGCACTGGCAGAAGCTTTCGCCGGCAAACACCACGAGACCTATGTTGTCATTCGGGCGCGACATGATAAACTCGGAGGCCACATTTTTTGCGGCTTCCAGTCGGTTAGGTCTGAGGTCTTCTGCCTGCATCGTACCCGAGATGTCGAGAGCCATCATGATGTCGATACCCTCTGTAGACTCGCTGCGCCAAGAGTTGGTAAGCTGTGGTCTTGCCAGTGCTATCGAGAGCAGAATGACTGCCGCACAACGGAGCACAAAAGGAATATGCAGCAGATACAGACGCAAGGTCTTCGGTTGGCGCTGCAGAGTGCCGGTAGAAGACACCTGCATGCTGGCATCCGATTTGCGCATCTCCCATATGTACCAGCCGATAACCGGTATCAGAAGCAGCAGAAGAAACAAATATCCCGGTGATTGAAAAACCATTGTATTTCGTGTTTTGTTGTTTACTTAAATTATTCCTGCGAGTCGCCGGTCTCTTCCTCAGCAGCCTCTTCAGGCGTCTGCTCGGGAGTAGTCTCGCGGACAAACTCGTATGCATCACGCAGCGACTGCTCGTTCTCGTCGGGAAGCGGATTCCACTTGGCAAACTTCACGAGGTCGGCGAGCGAGAGCATCTTCTTTAGCATCTGGAAAAGGTCTTTGCGCTCTTTCAACACCGGCTGAATGTCGCTCAGAATCTCGCTGGAAGTCTGCTCTTGCGACGATATGTCGAAGCGGCGTGCTATATACTCGCGCACGACGTCGGTGAGTTCGGTGTGATACTCCTTCTGACGTCCTTGCTGCCAAATCTTCTCCTCGCGTATCTTGTCGAGTTTCTCGAGAGCCACTTCCTCGGCAGGGCGAAGCACCTCGGGCTCCGGAGTTTCTCCTTCGCCTTTGGCACGCAGGCGTTTGATATACCTTATTAAATAATATAAACCGACAGCCAGACCTGCCACGGCAATTGCCAGAAGTATCCATCGGATGATTCCCCACCACCATATCGGCGCCCGAAAGATGGGTTTGATATCGGTAATGGCATTCTGTGCGGTGTCGATCTCAAACGGCTGTATGACGTTGAGCGACATGGGGTCGGTGAGCAGTGTGTCAGCGCCGGAAGTGAATGCAACCGGAGGAATGAAGAAAAGCGAATCTTTGAAAGAGGTAACCGTGAGGTATTGTGTGAGTTGCCGGCGTCCGTCTTTCAAATCCGCGGTGTCGATCATTGTTCGGTCGGTAATCTCAATTCCCGGTATCAGTTCCTCTCCGTAGACGGGAAAGAGCACTTGCTCCTGCTTGTCGATGGTGGCTTGCAGACGGAGGTCGCATTGGTCACCAATCATCAGTTGCGTGGAATCGAGTTGTGCCGATACAACAATGCTTAATATTATGCTGAGTAGATTCATATTCTGAATAGTTTCATTAGGGCTTTTACGTAGTCCTCGTCGGTGCGCACAGCCACGTTTCGTGTACCAGTGCGAGTAAACAGATTCTCGAGTGTGTTCTGCTGTGCCTGCCAAGCGTCAGCGTATGCGTTTCTGACTTGAGCCACCGAGGTGTCGATCCAACTGCGCACACCCGTCTCTGCGTCTTTCAGTTTCAGTAGTCCTATGTCAGGCAGTTCAGCATCGCGTCGGTCATACACCTGAATGACTTGCATATCATGCTTGTTCTGTGCAATCATCAGCGGTTGCTCCATCACGAGTTTTCCTTTCTTGGTGACGCACGAATCCACGAAGTCGCTAATCAGGAAAGCCGTGCAACGACGTTTCTGAGCATTGGTGAAATACTCCAGCGCTTGTGCTATATTGGTGCCTTTCGACTCTGGTTCAAACTCGATGAGCTCGCGTATGATGCGCAAGACGTGCTGTTTGCCTTTCTTCGCGGGGATGTACTTCTCTATTTTGTCGGAGAAGAAGATGACTCCCACTTTGTCGTTGTTCTCGATTGTCGAGAATGCAAGCGTGGCGGCAATCTCCACCATCATGTCGCGTTTCATCTGCGACTCCGAGCCGAAGTTTCTACTTCCGCTCACATCGATGAGAAGCATCACAGTCAGTTCGCGCTCTTCTTCAAACACCTTTATGTAAGGTTTGTTCAGACGGGCGGTCACATTCCAGTCGATAGAGCGCACATCATCGCCTGGCTGATACTCGCGCACTTCGCTGAAAGCCATACCTTTGCCTTTGAACTGGCTGTGGTATTCTCCCGCAAATATCTGCTTCGACAATCCGTGCGTCTTGATCTCTATCCGACGGACTTTCTGTAGTAACTCTTCGCTGGTCATTAGGGTACTTCTACTTTGTTCAGAATCTCTGTGATGACATCCTCACTGGTCATATTCTGTGCTTCTGCTTCGTAGGTGAGGCCGATACGATGACGCATCACGTCGTAGCAAACGGCGCGGATGTCTTCCGGAATCACGTAGCCGCGGCGATGTATGAAGGCGTAAGCGCGTGCAGCAAGAGCCAGGTTGATGCTGGCACGAGGCGAGCTGCCGAACGATATCATGTTCTTCAGTTTCTCCAAACCGTATTGCTCCGGGAAACGAGTAGCAAACACGATGTCGACGATATACTTCTCTATCTTCTCGTCGATATACACCTGTTGCACAACCTTGCGTGCCTTCAGGATGTCGTCGGTTGAGAGGATAGGCATTACCTGCTTCTTCTCGGGAGCTATCTGCTGACGGATAATCAGTTGCTCTTCGTCTTTCTTCGGATATCCGATCACCACTTTCAGCATGAAACGGTCGGTTTGTGCCTCGGGGAGAGGATAAGTACCTTCTTGCTCTATTGGGTTTTGAGTGGCGAGCACGAGGAAAGGCTCTTGAAGTTTGAATGTCTGGTCGCCGATAGTAATCTGGCGCTCCTGCATGGCTTCAAGCAAGGCTGACTGCACTTTTGCCGGAGCACGGTTGATTTCGTCTGCAAGCACGAAGTTGGCGAAGATAGGTCCGCGCTTGATGCGGAACTCTTCGTTTTTCTGCGAGTAGATCTGTGTACCGATTACATCGGCAGGAAGAAGATCGGGAGTGAACTGAATACGACTGAAATCAGCTTTGATGAGGTCGGCAAGAGTCTTTATTGCCAAGGTCTTTGCCAATCCGGGAACACCCTCGAGAAGGATATGACCGTCGGAAAGCAGACCGATAAGCAGACTCTCTATTAGATGTTTCTGACCTACAATTACTTGATTCATGCCCATCTGAAGAGCATCTACAAACGAACTCTCGCGCTCTATGCGCTCCTGGAGTTCGCGAATGTCAACTTGTTCCATAAATAAGATTTTCTATGTTAAAAAATTTGCTTATTCGGTTGCAAATTCTGTGCCAAATGCTACTATTTTGCCCGTCAATGGTTTTATTATATAAAAAACATGCTCCAACCCCCTCATTGGGGAGATGGAGTGATTCATATTACAACAACCCCCTTCAGTCTCACAATGGAGATAGAAGGGGGTGTATTCAACGATGGCATATATTAAGGATGCCATCATCCTGCATCAATCAACATCAGTTGTACGAATGCAATCCGCCGAGGAGGTAGCTTACACCGAAATAAGTGAACAGAACGAAAGCAAATGCCACAATCGACATGATGTGATATGCAATCATGCGCTTCTCCATGCGCTTTGCAGGTTCTGCATTCGTTGCTTTTCCTGTTTTGATCCAGGGGAAATGGAGCAGAAGTGCATACACAAGCATGGTGATAAGTGCCCAGGTCTCCTTCGGATCCCATCCCCAATAGCGTCCCCATGATAGATTTGCCCATACGGCGCCAATGAAAATGCCCGCAGTGAGGCAGAATTCGGCAGGGTAGAGCAGCACCTGCGACAGATTCATCAGTTGTTCGCGTCGCGAAGGCATACTCAGACCCAGTATGCCGTTTACCATGATGATGGCAAAAAGGGTGTAAGCCAACATGATAACCGACACATGAATGCCTAACAAAGGAGTTTGAAGCACGGGTTCAAGTGGAGGTTTGGGAGTGACGACATGAGTCATCAGAATAGCAAGTGCGATGATTACCACTCCCAACACGAGCATCAGTATCCAATGCTGTTTTTTGAGCAAAGAGCGGAAACGGGTATGACGCTGAAAGAAGAAGCCTATCATGCCAACAAGAAGCATGGCATAACCTGTATAAGTGATGCCAATGCCCCAAGGATCATAGTTGTAGTTGAGGACGATGCCCTGCTCGTCGCTGTCGTAGTCGGACTGGCAGAAGCGGTAATTGTGATAAACGAGAGGTTTGTTCATGCGAACGATGCCCGAGTCGACACTGAGTGTGACTGGAGTATCGGTTTTCTTCTGACCATTACCTCTGTCAAGAATACGCAATTCGGTAACGAAATCGGCAGGTGCACCTGTGGCGGGATCGTTCTCAACATGAAAATCCCAAAGGAAGATGCTAAGCGTGGAATGCTTGGTGGAAAGGGGAGTGGTCTCGCCAAGACGCAGATGCACCTCGCCTTGAATTCCGAAGAAATGCGTCACACAAGCCCCGATGACGATAATCACCAGGGCAGTGTGAAGCAAACCTGTAAAGTTAGGTTTAAAGGGCGTTGATAAATGCGACCACTGCATCTCTGTCTGCTTTTTCCAATTTATAGAACTGTTGTGTAGGATAGTAAGCATCGCTTTCGGTGCTGTAGCCGTGCCACATGATAGCCTCTATTACGTCGCGAGCGCGTGTGTCGTGCATACGTGCTTCATATTGGTCACCGGTGGCTTTCTTGTGCAGACCGCGTCCCCAGAGCGGGGTAGTGCGGCACCAACCTGTACGAATATCGTTCTCCATGCAGAGTTTGTGCTGAACCATGTCGGTGTATGGCCAGATGGTCTGGTTGGGATAACGCGGCAGTTTGCCATCACCAGCAGAGAAGAATCCGTTGGGGTCACGAATCTCGTCTTTGCCGGTAGTCCATGAAGGACGGTGGCAATAGTCGCAACCGATCTGAGAGAAGAGTTCTTTTCCGCGAAGCACTTTCTCGTCGTTGACATTACGTGCAACGGGCACAGCGAGACCGCGATGCCATACCATTACCTGAGTAAACTCCTCGTCGGTCATTTCGGCAGGCAGAGTCTTGCTGGTGAGGTATTCGCGGATGTTGTCCTCCATGTTTTCGCCCCACCATTCTGAATGCTCTTTCTCTGGATCAACCTGAGCAATATACTTCTCGAAACCTGCTTGTACTTGTGGGTCTTTGGAAGCATACTCGGCATAGATAGTGCCGTTGAGATCGAGATAGTGTGAGCGACGGTCACTGCGGGTCACGTTGGTGATGTTCCAGATAGCATTTGCGCCTGCAGCATCCTGCAGAGGTCCGCGCGAGAGAGCATATGTGAAGCGTTTTGGACCCCACTGAGGATCGTTCTTGTAGTATCCGCTTGTCTGGAACGAACCGTCGAAGATAGCTGGATTCAGACCGTTTTTCAGTTTGCCGTCTGTAGCCTCTTTCTGATATTGTGCAATAATGTCTTCATCTGAGATGGCATCAAGCAGACCTGTTCCGTAAACGCCGATGGTGTTCTCGAGTTTGATCTCGTATCCTTCGCTCTCAAGCAATCCGTCGGGGTCGCGATAACCTTGGTTGTAGACATACACAGCCTCTTTTGGCATCTTGACTTCGGGATAGCGGAGTTCGTAGGTTTCGCCGTCGGCAAACTTGTTGCCGTGCTCATCTACAGCCGTCTTCCATGTGACGGTGATCATGTCAGGATCAAGCGGTGCCTGGAAAGGATCCACACCGAAGAGTTGAGGCATACCTGCAAGCCATGGCACATAAGCCTGAGTGGCAGGATTGATAACCACGAGAAGTGTTCCGTTGCCTTGATCTTTGGCATTGTAAGTACCCTCAGGCACTGAAGTTCCGTGCGAATAGTTGGGGTGGCAATGCTGGCAAGATGCGCGTACATAAATGGGTCCCAGACCATGCTGACGACCTGAGTTGTTGGTCACGAAATCTTTCTCGGCAATGTTGTCACCTTGTGCAAATGCCTGACCAAGACCTGCTTCATCGGTGGCAGGAGTGGGTTGACGGAAAGTCATCGAGGAGGTATTGGTGGTGGTTCCCAACTTGCCACCGGCATAATACCAATCGGGCATGTCGGTGTTGGGTTCGGGATTCTTGCAACCTACGAATGCGATGGTTGCAAGTGCCATTAAGAATAATTGTGGTTTCATTGTAGTATTGTTGTTAGTTTGTTTTATGGGTTGAGTTATTTGCTGAGGAGTGGCATCACTTCGTTGTCAAGAACATCTTCAAGTTCCGACACTTTGTCGATAGCGGCTTTCACCTGCTGGTTGTTTTGTGCGGTGTTCTCGAAGTCGTTGATAGCTTCGATTGCACTGATAGCCTCGTCGATAGCTTTGCGTACTTTGTCATCGAGTTTCTGATCCTGCTTCTTAACGTAGTCAGCAATGGCGATATCGCCATTCTTTGCTCCGCAATAAGCATTCTTGATAGAGATGATGTTGTCAGCAAAGTCGGTTGTGGAAGTGCAACTGTAGGGCGACTCTATGTAGTCGCGTTGTTGTGCAGTGCTGCTCAAGTAGGGGTTACCCATCTTCAGGTCTGCCACTTCACCTGCTATATCAACACATCCGGCAATAATCTCTTCTGCAGCTTCCTGATAGGTGATGTAGGTAGAGCCGGGTTTGCCTGCATTGATCATCTGCCAACCGTATTTATCCTCGAAGACATCCACTTCGCCGTCCTCAAGAATCTGCATCTTTTCGTCGCTTACTTCGCCTGCCCAGCAATATTCAAGCAATATTGCCTGTTGTGTGAGATCCTCAACGATACCAAGCAGATAGACAGCTTCTGCATGTGTCAGATTTGCATCATGTGTCTTGCCTGTACCCACTGCGCGGCCGTCTTTGACAACCGATTCGAAGAGCAGATATTCAGCGGCATGGAATCCTTTGAGTGCATATCCGAGTTTGTCACCTACATAACCTCCGCCTTCTTCTTCTATTGCTGCCATGCGTTCAGTGTCATGCAGAAGAGCATTCATGGCGTTGAAGTCGAGTGGCCACGAATCAATGTGAGGGTCGATGTTGTGAGCGGCAGCAGGTCCGTAGAGGAAAGCCTCGCTCTGCTCCCAGTGATGACGCATCTTGCGCCATGAAGCACCTGCCTCTGCCATCAGTGCAGAGTAGTCTTCGCCTGCAGTTACCTTCTCCAGAATCTGTTCCGACTGCTCGAGAAGTGTCATACCGGCATCCGCCATGGCGCTATAGGTTGCCACAACGGTGTTGTTTACGTAGGGAGTTACTGCCTGCTGCAGTGCCTCTTCTTTGTCGGAGGAGATCTGTGTGCCACCTCCGTTGCAAGCAGTAAGTGCTACTGCAAGCATCATGAATAAAAAGGGAATTTTTCTCATAGACGATTAATTTTTATTTGTTAATATTATAGCTGTTTTTGAGTTTACAGTTCATAAAATCCTGCATATACGATACCTACTGCCACCTGAGGCTCATCGTTGTAGATTTTTGCTTTTGTTCCATCTGTGAGTGTTCCGAGTTTGAGTATTCCGTAGGAAAACTCTGCCTTCACTCCCACCTGACTGATGGGGAAATAGTTGATTCCTACTGCTGCACGATGTCTGCCGCACCAGGAATACATGTCAGTAGGTTTGTTGTCGTAGCGGAACATGGAATCGTAATAGTCGTAGCGTGCAAAGAGGTAGAATCGCTGCTCTTTCTGAGTCAGACGCCTGTTAAGCGAGAAAAAGTCGTATCCTGCCTCAAAACCTGCTGCCAAAGCATCGGAAGCCACCCATTGTTTGCTCGACACACTTCCTTTGCGCATCGATATGTTGTATTGTGTGATGGCAGCTGCATCGCTCAGATGACCGTAGATGAAATCGCCTCGCAGAATCACTCCATGGTCGTTGTATGCAAAGTCGAAAGCGCCGATGCTAACCGTGCCGCGGACATCCTTGTATGCACTGGCATCCAGTTCTGAGTTGGTCTTGCTCAGAGTGTTGCGGAAGGAGTTGCCGCAGTATCCGCTCAAAGAAAGGCGCAAACCCTGCACTCCGGTATAATCCACTCTTGCAGCACCTGCAAACACATTGGCGAGTTTGAACTCATAGGGACTTCCTGCACCCGGTTTTACCCAGTTTTTGCGGTTGAAACGATCGCTGTCCAATCCCGGCATGAACATTGCCTGATAGTGCCATCCATTCGGTGTGGAACCCATGAAAGTGAGTGCCACTTCGTGCCATGTGGAAGGAATGATGGTAAATGCGCCCTCGTTTCTATATACACCGAAATACTCGGTTGATTCATGATGAGCATTCAGTCCGCCTACAGGGATAATCTGCATACCTGCACGAATGATGGCGTATTGGTTGAATTGCTTTTGAAGCCAGAACTGCTCGAGAGCAACCTCTCCTCCGCGCTCTATCTCACTTTCGTATTCACCGCCTTCCTCTTCCTCTATCTCAATAGCACTCTCTGTGCCTCCATGTTCAAACTCAATCTCCATACCTGTGCTCCAACCTTTGCCGAAGTCGTATCCGAGATTGATGACTACATGCGGTAGATCGAACTCACCGTAGTGGTCGCCTTTGAATCGCTCTGGATTCTGTCCGTAGCGAAGATAGTTGTTGCTGTAGAAACAATGTTTGGCTGTGATTTCACCGTATCCGCCTATATAGAATCTTCCTCGGCGAATATGTTTCCTGTTCTTCGACGTTTTTTCCGCTTCTGAAGACTCTACCTGAGTGCTGTCTACACGCCGAGTGGCCCCCGACTGAGCATCCACACGTGTCGCCCCCGACTCGGCATCCACTTTAGTGGCACCCGACTGAGCATCCGTTTTGTATCCCAATTCGGTGGGATTGTTTTGTGCATGTTCGAGACGCTCCACTCGTTGTAACAATGCCTGAATATCGGCAGCACTTACTTTTATAGAGTCGTCTGCTTGCGCGCGCAACGCACACGTAATCAATAAAATAAAAATGAGTATGACCGATTTTTCTGATTTCTTTATCATAGTATGATGTTTTATTTTTCAATGGACAAAATTACTGCTTTTTCATGTTTCTTGGAATCCCTAAAAATGGCGATTTTAGAAATGAATGGTATGATATTTATAATATGAGTTACCGGATTTCCATACTTCCATCAAACGAATTTTATTAATATATGATTGTAGAGCGAAACACGAACTCGATGATAATCAGAGGGTTGTGTTTTTAGGCATATTTTTTTCAGAAAAATGCATCATTATGTTTGCAGTAAACGAAAATATTCCTTAACTTTGCGCATTATTTTATACCTTGAATCATGACACGTCTCAAATATCTTATTCTGATTGTAATAGTCTGTGCTACAGGCGTTTTGCAT
>JAEEGL013691916.1_pt1 | contig 18033 bp, 15 predicted proteins | sample 9134231 | NCBI WGS metagenome assembly JAEEGL01 (sample SAMN16246548, study PRJNA631951) | gut metagenome | biome: gut microbiome; feature: rumen; material: fiber-attached | host: Bos | place: Iran: Karaj | collected 2018-10 | reverse complement strand
GTTGCTGATACAGCTGATAATGAATTATCTGAAATCATCTTACCAGCAATCATACTGTCGCATATATTATAAAATTGTTGAAGTGTTACTGATAAAATCATCGGAAGTGAAAACAATAATAATGTTTTAAATGGACTTCCAGTGGTTAATTTATCCTTTTTATTCATAAAATCACCAAACAAAATATACTACTATAAAATTATTTTTTCAAGAAAAAAACGAACACATTATAAAACGTATTCGTCTAAATCCTATAAATGAACCTCATCCTTACAAATATATAAAATACCAATTGTACCAGGACCACAATGTGAAGCAATAACTCCACCTGCGATTGTAGAATAAACCTTAGAATTAGGGAATAATTCCTTTACCTTTGGTAATAAATATTCTCTAGATTCTACTGCGATAGAATCTGTAACAAAGATAAATTCAGGATCCACATTATTCTTCTCCTTATCCTCTTCTAGCATTTTAAGCATTTGATTTAAAGCAACCTTCATTTTTCCTAAAGGCTTTTTACCAACAGACATGCTTCCATCTCTTACAAAGATAATTGGTTTTATTTTTAATAATGTACCAAATAATCTTGCAACACCTGAGCATCTTCCACCCTTATGTAAATATTCCATAGTCTCAATCGCAAATTGAGCCTTAACTCTTTTTGCATTATATTCCATATTAGAAGCTATTTCCTTTGCTGATAATCCCTTATCTCTATCCATTGCTGCCTTACAAACTAAAAGGCCAATACCAGTAGATAGATTCCCTGAATCTACTACAAAGATTCTATTTCCATCCTCATCTACTTCCTTTGCGGCTAAAACTGCAGTTTGATAGGTACTACTCATCTTACTTGAAATACCTGTAAATACAATATCATAGCCCTGATCATACCATTTTTTAAATTCATCAATAATTACACTTGGAACTATAGCTGCTGTCTTAGGTAAAACGCCATCCTTTTTTACCTTATCATAGATATCCTGTGTTTTAATGTCAACACCATCTAAATATGCTTTATCACCAAAGATAACAGAAAGTGGTAATACGGTAATATCTAAATCATTATAAAGATAATTTAAATCAGAAGTTGAATCAGTTATTAATCTTACTTTATTCATAGCAAATACCTCATTAACATTATACAACATTTTTCTTGCTTTTAATGATAAAAATAATAAAATTAGATATGTAAGTTGGTGATATTTTGAAGGCATTATTAGTAGGAATAACAACTAAATATGATAGATATGATATTGAATATTCTTTAAATGAGCTAAAGAATTTAGCCAATACATTAGATTATGAGGTTATAGATTATGTAACTCAAAGTCTAGATAGGCCTAATGCTTCAACATATATTGGAAAGGGTAAATTAGCTGAGATTGCTATAATGGTTCATGCATTAGATATAGATACAGTTATATTTAATGATGAATTATCTCCTGCTCAATTAAGAAATATATCTAATGAATTAAAAATTGAAGTAATAGATAGAAGCTATCTAATATTACAAATATTTGATATTAGAGCATCTAGTAAAAGCGCAAAGCTTGAAATTAAGCTAGCAAGAGATTTATATTTATTACCTAGAATTTCTTCATTCCATGAGAATCAATCTAGAATCGGTGGTGGTGCTTCTACTGCTACACGTGGTGCTGGTGAAACTCAAAAGGAATTAGATAGAAGACATATAATGGCTGAAATCAATCATTTAAAGGAAGAAATCGAAAAGGCTAAGAAGCAAAAGCTAAATCAAATAGCTAAATATCAAAAGAATGAAATTCCAATTGTAGCTTTAGTGGGATATACAAATGCAGGTAAATCTACTACTATGAATACTATATTAGATTATGTAGGAATAGGCGAGGATAAGCAGGTATTTGCAAAGGATCAGCTATTTGCGACATTATCAACATATAATAGAAAGATTACATATAATAAAACCGAATTTATGCTAGTTGATACAATTGGCTTTGTATCAAAGCTTCCACATAATTTAGTAGCCAGCTTCTATCAAACATTACAAGAGGTTAAAAATGCTGATTTAATTATTCATGTAGCTGATTCTTCTAGCGAATATATAGGTAATCAATTAAATGTAGTTACAGAGGTTTTATATTCTTTAGAATGTGAAAAGATTCCATCTATTTATTTATTAAATAAGTGGGATAATACAATATCTAATAATATGGACATTCCAGGCAAAAGGACTATTAGATATTCTAATAAAACTAAAGAGGGCTTAAACGAATTATTAAATACTATAGCTGAAGAAATTGGTAAATCAACAATTCATGCTAAAATATTAGTGCCATATTCTAAGGGCGATATAGTAAATATCATTGAAGAAAAAGCAAATATTAATACAAGAGAATATCAAGAAAAAGGAATTTATTATGATATTGATATACCATCAAAGCTATATCATTTAATTAGAGATTATGATTTAGATATTATGGTTAGTTAAAAGGAGTTTACCTCCTTTTTTCTTTACTTCTTATACTAAACATAAACATAGAAAAGATTTTTAATTAAACTGAAAATAATAAAAAGTTTAAAAACATTCTTGACAACTCTAAAGCGTTGTGATTTAATCTTAAAGGTTTTGGACAAAACAAAAAAATAGAGGGGTATTTAAAAAAAATGAGAAAAAAAGGATTAATTTTAAGTCTTTTTGCTGCGAGCGTTTTAGCTTTAGCTTCTTGTGGTGATGAAAAAACTACTGAACCTACAGCTCAAGTAACTCCAGAAAAAGAGAACACAACAACACCTGATAAAAATAATCAGGACAATACTCAAGGTCAGGGTACTACCGAAGGTCAAGGCACTACTCAAGGCCAAGGTACTCAAGGTCAAGGCACTACTGAAGGTCAAGGTACTACTGAAGGTCAAGGTACTACTGAAGGCCAAGGTACTACTGAAGGTCAAGGCACTACTGAAGGCCAAGGCACTACTGAAGGCCAAGGTACTACTGAAGGCCAAGGTACTACTGTAACTCCTGATGAAGGAGAAACAGAAATAACAGAAATCGTTTATGATAAGAATGTCGATTTAAGTACATTAACACCTGTTAAGATGAGCATAAGAGATACAGCATATTTCAGAAAATCACTTGAAGAATTAGCTGAAAAAGTATCTTATATCGAAGGAACAATGATATCAGATAATACATCCTTTTATGGAGAATTATTAAAAAGTCATAACGAAATTAAAAGATCTAACACTTTTTATTCAAATAATGTAGCAATTGAAAAGGAAGAGTCAAAAACTACTGGCAACGGAATGCCTTCTTTTCCTTATAAATTGAAAGCTGCTGTTCCATCAAATGCCAACCTACAATTAGCTGCTGTTGCAAAAATTCCGGCAGTTATGCCTATGCCTTCTATGGATGGAACTACAAATACAATTTATTATTCAACTGATTATTACACAATAGCAAGCAGTGAGTTTACTAATGAATCAGGCAATACATATAGTGATCTATATGTTGATAGCTTAAATTATAGTAACTTTATTTCAGAGCGAGTTGACTATTATTTTAAAAGCATTAACATGCCTAATTTCTATTCAATTGATGAAAATCATTTTGTTTTTAGTATAGAAAATTCAAGAGTTACCAGAAACCAAGTTTCTACAAGTTCAGGAAATGATACTCAAATAAATAAACGCACTAATAAAGCAACTATTTACTTTACAAAGGATAACAATGACTACACAATTGATTATTTTTATGAAAAAAATACACTAACATCAAATTACATATTTAACCCATACAATGGCAATTATACAAAAGTTGATGATGATACGCTAATTAATGCAGATGAACAAGAAGTAACATTCAAATATAATAGAACAGAGTATGAAGATTTAGATAATTTATTAAAGAAATTCGATACAAAGATAAATTTTGCCAATGGTGAATTCACAGAATATGATATCGAATTCGATGAAAATGATGAATCTAAAATAACAGGTGCAGATTATAGTTATGATGATAGTATGAACACTGAAATTTTAGAAAACGAAGGTAACAATTATAATGCTGATATACAAGCTAATTTAACAGGTGATTGTTTATATAAATTCGGTGCAGGTTTTAGTGTCATATCTGTAAATCCTAAGATTCTAGCTAATCAAAAGCTTGAAAGTGAAGAAAGTACAATAAATGAATCTTATCCTATTATCAGCTTTGATTTTAGTAATGTTGAATTACCAGAAAACTTTGAATTAGTAACTATTGAAAATGAAACTTACCTAAGAATCACTGTACCAGAGTATAAAGAATATATGGTAATCATGAATATTGACGCAACTACTGATTATCAAAATAATACTGGTACAGCTAAAGTTAATTCAATAGATGTATTTGAATTCGAAGATAATAATAATTACGTTAAACTTATATAGTATATAAAAAATTAAAGCCCAAAACTAAAAGGAGTAGCAACCGCTACTCCTTATTTTTTATTGTAAAGATAAAGTTTTAGGCTCTTCCTTAGGTAAGATAGTTATATTCTTAGCATGAAGCATTACAACCTCTTCTCCTGCAAGCTTTGAATATTCTCTTTTTACTTCACATTCGAGTAAAATAGTATCTCCAATCTTAGGTTTAACCTTAGATTCATTTATAACCTCATATCCTAAGAATTGGATATCATTAGAGCAGCATGTCATAACATCATGACCTACAACTAATGTATCCTTTGTTATATCTCTAACGAATACTTTAAATTTGAATATATGATCAAAATATTTTTGATAATTATCAAATACATCAACATACCATGTTGGATATATATCCTCTTCAAAATATATTTCCTTCTTCTTTAAATCATAAGGTAAATCCTCATCTAGCATTGTTGTTAAATTACCATTTTGATCCTCAAATGCTATTTGAGCCTGTTGTGTTAGACCTCTAATCCAACGTCTAAAATTACCTAGCTCATTAATTCCGCCACATCTATTAAAAATGATTAAGGCAGAATATTGACACATTGATTGGAAGATTTTACGCATGTTATTAAACATAACTTTAAATTTTGATGCGTCAATTAAGGTAATTTGCTGATAAATTACCATATGCTCTGGGAATTCTTGAGCTTCCCAATCAAAGAATGAATTATATTCAATTACAATTCTTTGAGGCTTATATTTCTTTTCAAGCTCAATCATATATTCTGGTGTTAATTGCTCCTGGTCATCAATATATTCTATATTAATGCCATATTTATCACACCATTCTTTATCGTATTCTACTTCGCCTTCTTCACATACAATAATTAATGTTGAACCATTATGATATTGCTCATTATTTTCAACTATTTCTTTAATTAATGTAGTCTTACCACTTTCTAAAAAGCCATTAAGTAAGAATACTGGTAATTCCTTTTTCATTAATAATCAATCCCTTTTATTTAAAATAATTTTTTAATAACATCCTCATCAATATGAGAACCAATTACAACAATCTTTCCAGTAGGAATAGCTGCATTTTCTTTAATTTCAACCTCTTCTGGAGTTAAATTAAATGCATACCACTTAGAATCTGTTGCTTGAATAATACCCTTAGATCTAACTACAGCACCATATTCACCAGCTGCAATCTTATCTAGGTTAGCCTTTAATTGAGTTAAATCATATTTCTTAACTGTTTCCATACCAAATGATGAGAATACCTCATCTGCGGCATGGCCATGATGATGGTGATGGTGATGCTCTCCATCATGGTGATGATGGCACTCACACTCTGGGTCATCACATTCCTCTTCATCATGGTGATGGTGGTGATGCTCATGCTCATCTTCTTCGTCGTGGTCATGGTGATGATGCTCATGCTCGTCTTCATCATCGTCATCGTCGTCATGATGATGGTGATGGTGGTGACAAGAACAATTAGGATCATCACATTCATCATCCTCATGCATATCTAAATCCATATCAGCAAGAAGTGATGTATCAAAACCCTCATAAGCCTTCATTAATTCATCATCTGATAATGTAGCAATTGGTGTTGTAACAATAACACAATTAGGGTTATGCTTTCTTACAATTTCAACTGCACTAACTACAGTATCCTCTTTTGCAACATCAGTACGAGATAAAATTACTGTATGAGCATTCTTAATTTGGTCAATAAAGAATTCACCAAAATTCTTATCATACATTTTAGCCTTTTTAGCATCTACCATACAAACTAGTGAGTTAATATTATCCTTATATCCTGCATCATTTACTGCAGCTACGATATCAGTTAATTTACCAACTCCTGATGGTTCAATAATAATTCTATCTGGATTAAATTTAGTAATAATTTCCTTTAGTGATTTAGAAAAGTCACCAGCAAGGCTACAGCAAATACATCCTTGACTTAATTCCTTAATCTCAATTTTAGTATCGCTTAATAAATCTGTATCAACTGAAATTTCACCATATTCGTTCTCAATTAATACGACCTTTTCGTTTTTTAAATCTGTATTTAATAATCTTTTAATAAATGTAGTTTTTCCTGCTCCTAGGAAACCTGAAATAATATCTATTTTCATATTAAAACCTTCTTTCGAACTATATTATATAACCTTTTAGCACTATTTGCAAAAGATTAATAACCTATTAGTTAGTTTCTACAAATCATTATGATGTATCCTAATTTATCCTATTTTTTCGAAAACACGACAAAGAAGTGGTAAAAAAGTCATATTAACCTCATACAATTTTAAATAAATTAAAATATAATAAAGCTGAAAACGTTTTATATAGGAGGAAAATATGAAATTAAAAAGAATTCTATTTGGCTTTGCTTCAGCTTCAGCCTTAGCATTAGCTTTAACTGCTTGTGGTGAAGAATCAACACCTAATACAGAAAATGAAAACAACAATGTAAATACTGGTGATAACGAAAACAAGGATAACACTGAGAATAAGGATAAAACAGGTACTACTGTTCCTACTACATTAGATGCAACAACTCTATATTGTGTTGGTGATTCAACTGTATGCTCATTTAACGATTCTTATTATTTACCTAGATATGGATATGGCACACAGTTATCTAATTATTTAGATGAAAAGGTTACAGTTAATAATTTAGCTTTATCAGGAAGAAGCTCAAAATCTTTCTTATCAGAGTCAAATTATACAACATTAACTAGTAGCATTAAATCAGGTGATTATTTATTAATTGGCTTTGGACATAATGATCAAAAGCAAGAGGTTGAAAGATATACTAATCCAACTCTAGCATATACTGATGGTACTACTACATTATGCTCAGGCGAAACATCTCCTGTATCATTCAAATATACTTTATATAATTATTATATTAAGATGGCACAGGATAAGGGAGCTTATCCAATCTTATGTACACCAATTGTAAGAGCTAATGCAAACAATGATTATACAGGCTCTAGCGGACATAAGACAACAACAGGTAAAGCTGTTGATAAAAGTACTTCTAAATATGAAGCATATGGTGAATTAGAATATGCTGGTGGCGATTATGCAAAGGCTATCGTTGATTTAGGTACAGAATTAAATGTTCCCGTTATTGATTTAACAACAATCACAAAGGATGATTATACAGCCTTAGGATATGAAAAAGCATCAGATTACCATGCATTTACAGGAACTAAGAATGGAGTTAGAAGCGGTATTGATACAACACATACAAATATGTTTGGTGCTAAGATGAATGCTTACCATATCGCAAATGCATTAAAGAGTACTTCTTCTAATCTAAAGAATTATGTTAAGGCAGATATAACAAAGCCTACATATGATGCAGATTATACAAAGGCAATTAATACAAGCTATGTAGAACCAACATATGAATCATTTACTGAAGCAAAAGCTTCTACTATTTGGACATCAATTAAATCACCATGGTATGGTACAGTATTTGGTGATGTAGGTGGAGCAGCAAAGGTTTCAGCTGATTATTTCACTATTAATCAAACTGGTGAAGGTGCTAGTGCTACTTATACTATTACATCAAAGGGTAGTGGTAAGATAGCAGCAAAGCAGGATTCAGCCGCTATGGTATTCCAACAAATTCCATCTAATAAGAATTTCACATTTACAGCAACATGTACATTAACTGATTTCGCTGCCGCATCTCAGGTAGGATTTGGTTTAGTATTAAGAGATGATATCTTTATTGATACATATAATGCAGCAATTAATTCTAATTATATTTGTGCTGGTGCTTATGGAACAAGTGCTGGTATGAACGCATGCTACGCAAGAACAGAAGGCACATTATCATCAAAGGGTACAGCAACATTTGCTAAGGGCGATGTATTAACATTATCAATTAATAGAGTAAATCAAACATATACAACTGAAATCAAAAAGGGTGATACAGTAATATCATCTAATACTTATACTGATTATGACTTAGTAGCAGTAGATAATAATTATATGTACGTTGGTATGTATGCTATTAGAAATATAACTTGTACATATTCAAATGTTAATTTAACAATTACTGGCGATTCAGTAGCTGCATAAAAAAATTCCACTCGTAAGAGTGGATTTTTCTTTTACTTTAAGCCATACATATGATTTAATACAACTCTTTTAGTAACCTCTTCTCCAAATAATTCCTTAAATTTATTTACAGCAGGTCCTCCATTTGAATATAGCTTATTAGCAAATTCCTCTACCTTGTTATATTTAAAATCATAATTACATTCTTCTATATTATTAACCTGATTAATGAATGTATTAAGATAATTATTTAATGATTCAACAAATCTATTTTTTAATTTCTTTCCCTTCTTATGATATGATTCCTTATAAAGAATTGAATCATACCAATGTGATTCTGATTTATAATCATCTATATCCTTATCATTATCCTTAATCTTTTGAAATTCAGCCAAGTATTCAACTCTATAAGGATTAATCATATCATCGTATAATTCAACTAATAATACATTATTATTAAATGCTTTAATAAAATCTACATTAAAAAGTGGAACATCTTTTTTATTTATAGTTAATATGATAGTATTCATTTTCATTAAACCAAGCATAGCCTTCATGCTTAAAATACATAAATGACCTATGCCTTCTATTTCATATGAATCAATATAAAATTTCATACCATTCTTCTTTAATATAGAATCCTTTTTTATATCTAATTTATTTAGTTTAAAATTCTTATTTAAAGTATCTAATACTAAATCCTTAATTTCCATATTAACCTCCAAGAAAGCAAAAGATGTGCTATTTCTAACACATCTATTTTTTTTATTCTGCTTTTTCTTCTACAGGCTTTGCAGCTGGAGCTTCTGTAGCAGCTGGCTTAGCAACTGGCTTAGCAACTGGCTTTGCAGCTGTAGTTGGCTTCTTAATTGTAGTACCAGCCTGACGGTTCTTTCTTTCTTCGTATAATTGACGAATACGCTTAATGTTTCTGATACATTCAGCGGCTCTAGGACCATCACCGATAGCCTTATAGTATTGAAGTGCAGCTGCATAATTCTTTCTCTTTAATAATCTATCAGCAGCAATTTTTAATTTTTCTCTAGCTCTTTCCTTAGATGCATCAGAAGTATATCTTTCGCTTAATACCTTACAATAGATATCATAGCCTTCCTTAGTCTTTCTCATCTTAGAATCATAAGCCCATGAAGATTCATATAGATAACCTAAATTATATAATGCATCTGGGTTTCTTAAAGCGATAGCCTGCTTTAAATATCTTTCAGCAAATTCAAGGTTCTTAGTTTGAGTATATAAGTAACCTAAGTTATTACAAATTAAGCCTTGAGAATCCTCATCAGTTGAACCGAAGATTTTTACCTCGCCCTTATTATTTTGTTCAGATAAAGGTAAACAAATTGAATAATAGTTAATTGCCTTATCACAGTCCATAATAGTTTGATATGCATCTGCGATTCTTTCCTTAACCTCAGTATCATGAATTCTAAATACCTTTAATAATAAGCATAAAGACCATACATATTCTTCATTTTGGAATAATTGGAATGCAATCTTTCTATATTTCTTTCTATTGAATGCATTAACCTTAACCTTCATATAGCCACCAACGATAATTGAACATACATCGTTAGCTAAAGCCTCAATTGGATAACCTTCAACTAATTCAATTTCATTGATTGGATATTTGTTTTGGTAAGTTTCCTTTGAAGAATAGCAAGCAATAATTTGACAACGATTATTTGCTTTTACAATTTCATATAAATAATCTCTATAATCAAATGGTTCAGAAATATGAAGAATAATTAATCCTGCTGAATTCTTAATATCATTAAGAATTTCCTTGTTCTTTCCTTCAGTCTTTTCAAATAGGTGAACCTCAACATGCTTTTGGTCTAATACCTCAGCAACATAATTTGCATTTTCTTCATCATCTGGTAAATATACTAATGTAACATAATTTTTCATACAATTTCCTCCTACTACCTAGGTTCAAATTTTATATAGCGTACTGCTTTACTAGATTATATCACATCAAATGTAAAATTTTCAATGTGTTTTATAATAATTTTAAGATAAGTGCGCACTTTTTTGTTGTTTCTCTTTGATTCTTTTTAAAATAACGATAACTAAATCTGGTATAAATTCGACTATAACAACTAAAATAACCAAAATTAATGCATAAGCATATATCTCGCTATATTCAACTAATGTCTTTGAATTAAATATGGCTGTACCCATAGTATTTCTTACTCCTGCAATGAATTCAGTTGTAACAATCATTTTTATTCCTAATCCTATAGCTGTAACAATGGCCTGCTTTATATATCCACCTATTAAAGGAAGGGTTACATTAAAAATAACCCTCAAATTTAATTTAGAATTTAATCTCCATACATCATTATATGATTTATCAATTCTTCTTATTCCCTCAGATATTGGCTCATATAAAATAGGTATCATAGCTATAGCAGTCGATACTATTGGGACATATCGATAATTATCGTTAGGTACTGTTAGCATTATTATAACAATAATAATAACCATAGGCATACTTCTAGCTATTATCATAAATGGCTTTAAAATACCTCTAGATATATCATTAAATCCACTTAATATTCCAAGACCTATACCTAATATAGATGATGCTATAAATGCAATAATAAAATCTAATAACGTAATTCCAATGTATTTATATGTATCCCCTTTTTTAAGCAAACCAAAAAAGGTTTCAAATATTTCAAATACAGAAGGGAATACAACCTTGTTATCCTTAATAATTCCAATTAAAGAAATCATTATGATAAATAATAATATTCCTGCAACAAATAATATTAAATTTTTAATTTTTTTACTTGTTGTAGTAGAAATCATCGGCAGGGTTTGCACCTCCAAATTGTGCTGGATCGATGCTTACAGTCTTTTCTAATTGCTTCTTAGAATCCTTAGCATCTACAAATTTAATATTACACTTTGGAAGAGCAGTTTTCAATACTGGAAGTGCAGAAGGTAGACCTGTATTACCTAAAGTAATGATATTATTAGCTGCTTTTTCAACATCATTTGTAACTAAATCACAAGATGCTTTAACAGAATCTAAGAAATCATTAACTACTTCCTTATGATTTTCTATAGCATCATTTTTAATGAATAATGCTGCTTGAGTGAATTCAGCATCACTGATTTCCTTATATAAATCAGATATAGCAAATGCTTTAACAGTCTTACCATTTTGCTTCAATTGATTTGTAACTGCAGTTAACGCAGGCTCTGCTGTCATAACAATAGAATTTGCATCTGATGCTAATAATTCCTTTGTATTAGCTGCGCTACCTAAATATTTATAATTTGGTTCAATATTCTTATTAGTTAAAACATATCTAGCTAATGATGAATTAATTGTATTTTCACCAAATAATGTTATATCCTTTCCTGCTAAATCAGTAACTGATTGAATATCAGCTCTTTGAGTCGCAAAATATAAATTACCCCAAGTAACAACAGCACCTAGCTTATAAGTAGATTTTCCTAGCTTATAAAGCTTAGCACCAGCATTTACTGGAGCGATTATAATATCCTTTTCATTTGATGTAAATTGCTCTGAAATATTATTAGCATCAATAAATGAATAATTTGCAGTATCAGCTACAGCTAAAGCTGAAACTGATACTGCTGGTGCGCCCTGAGGGGCAACAACAGATAATTTATATTCATCCTTTCCACATGCAGATAATGCTAAAACAAATGTAGCACCTAAAGTTGTAACTAAAAACAATTTTTTCATATTTTCCAATTCTCCTCACATACACTAAATATTATACAATTTTTTAATTAATTTAAAACATCATTTTATTATGCTATAATAAAAAATGGTGATAAAAATGGAAAAAATATCTAGATCCCATGATAAATTCAAATTAATGAAGGATATGATCAAATCAAATCATTATAAAAATATTACAGTTACAGATGATTTAGAGGTCCTTAAAATCGCAATAAAGGAAGGCTTACAAATAGAAATGCTTTTCTATTCATATGAAAATGAATATCATGATGAAACTAAAGAATTATTGAATAATCTAATTAATAATTCTAAAGAGGTATATGAAATATCTAAATCTAGCTATGATTCAATTAAATTGAAAGAAAATCATGCTGGTATAATCGCGGCTATAAATATGAAATCATATAATTATGATGATTTTAAAAATAAGGAATTTTTATTCATATTAGATCATTTAGAAATACCAGGAAATATAGGAACAATCTACAGAACATTAGATTCTATTAATTGTGATGGAGTTATTTTAGTAGATCCAATATCTAAAATAAATAATGAAAAAATTACATCATCATCAAGAGGATGTAATTTAATAATTCCAACAATAACTGATAATTATCAAAATGTATTAAATTATTTATTAGAAAACGATTATGAAATATTCCTAGGAGAGCCTATTTTAGGCAAAAATTATCAGGAATATAATTATAAAGGTAAAATAGCTATAGTTGTTGGAAATGAAAGATTTGGAATAAATAGTGATTGGTATAATCATAAATCAACAAATGTATTTATCCCAATGGAGGGCTCACAAAATTCATTAAATGTAAGTGTAGCCGCATCTATCCTAGCATATGAAGCATATATGAAAAGAAAACAGGTCTAAGCCTGTTTTTTATTGTATAAACTTTCATATATTTCTTTTAATTCTTTTCCTACATGCTCTAGGGTTCTTGCCTCTACTACCTTATAGGCATTATCCTTAAATGCTTCCATATCATTATTAAATACATAATTTAATTTTTCAATGAATTCAGCATTTGTCTTACCCTTTAATACATCTCTACCATCAATAAGCCAATCCTTAAATACAGGAATATCTCTAACAATTACAGGTAAGCGAGATGCTAGTGCCTCAAGTACTGCAATACCTTCGTTTTCCTCATATGATAGGAATAGGAAGCAATCTGCTCTATGGAAGGCTCCTCTTAATACCTTAATATCAACATAGCCTGGCATTAAAACATTCTTAGGTCTTTTCTTTATAGCTCTTCTTATTTTAGATTGAGTTAAAATAGGAGCTAAATGTCCAAACCATATAAATTCTACATCTGGCATGCTTTTAGCTATTTCAAAGAAATCTCTAATTCCCTTTCTTTCAAAATATAAGCCAGCACAAATTACAATTTTTTTATCCTTTATATTAAAGAAATCATCAAATGCTTTTACATCTTCCTCGTTATATTTATAATCCTCTAATTTAATACCATTAGATACTGCATAGATAGGACAATTAACACCCTTATAGCCTTCAATTAATCCCTTTGAATAATTTGTAGGTGTAATAATTAAATCAGCATGACGATACATTCTTAAAATTAAATGATTAAATATAGGAGCTATTAATCTCCAGCATCTAAATGAATATCTAAAATCCTCTACTGTTGAATGGCCATGAACTATTACCTTCATACCCTTTTTATGTAGTTTTTTTAATAATCTATATGATTCAAAAAACAATGTATTTATATGAGCAAAATCATAATTATCATTAGGGTCTAATGTAAATTCAACATTAGCTAGCTCTAAAGCCTTCATTTGATGAGTCATTGCTCTACCAATGCCTGATTGCTTAATACTATTTTGTTTTTCGAAAAATAATAAATTTTTCATAATGCACCTCATAATACAAAAGTATTATATCACAAATTATTTATTCTCTTTCTCCCAAATTATAATACCTTTATTTAATCTATCTAATCCATCCATTAAATTCTTTTTAGATGTAGCTAAATTAATTCTTAAAAAGCCTTCACCAGATTCACCATATTCTCTTCCATCAGATAAATATAGACCCGTTTTTTCTCTAATAAAATCTCTAAATTTAACTGAATCATTTGAATATGCTTTAATATTTATCCAACCTAAATATGTAGCTTCTCTTTTTGTTAATTTAAGCTTTGGCAAATTTTTATTAATATATTCCTCTAAATATAAGAAATTATTATCAATATATTGATTTAATTCATCTAGCCAGATATCGCCACAATTTAAAGCTGCGATAGTAGCTTCAAATGAAAAGAAATTACCTTCAGCACATTCAGATGTATTTAAATCTCTATCAAATTTTTTTAATATTTCCTTATTATGTGATATAGCAGCTGATGCTTGAATACCTGCCATATTGAAGCATTTAGTTGCGCTAATCAATGAAATAGAATTATTTTTAGCTATATCTGATAATGAATAAAATGGAATATATGACATATCGCATCTTGCTATATCTGCATGTATTTCATCAGATACAATAATTATTCCATTATCATAAGCTATTTTAGCTACCTTTTCTAATTCTTCCTTAGTCCATATTCTTCCAACAGGATTTCCTGGATTACAGAATATTAATAATGTATTCTTTTTATTCTTAGCTAATTCACTAAATAAATCAAAATCTATTTCATAATAATCATTTTTATAAATTAAAGGACATTCAATAATTCTTCTTTTATTATTTCTAATAGAATTAAAGAAGATATTATAGACAGGAGTAAATATAATAACTCCATCATCCTCCTTGCTTAAGGCTCTAACAGAGCTTGATAATGATGGTACTACTCCAGTTGAAAAAACCATATCTTCTCTTTTATATAAAACATTATGTCTTCTTTTCCAAAAAGAAATAAATGCTTCATAATATTCTTCTGGTGTATATGAATATCCAAATGCACCTATTTCTAATCTCTTTTTAATGGCAAGACTAATTTCAGGTAAGCATTTAAAATCCATATCAGCTACCCACATAGGTAACTCATTTTCTTTTACGTCCCATTTATATGAATATGTATTTCTTCTATTTGCAATATCATCAAAATTATACATTATTCCTTAACCTCAATTTTAGTAAGCTTAGGATCTACAATATCAGTATCTAAAATAAGCTCATCAATCTTTAATGCTTTAATAGTACCTGAATATGGATTCTTTACAGAATCAATCTTAGTTTTAATTTCAGCATTAACATTATTACATCTTTCAAATGCTAAATTAGTATTTAAAAGCTTACAATTTATCATTTCAATATTATCGATATAGCACATACCCTGCTCACTATCGATTGTGCAATTAACAAATTTAATATTCTTACTGTTCCATCCTAAATATTCACCAATAATAATAGAATCATAAACTACAACGTTTTCACAATTCCAAAATGAATCCTTAGAATTCATAACAGCATTTCTAATTTCGATATTGCGCCCACCATCAAAGGCGTAATTTCCATCTAAATTAAAATTCTTAATTTTGATATTGCTTGAATTCATTGCAAAATAGTCACCCTTTGCATTTACATCATTAAGCTCAATATCATCACAATTCCATAATGTTTCTTGGGCATTTGGAATATTTACTTTATTTAATTTAATCTTGCTGCTACGTCTAAATTCCTTTGGGGCAGCAATTAAAGAATTATTGATTGTAATATTATTTGTATACCAAATACCTGATCTTGACATATCAATGAATGTTGTTTCATTTAAAACAACATTATTACAATACCAAAGTGGATACTTCCACTTAAATATACAACCATTTAATTCTAATTCACTACATTCCTTAAGTGGAGATTCACCATTATCGAATGTAACATTTTCTAAATATGCATTATGGATATTATATAAGGCTCTTTCTCCCTCATATAATCCTCCAATTATTTCCTTTTTCATATATCCTCCTTAGGCTTCCTTTGCTGTTCCATTTAAGGTAAGCACTACATTTTCAAATCTAACTAAAGTGCATTTAGTGGAAAACATACCTAAATAAACATATTTTTCATCTAGTGATAGATAATCAAAATCAATATATTTAGTACTATATTTTTTCCCTCTATATATTGTATTAACAAATACAACCTGTCCTAATCTTTCAATTGATATATCTAATTCCTCATTAGTTTTATAGAATTCATTAATTACATTAAGCTCCTTATTAAGCTCAGTTGGATTACTTCTTGAAAAATTAACATAGGTAACTTGATCTGTAGTTAATAATCCTCCTGCAATATAATTAGTTGAATAATTTTCATTAGGCTTATCTTGATTAAAATAAGTATCTCCTCTTAGCATTAATCCAAAGCCTGATTGCTTAATATTACCAAAATATAAAATTTTAGCATGGGCAGTTATTTTGAAATTTAATGTTTTATCTATTTTAGTAAATGCATAAGCAAATCCATCGCTTGATGCGTTAAATTTGCCTCTTTCTTCCTTTGTTCCTACTATAAACGCATTATCAATGCTTTTAGCTAAAAATTGTGAATCTAGCTTATCTAAAACGCCAAAGGCAGTGCCATAAAATGGATAATCACATTTAAAATTATCATTTGGAATATATGAATCAAAATCTGGTGTTTTATATTCCTTATATTGAAATAGTGGATTTACAATTAAATCACTAAATTCTGGCTTTTTTAATTCAACAAAATATTTAGAAATAGGATGATTAATTTTCTTTAATTCTAAAGCTAATGTATAAGCAACCCACTTAGCACCTAAATAATTAAGATGTGTTTTATCAACACTTCTTTCATCATAGGTAATGACCCCATTCTTTTTTATTCCCTTAGATATTGCATGTAACAATAATTGCTTATCACCTAATTCTTTAGATAACTTAACAATAGTTGTTGTTAAATCTATACCTGTAATATTTAATTCCTTTGCTAAATCTAAAATAGCCTTTTTATAATCTCCATGCTCGTTTATATGTACTTCATTTCCTTCATATTTAAATGAAAAATCAAGTCTTGGAATAGGTGTACAAATAATAGGAGTAGCTCCTTTTTCTAAAGCTATTTTAATATAATTATCATATAATGATTTTTTAAAGCTTCCAAAGTCATTAATATCAAGTTTAGCGCTAGTAAATCTAGCGATATCATCGCCCTTTTCATCATTATGGCCAAAGCCTATAATAACAAAATCTCCTTTAGATAATATATTTAAATATTCCTTATATTCCTTTTCTACAATAAAGCTTTTAGAGCTTCTTCCAGATAGGGCTAAATTAATAACATCAATTCCTTTTACATATTCCTTTAATAATACGCCATATCCATATCTTGGATAATAATAGCTTACATCATTAAAGCTAGATACTGTAGAATCACCTAGCATAATTATTTTAGCCATATAAATCACCTTATCTTCCTATACTAATAGACAAAAGAAAGGGAATTATAAAAATTCCCATTCAAGTTACATATTATCTGCTTCGTCTTCTTTAACTTCTTTACCTAAAACATATAATAGCATTTTATATGCGGCCTTATTCTTAGCAGTCTTTTTATTATTATCAAAAGCTTTGAATTTTTTATCAATTTCATCAATCATACAAGTTGTTAAGAATCCACCCTTAACCTCATCTGTATGATAATCAGCGAATGAAAAATAACCCTTTAATGTAAGATTATCTAAAGTATCAATTGCGTTAGTTTCATTATAGTCCCCAGCATCCTTAGCAATTTGTGAAGTCATATTGTTTTCACTTAAATACTTATAAGCCTCCTGTGCTGCTAATAATCTAGC